>Ga0210403_10000371_pt1 | contig 48203 bp, 44 predicted proteins | sample IncBWC19MmetaG_FD_150863 | JGI IMG/M metagenome (GOLD analysis project Ga0210403, IMG submission 150863) | Forest soil microbial communities from Barre Woods Harvard Forest LTER site, Petersham, Massachusetts, United States - Inc-BW-C-19-M | ecosystem: Environmental > Terrestrial > Soil >...
GAGGGCAAGAGTTCCAACCGCACGTCGATCCGGCGAGTCTTGCGGAATTTTCCCGGTGCCGCTAGCACCATGCCACGTTTCAGTGCGGTGTGCTCGATACCAGCGAGGTTCACGGCCGTCCGCTGGCCAGGCGTCGCGCGCTCCACGGCCTTCCCGCCGGACTGCACGCCGCGCACGCGTAACCGTTCGCCAAGCGGAAAGAGTTCTACTTCATCCCCTGGCCCGACACTTCCTGAAATTAACGTCCCTGTCACCACGGATCCGAATCCCTTCATCGCAAACGCGCGATCGATCGGCAGCCGGAAATAGTGTGACGAATCTTTCCTGGACGCCTTAGCCGCAGCGTCGCTCAAAGCCTTTTTCAGCTCGCCGAGCCCGCTTCCGGTTTTTGCGCTCACTGGCACAAGGGGCGCGCCATCGAGGAACGATCCGCGCAAGAACTCCTCGGCTTCCAGCCGCACCAGTTCCAGAGTGTCGCTGTCCACCAGATCGCTCTTAGTCAGTGCCACCACGCCGCGTTTCACTCCCAGGAGCCGGCAGATATCAAAATGCTCGCGCGTCTGTGGCTTGATGGATTCGTCCGCAGCAATCACCAGCAGCAAAACGTCGATGCCCGCCGCGCCCGCCAGCATGTTGCTGATAAAGCGTTCATGCCCGGGCACATCTACAAGACCGAAGCGCACGCCATTTTCTTCCAGGAAAGCGAAGCCCAGATCAATGGTGATCCCCCGCCGCTTTTCTTCGGCTAGCCGGTCCGGATGAGTGCCGGTCAACGCCTCGACCAGCGCGGACTTGCCGTGGTCAATGTGCCCGGCGGTGCCGACAATCACGCTTTTGGTTGTTGAGGTCGACATAGTTAGAAACGTGCGCAGTTTTCTGCCAGTTTGGATGCTACTGGAGGAAAGAATCGGGGGTCAAACTTCGGAAGCTACTTGGCGGCACCGATTTCTTCGACGATGGACTGGGCGGCGGCGCGCGGATCGGGCGCGGCGAGAATGGGCCGGCCAACCACGAGGAAATCGGCTCCGGCGCGAATCGCTTCGGTGGGTGTCGCCTTCCGCGCCTGGTCTTCTGACTTGGATTGCACTGCTGAATCTTTCGGGCGAACGCCGGGGGTCACGATCAAGAACTCGCGGCCGCAAGCCTTGCGAATCGCTTTAGCCTCCTGTACCGAGGCGACGGCGCCGTCAACGCCAACTTTCTTGGCAAGCTGTGCCAGTTTCACGACGCGGACTTTCGGAGCGCCACTGATTCCGACTTCCTTCATGGTCTTCTGATCCATGCTCGTCAGAATGGTCACCGCCAGCAGGCGCGGCCGGTCTGCTCCCATCGGAACTCCCGCGCTGATGGCCTGGACTGCCGCTTCCAGCATGGCTTTGCCGCCGAGCGCATGGACGTTTACGAGCTGTACTCCCGTCATAGCCGCCGAAGAAAGCACGGCGCCGGCAACAGTGTTCGGTATGTCGTGGAATTTCAAGTCGAGAAAAATGCCCGGGCCGAGCGCAGCGACTTCCTTGACAGCAGCGGGACCCGCCGCGGTAAAGAGCTGGTTGCCGATCTTGAACATTCCAACAAGATCGGCAATCTGCTTCGCGAACTTCAATGCGGAGGAAAGAGAATCAAAATCGAGAGCGACAATCAGGCTGCTGCGGGGATGGGCATCGAAAGTCGGCGTCATATAAGACCCCGACTCCCGCGGGGTCAGTGCTTTGCTGGCAGCTCCATCAACTCGAGCCGGACCTGGCTCACGCCGGAATGGATCAAGCCGATTTTCCGGGCGACACGATAGGATACATCAATTTCGCGCCCTTCTTGATAGGGACCCCGGTCATTGATACGTACCAGTTCAAATTTCCCGTTCCGGGGGTTAACCACTCGGACGATGGAGCCAAAAGGAAGATTGGGGTGCGCCGCTGTGAGAGCTTCGGAGTCGAAGCGCTCACCGTTCGCCGTCTTGCGCCCATTGAACCCGGGGCCATACCAACTGGAATTACCCACCCAGGTCTTGATCGGCTTTACCGGTTGACTCAGATGCGCTACGAGTGGGGCTTCCATCGCCGGAGCGATGAGGAACATTAGAAGCACCCACCGAAGTGCAGCCCAGCTCATGAAAAGTCGATGTCTCATAGTGTGTTCTTTGTGCTACTCAAATCCCAAAAAGTGTAGCAAGAAGTGGTCATTCTGTCAACCATTTTCTGCTCCGAATTTGTCTCTTAACTCATTCAAAGTAAACAGTTTAGCTCGTAATAGGACCTTCGTAATGGTGTCGGAAAGTCGCTGGCTGGCCCTCGGGTCAGTAAAGCTGGCCGTCCCGACCTGTACCGCCGAAGCACCTACAGCCAGGTAATCAAGCACGTCTTCGACCGTCTCGATGCCACCTAGCCCTATGATTGGTGCTTTGACGGCCTTCCTCGTTTCCCAGACGAGCTTCAAAGTAATAGGCTTAATCGCGGGGCCCGATAGACCTCCTGTTGGGTTTCCCAGGCGCGACTGTCCGGTGCGGAAGTCGATGGCCATTGCGGGATAAGTGTTTGCCACGGTCAGGGCATCTGCCCCAGCTTCCTCCGCGGCCCGGGCGATAAGCCCAATGTCTGTAACAAGGGGGGACAGTTTGACCCAAAGGGGCCTCTTGGACGCCGCCTTTCGGGCGGCTCCGACAACCTCAGCCGCCAAGCCGGGGGCGCTCCCGAACTGCATGCCTCCACATTTGACGTTAGGGCAGGAGATATTCAGTTCATACCCCGCCAGCCCCTCGGCATCCTCCAGGATCCGGATCACCTCGGCGTAGTCCTCGATGGTGTAGCCGAAGACGTTGGCGATGACCACCGTATCGAATTTTCGCAGTACCGGGAGTTTTTCGGCTACGAAGGCCCGGACCCCGACGTTCTGGAGGCCGACGGCATTGAGCATACCAGCGGCGGTCGGGAAAAGACGGGGGGCGGGGGCGCCTTCGATGGGTTCTCGCGAAAGGCCTTTGGTAACGAAGCCGCCGAGGCGGTTCAGGTCAACGAGGTGGGCAAATTCGAGGCCGTATCCGAATGTGCCGCTGGCCGCGAGAATAGGATTCCGCAGGCGCAGCGCGCCAATTTTTACGCTGAGGTCAACGGCGCCAGCGGAGCTCACTTCGCAGAGAAGAATAACACGAAGCTGTTTCTACTTTGCGCATAATCTGACAGCCAATCCGATTGCGTCTTGTGCACTTTGTGTTGGAAACTTTGTGCGGTGAGACGCGCAGGCGTACAATACGTCCGGATTCAAAACGAAAAGCAAGGTCCCCAATCGATGCGGTCGGTGCGATCCAATTCAGCGGCGAAACGCTTCTTCCTTTATTGGACCGTGCTTTTCTTCCTGGTTCCTCTCGCGGCGACTGCTCAGAACAATTCAACAACCTCGGCCGCGAAGCCTCGAATGTGGTCGGGTGTTCTCGTGTCCAGCGCGTGCAATGCGGATGAAGCCTTTGCGGAATCTCCCGAGTGCTTGAAGAGTGTGCCGGGTGCGAAGTTTGCGCTGTATGACGATACCAACAGAGTGATGTACGACCTTGCGCCGCAAGAATCGGTAACCGCGCACCTCGGAGACACCGTAACCGTCCGGGGGGCACTCGATGACGATACGATTCGGGTTTCTTCGGTCGAGCTGATGTCCATCGGCCTCGCGGTCGGGCAGAAGGCTCCCGCGTTTTCGGCTCGCGATCAGTTCGGCCGGGTGCAGACTCTGGACACCTTGAAAGGCCCGCACGGCACGGTTCTGCTCTTTTTCCGTTCCGCGGACTGGTGACCGTTTTGCAAAGGGCAGCTGGTCCAGCTGCAAAGCGCGTATGCGCGATTCGAAAAACAAGGCGTCAAGCTGGCAGCCATCAGCTATGACTCGGAAGAAATCCTGAACTATTTTGCCGAGCGCCACAAGATTGAATACCCCATGCTCGCGGACCCGGACTCCAAGACCATCCAAGCGTATGGCGTTTTTAATGCCGAAGCGACAGGGATGCAGAAAGGCTTTGCCCGCCCGGGATATTTTTTCATCGATCCGGGCGGAGTGATTCGAGAAAAATTCTTCGAAGCAAAATACCGCGAGCGGCTGACCGGCAATAGCATGATTGCCAAGCTTTTCCCGGAGCTAGGCCAGGAAGTAACGGAAACGGTCGAAGCGCCCCATCTGCAACTGGCTCTCGAACAATCCGATCCTGTCGGCGTTCCGGGCACTCGCGTCACGCTTGTTGCCGAAGTGCGGCTCCCTCCGGATGTGCACGTGTATGCGCCGGGCACGCAGGGTTATAAGACCATCAAGCTCTTACTGGACCCGATTCTCCAACTGGAGTTCAAACCGGCCGTCTATCCGGCCTCAAGAACTCTCTATTTGCCTGCAATCAAGGAGCACGTGCCCGTCTTTGAGGGAACGTTCCGCATCAGCCAGGATGTGCGAGTGAACTCTGGGTCGGAGTTCTGGGGCTCGCTCGGGAAAGATGGGAAGCTCTTCACGATTACGGGAAAGCTTGAATATCAGGCTTGCGACGCAACGATCTGCTATCTGCCAACGTCCATCCCGGTGAAATGGCAACTGCAGGTGTTTCCTCTAGATCGGACGCGTGCCCCCGTCGAAATTCGCCACAAATAGGCGGGCGACGTACAACTTCACAGCAATCCGTTGCGGCACGCCACGCAATTTTCCGAAAGGCGAAAGCGTGCCTCAGGGATTTGTGCTTGGAGCCGGCGCCGCTAGGCGCTTTGGCCGAGCGGCTTGAGGGGAAGCGTGCGTCTCGGCAGAGCTCTTCAATGCCTCGGCGAGGACATGGCCGTCGCGTGATGCCAACGTGATCCCGCACAGAGCGGCAAACGTTGGGGCGATGTCGGCGGGCGTGATGGCTTCGAAATATTCGCCCGGTTGAATTCCGAAACCCATCAGCAATACTGGCACGTGCTGATCGTAGTTGTAGGGCACGCCGTGGCCGGTGCCGTAGGAGCGCTGCTTTCCAGTGGGTGTGCCGTCTAGGAGCCAGTAGGGTTTTCCCAGGATGAATAGATCGCCGCTACGGCCGGGGAAATAACTGTTCGCGAAGGCCCGGAGCGAGGGGCTCTCTGTAGCGGGACGGTCGCGCAATTCCTCGGCGCGGTAGACGCCTTCGACGCCGGAGACGGTTCGAATCGCATCGAGTACGGCGCTCATAGCGTTCGCGTCGCTCTTCAATTTTTCGTAAACGCCGGGCGCAAAATAGACATCGCTGCCGGCGATCCGCGCCACGGCAGGCTTTGCATAATGGAACGATTCGAGAGCCTTCTCGATGCGCTCCTCGACATCGGGCAAATGCAGGATGCCCGCGTCGGCGCCGGTCGTTTGCATGTCTTCCGGGATGGGCACAACGCCGTGGTCGCCCGTCAGAGCAACGACATAATTTCCGCGGCCGACCTTATCATCCAAGTGCGCAAAAAGATTGCTGAGATCCTTGTCCAGGCGCGCAAGAATGTCCTGGATTTCGCGGCTGCGCGGGCCAAATTCGTGGCCGACGTAGTCCACCGAAGAGTAGCTAACCGCAAGAAAATCCGTCCCGCTCGAGCTGCCTAGCTTTAACGCGTCCACGGCTTTTTCGGCAAGTGCGGTCAGCGCGGTGTCGGCATAAGGGCTCGAAGCCCATTGTTCGTAGAAAGTGCTGTCCGGCTCGCCGACGCCGGATTTCCCGCGCAGCGGGTGGGGGAACGTAAGATCCCAGCCGTCGGGGGGAACAGCGCCGAGCGCTTTCTCGCCGTACCAATAGGCGCTTTCCGGCAGTGAAAGCGACCAGGTTTTGCCGAAGTCTGCCTTTGCGGGGTGCGACTTCGCTTGCTCTTCGACGAATGGCTGCACGCCATAGGCGCTCGAGGTAACCCAGGCGCCGCCGTCGAACCAGGTGGCAGCATCGGCTCTGTGACCGGCCATGGTGATAGCCGCGCGCGCTTTCAGCGAAAACGTTACGATGCGTGTTCGACCGCTGGTCTGAAATTTCAATTCCTCGGCGAACGAGGGCACGGCCATCCGCCAGGCGGTGTCCGCGCCTTTCGGAGTTGCACCGCCATAGCCAACATTGTTCGCATGGGGGTCCGTGTCGGCGGTGCAAGTGACCATCTTTTGTTCCTTGCGTTCCCACCAGGCGTTGGCGACCATGCCGTGGGTCGCCGGGAATGCTCCGGTTGAGACTGTCGCGTGGCCCACGCAGGTTTCGGTGGCGGCGTAAGGATAAGCCGCGTCGCGGAACCACGCGCCTTCTTGGACGAGACGTTTCAAGCCTCCCGACCAGTGCCCCTGGAATTTGTCCACGTAGTCGGCGCGCATCTGGTCGACGACCAGGAGCACGACCAGCTTGGGTTTGCCGGCGGCGGCCGTCCGATTGGCGGTGCCCCGGGCCGCTTGCGCTTGCATGGTCCATGGAAACACGGCGCTCAACACGAGAAGAGCGGTTCCGCAGAGGATCGCGTGACGGGGAAACTTCGCCTGACCGGCCATACCTGTACCTGCCTCCTGTTATCGCCGCAGAGTTTATCACGCGGAGTTTGCCATGGTGCTTCGACAGACTCGATTGACCGCGCCGCGGTCAGGGATGATAGGATTACCCGACCATGCGCATCGTTGAAAAAGCACAATTGATGTCCGCGCCGGAAATCGACCGCACGCTGCAGCGGTTGGCCCACGAAATCGTGGAAAAAAGCGGCGGCACGAAGCACCTCGCCCTTATCGGGATCGTGCGGCGCGGCGTGCCGCTGGCGCAGCGCATCGCGCAGGCCATGCGCGGGATTGACGGCGTGGACGTTCCCGTCGGCGTGCTGGATATTACGCTGTACCGCGACGATCTTTCGAAAGTCGCACCCCAGGCGGTGCTGCGCTCTTCGGACATTCCCTTCGGCGTGGACAACATGGACCTCGTGCTCGTGGATGACGTCCTGTACACGGGCCGCACCATTCGCGCGGCGATGAACGGGCTCTTCGATCTGGGACGGCCGAAGCGCGTTTCACTGTGCGTGCTGGTAGACCGCGGCCACCGCGAAATGCCCATTGAATCGCAGTACACCGGGCGCACGGTGCAGACCAGCGACACGGAAATCATCGAGGTGCGCCTGCGCGAGGTTGATAAAGAAGAGCGCGTCGTGCTGGTGGATCGCGTGGAGTAGGATTGCTTACGCAAAGAGAATTGCCGCATCCGAGATCTGAGAAGGGACATTGACCCATCGCTTTCGCGATCTGCTGGCTCTCGAACCGCTCACCGCGGACGAGCTTACCTTTCTTCTCGATCAAAGCAAGCCGTTTCAGGAAATCCAGCGGCACTCGCTGAAAAAGCTGGCGACGCTTCGCGGCAAAACGGTGGCGCTGGCCTTTTTCGAAACTTCCACGCGCACGCGCATCAGCTTTGGGACCGCGGCCTCGCGGCTCGGCGCGGATACCATGAATTTGCAAGCCGAAGCGTCGAGCCTGAAAAAGGGCGAGACGCTTCTGGACACGGTTTTCAACTTGAACGCGATGAAGCCGGATTGCCTGGTGATGCGGCACGCGGCCTCCGGCGCGCCGGATTATGTCTCGCGGCATCTGGACATTCCCGTGGTGAACGCGGGAGACGGCACGCACGAACATCCGTCGCAAGGGTTGCTGGACGCGTTGACGATCCGCGATCGTCTCGGAACGATCAAAAATCTGAACGTCACGATCCTCGGCGATATCCTGCACAGCCGCGTGGCGCGTTCGAACATTCATCTTCTTGGAAAATTCGGCTGCCGGTTCACGCTCTGCGGCCCCGCCATGTGGGTTCCGCGCGAATTGGAAAAAATCGCGCCGGGCACTTCCATCCGCTGTGTCTACAAAATCGAAGAGGCTCTCGCGGGCGCGGACGTCATCATCATGCTGCGCGTGCAGACCGAGCGGCTGAATGAGCCGGCCCTCTCTGCCGACGATTACGTGCTCCTCTATCAGCTCAACGCCGAGCGGCTTCGCCGGGCTAGCAAAGAAGCGATCGTTCTGCACCCCGGACCGATGAACCGCGGGATCGAAATCACGCCGGACGTGGCGGACGGCCAGCAGTCCTGCGTGCTGGAACAGGTGACCAACGGCGTGGCCGTGCGCATGGCCATTCTTTATCTGCTTATCCACGGTGCCACCGAAACGGACACGCATCCGGCGCTGGAAGTGAAACCCAAGGAATCCGCGAATGCTTCTGATTAAGAATGGGCGCGTTATTGATCCGGCGACGAAAACAGACTCGACGCTCGACGTGTTGCTGGACGGAGAAAAGATCAAGGAAGTCGGGCCGGCGGCAAAGAGTTCGGCGCCGCAGGATGTGGAAATGTTCGACGCGGCAGGACTGATTGTTGCGCCGGGCTTCATTGACCTTCACGCACATCTCCGCGAGCCGGGGCAGGAATCTTCGGAAACGATCGAGACCGGCACGCGGGCCGCCGCTCGCGGCGGATTCGCGGCGGTTTGCTGCATGCCGAATACCAAGCCCGTCAACGACAACGCCTCCGTGACGCGCTTTATCCTCGATCGCGCGAAGGCCGGCGCGAGCGTAAGGGTCTGGCCCATCGGCGCGGCTTCCGTAGCTAGCAAAGGGGAAGCCATCGCCGAAATCGCGGCAATGAAGCAGGCAGGTATTGTTGCGGTCTCCGACGACGGAAAACCGATTGCCACGGCGAAGCTGACGCGGCAGGTGATGGACTATTGCCGTTCGCTGGATCTTCCCGTGATTGAGCATTCGGAAGACGTTTCGCTGGCGGCGGGCGCGGTGATGCGTGAAGGAGTGACTTCCACGCGGCTGGGCTTGCGCGGGATGCCCGCAGCCGCGGAGTCGGTGTGCGTTGCACGGGACGTGCAGCTCGCGGAGCTAACCGGGGCGCGGCTGCATGTGGCGCATCTGTCGGCAAAAGCATCGCTCGATCAAGTTCGCTGGGCCAAATCGCGCGGCTTGCGCGTAACGTGCGAGGTTACGCCGCACCACTTCACATTGATGGATGAAGACGTGCGGTACGACTCGAAATTCAAGATGAATCCGCCGCTGGCCGCGCGCGAAGACCGCGAAGCGCTGCTCGCAGGGCTGGCCGACGGAACTGTGGATGCAATCGCGACGGATCATGCGCCGCATGAGCCGGCGCTGAAAGACGTGGAATTTGACCGCGCGCCATTTGGGATTCTGGGATTCGAAACGGCGCTGGCACTGGCACTGGAACAGCTCGTGCATAGCGGCCGCATTTCGTTGATGAGGATGGTGGAGCTTTTTACGAGCGGGCCGGCGCGTGTGCTTGGCATGGAACGCAAGATCGCCTCCGGCCAGCCGGGCGACTTGACGATTTTCACGGCCGATCAGCCGTGGACGTACCACGTAAAGAAATCCGCGAGCAAATCCCGCAACTCGCCGTTCGATGAGCGTGCGTTTAAGGGCGGAGCGATGGCTACCATCGTGGCGGGCCGCGTCGTCCATCGGGTTCAGTAATTTTTGATGGGTTCCCTCCTTTGAAGCATTCTCAATACCCAAAGTCCCGCAGCGCCGGCGGCCAAATGTTTTAGGGTGTGCCCGCTCACAACGTTTCCCGACGCGAAAATCTGGCGATCCGCCGCTTCACAAGCTTTAGCGAGTACGTAAAGACCAGCCACGACCAGCAGTTCGGAGCCGCGCGTGTAGCGCGGCGGCAAGAGCAGCGCTGCGAGCAGCGCGAGCAAGGCATACAGTTGCACGGCTGCGTAGAAGCGCAGGTCGCCGGCGCCTTGCAGTTCAGAGAAATGCCACTGAAGCACGCTACCGATTCCCACGGCGATCAAAACCGGCAATAGCCAGAGGCCGAGCTTCACGCTGACGCGTTCCTGGATCTGGGCTGCGACCAGTGACATGAAAACGATGGTCATCGGCAGCCGGTCCCAAACGAGGCGCGCGTTGTCGGGAGCCAGGTGATAGTACGCGGAGCCGAAGGCCGTCAGCAGCAGTCCAAGAAAGAGAAAGATGTACGGCCAGCGCTCCCGCGATTCGATGAATCGCTGGTCACTGGATTTCCCGGAGAGAAACGCCAATCCCCAGAGTCCCGATACGAGAAAAAGAATGTTGGAAGCAACATCGCCGAAATTGGGGATGCCGAGCCAAGTTCGCGTGTCGGCAAAGTGATGATAGGAGAGCGGCTGAGGAGTGCGCGGGAGGAGCAGCGCGGCGATTCCTACGGCGGCCGCGAGGACCAGAAAGGTCCATAAGGCAGAACGCTTCGAAAGCGCCGGCGGCATTCTACTAGTGGGCGGTAGGTTCGGCGGCGGGATGCATGCCGTGCTGGGGCACTTCGTGGATGCCGCGGGCGGGCGGCTCGATCTTCTGGCGGAAAAAATGATCCAGCGGCAGGCGGCCTTTTCCGACGGCGTAGGCTTTCTCGATCGCTTTCGTCACATAGACTTTGGAAAGCGTGGCGGCCTCCAGCAATCCGCGCCCGGCGGCCAACTGCGCGGTAAGCGCGGAAGCAAAGGTGCAGCCGGTTCCGTGAAGATGATCTTCGTTTGTCTTTTCACCGGCCAGCGCGATCATCTCGGTCCCGTCGAAAAGCACGTCCGTGGTGCGCTCCATGTGGCCGCCCTTGACGATCACCGCTCGCGCGCCCATCTCCACAATCTTGCGCGCCGCGGCCTCCATGTCGGCAATATCCTTGATCGTCAGCCCGGTTAAAATCTCAGCTTCCGGCACGTTCGGGGTGATGACGCTGGCGCGCTTCAGCAGCTCCGTTGCGACAAACTTGATGCCGCCGGGATCGAGAAGTTCGCCGCCGCTCGAGGACTTCATCACCGGGTCATGTACGACGTGCGCAAATTTATGAGCATCGAGGAATTCCGCCACCACGACCGCATTCCCGCGGTTGCCGAGCATTCCGATTTTTACCGCGGCGATGTCGCAATCGCTGATCAGCGCATCGAGCTGTGCTCGCAGTTCCGCGCCTGGCGTGTTGTGCACGGTTTGCACGCCCTGGGTGTTCTGCACGGTCAGCGAGGTGATCGCGGCAACGCCGTAGCAGCCATGCGCGGCGAAGGTTTTCAAATCCGCGGCGGTGCCGGCACCGCAGGAAGGATCGAAGCCCGCGATCGACAGCAGGATTGGCGGCGCTGGATGGCTGTGTCCGTTCGTGCCCATCGTCTTTTCTTGCTCCAACGACGAAAATAGCCGGTCGCGTCGAAAAACGGACCGGCAACTGGGAATGTACGCGCGCTGAATGTTCAGCGCAAGCGAAATTTAGAGGGGAGACCTGCGAAGTGGCTTTCACTTCGCGGAAGGAATCGAAATCGTTCAGACGAGAAGCCTCACCCGAAAGGGGCGAGCCACAGGTTCACGGGAATAATCCGCGGACGAGGGTGGCTTCGGCGACGCGGCCGACGGCGAGGATCATGGCGCCGGCGCGCGGGGGGACGTGATGCTTGCGCATGGTGTCCACCATTTCGTGGAACGCGCGCACGATGATCTTCTGCAGCCGCGCGTTGACTTCATCCACGTCCCACATGAGCCCTTCCTGGTTCTGCACCCATTCGAAGTAGCTCACGGTGACGCCGCCCGCGTTCGCGAGGACGTCCGGCAGGACGGTGATCCCGCGGCGCGCGAGAATTTCATCGGCGTGCGGCGTCGTGGGCCCGTTGGCGGCTTCCGCAACGATGCGCGCCTTCACTGCTTCCGCGTTTTGGAGGGTGATGACGTTTTCCAGCGCCGCCGGGATCAAGATGTCACACTTCATGGTCAGCAGCTCGTCGTTGGTGATGCGCGAGGCGCCGGGCATGCCGACAACCGTGCCGGAGCGCTCCTTATAACGAATAGCCTTAATGGGATCGATGCCCCGTGAATTCGTCACGCCGCCACGGGTGTCGCTGAGCGCGACGATTTTTGCTTTTTTCTCCGCGAAAAGCCGAGCCGCGGTCGCCCCGGCGTTGCCGAAGCCCTGAATCGCGACAGTGGCGCCGCGCAGCGAGATTTTCTTCAGCTTGCAGGCTTCTTCCACCACGTAAAGCAGCCCGCGCGCCGTGGCCTCGCCGCGTCCCTCCGAGCCGCCGACCGAAACCGGCTTGCCGGTAACGACGCCGTGCGCGGAATGGCCCACGGTCATGGCGTAGGTGTCCATGATCCAGGCCATGGTCTGCGCGTCGGTATAAACATCCGGCGCGGGAATATCCTGCGAGGGCCCGATGATGGGCAGGATCTCGCTGGCATAGCGGCGCGTCATGCGCTCGAGTTCGCTCTTGGACATGCGCTTCGGATCGCAGATGACGCCGCCCTTGGCTCCACCGAACGGCACGTTCACGGTCGCGGTCTTCCACGTCATCCACATGGCCAGCGCTTTCACTTCGTCGAGCGTGACGTTGGGATGAAAACGGATGCCGCCCTTGCCCGGACCGCGCGAGACGTTGTGCTGCACGCGGTAGCCGGTGAACACTTTCACCTGGCCGTTGTCCATTTTTGTCGGCAGGGAAACTTCCAGGATGCGCTTCGGAGTGCGCAGAATCTGCCGCAGGCCGGGGTCAAGCTTTAAAAACTCCGCCGCCATGTCGAACTGAATCTGCGAGATGCGAAAGGGATTCAAGTCTTCGCGCGGAGCGATGCGAGGCACCAGGGGCGGTGTGCCTATTTGTCGTGTCGGGGCTGTGGGCTTTGCGACCGTGGCCATCGGCGTCGGTCCTTTCGTCAACTCGATTTTGCTTAGAACTTTCTTACGTCACTTGGCCCGAAATCTAAGGCGGCCGGCGCTGGGCAACTCACCCGTTCGCCGCAAACTTTTTCGTTTCACTAGCATACGCATCGCGGCAAGCGATGGAGCAGAAGTGCACGAGCTCGCCGTCCTCGCGCAGCGGGATGGACAAAGTCTCATCCACATGCATTCCGCAAACGGGATCGCGCACCAAGTGGCGCGCCGCGAGCGGAATTTGAGGTTCGCCCGGCGTATCCGCCGGTGCTGGCGCAGCACCAGCATCGCGGAACATTCCGGCGACGAAACGGCGCAGCAGCCGGACGCCCCAGGAAATAACGAGCAACCAGAACAGAAAACGTACCACGCGAGCGAGAAAGTTCATCATTCCAGTGTTTGCCAGACGGCCTAATTGGCAAAATCCCCTTAAGCCGCCGTAAAGCGAGTGTATGCAAGGCGAAAAGGGCCCGTCAAACGAAAAGGTGTGATTTCAAGGGGTTGCGGGACGAATTGTTGGCTTCGGGTTTAGGGAAATTGCCGCCAAATCCACTTTAAAGCTTTTAAATTCAATACCTTGCATGGTTCTAGGAGGCCCTGACGCTCGTCTGGAGACAAAGCACAAGCTCGGCCTTAAAAAGGGTGCCCGGCCACTAGGAAGAGGCCGGAATCCGATCGATGCCCATGTATGGGCGCAAGACTTCTGGGACGAAAATCGAGCCATCGGCTTGTTGATAATTCTCCACCACCGCAATCCACGTGCGTCCCACGGCGAGGCCGGAGCCATTCAGGGTGTGCACGAAATCACTTTTGCCGCCGCCCTTGGGTTTAAATCGGATACTGGCGCGGCGCGCCTGAAAGGCTTCGCAATTCGAACAGGAAGAAATTTCCCGAAATTCGCTCGAAGAGGGCAGCCAGACTTCCAGGTCATACGTTTTCGCGGAAGCAAATCCCATGTCGCCGGTGCTGAGCAAGACGGTGCGATAGTGCAAGCCGAGTTTTTGCAAAATGGTCTCGGCGTTTCGGACCAGCGCCTCGTGCTCTTCGTAGCTTTTCTCCGGGTGCGTGAACTTGAAGAGCTCGACCTTCTGGAATTGATGCTGACGCAAAATGCCGCGCGTATCTTTCCCGGCTGCGCCGGCTTCGGAGCGAAAGCAAGCCGTCCAGGCGGTCACACGGATGGGGAGCTTTTCCTCAGGAATGGTTTCGTCGCGGTAGAGGTTGTGCAGCTCGACTTCGGAGGTGGGCGTCAGCCAGAAATCGGTACCCTCGAGCTTGAAAAGGTCGGCGGCGAATTTCGGCAACTGCGCCGCGCCCGTGAGCGACGCGGTATTCACAAGGAATGGCGGAAGAATTTCCGTGTAGCCGTGTTCGCGCGTATGCACATCCAGGAAAAAATTCGCCAGCGCCCGCTCCAGCCGCGCGCCCCAGCCTTTATAAACAGCAAACCGCGCCCCGGTAATTTTCGTGGCTGCCGCAAGATCAAGAATGCCGGCCCGCTCGCCGACTTCCCAGTGCGGTTTGGGCGCGAAATGGAATTGGGGCGGCGCACCCCAGCGGCGGACTTCCACATTGTCGGCTGCGCTTGTTCCCACGGGCACGCTGGAATGCGGAATGTTAGGCAGCGTCAGGAGCAGTTCGCGCTGCCTGGCGTCCAATTCCGCGATGCGTTCGTCGGCGCTCTTGATGCGTTCGGAAACCTGCTTCATCTCCGCGATCAACGAATCGGCGCTCTGCTTTTCCTTCTTGAGCCGCGCGATCTCATCGCTGGCTTTGTTGCGCTGGGCTTTGCGCTGCTCATTTGCGGTAATCAGCTCGCGGCGCTCCTTGTCGAGGGCCCGGAAGGCATCCAGATCGAGCGGCATGTTGCGCTTCTTCGCCATCTCGCCGAAGACATCGAGGTGATCACGGAAGTAGTTGAGGTCATGCATGGTCCGAAAAGGATACCGTAATCCGGTGGGCACTTGTAGCACCGGGTTGGAGTTCGAAATTGCCAGGGAAAGGCCGCGCTTAGCCGCGCGGGACCTCGCTCATCAGCGCCAGCAGGTTGCCTTCGCTGTCGCGGAAAAACGTCATCCAAAGATCGTACTTGGGCATGGGGGCGATGACGTGCGGCGCATCCTCAAATTTGGCCCCGGCATCCTGGAGACGCCGGTGCGCCGCCTGAATATCGCCGACCTGGAAATAAAGGATCGAGCTCGGGTGATCGAATTCCGGTTTCTCCGGCTTGTCGAGCATCAGCCGCACTCCGCCACAATCGAAAAACGACAATTGGCCGGCGCGGAACAGATGCGGCAATCCCAGCACGTCGCGATAGAATGCCGTGGCGCGATCCACGTCGTGCGCGTTGATGGCAATTTGACCAATGCGCGCCAACGATGAGTTCTCTTGCGTGTTCATGGCTGTTTACCTCCAGGAGCAGATTAGTTAGCATAGCTAACTAAATTGTATGGCGGGTGTCAAGTCAAAACGTCTGCCGAAGGGCGGCGCTACGGCGATCGCCGACCGCCTTCACTCCGCGGCGATTCACCTGCTCCGGCGGCTGCGCGTGCGCGACCGCGAGAGCGGTGTTGGCCCGGCGCAGCTTTCCGCCTTGTCGGTCCTGGTTTTTGGCGGGCCGCGATCGCTCGGCGAGCTTGCCGATGCCGAGCAGGTGCGGCCCCCAACGATGAGCCGCATCGTTTCAGGTCTGGAGCGCTCTGGCTTGGTGCGGCGCCTCCCAACGGAGGACGGGCGGCGGGTGCGCCTCGAAGCCAGCGCCAAGGGCACGAAAATCTTGCAGGCGGGACGAAAGCGCCGCGTGGAATCGCTGGCGAAAGCGCTCTCTGCACTTTCCGGCGTCGAACGGCGTCATCTGGTCGAGCTCGTGGAGCTGCTTCAACGGATCATCCCGAAACTTTAGCCGAGCTTTCAAAAAAATTGAATTGAAACGCGCCCGCCAATGGAGATTTTACAAGCGCGACGGACTACGCAGCAGGCAGCTCAAGAATCAGGATTGCGGGGCGGGCATACTGGCGAAGGTACTTCCGTACCAGAGAAGTTGAAATCGGCGAGGGAGGGAAGTACTGGCAAAAATGAACCCTGCGCGCTATGGACCGCATATCCGCTCGAACGCAAACTGAGGAAGTAATCGGGAGTTGGTTGGACTTTTGGAGTACTTCATGGTTGTAACATGTCTGCTCCTGTGTGTCGTCCTGCTGCTCGCGAGCGCAGCAGAACGGCCGGAAGATCCCAACTGACTTCAGGTTACAGTACCCTCCATCCCCCACGCCCGAGCGGCCGCTCCCCCCAGCGGCCGCTCATTTTTTTTAGGCACAAAAAAAGCCCCGGCCATGGAGACCGGAGCCACTCGCGGAAGCCTTGGGCCAACCACTTTTTTGGAGGCCGCTGGGCACGGCAGTCGAATCGTGAACTAAAATGAAAAAGGGGGCTGGTGCAAGCCCCCTTTCTCTCAATTGACGCCCCAAAACCGGTAACCGAGTCGAGGTTCGGTTCCGGCCACCCCGGGAAGCCAATCTTATGTGTTGCTGAGTAGAGAGCAAACCGTATGCCAGCGAGCTGAAAGCCGGCCCGAAACGAGCAGCACGCTGAAAGCACAGAGGTTACGCTTGCCTGTGACGCAAAAACCGAATCATTCAGAGCGAAAGTCTACAAAATCCCACAGAAAACGGACTGGCGTTCTACATTCTTTGGGAGCGAGCCAACAAAAAACACGTTCAAAATGTACCCGACGGGCCTTACAACCGATGATGAGCTGGTTTTGGAGTACAAAGCTGCAGAGAATTCACAATATCGTTATTCCGAACTCTTGTCGAACGACAGAATTCAAGGGTTCGCGGTGCTTTGTCGGAGCGCTCCTCATGACAAATCATCGCAATGCAAACAAACAGAGGTCTTATGCGCCGAGCGCTAGGCTGCGTCGATAACGCCGCCACAGCAATCTCGCCGGGACAAACAGCAAGACTAGCCAGAACAGGATCGCGGGGCCGGCCTCGGCCAGAAACAAAACGAGGGCCAGCGCGCTTTCAAAGGTATTGCGGAAGCCGTTGACGAATGCGTTTCGAAGTTGCGTCGCAACCGAGGGCGCCGGTGAACTGAGCTGCGCTTTGTACTCTTCGGCGAGCTTCAGGTCGATGGTGGCGAACTCCACGCGGTGCTCGAGCGTCTGCTGTTCGGCTTCCATCTGCTCGATCTCGCCACGGACGCGGGCAGATTCTTTTTCCACCTCAAGAATATCCGCGATCTTTCCGCCACGCTGCTGAAGTACGTCGTGAAGACGCGTCTCCGTGTTGCGGGAATTCTTTAACCGCGCAACCAAGTCCGCATGCTGCTGCGTGACCTCTTCACCCGCCTGCGATTCCTGAGTGACGCGCCCGAGTTTCTTCATGTCGAGAATGCACGAGTCGACCTGGTCAGCGGGGACGCGCAGCGAGGCAATTACCGTGGGTACCGCACCGCTTTCAGCATTTGCTGATAGCTGCGCGACGTGGCCTTTGTGCTGCTTCAAGATTCGATCCATGCCTTCTCGCGCTTCGTCGAGCTTTACGACCACGAGCTTCAATTCCGCCGTGCGCGCGATCATGGGGCCAGGCTCGGAAGGTCTCTTAGTCGCGTCCTGTTCCGCCATTACATACTGGTCCCGTTCTTGCGACTTCACTGACAACGTGGTTCCGGAAAGGTCAACCCCATCCGCATAAATCGCACCGGTTTGATCAGTGGAGAAGTGACGCCCGCCACTCGAACTTGGCTCGATAGGATCGGCGTTAATCGTGTAGGCCCCTTTGCTGGTCTGCCCCACTGTCGGAACAGAGTGATAGACGAAGAGGTACCCAGACTTCCGCCCCGCAGCGAGAACCGGATCGACGAGGCCTGCAGCGTGTTCTGTAGGTGTGCCGCTCCTTGGTGGCCCAAAGTTTTCCAGCAAACGCGGATAATGACCGTAAGTGTTGGAGTAGGTGACGGCAGCAGTGTTGAGGGTTCGCAGCGATCCGACCGCGCTGGCCTCGTTGGCAGCCATTCTCGAGCGCAACAAATTGGGAACTGAAATGGCCACTAGAAGCAGCACCACTCCAATTCCAGATGCGATTCCGAGAGCGAATTTAAGCGTGGGAATGCGATGCTGCGCCACTTCACTGCCACGCATGGCCTTGTTTGTTGTGTAATTTTCAACCTTGGCCGCCGCAACTTGCCTGCCCAGGCGCTCGGGAACCATCTCGACCTGCCAACCGGCTATTTGAAGTGACTCACGGCGAAAATTACCCGCAAGGGCGGAGCACTCGGCGCATTGGTCAAGATGGGCAGTGAGAGATTGCGCGCGGTCGGCCGAGAGTTCGCCGTCGACGAAAGCCATGACCTCTTCGGGAGCGAAGGGATGGGTCGTGGTGCTCATGGGCATTCCCCTTTGGTGATGGGCTGAGTGACGTCCTTCGTTGAGGATTCGACGGGCGGCTCAAGCAGATTGCGCAGGGCGGTCCGTGCACGGAAGAGGCGCGAACGCACGGTATTGACCGGTAGCTGGAGAAGGTCGGCGATTTCGGCATAACTCAACTGCTCGTATTCGCGCAGAAGGAGAATTTCGCGATCCATGGAATCGAGTTTCGCGACGGCGCGGCGGACCCACAGGCCTGACTCGGTGGCATCCCGTTTGGAAGGATCGGGGACGATGTTTGGCTGACCGAAGAACGTGGCGCGAAAAGCGGCTTTGCGGCGATGCGCGCGCAGAATCTTGAAGCCAATGGCATAGAGATACGTTCGAAAAAGTGCCCGGGGTTCGTAGCGGGAGGCGGCGCGCAATAAAGCAAGAAAAGTTTCCTGCGTTAATTCTTCGGCATGGGTAGGCTCGGCCAGTCGCCGCCGGAAAAATCCGTAGATAGGTTGTTTATAGCGGGCGAAGAGCTCCGTAAAAGCTTCCGGCGAGCCTTTCGAAAACGCGACCATAAGCCGTTCGTCGCTGACTCCCGCGCTCACAGAAGCGGTTGAGCTCGCGGGATTCGTCTGGCTGCTGGGCGTCTCGTCCATGGCCTGCCGGGGAAGGGCCTCCGAGTTTAGAATGAGCGCGGGCAATGCGTCTTGCATGGTAAGCCGCCTAGCTCCTTCCCTAAGTGTAATGTCGCGAGGCGGCTAAAAGTTCCCGCTCAGGATGATTTTCTCAGACTGCTGCGCACATGGATGTGTCATGAATTCTTGGCGGGTTCGGCTTCCCGGGATCCCCACTGCGAGCGGCGGCGCCAAAAGAAACGCGCCGGAAGATAGATCAGCGCTGCCCAGACAGCCAGCAACGGACCACGGCCGGCCAGGAACAGCAGGATGGTGGAGATGCTTTCGAAAGCGTCGGACAAGCCGCCGACCGCGGCATTTCGAAGTTTCGCTCCAATCGTCTCGCCAGGCAGGGCGCGCTCTTCCCGCAGGGAGAACGAAACGTTTGCGAACGTGACGCGGTTCCCGGCAGCGTAACGCTCCGCTTCCATTCGCTCGATTTCGCCGCGCAGCAGGCCAACCTGGCGTTCGAGCGAATTCAGATCGCTGGCTTTTTCGGTGCGATTCTGGAGCAATTGCTGAATGCGCTTCTCCTCGTTCTGCGTGTTTACCAGCCGCGCTTCGAGCTCGCTGTGCTGCTGGGTAATCTCATCGGCGCATTCTTCCTCGTGTTCCACGAGTCCGACGCCTTTTAACTCCGTGAGAGTGGAGCGATATTCCGACGAAGGGACGCGCAGCGTTGCGGATAGGACGCTCCCCGACGGCTCCCCAATCATGCGCAACTTGGCCACATAGCCGCGGTGGCGTTCTAGAGTCTCTTCCAGGCTGGAGCGCGAACGGGCGAACTCCCGCGTCACAACGGAAAGTTCCGCGGAATAGGCGATGTGTGGCTCCGGGAACAGACCCGCTGTGTCGCCCGGGCCGGCGGGATAGATCTTGGATGGGAGGCGAGACGACATCGCACTCATCTCTTTCGTGTCGATGCTTACCGGTGGAACGGCTTCTGAGGATGTGCTCCCAGCGTACTCGCTTGCGCCATGCGGCAGCGACGCGACCGCCTGATGCCCTGGACGCAAAGGCCGCGGATCCCTACTCGGTGTGAACAAGAAAAGAAGAAAGACTCCAGCCAAAACGCCACTCGCCAGGACCCAGCCTCTGTGAGCTGGAGAAAAGGCACGGAAACGAACGAAAATCGAACGCAGACGGTCTTTCATGGGAACGCCTCCTGTTGCTTCACGGGTTAGAACGGGGAGGCCGCGAATCCTTGCAGCGCTTTTATCGAAGAACCATCGAGGCTGGCCGGGCCTCGATCCTGAATGACGAGGAACGGAAATGGCTGGCCAAACTTACGCGCCGATCGAGGCGCGGAGCGCGTTGGCGAGGGACTGGCTGAAGCGCTGGACGTCCGCATCGTGCTCGGCTTCGACCATGACACGCGCGAGTTGTTCGGTGCCCGAATATCGCAGGACGACGCGGCCGTTTTCGCCGAGAGCCGACTGGGCTTCGGCAAGCGCGCGGGAAACTTCCGGGAGGGAATCGAGCGGCGGCTTCGAGCGCACCTTCACGTTGACGATGAGCTGCGGATAGTCTTTCAGCCCTTCGACAAGAGATTCGATTTTGCCATGCATGGAAACAAGCGAGGCAATCTTGACGGCGGTGAGCAGGCCATCGCCGGCCGGGCTGTCATCGAGAAAAATGATATGGCCGGATTGCTCGCCGCCAAGAACGTTTCCGCTGCGCAGCATTTCCTCAAGCACATACCGATCGCCGACAGCGGCGCGGGCCAGTGCGATGCTTTCGCGGGCAAGGACGCGCTCGAGGCCCAGATTGGACATCGACGTGGCAACCACCCGGTTTCCTTTGAGCTTGTTCTGCGCTTTGAGGTATCGCGCCACCGCGAGAAGCACACCATCGCCATTCACGATTTTTCCTGTTTCGCAGACGAAGAGCGCACGATCCGCATCTCCATCAAACGCCACACCGAGCCGGGCGCGTTCGGCAACCACGCGCTTTTGCAATCCTTCGAGATGCAGAGAGCCGCAGGCCGCGTTGATGTTGCGGCCGTCCGGCGACGTACCCATTGCTACGACGTCAGCCCCCAATGAGCGAAAAAGCTCCGGTCCGAGCTTGTAGGCCGCACCGTTCGCGCAATCGAGAACTATTCGAAAGCCGGCAAGCCTTGCGCCAGAGATCACACGGCTGCGCAGAAAAGTGAGGTATTCGGCGTCGAGCGACGCATCGGCCAGAAGCTCGGGTAGGCTTTTGGGAAGGGCTTCGCCCCGGTGCCTGAAAATATCTTCTTCAAGCTCTTCTTCCGCGGCGTCCGGAAACTTCATGCCTGCATGAGAGAAAAGTTTTACGCCATTATCCTGGAACGGATTATGGGAAGCGGAGATCACCACCCCTGCCTGAAAATCATTCTGGCGAACGAGGCAAGCGACGCCCGGAGTGGTTATGACGCCGGCAAAAGCAATCGTCGCTCCGGCCTGCGCGAGTCCCGCAGCAAGAAGCGCGGCAATGTGCGAACCGGATTCGCGAGTGTCCATGCCGATCAGGACATGGGCGGACCCATGTTCACGCTTGAGGTAGGCGCCGAGCGAACGGCCCGTGGCACACAGCGTCGCGTCGTCTAGCGGCGGTGTGCCGGGGACACCCCGAATGCCATCGGTCCCAAAGAGTTCCTTGGCCATGAAAGGAAAACCGGCCTCTTTCAAGCTTGACCCCGGGCCATCCGGAGTGCGCTTTGCATTGAACGACGTCAAGAGAGCTTAGCACACGAAAAAACGGTGAATCCGCGGAGGCATAGAAAGAATGCCTTTTGCATTAACCGTGGAAAATTCCGGGAAACGCGTTCCCAACGCTTCGAAGGATTTGCGGAATCGCAACAACTCCCAAGGACTTCCATAGCGGTCTCTAAGAATATGCTAACGTGTTGGCACGGAGCTGCTCGTGTCCGCCACGCAAACGCCGCCATCCATCGTACGCTTCACCAGTTCGAACTTCAGCATGCAGTTGATCGCCGCCGCCATTATTCTTCTCTTCTTCTATTACGCGGCGGGCGTGGTGATCACGCTGCTGCTTTCCATCCTGCTGGCGTATTTTCTGGATCCCGCCGTGGAGTTGCTCGAAAAAGTGGGCCTGCCGCGAACCCTGGGCGCCATGGTCATGGTGCTGATCCTGATTGCGGTGTTGGTGGCAGTAGGCTATGGGCTTTGGACACGCACATCCGATCTGGCGGCCAATTGGCCCAAGTACAGCAGCGTGTTGCGACAGGCTGCCGGTGCCGTGGAAGGCAAGATCAGGGGAATCGAAGGGCAGGTATCGCCGATCGCCCCGGGAGAGACCGCGCCAAGACCGGCACAAGAACGCGTCGACCCCGGTGTCGTCCGCAATTTGATCATGCGCGGCATTGGCTCTCTTTACGGCCTGTTGCTCGAAGTCACGTTTATGCCCTTCCTGGTGTTCTTCATGCTGGCCGGAAAGCGCGAGGTGTGGCACGGCACGCTGCAGCTTTTTCCAGTATCGCGGCGGACACAGGTCAAGGAAACACTGGAAGACCTGCGCGATGTGTTGCGCGACTACTTGGTGGGAATGACGGTATTGACCCTGCTCGTGATTGCCGCGAGCAGCTTTTTCTTCTGGCTCCTGGACCTCGACTATCCCATCCTGACCGGCATCGCTTCGGGCTTGCTGAATATGGTGCCCTACATCGGCGTCGTGATGGCCTGGCTGCCGGCCTTTATCATCGGGCTGGCCAAATGGAAAACCATCGGACAGTTTATCGGGGTCGCCGGCGTTCTGACGGGGATTCACATCATCGCCCTGAATCTCGTGGCGCCCCAATTGGTGGGCCGCCGTGTCCGTCTGAATGCGGTGGCCATTACGATTGCGCTGCTCTTCTGGGGCTGGGTGTGGGGCGGCATGGGGTTGGTGCTGGCGATCCCCATTACAGCTACTCTGCGCGTGATCTGCGATCACACCGAATCGTGGAAACCCATCGGGCGCTGGCTAAGCTGACCGTATGAAACCAGTGTGCCCGCAGCGCGCATCTATCCTATCGGCAGCGAATCACTGGCAGCATTGATTTCAAATCCACAAGGGAAATTCGATGAACCATAAACCTCTTTTGCTTGCTGCCGTTCTGTCACTACTGGCACTGACGGCTCCTTCCGCAGACGCCTGGGGGTGCAAAGGTCACCAAACCGTGGCGCTGATTGCGGAAAAACACCTCACGCCGGAAGCGCGGCAACTGGTCCAAAAGCTTCTGAGCGACAATCCCGTCGACCCCAAGCTCACGCGCTGGTGCGGCAACGCCACGGCGGACGTGATAGTAGACGCCTCCACCTGGCCAGATGACGTCCGCAACGAGCGCAACAACGGTCCGTGGCATTACATTGATATCCCCCGAGGAAAACAGAAGGGTTCGCTCGACGAGTACTGCGGCGCCCGGGGTTGTGTGACCCGTGCGATTGAACAGCAGCGCGCTATCTTGAAGGACGCCTCCGCCGATCCTGTGAAGCGCGCCGAAGCGATCCGCTACCTGATCCATTTTGTCGGCGACATGCACCAGCCCTTGCACGCCACCAACAATGCCGACAATGGCGGCAACTGCGTTGCCGTGAAGTACCTTCATCACGATGCGCTCCCCAATCCGGCACACCCCGAGCGCGAGGACTATTCTCCCAATCTTCATCAAATCTGGGACACCGAGATTGTGGAACGCGACATGGAGGTCTCCAACCCGCATCGCTACGCGGACGATCTGGACGAGCGGTTCCATGCCGAGAGCGCCGCTTGGGAATCCGCCGGAATTCACGTGGACAATTGGGCGTGGGAAAGTCATGACCGGGCCGAGACCGCGGTGTACGGCGCGTTTTCTCAGAAAATCGCCATCGAGCCGGATCTGAAGTTAAAGAGCTGTGCAGAAAACAATCACATGGGAAAGCGCATGTTCGATCTGCATCTTGTCTCCGGCGAGGCGTATCAAAGCAGCGCCGCAAAAACTGCCGAAACAGCTCTGGCCGAAGCCGGCGTGCGCCTGGCCATGATTCTCAACGATGCGGCGAAGGCCGCGCCTTAGGCTAGGGCTTTGCCGTTGCCGGAGACGGATTCTCCGGTCTTCGTGGAGCCACACCCAAAGATTTAATGAAGCTGACGAGCTGCCAGCGCTGCGGTTCCGGAAGTTTCGACCACACCGGCATCCCGCGGCGCACCACGCCATTCGTCAGTATCCAGAAAATGGCTCCCGGTGCCGCATTTTGGACTTGCGGGACGCGCAGACTCGGCCCCTTCTTCCCGCCTTCCCCGGTATCGCTGTGGCACTCCGAACAATGTTGTTCGAATAGGTTTCGTCCGCCTGGAACGGCATCCGCGTCTTTCTCGAACGGATTAGATTTCGCGCGGGCTTTCTCCGGGGCTTTGGCAATCTCCGCGTAGACCAGCGCATCGTTTTGATATTTGTAGCGCGGCTCTTTCTCCTGCTCACCGAAAGCCAGCGAGACGCCGAGGAACATCGCAGTGACGGCAAGAGCCGCGACGCAAGCCTTCACGGGCGGCCACCCAACAAACGCGCAACCATCGAACCGAATCCCGTGATTTCCCGCGAGACACCCCAGCGTAGCAGGAAGCGATGGCTCTGGTCGTTCAGCCCGAAGCCGGCGGAAAGCCGCAACGTCCAGTCCGACGGAAGATTCCAAGCCAGGACCGGGGCGAGGTAGTGCGAAGTGTTATGGAGGCCGAAACTGTGGCGATCGCCCAGGCCGCCGTACATCTCCGCACCAGCAATGAAGTTCTGCCGGCAGAAAGAGCAGCGCTGGGCCGAGGCTTTGAGGGCCAGGGGGCGGCTCGTGCCCAGCGCATATCCAAATTCCCACGGTGCATTCGAGAGGTTCTTGGCAGCAAGGGTGTTTTCGGTGAAGTTCCAACCCTTAAACGTGCTGGAGAGGATGAGCTTCAACTCTATTTCATTACTGTGCTCCTTCCGGGCCTCCGCATTCGGCACGAGGAAATCCGACTCCACGTCGTGTCCTTCTACTTCCTTAAGAATCTTGTCGGCGCCGCTTTTGTGTTCGTATTCGACATACAGGACCGGATTAATGAGGTGTTCCCGCTTTAGCGGCCGAATGCGATTTTCCCAGCGGACGCCGGTAAACACGGTGCTGTCATTGAAAGTGGTTTGCCCGTCGAGATAGAGCTCCGTGGTCCACCAGGCGGTGGCGCCGTATTCGAACTCCGCCCAGAACGCGTGGAAGCCGTTCCCGCCACGCTCGGTCCCAAAAGTGGAGAAATACTCAATCTCGAGATTGCCCGGCTCCTCGAGATAGTGGTCATAGGCAACGATGTAGGGGTTCTCCTGGGCTCGGGCCGTTGAGGGAAGACCGAAGGGAAGCAGGAACAAGAGAAAGCTGCCCAGAAGGCCAAATCGGGAAAACGAGGTCACGATTTCTCCTTGCAAGTGGTTTGCAACAATTAAATCAGACTAACTTAGTCCGATATCCTTTGCAACTCGTTTTCATCTGGAAAGACGGGTTGCACACACTACTGCTTTTTCCTAAGTGCGGACCCTCCGCTTTTTGAAGTGAGGAAGACTCCTTTGCGCTTGCGTTCTCGCGATCGATCGAGGGACCAGGCAGTCAAGATCCAAGGGCGCGTTGACATGAGACGGTGAGCGCGCCATCCTTTGCCGAATCTTTTCTTTCAAGGGGGGGCGACCGTGAATTCCGTGCAAATCGTGCGCGCGCTGCTCGAAGAAGGCTACGAGAGAAAAACCTGGCATGGTCCAAATCTCAAGCAATCCATCAAAGGGGTGAGCGCCAAACAGGCCGCATGGCGTCCAGGTCCCGGACGGCACAACATCTGGGAACTGACCCTGCACGCGGCGTATTGGAAATACGCCGTGCGGCGCAGGCTCGAAGGCGGCAAGCGCGGCTCCTTCGCGCTGGAGGGTAGCAACTTCTTCCCGCGGCCCGAGAAGGGCAAGTTAAACGACGCCGCGTGGAAAGCAGACAAGGCATTATTAGAACGAGAGCACCGGGCCATGCTGGCAGCGATTAGGAAAACGCTTGGCACTCGACCGCCGGACAAAGTGCTGCGCATGCTGTACGGAATCGCCTTTCACGACGTCTACCATGCAGGCCAAATCCGCCTGCTCCGGCGTCTGGCCGAGCGCTAATCAAGGCCTAAGATTTTTCAACGCTTGGACGCACGATGGAATGTCTGGGGCATCTTGAAACAGCCGAATGGCCGCGAGGCCGGAAGCGCCTGCGGACAGACACGCGGCGCCATTGGCAAGGGTGATCCCTCCAATAGCGATCACCGGAATGGAAACGGCGCGACAAACTTCCTTCAGGCGCTCGATCCCTTGCGGAGCACCATACGCCGCTTTCGAAGGCGTAGCAAAAACCGGACCAAAAAAAATGTAGTTGGCGCCCCCACTCGCTGCCGATTTCGCTACTTCCAGCGAGTGGCAGGAAACGCCGACGAGAAAATCCTTCCGCTCGCCACGCGAATCCACACTCCGCCTTACTTCCTGAACCGGCAAACTGTTCTCACCGAGATGCACGCCGCCCGTATGCTCCGACAGTGCGACGTCAACGCGATCGTTTACAAGAATTCGAGTTCGTGTGGCGCTGCTCTTCGAAGACTGCTCCGTGCGCGTGAGGGCTTGACGAGTGAGCAACATGCATTCGCGCCCGGAGAGATCTTTTTCACGGATCTGAATCCAATCCACTCCGGCGAGCGCCGCCGCTTCCATCTTGTGCAAAAGCCTGTCACGAGTGTCCCCGGCCGCTGCTCCGCCAAGCAGTCGCCGATCCGTCACGTAACACAGGATCGGCTTCCCGCCCAAGTCACTGAGGGGGGACACGTTGAGGATCCGGCCGCGATCCAATCCAGCCGACCGCCAGAAGAATATCGAGCAAACCGAGACCGCTCACCGCACCGCGAAACGAGGGGTGCAGCACGATGGGCATGAGCGAAGGAAAATGGCTCAGAAAATAGTTCTGCTCCCAATAGAGGGACCACGGCAGGTACAGGAGCATGGCCCCCATTTCAAACGCAAGCACCACCAGCAACGCGCGATAAATCCGGCTCATGAAAGAGAGGGACCCCGTCCAATCAGGAAATGATCAGGGTCAGCGGCTGGGCTTCTGAAGGGCGGCGATGCGTTCAGCTACGTCGCGATAATCAATGTTCATCGCGTAGACCTGGGAAAAACTCTTGCGCGCCGCCTCTGGCTCGCCCGCCGACTCCTGGGCTACGCCCAAATCATACCGCAAGGCGAGCGTGCTTTCCGGATCAATGCCGGGGGTCTTCAGGGCGCGTTCGTACCAGATGGCGGCGATGCCCGGTTCTCCCTTTTCCATGAAGGCGAGCCCGAGCAGCGTGCAGCATTGCATAACGTAGGGGAAGGAGCGGCCGCGCTCGGTAGCTTTCGCAACCTTTTGGAATTCGCTGATGGCTTCTTCGAGCAGCCCCATTTCGCGGAACGCGATTCCCAGGTTGTAGTGCGTCTCCAAATCTTCTTCCTCGGCGCCCATCTCGCCGAGTTCCGCACGGAACTCGTCGAATACTTCCTTGAGCGGGCCGCTCTCGCTGGGGGATGCTGCCGGAGCCTGTGGCTTTGCGGCGGCTGGTGGCTGAGAACCGGGCATGGATCCGGAAAAACCAGGCGCAAGGTCACCGATCCCGAGCTGATCGATCTCGCTTGCAAGATCCGCCAGGAACTGGTCGGAAGCGAAGCCGCTGCCCGCTGGCGGTGCCGGAGTGGCATTCTTCGCCACTGGCTCGGGTGGCGGGGCTGCGAGCGGCGTCTCTGGCGGTTTCTGATCGTAGGCCGGAACGAGCGCTTCCGGCTCCAGTACAAGCTCGAAATCCTGTTCGAGTTCGAATTCCGGCTCAGCTTTCTTGGGAGGCTTCGGCGGAGCTCCCGCTGCCGCAACGGGTGCGGGAGTTTTCGCGGCTGGGGGCCGTTCCGCTGGAATGGCCGGCGCCTCCTCGGCAAGTTCGAACGTCGCCATGGCCGGGGCATCGGCTGGCGCAATGGCCGGTTCTTCGCCAATCTGAAATTCTTCCACGTGCGCGGGTTCTTTTTTGTGCTTCGAATCCGCCGCCGGCTTGGCCGCCTCGGGGGCCGGGGCCTCTAACACGGGATGGCCAGCCTGCGTCTCATCGAGAATCGTCGCCCATTCATCGGACAAATCGACTTCCTGTACCTCTTCTTCCTTGACCTCCGGTGCTGCGGCGGCGGGTTGGGCCTCGACCGGCTCGAGCTTCCTTTCTTCGATGGGAGCGGCTGGCTCGTGCACCGGCGTCGCGGAAATTTCCGGTATGCCAATTTCGTGGATCTGCGCAGCAGCACTCTCTTGCACCGCGGCAGGCGTGGCGGCAGGTGTCCCTGCCGGCGCAGCGCCGGTCAACTCCTCATCCGACAACCCGGCGGCGCGCTGGAAGCGGCGGCGCAATTCGCCGAACCGTTCCGCGCTGCGCTTATCTCCGGTTTCACTGTGTATCTGTTCAAGCTGCGCGGCCAGCTCGGCCGTGCGCCGGTCATCGCCCGCCCCAAGCACAAAGTCCAGAAGCTTCTCGAGCGTCGGCGTGTGGCGTGGCGCGCGGCGGAGGATGGCCTCGAGCAGTCCGATGGCTTTTTGCGTGAGGCCGTAGCTGGCGAAGAGATCTACGTCCGTCAGCGACTGGGCAATGAATTTCTGCGTTTCATCGTCGAGTCCAGGTTCGCTGGGCGTCGGTGTGACCTTCGCCTGCACTTCGTGTGCGGACTCTTCCTCGCTGGAACGCAGCTTCGCAGCCGGTGCCTTCGGAATCTCGGCCAGCAGTGTCTCCTCGGGCATCTCCGGAGTTGCATCGGGGGCTAAGAGTCCCATTTTCCGGAGGACTCCGTTGAGCTTGCGTTTGGCAGAATCGCTGTCAGGTTGCTTGTCCACCAGTTGCTCGAAAATCTCTTTCGCGCGTTCCAGCTTGTTTTGCCCAACCAGGGCATCGCCCAGATGCGCCAGTGCGTCGGGCAACCGGAAGGAGTCGCTGGTGCGGCCGTAAAGTTCGACCAGCCACTCGAGAGGTTCAAGGCGGTCGGGCATGCTGGTGGCCAGTTCCGAGAGGAGCCGCGCCACCACTTCGTGCTCGCCCGCATCAATCATGGGTACGCGGGAGCGCTCCAGAATCTCCATGGCCTTGTCGTCCTGCCCGGCTTGCAGCAGCGATTCGACCACCTTTTGCATGGGTCCGAAATTCTTTTCGTTGGCTTCGAAAACGCGGAGAGCCAGCGCTGTGGCCGCGTTCCAATTGGAGCTCTTGATCTGCAGATCGAGCAGCAGTTCGGTCTGTTCGCCGCCCTTTTCGAGATCCGGAACCTCTTCGAGCAGCTGTGCCGCCTTCGTCAGATTTCCCTGCGAAGAATACGACCGCGCCTTGACGATGACCGCGGCCAGATTGTGGGGTTCGATCTTCAGCGCCTTGTCCGCAAGCTTTTCGCACTCGGCTTGGTCGCCGCGGGCAATCGCCCGCTGAGCCGCGGAGACGTACGCCTCGATGGCCTCTTTGGACTGGCCCATGGCCTGATACAAATCCGCCAGGCGTATCTGAATGCGCAGGTTGTCGGGTTCGGCTAGAAGCAGTTTTTTCAGCAGGCCCACGGCTTCCGGCTGGCGATTGTTCTTCAGGTGAATTTCGGCCAGTTGGAGAAAGAGCGGCCGGGCCTCGCTCATTACGCCTTGCTGCACGTACAGATCCGCGAGCTTTTCGAGCGGACGGATCTCCTCCGGAGCAAGCTTCGCGATTCGTTTGTAGACGGCAATCGCTTTCGTCAGAAAACCGTCGCCTACAAAGATTTGCGCCAGCCGTTCGAAATAGTCGATGGCCTGGTAGGTCTCGCCCTGGCGGATGTACAGCTCGCCGACAGTCATCAAGGTGACCTGATCGCGCGGCTCAAACTTCAGAATCTGCTGGTATTCGGCGATCGCTTGCGCGACCTTGCCTTGGTTCAGCAGCTTCTGTGCGGCTTCGACGTTTTTGCTCTTGTTAAATGCCATGCGTGAACAGGGACAAGCCTCCCCCTGGAGTCTGCCCCAGACGTTCTCCTCTGTTTGCTGCGGTGACTGGTCGAGCCGCAACGCTACTTCGTTACGCTAACAGGTGGGAAAAAGCCAAGTCAACGAACCCAAAGTCCCTTGTGAGCAGGCAGTTATCCCCGTTCCCTCCAGGAACTTCTCTGGCGAAGGCCGGGCGAAGCGCGGGAGAACTGTTTTTCCTACCCTACCTTCGCTCCCAACCCTCTCCTGCGCCAGCCGGCTGCAGTAGTGATAACATTCCCGGGTACTCTCAATCAAAGCCGAGGAGAAGAATACTTCATGTATGGACGCCCGTCCCGCCGAAATTTCCTGGGGCTCCTCAGCGGAGCGGCCGCCACTTCCATGCTTTCTGAGACGGCGTCATTTGCGTTCCCCGTTCCGGCCATGGGCAGCCGCTTTAAGCTCTCGATTATCACCGACGAGATCTCCCAGGACCTCGGCCACGCCCTGGAAGTCGCCTCCAAGGAGTTCGGCCTCGGCTACGTCGAGTTGCGCGGCGCCTGGAAGAAAAACATCATCAACCTCGACGGAAAAGAGCTTGCCGAGGTCCGCCGTCTCCTGGACAAATTTGGCCTCCAGGTGACGGATTTCGCCAGCCCCCTGTTCAAGACCGACTGGCCGGGAGCGCGCAAGTCAAAATACAGCCCGGAGAAGCCCCAGTTCGGTGCGGACTTCTCCTTTTCGCAGCAGGACGAAGTCCTCGAACGCTGCATCGCCGCCGCCAAGGCGCTCGGCACGGATCGCATCCGCTGCTTTGACTTCTGGCGGCTGGACGACCCCAAGCCCTTCCGGGAAGCCATGGATGGCAAGCTGCGGCAAACCGCGGCACGCGTTCTCGATCAAAAGATAACTCTTCTTCTCGAAAACGAGTTCGCCTGCAACACCGCGACCGGCGCCGAAGCCGCGCGGACAATGCAAGCCGTGCAGTCGCCAAACCTGCTATTGAACTGGGACCCGGGAAACGCCGCTTACCGCGGCGAGATTGCCTTCCCGGACGGGTTCGAAAAGCTGCCCAAGGACCGCCTCGGCCACATGCACTGCAAGGACGTTGTGCGCAAATCCGACGGCACGTTCGAATGGGCGGCCATGGGCCGCGGCATCATTGATTTCGTGGGCCAGTTCCGCGCGCTCGTCAAAACCGGATACCGCGGAACGATGAGCCTTGAAACTCATTGGCAAGGCGGCGGCACGCCGGAAGAATCCTCGCGGCAGAGCTTTAGAGGATGGAAGGAAGAACTGCGCAAAGCTGACGCGCTCTGAGGCAAATGAAGCAAGTGGGAGCGCGCAAGCCGGGGGAATGATTCAACTCCCTCCCGTACCGGCACGCGACAATCGCGCCATATTACGTTTCAAGCGGCAGCGGCGCCTGCGTGGCACCTGCGCCCCAGCACGCCGATTCACGCACCGGCGCGAAGGAGTGCCGATGCAGCGGCGACGGTCCATGCAAACGCAAAGCCTCCAGATGATCGGGCGTAGCGTAACCTTTGTGACGCGCCAGCCCGTATTGCGGATAAACCGTGTCCCATTGTTCCATGCGCGCATCCCGATGGGTCTTCGCCAGGATGGAAGCCGCCGCAATCGAAACGCTGCGCGCGTCGCCTTTGATTAGAGATTTTTGCTCGATCAAAACATCCAGCTGCATGGCGTCAATTAGCAAATAATCCGGCGAGATAACGAGTTGCTGAAGGGCGGCGGTCATCGCTTGCCGCGACGCTTGATAAATATTCCACGCGTCAATCCGCTGCGCGTCAATTTCCGCGACCGCCCACGCCAGCGCATGCTGGTGTATCCGCGCCGCCAGTTCGGTGCGCCGCTCGGCCACAAGTTTTTTCGAATCATCGAGGCCGACAATGCGCCGCTTGGGATTAAGAATCACCGCGGCGGCGACGACCGGGCCAAACAACGCGCCGCGCCCGGCTTCATCAATACCGGCGATGCGCATCCAGCCCAGTTTGCGCGCCGCTCGCTCGAAACGGGAAGAGCAGAGACGGCTCATCGGTTCGTGATTCTAACACGCCGGCGCGCCTCCTTTTCGCAGTCGTTTTCTTGACTGTGCTCGGTCCGCGTGACACCATACCGCGCTCCATGCGTCTAACGTTCACAAATGCGCGCCTGCTGTTGGTCCTGAAGGAGGTACACCCGATGAATGACAAGCACGAATCCATTCAAATCAAGTTTGAACTGTTTCCAAGGTCGCTGCGCGCTTCGCGCCGTTTTTCACCAGTTGCCGTTCTGCTTTGCTCCTTGGCATTCATTGCGGCTGCGTCCGTTTCCGCGCAGACGCGCCAGATCGAATTGAACGACTTCGCCAAAATCACTTCTGTCTCCGATCCGCAAATTTCTCTCGACGGAAAGTCCATCGTCTTCGTGGTGTCCCGCCCCAATCTCGAGCAAGATCGCAGCGACCGTGAACTGGTGCTTCTGGATATCGCCTCGGGCGCACAGCGTGTCCTGACCTACGACCGCAAGGGCATCGGTTCGCCGCGCTGGTCCCCCAATGGCGACCGGCTCGCCTTTGTGGCCATGGACGGACCCGCGAAGGACGCCAAATCGCAGGTTTTTGTTTTGCCCATGACCGGCGGCGAAGCCCGCAAACTTACCGACGCCCCCAACGGCATCGAACAATTTGCCTGGCGGCCCAATGGACAAGACATCGCTTACGTCACCTCCGACGAGCCCGAGAACAAAAAAGAAATCGAAAAACATCACGACGCCTTCGAAGTAGGGGACAACGATTTCCTCGCCACCGAAGCTGCTCTTCCGTCCCACATCTGGCTGATCGCCGCCGACGGCGGAAAGCCCAAGCGCCTGACCTCCGGCGCCTGGAGTCTCCCGAAGAGCGCTCCCCCGAGCTCGCCCGCGTCTCCCATCTCCTGGTCTCCCGACGGCAAGTGGCTGCTGTTCACCCGCCAGGAACATCCGCACGAGGGGGACGCCGACCTGACGACGCTGCAAGTTCTCAACGTGGAAACCGGCGAGATTCGCAAGCTCACGAAACACGAAAAGTTCGAAAGCTTCGCCCTGTTCTCACCAGACGGTTCCCGCGTCGCCTACTGGTATCCGCTCGACGGCGACCCCAACAATCAGAACGAGATTTTTGTCACGCAGACCACCGGCGGTGATGGCTCGGACGCCACTCGCTCCATCGACCGCAACATCCAGCGCGTGATCTGGATGCCCGATGGAAATTCGCTATTAGTGGGTGGCCATGATGGCACGACAACTTCCCTCTGGCTGCAGCCGTTGAGCGGCTCTCCGAAAAAGCTTCCTCTTGGCGACATCAGCGCTTCCTGGGCCTTCTGGGTGGACGTCTTTGTCGGCCACAAAGGCGAAATTGCCTTCACTGGCGGCACGCCCACGCATCCTTCGGAGCTATACTACATGGCCTCTGCGAACGACGCGCCCAAGCGACTCACCAATTTCAACAATGAGATCGCCTCTCTCGCGCTCGGAAAATCCGAAAAGTTCGAATGGAAAGGTCCCGACAATTTTCACGAGGACGGCGTGCTCGTCTATCCCGCGGATTTCCAGAAGGGCAAAAAGTATCCGCTGGTCCTGATCATTCATGGCGGCCCGCAAGCTTCCACCACCACGCAGTTCAGTCTGCTTCCGCAGCTGATGGCCACGCACGGCTACGTTGTTTTCGAACCCAACTACCGCGGCAGCGACAATCTGGGCAACGCCTACCAGCGCGCCATCTGGAATGATGCGGGCGACGGACCCGGCCGCGACGTCATCGCCGGCATTGACGCCGTCAAAAAACTCGGCTTCGTGGACGAAACGAAAATCGGTGTGACCGGCTGGTCCTACGGCGGCTACATGACTTCCTGGCTCATCGGCCACTATCAGATCTGGAAGGCCGCCGTCGCCGGCGCGCCGGTCACCGACACCTATGACGAATACAACCTGTCCGACGGCAACACTGGCGATCGCTACGCCTTCAAAGGCTCGCCTTTCGTCGGAGACAACCTCAAGGACTATCGCGCGCAATCGCCCATCACCTACGCCGCGCAAATGAAAACGCCAACGCTCATCCTGCACGACACCGGCGACGCCCGCGTCACCATCACGCAAGGCTACTCGCTCTATCACGCCCTCAAGGACAACGGCGTGCCTGTGAAATTCATCGCCATCCCCGTTCCCGGACATTTCCCCGGCGATCCCATCCGCCAGATGGACGTTTTCCAGTACTGGCTCGGCTGGATGGATAAATATCTGAAGTAAGGACAAATCGCCACAAATCGAAGCAGCCCGAGAAAAAATAGGCTTGACCGAGTCACTTGATCATTCACGGGAGAAACTTCCATGCCACTGCGAGTACGTTTGTTTCTTCGGACTGGTCTTTGCGCCGCCTGCGTCTGCGTCCTGCTCGCGACCGTTCCTTCGAGCGCCGCCGAAGGCTTCTCCAGTGCCGATATCTCACGCATACGATCGGTTGGCAACGTCGAGTTCTCGCCTGACGGCCACCGCATCGCCTACACCGTCGTCATGCGCGACCGCCCCGGCCGGCCCTACAGCCAGCTTTGGCTCATGGATCTCTCCACCCAGAAATCCGCACGCGTCGGCGGCGACAAAGATTCTGGAAACGGCCCGCTCTTTTCCCCGGACGGAAAATGGCTGGCGTTCGCCGGAAGACAAGGCGAGAACTGGGGCCTTTTTCTCGCGCACGCGGACGGCTCCGACGTCACCTTCCTCGCTCCATGGAACGGCACCAACAGCCCGCTTCCCGGCACGGGCAAAGAAGTTGCCTGGTCCCCCGACGCCAAGCAGCTCGCCTTCGTCTCTTCCACTCCCGGCGCCGAAACGACCGAAGCTACCGGTGACCCCATGGTCATCACGCGCTATCTCTACAAGCCCGACGCCGGCGAAGGGAACACGCGCTTCAACGACAACCAGCGTCTGCACATTTTCATGTTGGACCTCGGCACCAAACAAGTCCGCCAGCTCACCCAGGGCAACACCGACGAACATTCCATCGATTGGTCGCCGGACGGCAAGGAAATTCTTTTCGCCTCCAACCGCGAGCCAAATCAAGATGAATTCTTCAATTACGATATTTTTGCGTTGCAGCTCGCGGACAACAGCATCCGCCGTCTGACCGCCACCGAATACAACGAGTACGAGCCCCTCTGGTCGCCCGACGGCAAGCACATCGTCTATCGCGGCACCCGCCGCGGCCTCACCGACCGCGAGACCACCATGGAAGACACCCACGTCTGGGTGATGAACGCCGACGGCAGCGACCGCCGCGAAATCGGCGCGGTCCTCGACAATCGTCAGGGCGCGCCGCAATGGTCGCCCGATGGCCGCGCCGTGTACTTCACCATCCAGGAACGCGGCAGCGTCCACCTCGTGCGCCTGCCCATCTCCGGCGGCAAACCCGAATACCTCGTGAAAGACATCGGAGCCGTCGGCGGCTGGTCCGTCGGCAAGGACGGCACGTTGGCCTACGGCTTCGCGTCACCGCGCGACACGACGGAGCTTTTCTTCAAAAGCGGCGACAGCGCGCCGCGCAAACTCACCGATCTGAACGCGCAGCTCTTTGCCGGAAAACAGATCGCCGAAGTCGAATCCTTCACCTTCCTCAGCAACGACAATAAATTCGAAATCGAGGCCTTCCTCACCAAGCCACTGGGAAGGACGGCCACCTCGAAACATCCGCTCATCGTCAACATTCACGGCGGCCCGCACGGCCAGAACGGCTCGGCCTTTAACATCAAAAGCCAGATCTACGCCGCGCGCGGCTGGGCCACCCTCAACGTCAACTTTCGCGGTTCCACCGGCTACGGCCAGAAATTCGCCGACGCCGTTTTTGCCGACCAGGACGGCAACGAAGGCCAGGACGTTTTATACGGCGTGAGCGCCGCGGTCCGCCGCTACCTGTGGATCGATCGCGAGCGCATGGGCATCGAAGGCGTCAGCTACGGCGGCCAATTGACCGACTGGCTGATCACCCAGACCAGCGAATTCAAGGCCGCCATTCCCACCGCCGGAATCACCAATCTCATCAGCTACAACTACATGACCTACTACAACCAGTATGAAGAAATGGAATTCGGCCAGTTCCTCCATCAAGGAAATCTGATGGACGTGGCCTGGGAACGCTCCGCGCTGAAGCATGTGGCCGCGGCGCACACGCCCACGCTGATCCTCCACGGCGAAAATGACAACGACGTCCCCATCGCCGAAGCCGAACAATTCTTCATCGCGCTCAAGGACGTCGGAACCGAAACCGTCTTCGTGCGCTACCCCCGCGAAGGCCACGGCCTCAGCGAAACCAAGCACGTCATCGATTCCGTCGACCGCTCCATCGCCTGGTACGAAAAACATTTCCCCACGCCCGGCGCCGAAGGCATCACCAACGTCCAGCCATAACGGCCAGCAGGCGCAAGAAGAGCCACCTTCCCGAATTTCTAGCAGGTACTGATCAGCGCTAGCCGGAAACGGACGCACTACCCCTCGAGAAGCGTCCGCAAATAAAAGAGCCCCGGAATTCCGGGGCTCCTTTTGTAATCGCTGTCTGGAAGTTTCGCTTACGCCGGCGTCTCGCTGCCCGCGGTCGCAGCCGCAGCAACCACTTCTTCGCGGTCCGCTCTCTTGATGCGCGCAGCCTTGCCCCTCAAATCGCGCAAGTAATACAGCCGCGCCCGGCGAACCTTGCCCTTGCCAACCACCTCAATCGAGCTGATCGTGGGCGAGTGCAGCGGAAAAATACGCTCGATCCCCACGCCAAAACTGACGCGCCGCACGGTAAACGTCGCGCTGGACGCGCGGCCCTTCTTCGAAATCACCACGCCTTCGAAAGCCTGCAGGCGCTCTTTTACCTTCTCGCCTTCGCCTTCCTGGAGGCGCACGTTGACGCGCACGGTGTCGCCCGCGCGAAACTCGGGGAGGTCTTTGCGCAGTTGCGCTTCATGTAACTTACGTATAACCGGATTCATGTTCCTGTTTCCTTTTAGACCCACTCAGGCGGGGCCAGCTCTTCAAACGCAATCCACAATTATAGCCAAATATTCACAATTTACCTAGCGCAATCCGCTCGACCGAGCTTTCGTTTGACATCTGGCCCCCCTAAAGCTATCAATTTACCGGTCCGGTTCCCGTTGGGAGCATCCGCATTCCATGGATGCCCCTGAGGAGCCCGCAATATGAGCGCTGAAAAGCTGACCCGGACGAATGTGAAGCAAGCCGTGCCGTTTTTCCATGTCTCGAACATGGAAGAATCTCTTCGTTTTTACGTTGACGGTCTCGGCTTCGAAATGACCAAGAAATGGATCGACGAAGGAAAGCTTCGCTGGTGCTGGCTGGAGATCGGCGATGCAGCGTTGATGCTGCAGGAGTTTCGGAAGGAAGGGCGCAATTCCTGGAAGCCGAGCTGCAAAGTGGGAGAGGGCGTATCGGTCTCCTTCATGTGCGAAGATGCGCTGGCGATCTATCACGGCGCTAGCGCACGCGGAATGAACGCCGCAAAAAACCCATTTGTGGGAAATGCGCTGTGGGTTGTGTCTTTTTCGGATCCGGATGGTTACCGGATTGAGTTCGAAAGTCCCACGGACGTTCCCGAGGAGACCGAGTACTCACCACGAGACAAATAATCAGCGACTTGGCGTTCGCTTAAGCCTGCGCCGGCACCGAGCTACGTCGGCGAATGACGCTGCCCGCAAAGCGCTCCATCTCTTCCAGTTGCGGGCTGAACTGCAGCAGCACGAGGTCCACGCCAGCGGCTTCGAACTGCGCCACGCGCTCCGCGACCTGCTCGGCCGTTCCGACCAGCCCGGACCGCAAGCCGCGATTCGAAACCGAATAATCTTCCAGCGAAACGCGCTGCTCCAGCTGCGTTCCCGCCAGCCACTGCTGGTAGTTCGCGTACCCGGCTGCGGATTGGTGCACGTCGGTAATTCGCCGCACTTCGTCCTGCGCTTCGCGCTCCGTCTCCCGCACCACCGCGTAGCCCGCCACGCCGAATTTCATCGGCGGCAACTTGTGCTTCGCGCGCCGCTCGCGCAAATCCGCGATTTTCTTCCCTACGTTCTCCGGCGGATCGCCATGCATCAAGTACGCATCGCACTTCTCGGCGATCAGCTCTTTCGCCGCCGGTGATTCGCCGCCCGCATAAATCGTCGGCCGCGGCTTGGCCACCGGCTTCGGCTCAAGAACATTGTCTTCCACGCGGTAATACTTCCCCGAATACGAAAAATGATCCTGCTTCCACACGCCGTCCACCACGTCCAGCCACTCGCTGGTGCGCGCGTAGCGGTCATCGTGCTGTTCGAACGGCACGCCGTACTTCCGCGCTTCATCCGCCCACCACGAAGACACCACGTTCAGTGTCAGCCGCCCGTTGCTGATGTGATCGATGTTGGCCGCCTGCTTCGCCAGCAGCGCCGGCAAATGAAACGTCGGCCGCACCGCCACCATCAATTCCATCCGCTCCGTTACCGCCGCCAGCGCCGCCGCCGTGGACCACGCGTCCAGCGAAGGCGCCTCCACTCCCTTGATGTCGTTCAGATTGAGCTCCGCGATCAGCGTCAAATCAAAACCAATCTTCTCGCTGCGCTGCGCCAGCCGCTTCACATATGCCCAGCTGGTCTCCATGTTCTCGTTTTCGACGTTGCGCAGCCATCCGCCAAACACCGGCATCCAGTAGCCAAATCTCATCGCCGGCCCCCGCTCGCGCCAACGCGTTCCGCGCGATTCGCTTCGTGCTTCTGCGCTTCCGCGATCAAAAAATCCGCCAGCCGCGCATAGGGGTTGAATCCAACCACGCGCACCGGGTCAGCCACGAAATTCGAAAGCGCATTCACGTCGTAATACAGTTGCCGCCCCGTGCGGTCATCAATCACATACTCGATGCCGCCCACCTCAACGCCCGCCAGCTCCACGATGCGCTCGACGTCTTCCATCACTTTCCGCGGCGCCGCGTACCCTTCTACTTTCATCCCGCTCTTCGGCGCGTCCACCGGGCACGCAATGCGCGTCAACTCTTCGCCCCGCGTGTTCTGGCAAATATCCGCCGGACACAAGTTGTAGCTCTCGCCCGTGATGTGAATCTGGATGGCATAGAGAAATTTCCCGCCCAGCACTTCCACGCGCGTGATGATCCCGTCCCGCGCCGTGAACGCCTCCTGCACCAGCGCCGTGGAATCAATCCCAAAGTAAAGCCGCTCCGCCTCCACCGCCGCGCGCAACTCCGCCGGAGTATTGAACCGCTCGATCCCAGCCCCGCTCCCGCCAATATTCGGCTTGATCACCACCGGATAGCCAATCGCCTCCGCCGCCGCCAGCGCCTGCGACGGATGATTGATAACGTGCGCCTTCGGATACGGCAATCCCAGTTTTTCCAGATTCGTCAGCTGCAGCGCTTTCGAAATCTCATGATTGAAGCAGCGGTACCCGTTCACCACGCGCACGCCCTTGCCTTCCAAATGCGCAAGGTAATTCAGCGTATAAAAAATCCCATGGGCCAGCCCCCGCTGCCACGCCGAAGGACTCATGCGATTGAAAAGCAGCGAATACTCGCGCTCCGGCGAAGCCGCATCATAGCTGTGATACCGCGCATCCATCTTCCGCCACGGCACCCCGCGCTCATCCATCTGTTGAAACAACGGCCGGAACCAGTCCGGATGCTCGTAATAAATCGCGATGGGCTTTTCGAGCCCGCTGCCGGCATTCGTTTCCATGCTCATAGAACTATCCTAACGTGACGACCTATCGAATTCCAAAATCATGTGGTGTTCGTCGATCAACCGCTCGCCAACCTTCCGCGCCGCTCTTCCTCATCCCTCAGCAGACCGGATTCCCGTCGCGTCTATTCCCGAGAGAGTGCAGCTCTCCGCCGCCGAACGCGCAGTCCACTCGGCGCGCTAAAACAGGTCCGGGCGGTTTCGTCGCGTTTTCTCGATCGCCGCGGCGCGCCTCCACTTCGCCACCTCCGCGTGATTCCCGCCGATCAGCACTTCCGGCACGCTCCACCCGCGATACTCCGCCGGCCGCGTGTAATGCGGAAAATCCAGCAGCATCGCACCGCCCGCTCGCGCCTGCTGCGTACCGCTCGCTGCCGATTGCGGGCCAGCCGTCTCCCCAAACGATTCATTCTGCGATGACGCTTCATTCCCCAGCGCTCCCGGAATCAGCCGCGTCACCGCATCAATCACCAGCATTGCGGCAAGCTCCCCGCCGCTCAGGACAAAATTCCCAATCGAAATCTCTTCCGTCGCCAGATGCTCCGCCACTCGCTCGTCCACTCCTTCGTATCGCCCGCAAATAAAAATAACGCGTTCGAGCCGCGCATAGCGCCGCGCCATTTCCTGATCGAACAATCCTCCGGCGGCAGACATCAAGACAATCGCCGTCCCTGAATCGCGCGCCGCTTTCTGCGTTGCGTCCCCCAGGCTGTGCCCCAGGAGCGACTCCACGGCCTCGAACAGCGGCTCCGGCTTCAGCACCATCCCCTCCCCGCCCCCAAACGGCCGGTCATCCACCGTGCGGTGCCGGTCCTTCGTAAACACTCGCAGGTCCTGCACGTTCACCTGCACCAGCCCCGTCTCCCGCGCGCGCCGCAAAATCCCGTGATCAAACGGCCCCGCAAAAAACTCCGGAAAAATGGTTATGAGATCGAATCGCATGCGCCGCCAGTGTAGCAAACCGCAGGGATGCTCCGTGCGGTAGGCGTCTGGCGCAGGAAGGAAGCACGGGTTGCTGACACAAATTGTCACGGCCCATTTCTGTTCCATCGAACAGGTTGTCCTTCTAACGTCTTAACCATACTCTTGGGGCTCACTTTTAATCGCGCAGCTACACCCAAGCCCCGGGGAGCTTTCCATGCTGTTCTGGATTTCTGTGAAGAGATACCAAGGCCTGCTACTCGCCCTTCTTCTAGCGGCCTTCCAAGCCGGCTGCGGCGCCTACGGAACCGGCAATACTGGTGGCAACGGATCAGCTCCCGCAGTTCCAACCGGCCTCGCCGCAACGGCCGCCAACGCCCAGGTCAACCTGACCTGGAACGCCAGTTCCGGCGCAACGGGCTATTACCTCAAGCGCTCCACAACCAGTGGCGCCGAAGCCCAAATCGCCGCACTCTCCGCCACGACCTACGCCGACAACTCCGTCACCAATGGCACACCGTATTTCTATGTCGTCTCCGCCTATAACTCCTACGGCGCGAGCGCCAATTCTTCGGAAGCCAGCGCCACTCCCGTAGCGCCTCCACCGCCCGCTGCCCCCACCGGTTTGCAAGCGACCGCCGGCAACGCCCAAATCAGCCTTACCTGGACCGCCAGCAGCGGCGCGACGAGTTACCACGTCAAGCGTTCCACCACGAACGGCAGCGGTTACACCCAAATCGCCGCTCCCACCGCCACAAACTTCACCGACGCGGGCCTTACAAACGGCACGACCTACTATTACGTCGTCTCCGCCCTGAACGCCGCAGGCGAAGGAGCTAATTCTTCGCAAGCAAGCGCCATGCCTGCCGCTCCCGCAAGTCCTCCCGCCGCCCCCACGGGTTTCCAAGCGACCGCCGGCAACGCCCAAGTCAGCCTTACCTGGGCCGCCAGCGCCGGCGCGACGAGTTACCACGTTAAGCGCTCGATCACCAATGGCAGCGGCTACACGCAAATCGCCGCCCCCACGGCCACGAACTATACAGACACCGGCCTGACGAACGGCACCGCCTACTTCTACGTCGTCACCGCGCTCAACGCCGCAGGCGAAAGCGCAAACTCTCCGCAAGCCACCGCAACCCCCGTCAACGCCGCACCCAATGTGACGATCACCATCAACCCCGCCAGCACGCATCCCATCTCCCCCTACATCTACGGCATGAATTTCTATAACGGCATCACCGGCGCCCCGCCCCTGCTCACCTTTGACCGCGACGGCGGCAATCGCTGGACCGCCTACAACTGGGAAACCAACGCCTCTAATGCCGGCAGCGACTACCTCTACGAAAATGACAACTATCTCAGCAGCAGCAATGTCTCTGCCGAAGCCGTTCGCAGCTTTATCGCCGCCGATCAAGCCAATGGTCAGGCCAGCCTCGTCACCCTGCAACTCCAGGGCTATGTCTCAGCGGACGAAAGCGGGCCCGTGGCTCAGCCCTTCCCCAACCTGTCGCGTTTCAAGCAGGTGATCTATAAAAAGAGCACCAAGGACGCCACGCCGTTTACTCTGAATCCTTCTACCACCGGCGCCTACGTCTATATGGACGAATTTGCCTGGGCCCTCGACCAGAAGTTCTCAGGTCAGGGGATCTTAGGCGCCAGCCCCGCACATCCCACATTCATTAACCTCGACAATGAGCCCGATCTCTGGAATTCCACTCATGCCGAGGTTCAGGGCTCCACGAACATCTCCTCGAGCAACTTCATCACGAATACCGTCTCTCTCGCGGAGGCTCTGAAGGATCAGTTCCCCAATGTCGTGCTTTTTGGTCCGGTGAACTACGGTTTCGAAGGTATCTACAGCTGGCAAGGGGATCCAACGTTAAACCCCACTCCCAACGGCGCGAATTGGTTCGCGGACAACTACCTGGCAGGTATGAAAACCGCTTCCACCGCGTATGGCAAACCCGTTGTGGATGTGTATGACTTCCATTGGTATTCGGAAGCCACCGATGGCACGACGCGGGTTACCAACATGACCGGGTCAACCCTCACGGATGCCCAGGTCCAGGCGATTGTGCAGAGTCCGCGCAGCTTGTGGGATCCGACCTTTGCGGAGAACTCTTGGATCACCGGTGTGCTTGGTGGCCCGATCAACATTCTGGGACGTCTTCAGACCAAGATCGCGGCGAACAATCCGGGGATGAAGCTCTCCATCTCCGAATATGAAAACGGCGGCTTCAATCACATCGCCGGAACCATCGCGGAAGCCGACAATCTCGGAATCTTCGGTGCCCAGGGCCTCTTCGCCGCCAACTTCTGGCCTCCGAGCGGCACCTACTCTTACTCGCTCGCCGGCTTCCGCGCCTTTCGCAGCTTTGATGGAGCCAGCGCCACCTTCGGCGACACCTCGCTCGCGTCAACGTCCAGCAACGCCGCAAATGTGGTGGTCTACGCGAGTTTGGACAGCACCACGCCGGGCCGCGTCGTTTTCGTGGCCATCAATCGTTCCAATTCCTCGCAAGTGACCGCCATCAACGGCCAAACTCTTTCCGGCACGGGGCACCTCTACCAAATGACCGCCGCCACCGCGCAGGCCCAAGTCACTGCCGGAACCGCCGTCCAGCCTGTTGCGGCGGGCACGATGGCCGCAGGCGGCACGTCGATGACAATCACGCTTCCGGCTTACAGCGTGACGACCATCGACATTCACTAAGAGGATTCGAGCAATCTAGAATCGCGGGAACCAACGAGGTACGCGGCGGCAATACTCTTCATATTCCGCCCCGAACTTGCGCCGCAACGTGGGCTCTTCATAGAACACCACGAAAAGATGGCAAATCAGCCACACACACACGATGTAGACTCCCACTGCAACGGATCCGAACAGGATCGCTTGACCCACAACGAATGACGCCACGCCCATATACATCGGATTGCGTAGCAACCGGTACAGCCCTTTGGCAACGAGCCTACGCGGCATATCCATCGGCGCCGGAGTCCCCAGCCCCGTAACGGCAAAATCCCAGGCGCATTTGAAATACGTGCACGCGCCAGCAACGAGCGGCACGAGACCGATCCATCGCCACTCAGCAGCCGGAAGGCGATAAGTGCCGCCCGTATCCAAAAGAACAAATCGCGGAATCAGCACGCCCACGCTACCAGGCACCACCAGCGTGAACACCGCCGTCTTGAACAGCGCCCACAGAACTGTTCCCTTACGTTCCATCATTTAGGTTACGTAGGCCCTCGGGAAGGGTTACATCGATTCGTCGTTCGGTGACCGCAATGCGTGTGCAAATATCTTGTGCCAGTGGCACCAGTAATTCGCCGTGAGCGGTATCCACGATGAGCAAAGGTGTCCCAGGAATTTCGTCGCCAGGGATCTGCACATCTCGCACCTTTCCAAGCAAGGCCGGCACTTCGCCAAGGGAACACGGCGACGACGCCACCACCGGCGTCGAAACGGAACTTTCAAATACGGAACACCCGATGAGGTCCGAAACAAAGTATTTTCCGGCAGGCAATGTCACGCGCTGTTCGAACGGCAGCAGAATCTCCTGTCCGCGAAATCGTTCCGCTTCCGAAATGGAGTTCACGCCTTCGAAGTGAAACACCGCCTGCCCGCGATGATTCTGGCTCAGCCAGCACGATTTCACCGCCACGCGCCGCGGCTGATCCTTGCCGCCCGCCTGCCCCACAAACACTTCCTTTAGTTTCGTAAGCCGTTCCGGAAAATCGGTGAGCAGTTCTGCCGCGACTTCGCCTTTGTTGCCGCGCGCCCGCAGGATGCGCGCCAGCAGAACCCAGCGTGGAGTTTCAAGACTCAATGGTGTTTGGCCACAAACCGGCCCAAGGCAAGTATGAACGCAAAACGATAAACGGAAAGCATTACCGTGAAGGAGTTAGTCTTCGAGAATTTCCAGCGTAAACCGCTTCCTCATCTTCATCCCGCCGGCGCCCAGAAGCGTTCTCATCGCCTTGGCCGTCCGCCCCTGCCGTCCAATCACCTTCCCCAAATCCTCAGGATGCACCCGCAGTTCCAGCACCGTGACTTGCGACCCTTCGAGGGACTTCACCTGCACCTCGTCGGGATGATCCACAAGAGCTTTGGCTATGGCTTCGACCAGCTCCTTCATCGGGCACCTGGGAATGGCCCCGGCCGTGCCGGGGCGCAAAGTTCAGGGAGGCGCTGCGGTTACGCGATCTTCTGCAGCCGCAGGAAGCTGCGCACGGTGTCGCTTGGCTGCGCGCCAAGCCCTATCCAATACTTGATGCGCTCTGCGTCCAGCTTGATCTCCGCCGGCTTTTTCAGCGGATCGTATGTGCCCACCGCTTCTTTCACGCGGCCGTCTCGCGGCCGGGTCCTCTCAATAACCACCACGCGGTAAAAGGGCTTCTTTTTCTTGCCAATCCTTGACAAACGAATCGTTAGCACTAAGTCAGTCCTCCTGAACCCATTCATTGTAGCGTGTCGCACTCCCGCCCGGCAATCGGAAAGCCTCAGTGCGGCTCGGCCGCCGGGGGAGTCTCCATGGGCATCGCGAACGTCGCATCATCGACCGGCACGTTGTGTTTCACTTCCTGGACGTTGATGACCAAACTGATGGCCGGCGTTGTTACTCCAATTCGCGTCGCGATTTGTATGCCTTCCACCGCCCGGTACTCCTCAAACGTGAGGCTTGTCTTCTCCGCTTTTCCGCTTTCGTCCGGCCCTTCCGTATCTTCCGCGATTCGCAGCCCGCTCTGCGTGTCGAAATAGAACGTGATGGTTTTTCCCGTAGGACCATGCGTTACCGCCATATAGGCGTCGTGCGTGCCGATCTTCGTCCGGCCCGTCACTTTCATGTCCGGGTAAATTTCCTTCAGTCTTACATCGGTGTCGAAGTTCGCATCGATCCTGGCTTCTTCCAGCTCGGCCCCTTCCAGCTTTTTCAGGCCCTGCTGGGTGTCAAATTTCCAACCCACCCGCCCGTCGAATCCCTGCTTCTGCACGAACTGCCCATCCCCGATGGAAGTAGTCTGCAGAATCTTGTTCGGCGCTTTCGCCACCACCTCGAGTTTCCCGGTAGCACCGAGCGCCGGAATTTCGACCGTCCCGCTCAGCACCAGCGTCGAGATTTTGGCCCACGCTTCCTTCCCGCCGCTGCCCTTGGCGCATTTCGCAGCCAACTCCTCCGCGCTCGGCAACGCCGCGTCTTTTGCTGGCGCATCTTTCGCAGCCGCGCCGCTCGGGGCCGTCGCCGTCTGCGAATACGCCGAAGCCGCGCAAAGAAATAGAAAAACAAAAATGGCCGTCAGTAGTTTCTGTCTTGATCCCATGGATACCCCGCCAGTCCGGCACTTTTTAGAATGGATTATCGTCTCTCTGGAGACTTCGGCAGTGTCCCGCGCGGCGCTAAATCCGTCAATCATCATCTCCAGCTTGTAGTTCCGATGAGGAGCTCGAAGCACGCTGTCTATTAATATCATCCCTTCGGCGACGGCGGCGGTGGAGGCTGCATCCTGACTTGCCCCTCAATCCTCAGCTTCTTCAAAACTCCCTCCAAGATCCCTGGGATGCTGGAAGTCGGCGGGACATAGCTCAAGTTGATCGTGGAAAGTTTATCCGCGAACACAAATAGATTCCTCCCCGGTATCTTTTTCCAAAACCGCTCTTTATCTGCCACACTCTTTGCATCCTTCTCCCTCAAATAGGAGTGCCGGTCAAATCGCAGAGCATCGTTCAGCATAATCCCGCGAAGGTTCCCTTCTACGTCCATTTCATAGCCGACAACTTCTCCACGATAGAGATGGTCATCGGACGTGAGCAGATCGGCCATCACTTTTCTTTCCGGTTCCCTGGGCCATAGGAAGGTCGTCAAAAGAACGTACCAGCTGGAAATATTCGGTATCAGAAGTTTGTCTGCGAGCAGGGCATACGGCTCGAATCTTCGGAACCTTCCAAAGTTCTTGCCCAGCCATCCGAAAACGAAAGCCTCAATAATGGTTGAAACATACAGCCAGACGAGAATCCGCCCCTGGCGCTGGGTGACTCTACTCGAGGCGTCCCAAAATTCCGTTTGATGTTGCAAAAAATAAGCATCACTGTGAAGCGACGATGACACCGTTCGATAGTCCGTTCGTTTCTGCGCCGCTGAGTCGGGGAACGAGAACGGATGATTCCCGATCCAGCTGACATTCAACACGGACAGCAAAGTTAGTAGGAGGGGCAACAACGTGGTAACCGCGCCAAAGGTAAATTCTTCGCTCCTGGTGCGGCGGAATTTTTCTAGGGGGATGAACAAAGAAAAGAAAAACCTGAAGAGAAGACCTGGGGCTAAAAGGTAGGCGATTAGTAGTGTTGATGCGACGAGGGCCAGCATCTTCAGGTCGAGGAGCGTCTACTAGTGTTTGCCCTGCCCTATATGACCGTTCGTCGAAGTGATCTGATAGACGTTTCCAAACGCGTCCTCAAGGGAGTACTCACCCTTTGTTTCGAGTGCCTTTCGTATGGAGGACGCATTTCTCAAAACGTCCTTCTCGAGGATGTTGTCTAGCGCCGCTTCCTCAAGAGACTCAGCCAATTTGTTTAAGTTCTCTGTCATTTGGCATTTCCCAGCTATATCCGCCGCTTTCCTAATACTCATAGTGTGCTTCAAACCGTCGAGCGTCAAGTTTTACCTAGCGGAGTATTTTAACTACAGCTAACCACGGACCTTTCTGGCAAAACTTCGCATGGCATGGAGCTCATGCATGAGTTTTGCTGGCTCGATATTCGTCGAACGCCGCCAGATAGCGGTCCACGTCCTTCCGCAACAAGTAATACGGCGTCGAGAGCCGGATTTTCGAAGGCGCCCCGCCGCGAATGCGGATCTTCTTGTTCTTCCACATCCAGTTTTCGATCTCGCTGATCTGAAGCGGTGCAACATTGACCGCCGCGATCCCGCAGCGCAGCGCCGCATCCGGCGATGTCCACGACGTCGCCCCTCGCTGCACCATCTCCTTCAAAATGTAATCCGCCGATTGCCGGTGCCGCCGCTCGATCCTCTCCATTCCAATCGCATTCGCAAACGCGATCGCTGCGCGCAACCCGCACAGCACCGGCACGTTCGAACTCCCGATCCGCTGAAAACGCTCCGCCCGCAATTTGGGATCGTTCCACCCTTCTGTCGCAATCGTGTTCCACAGCCGGTCAATCATCTCGTCGCGCACATAGAGAAAACCGCTGCCCTTCGCCGCCTGCAGCCACTTGTGCGGGCTCGACGAATACATGTCGCAGCCCAGCTCGTGCAGATTCAGCCGCATCATCCCGGGAACGTGTGCGCCATCCAAGGCCGAAATGATCCCCTTCGACCGCGCCAGCGCGCAGAGTTCCTTTGCCGGCAGCACCACGCCCGTCACCGTCGTGATGTGGCTGAAGAACAGCACGCGCGTCCGTGGCGTAATCGCATCACTAATAAGATTCAGCACCGCCGCCGCATTTGACACCGGCCGCGGCAGCGTCACTTTCTTCACCACAATCCCATACCGCTTCGCGCGCAAATTCCACGGATGTTCCCCGCCCGGATGCTCCTGGTCGGTCATCAACACTTCATCGCCTTCCTTCAAATCCAATCCATTCGCGATGTAGCTGTTGGCCTCCGTCGCGTTTCGCAGCAGCGCAATCTCATCCCGGTTGCATCCCACAAACGCCGCCAGCGGATCGCGGAATTCGTTCCATGCCGCATATCCCCAGATCGGATAATCTTCCGGGTCGCTTTGCGCCATCTTTTCTTCATCGTTGTAGCAATCAAAAATCGCGCGCAGCACCGGCAGCGGCGAAGACCCCACGGTCCCGTTATTCAAGTAAACCTCATCCGCGGGAATCACGAACTGCTTGCACACCTCGCTCCAATAAGCCTCCTCATTCGAACTGTAAAGCGCGC
>Ga0210403_10000372_pt1 | contig 48181 bp, 65 predicted proteins | sample IncBWC19MmetaG_FD_150863 | JGI IMG/M metagenome (GOLD analysis project Ga0210403, IMG submission 150863) | Forest soil microbial communities from Barre Woods Harvard Forest LTER site, Petersham, Massachusetts, United States - Inc-BW-C-19-M | ecosystem: Environmental > Terrestrial > Soil >...
TGTATGTCCTTCGCCATTCCCTGTTTCTCTAAAAAAAGAGAGATTTTAAGGAAAGGTAGGGTATGGGGATGCAGGAAGGTCGACCCTATCGCTGTTTCTAAGAATGAGGGAGATATCAGTAATTGAAGGGGAATGAGTGGAAAAATCAGATATCCGACAACTGACCAACCATCGCCCGCAGAATGCCTCTCAATCGATCAGCGAAGCCCGCCCATGTGTTGGCGTGAGCCCTTGGCTACCATGGTAGCGGCGAGATGGATGGCCATTCAGCGAGCCCGACAAAACGTGAACAAACCTCATATAAAAAAGGCCGGGACAATGCCCGGCCTTTCAACTCAATCGATGGGGATTAGACTTAGACCCTACGGCCGCTATTCACTTGCTCCGCCAGCCAATCGCTCAGATTAACCTGCGGCTTAGCTTCCTCCTTGGCCTTGGGCTTATCAATCAACGCAATCTTCAATTCCCTCGCCTTAGTCTCAAAGTCTAGCTTATAGCTATGCACTGCCCGCTTCTCCCTAACCTTGGGATCAATCGCGGCCAATATCTCAACCACCTCCGCATTGATGTCATTCTTTACCTCATCCATAAGCGTTAGCAATTCAACCAGCTTCGGGCTAAACGCTTCCTTGGGGAAATTGCGGAACTGCACCGGAGTCTTAGCCATCACCTATCTCCTTGCCCCTATAGGGCTCTATGTCATGGCACTATGCCGTTGACCCTTCCATCCTGTCACATGCTGCACCGCACAATCAAATCACAATCGCGTGAATGCACCTGCATCAATGTGTTGCCAGACCGCCATCGAGCCGGGGGTGGGGGCCAAAAAGCGCGCGCTCGCCGTGGGCCATACCTCTTCTCAGCAAATAATGTGGATTTGGGAATCACCCGGGTGTTTGAAATAACGCTTGACATTTTGAGTTAGGTGTGTCAGAGTGGTGTAACAAGCTGGAGATTTTGCGTGGAAGTTGGGTTCCATAGCCTTGGCGTGGCGTTGCGGAGCGCAGTGTATATGCTTGTCTATAAGGGCAAGGTGATGTACGTCGGGCAATCGACGCAGCCATTGGTGCGGGTCTATTCCCATATCCGATCGAAGAAGATGAAGCAAACCACCTTCGGTCCGCGGATGCTGAGGACAATTCCCTTCGACGATATATGGCTAAGGCCATGCGCCGTCAGCGAATTGAATGAAGTTGAAAAGGGGTTGATATTAAAATATCGACCCCAATTTAATACCAAACACAACGATGGGCCGCAGGTCAGAATCGATCTGAAAGAACTGGTGCGCACCTTAGCTCCAACCCGAGGCAAGTTCCACCCAACCATAGGACACATCGAACGGAGAATCTAGTGCTTACCCGCGGTCGACTACCCAAGGTCAAACTCACCATCGGTGCAATCCGGCCCTTGACGCCGGACGACCTTGCGTGCCTGCGGGTCAAGCGCACCACCCCTACCGTTCAGCGGTTTCGCGATCCGCACCATCGTCTAGCCTACCTCCTGGCCATGGGCATCCGGCCCAAGGACGCTGCGGAGCAAACCGGCTATTCCATCGCGCGGGTGTACATCCTCCACTCCGATCCATCCTTCATGGACCTAATCGCGCGCTATCGTCCAGAGGTCGCCGAAGAACGCCGTGAAGCGGTCCTTGACCAAGATCGCGAAGCCTTAGCCCTGCGCGCCAAGGCCCTTCGTCACATGCATGAGCACTTCGACAAAGCTGACGAAGAGGGTGAACTGGTTCCCTTGGACAAAGCCCAACGGGTCTACGCTGACCTTGCGGACCGCACCGGGTTCACCAAAAAGTCCACCACGGTCAACATCAACGTCGACTTCGCCAAGAACCTCGAGCGTGCTCGGCAAGTCCGTGACGTCAACCGTCGAGTGATTGATCATGAACCCAAACCAACGGAGCGGGGCCTTGTCCGACGCATCTAAGCCATCGGGTTGTCTGCGCCCCGAAGGCCTAGGGAAGGCCAGTGTGCTGCTCAGGTCGCTCCTTGAGCGCCACTGGCCAACTCCTAATGGAACATCCGAACTAAACGGAGTAAAGGCAGAGTGCGCGAGAAACAGTTTCTGAGCGGATTCGGTCCACTAGCTGGCTTTGGAATCGACGTTCATGACCTACAGGCAGATCACACAAGAGAGCGGATTAAGGAATATTTCGTTACCCATCCAGGCGCATCCAGCAAAGATGCTTGCAGAGACTTGGGATTATCAAGACGAACACTAACAACCTATCTCCCGCAGATCAAACGGGAATGGCGCATAAAAGAGAAATGAGCGATTGATGTATATTGAAGGGGGCGCCGACGGTCTACACGAATGGCTCGCTAGCGTCTCTGGCGATCCCCTTGCCTTTACCCTTGGTGCATTCCCTTGGGGCGACCCTGACACAGTCCTAGCTGGCTTCGACGGCCCTGACGAATGGTCCCGCGACCTAATGGAGTTAATCCGCTGTGGACTTGTTAACCCTTCTGAAGCGATTCAAATCGCTACCGCATCCGGTCACGGCATCGGGAAGTCCGCTACCGTCGCCTGGATCATCCTCTGGGCATTCTGTACATTTCCAGACTGTCGTGGTGTCATCACGGCCAATACCGAAACCCAACTCAAGACAAAGACTTGGGCGGAACTTGGCAAGTGGTTCAACCTCTGTTGGTTCACTCGTGACCATTTCACCCTCACCGCAACCGCTCTCTTCTCCAAGGACCCGGATCGGGAACGGACTTGGCGTATCGACATGATCCCTTGGTCGGAGAAGAATCCAGCCGCATTCGCTGGTCTTCACAACCAAGGGAAGCGCATTCTCTTGATCTTCGACGAAGCCTCCGAAATCGCCGATATGATTTGGGAAACAGCCGAGGGTGCTCTAACTGACGATAATACCGAAATCATCTGGCTCGTCTTTGGCAATCCCACTCGCAACTCTGGCCGGTTCAAAGAATGCTTTGAGGGAGGTCGTCATCATGAGTTTTGGAAGACGCGTCAAATCGATTCTCGCAGCGTTAAGGTTACTAACAAAGCCCGATTCGACAAGTGGATCAAAGCTTACGGACTGGACTCTGACTTCGTTCGTATTCGTGTACTCGGCCAGTTCCCCCGAGTTGGCGAGATGGAGTTTTTCAGTGCCGCAGATATTGATGCCGCTATGTCAGCGGATCGTGAAGTCTTCGTCGATGCCTTCACTCCCCTGTCACTTGGAGTCGACGTTGCACGGTTTGGTCGGAACAACTCAGTTATCTTCCCACGTAAAGGTCGTGACGCACGTTCAATCGTCCGGCGACGCTACAATGGAATTAATACTGTCGAACTTGCCAACAAAGTCCACGACGCCTATTATGAATGGCACCCAGATGGTATCTTCATCGACGGCGGTGGCGTAGGTGGTGGCGTAGTCGACAACTGTCGCCAACAGCGTCTCTTTGTTATCGAGGTTCAATTCGGCTCCAAAGACTCTATCACCGGCGTAGTCAACGACAACCCCGGCGAACGCTATGCCAATATGCGCGCCGCAATGTACGGCGCAGTTCGCGCATGGCTTAAAGGTGGGCTACTACCTATTGATCCCGATCTCCGCACCGCAATGCTCGCCATCCGCTACACCTTCAACAAGCAAGATCAAATCCAACTGGTCTCCAAAGAAGACCTAATGGATGACAATCCCAACCTCATCCTCGACGATCTCGACGCCCTAGCCCTAACCTTCGGCGGCCCCTTAGCTCGCAATCCACACGCAGGCTGGGAACACGCAGGCATCGTCGACCCCAAAGGCGACACCGCAGACTGTGAATACAACCCCTATGACAACGATCGGATGATAGCATGAGAGACATCTCCCTTGATCCGCTGCTCTGCTCCATTGACCCAATCACCCTCACCGGCCTCGCTCTCGCTGGCCTCGCTGGCGCTGGCGGAGCCGCAGCTGCTGGCGCCTTTAGTGGTGGTGGTGCGCAAGCTCCCTCTGCCCCAACTCCAACTCCTGCCGCAGCGCCACCGCCCCCTCCCGCTTCTGCACCACCTGCTCAAGGCCCAGCTGGCAAGCCTGGCGGTGGCCAATCTGCACAACCATCCTTTATCGGCGCTAGCGCAACTCCTGCAACTGACACTGGGCAGAAGACCTTAGTAGGACAATAGAATGCCAGTAGTTCCTTTTAATAACAACTCCGGCGGAGCCGTGGTCGTCCCACGAGCAAAGCCTGACGAAGCTATGATCCTAATGGCAGGCGCCCAAATGTCAGCCGAACGCGATCCACCTACAGTGAAACCGAGCGGTAATGACCAGCCCATCCGCAACGCTAAGTCCTAAGCGCTTAGCCCTCTACAACTTCAACATCGGTCGCCTAATGGGCCTCCGCGTCAACCGCTACTCTTGGTGGACCCACGCACGTGAACTAGCTGACTACTTCCTCCCGCGGCGTTACAAATGGATCGTCACCCCCAATCAGGCTTACAGGGGGAGCCCAATCAACCAACACATCCTCGACGAAACAGGAGTGATCTGTGCGCGCAATTTGGCATCTGGCCTTGTTAGCGGCAAGTCTTCCCCTACTAGACCTTGGTTTAAGCTACGAGTTGGGAAGATCGACTCTACGCAGACTTCGCCAGTCTCCCTCTGGCTTGCCGAATGTGAACGTCTCCTCTATCTCATCTTTAGCGAATCCAACTTCTACAACTGCATCTCCACCTTCTACTTCGACCTCGTCGTATTCGGCACCGCCGTCCTTCTCATTTACGAAGACTACGATAACGTAATTAATTGCTACAACCCTTGCTTTGGTGAATACTACGTCGATATCGATGGCCAATATCGCCCTCGCATATTCTATCGCGAATTCACAATGACCGTCGACGCAGTCGTCAATCGTTGGGGCTACGAGAACTGCTCCATATCAGTCCAGTCCTTATACGACGATCGCTCCGGCGCAAACCGCACCCGTGAAATCATCGTTGCCCATGCAGTCGAACCCAACACCGTAGACGACGCCTTCAAGTTTGGCATTAGCCCCAAGTGGACCTTCCGCGAATCGTATTGGGAATGGGGCGGCTCAACCTCTCCTCAAGGTGGCGCACCTGGTCAAGGCGCAGGCTTCCTCTACGTCGGAGGCTTCTATGAACAAATGGCAATCATCGGTCGTTGGGACCTCGTCTCCAATGACGCCTATGGACGTAGTCCAGCAATGGATGCGCTCCCAGCACAGAAGCAAATCCAGCTTGAGCAACGTCGCAAGGCTCAAGCTATTGATAAGATGGTCAACCCTCCTCTCGTCGCCGACATGCAACTCAAAAACCAACCCGCCTCCCTGCTCCCTGGCGGCATTACCTACGTCTCTGGTTACACCACCTCCGGCAAGCCTGGTTTTAGCTCCGTTTACGACACCAAGTTCCCAGTCAATGACATTGTCGAAGACCTAAAGGAAGTCTATCAGCGTATCTCCAAAACCTTCTTCAACGACGTGTTGATGACTGCTTCGCAGTTCGAAACCCGTTCCAACGTGACCGCGATGGAATGGGATATGCGCCGTGCGGAATCTATGGTTCTACTTGGGCCTGCACTTGAACGTATTGACTATGAAGTTCTGGGTCCTACCATCGATCGCGTGTTCGCCATCGCCTCCCGAATCCCCGGTTTCCTTCCACCAGCCCCAGCTGAAATCGCTGGACAAATGATAACCGTCGACTACGTCTCAATGCTCTCTCAGGCCCAAAAGGCCGCAGCGGCTGGTGGCATTGAGCGCCTTGCTCAGTTCGCCGGAACCCTTGAGGGTATCAAACCTGGCACAATGGACAACGTCGACACCGACGAAATGATTGAGGAATACTCCAACCTCCTCAATAACAAGCCCAAGCTAATCCGCTCTCCGGAAGAGTTGAAGCAAATCCGCGAAGCTGCGCAGCAAGCTCAGCAGCAAGCGCAGCAAGCAGCTATGGCGGAACAACTCTCCAAGTCCGCCAAGAACCTCTCTGACGTCAATCTTGGCGGTGGCCAACCCGCCGCGCAGCAAATCGGTGTTCAATAAATGCAAGACTCTGCCTCCGAACGTAAGTCAATCCGCGCCGCAGAGAAGCGCGCTGCGCAGATAGATCGCGCTCGCGGTGACTTCGTTCGCGTCATGATGTCCTCAATCGAAGGTCGGCTCTATCAATACGAATTCCTTGCCTCATGCAACGTCTTCCACTCAACCTTCAACCTAAACTCCATGCAAATGGCCTTCGCAGAGGGCCAGCGCAATGTCGGTCTCCAACTGCTCAACGACATTATGCGTTTCTGTCCTGAGCAATACCTACCTATGATAAGGGAAGCCAATGTCAGACACGACAGTAACAACCGAACCGCCCGTCCTCGACCTTCCACCGACGACGCCACCGCAGCCGAATACTCCGGAAGCGAGGACGTCAGATGGAACTCTGAAGGACCAATCGACACCCCCGACGACTACAACCCCTACCGAAACGAAGACGCCTGATCCGGCAAAGCCACCTGCGGCCCCTGAAACCTATTCCGACTTTAAGGTCCCCGAAGGCGTCACCCTCAAACCCGACGCATTAAAGGAAGCCTCTGGCATCTTCAAGGAGTTGGGCCTTACCCAAGACCAAGCCCAACGCCTCGTCGACTTCTATGGCAAAGACATCAAGGCCGCCGCAGACGCGCCTAAAACCGCATTCGACACCATGGTCGATGGATGGAAAGCAGATGTCCTTAAGGACTCCTCCCTTGCCCTTGGCGAAGGCTTACGCCCTGATGTCAAGGAAAACATCGGTAAGCTCAAAGCAACCCTCGGCTCCGCAGCGGAAATCGCCGAATTCGACAAACTCATGAACATGAGTGGCCTTGGCAACAATCCAACTATAGTTAAGGCTTTGAACGCCTGGGGCAAGAACCTTGGCGAAGGCAAACACGTGGCAGGTAACGGTCCGTCGCCCTTGGGTCAAAAAGCCCCAGCAGCCTCAGAACGTCCCTCCGTTGCCTCATCTATCTACCCTAACCTCCCCTCCCAGCGATGATGAAACCTCAGAGAGGTTGAACGGCAATGCCCAGATTCATCCCGCTACTACCAGCAAGTCCCATCAACCTCTCTAAGGAACCCAACCTATGGCAATTATCGGCTCACTAGCCCTCACCTATGCTGATTGGGCGAAGCGGCTCGAAGATGGATATCGAATCGCATCCATCATCGAACTCCTTTCCCAAACCAATGAAATCCTCGACGATATGCTCGTTGTCGAAGGCAACCTTCCAACTGGTCACAAGACCACGGTGCGCACCGGCTTGCCTCAGGCAACCTGGCGCTTGCTAAACCAAGGCGTCCCGAACGCCAAGTCTACCACTGCCCAAATCGTCGACACCTGCGGAAACCTCGAAACCTACGCAGTGATCGACAAGGACATCGCTGATCTCAATGGCAACACCGCTGAGTTCCGACTCAGTGAGGTCCGAGCCTTCCTAGAAGGTATGTCTCAGCAGATTGCCGCAACCCTCATGTATGGCAATCAGTTCACCAACCCTGAGCGCTTCACTGGCTTCGCCCCTCGCTACTCAACCAAGACCGCTGCCAATTCCCAAACCGCAGCGAACGTCCTTGATGGTGGTGGAATCTCGTCGTCGAACACCTCAATCTGGATCACCACCTGGGGTTCAGACACCACCCATGCCACATTCCCCAAAGGCAAAATCACTGGTCTTCAGCACCGTGATATGGGTGAGTGGCCGGTTCAAGACGCCACTGGCAATACCTATCAAGCCTATCGTGACCACTTCAAATGGGAGATTGGGTTAGTCCTTCGTGACTGGAGATACACTGCTAGGGTTGCGAACATCGACGTCACCCAGCTTACCGGCGTCTCGGCTGCGAACCTAATCAACTTGCTCGTCAGGGCGCTCTATCGTCTCCCCACCGCACCAGCAGGAGCAACCGCTGTACAATCCTCCGACACCCCCGACATCCGTGCCAACATGGGTCGAGTCGTGATGTACTGTAACCGTGTGATCCGCACCTATCTCGACCTTCAGGCGATGAACAAAACCAACGTTCTGCTTCGCCTCGAAGAGTTCCAAGGTAAGGTGATCACCACCTTCCGCGGAATCCCTGTCCGCACCTGTGACGCGATCCTCAACAACGAAGCCCAAGTGGTTTAAGGAGCAACCCATGATTCTCGATGCACTACTTCAATTCTCCTCGGCTCAGAACTTGGCCGCTGTTGTTAGCACCATTAACAGCACCAATGACATCGATCTCCACATGGCTGGCATCCCAGTGCTTGCCAACCTTCAAGGCGCCAGAGACATTGGTATCGGTGACGATCCTGCCCTCAAGCTCTTGGTTCAAGTTGTCACCGCATTCACCTCTGGTGGTGCCGCCACTCTACAGGTCGCTCTTAACGGCGCCCCCGATAACGGCTCTGGTGGTGAAGGTGCCTTTACTCAATGGTGGATTTCCCCAGCCTACGCTCTTGCCACTATCGCTGTGGTTGGCGCTCGGCTGATGGACATGGATATGCCTCGTCCGCCTGCTGGCGTTGGCATCCCTCGCTTCCTTCGTCTGACCTATATCATTGCTGGTGCCACTACCACCGCTGGAAACGTCAGTTCCTACCTCGTCCTTGATCGTCATGATCAACTTTACAACGCAACCAACAACGCAATCCTTGGTGGCTATCCACCCGGCGTTGTAGTCGCCAACTAAGGAGATCGGCAATGACCAAACTTCGTGCGTTTCTGGCGGGGGTGGTCATTGCCCTCGCCGTTGCGAGCCCAGCCATCTATAGCTGGGCTCAAGGGCAACTCTTCAACCGATCCATGTCCGGCAACGAAGTCGTGTCCATGGCACAAGGTGGGCCAGGTGGCCCATCAATCTTCGTTCCCTCATCTCAGCTACGCAATTCCACTGGTATGACCACTACCGCCCTGACCTCTGGTACTTTGGTCTTGGGCGTCACCACTGGAACCTTAGTTTCCACAGCAGCCTCAGCTTCGCTAGCGGTCACCTTACCCCCACTCCCATACGATGGCGAAATCTTCGAGTGGGTGAACGGTTCTGGTGGTGCTTTTACCGGTGCTACCGTAACCACTTCTGATGGCGCAACCTTAGTCAATAACACTACCTTCGCTACCTTGGCGGCTGGTGCGTCGGTTGAGTTCCGCTATGCTCTTTCAACTACCTCTTGGTATCGGGTGCGGTGATGAAGAAGCTCTGCGCTGCATTACTCTTCCTGCTTGCGTTTGTTAGTGCGGCCCTCGCCGATAACACCGTTGGTCCAACCAACCAGATCATCTGCAACAAAGTGGCTCAGTTTAACGCTGGGCCAGTTGTCCTTACCCAAATAGTCCCCGCAGTAGCTGGTCAAGCGATCTATGTATGCGGATGGCATACAACCAACACCGGCGCTACTGGTACATTCTCATTCTCCTATGGTACCGGCGCAAACTGTGCCACTGGCACCACAGCAGTAATCCCTGCTACTAACGTAACCAGCACAGCGCCATCCGCTGACCACATCTCAATCGCCACGATCTTTGCTCCAGTAAATAATGCGCTATGCATCACTCCAAGCGTAGCGACAATCTCTTCTGTCATCTACTATTCACAATTCTAGGAGACTCCTATGGACCCTAAGATAATCGACGACACCATCAGTCACCTATCAGGGGTCAAGGAACTCCTGACGCAACTCGGTCCGCTGAATGATGCCCATGCCAAAGCCACGGCCCAAGCGGAAGAGGCCAAGTCCTCCCTTGGCGCCAACCAGCGTGCATCCTATCGTTGGGTAGTTGCCCCAGGCGGCCCAGGTGAGATCGTGGTGCCCGCTACCAACCTTGCTGGTTATGGCATCCGCACCAAGTCCTCAACCTACGTCGGCACTGCCACCGCCGCGTGCAAATGGCGTGAGTAAGCCATGCGTAGCGCTCTTACCGGCCTTGGCACCCTAACCGGTCCTTGGGGAGAAATAACCGAACTCCCCACCTTCACCTGCGGCCATTGCCAAAACGTTCGCAGGGTTCAACCCATGTGCGATCCCGCTGACCTTGGTGGGCTTTGCAAAATATGTATGCGTGTAGTTTGTGAAAAGTGCGTAGGTCATGGTTGTGACCCGTTTGAGAAGAAACTCGAACGTGATGAAGCTAAAGGCCGAGCACTCCGCTGGATGAATGAATGTCTGTAACTCAATTCGGAATAGTCTACGCAATCGGATCAGCGCAGATTAGGCGCTATGTCTATCCGACTGCTAATAATGCCGAAATTGACACCCATCCATTAAGTGTAGGCGAGGCTATAGTTCATTGTTCAATAGGTCCTTATCCAAATGCAGCTGCGTGGCAGACAGCCGTCACAAACGCTGTTACAACCGCTGCCGGTAAAGCCCCTGGTGATCCTCGTTGTTGCGTAATTGATAGTGGTGGTAACGTAGTTAGTGTTATCTGCGGCGATCCAGTGCTTGATGCCCTAGCCTTTCCTGGAATGACTCTCGTCAACGATTTAAACGCTAATATTGGCTGGACGTGGTCAGCTATTGGTGGATTCGTCTCACCACCACCATTCACTGGTGGTAAGCCATGACAACGATTGTCATCGTTAGCGGCACGTCTCAAACCAGCCCTGCGGATTGGAACAACGCCAATAACTCCATTCAAGCTATCGGTGCGGGTGGAGGTGGCTCATTTGGCCTGTCGGGTGCGTCAGGTGGTGGTGGAGAATATCGGCGGCTTAATAATTTCTCCGTCGCAACGCCCGGCACTACGGCTTTTAATTACGTCATTGGCGCGGGCGGCACAGGTGCAACTACCAATGTTAATGGTGGCACAGGAACCAATACAACTTTCAACGTCAGTTCGGTCATCGCCGTTGGTGGTGGAGGAGGAACGTCAGCCGGCGTTGCCGGTGCTGGCGGCACAGGTGGAATCTATGGCGGTGGTGGTGGCGCTGGCGCGAACTCGCAAGCTACTCAAGGTGGCGCTGGCGGCAATGGTGCCAATGGCATCATCTTTATTACCTATACCCCGGCAGGTGCGGCAACTATTTGGGTCCCCAACGCCGATCCGCAACATTCAGTTGCAATAGCTGCTAGGGCCGCAGTTGCAGCTATTGCTATTGCATCCGGTTATGCGTTTGTTCCGTTTAACACTCGGCAAATTAATACTCAGGTAGATGGTTGGCAACAACCTCTCAGCACCCCATTACCCGCTCCTAAAGCCCAACTTGGCTCAAGCTACGTTCCCTTTAACACTCCGCAAATAGCCGCAGGCATTCCGCAAGGTTGGGAATCGATCGCCTCGGCTGCGCCTGCGATAGCTCAGGTCAACGCACCACAGCTTCCCTTTATCGTTCCTCCATTCCCAATCCCCAGTGGTTGGCAATCAACTAGTGCCCTTGCACCACCGATTGCCTTGCCTCAGCTTGGCTATTCATTTGTACCTTTTAACACCGCCCAAACTAACACCGTTACAATCGACAAGTGGCAACAGCCACTCTCAACTCCAGTCTTAGCACCAGCGGTTCAATTAGGCGCTACATTCGTACCATTCAACACTCTTCAACTCAACACCGCTCCGTTAGGTTGGTACCAAGCCCTCGCCACCACTCCACCCATACCACCTGTACAACCTGGCTCATCGATCCTCTCTTATAATGTCGCGCCAGTTATCAATACCATCATCGGCATGGGTTGGTATCAGGCCTTGGCGACTACACCACCTGCGCCACTAAGCCAAGTTGGTGGTACGTTTGTTCCTTTCAACACTCCTCAAACAACTGCTGCTGTTTCTCCTTGGGGTTGGTATCAACCCCTTTCTCTCGCACCACCTATTGCCCAAGCAATCCTACCTCAGACTACTTGGACCCCGGCCCCATTCCCAACCTTAACCCTTGCTTGGCAACAACCACTAGCCTCAACTCCACCCCCAACCCTAGCGCAACTAGGTTCCACTTCCCTATCCTATTCCGTTGGGCTTATCGCTAATACCATCCCTGGAGGTATGAGTTGGCAGCAACCTCTATCTACACCAGTTCCCGTAGCCATTGCTTATCAAAGTGGCTTCTTCGTCCCCTACAACACCGCGCAGATCATCGTCACCACAACCCTAATCCAACGCACCTTAACTGGTGTTGGATTATAACCTAGGAGAATTACTATGGCCCGTTGGCGCCTTTCCACCTCCCACTACCTCTCGGTTGAAAACAACGAATGGGAATACAACGAAACCGATCGCTCAAGCGGGAAGCAAATCCGCACTCGGCTCAAAGTTCCCCTCCAACTCGACATCGACGATCCCAACTGCTGGAACGTAACCTTCCGCAACCCCAGAGGCGAAATCATTGCAGGAGAGGTAATCGTCGCCCATCGAACCGGTGCGGAACGCGCAGACGATATCATCTTCGTTGGCGATCCAACTCCGGATATGATTCCCCTCGACGACGAAGCCAAGACCATTTCCAAGAGCTTCGAAAAGCGCTGGGGCGCCGCACCCAATGAAGACATCTCCTACGGTCAGAAGATGATCGAAGCCAGTCAGGCTGAGATGGCTCGGCTCAAGGCCGAATCCAACGTCGTGAAGATCGAAGGAATGGCTGAGATCATGTCAGCCATGACCGCTATGTTACAACAGAACCAACAGATGATGGCTAATTTAATTCAAGCTCAGAAGTCCGATCGGAGAGTGTGATGGCCGATCAACGGGACCTAGATCAAGGTGGCACTTTTAGGCAGACTCAAAAACTCTACCTAGGTCCCTCCGTAGGCTGGGTTGAGTACGCTGATCAGTGGCTACTAAACGTCACTGTTGGTGGAACAACAACCTTACAGCGTGGTACCAATTTGGTGCTTGTAAACTTCAATGGTGCCGTTACTATCCAACTTCCATCCCTCAAAGCCTCCGCCGCTGGTGCTCAGGCAATCCCTAAGCAATTCACCACTGTCCCAATCACAATCTGTGACATTGGTGGCTTTGCCTTCAGCAACCCAATCACCGTGCTTCCTTTTGGCACTGAGCTAATCTCAGGTCTCGCCTCGGTGCCAATTGGTAGCAACTTTGGTTCTCTAGTAATCCGCCCTGATATAATTAACGGCGGTGGGACGATGCTCCAATGAAAAAACTCCTTTTAGTTCTCGCCCTTCTTCTTGCTCCAAGCTTTGCCTGGGCTCAATGCAATGGCGTGTTCCCAAACAACACTACCTGCGCTAATGCCACTGGCGTCGCTGCCCTTCCAAAGCCAACTCCAAATTCCACCATAATAGTTCCACCTAATACCCTCACCAACGCACAGCTGGCCCAGATGCCAGCCAACACGGTCAAGTGCAACCCGACCGGATCGACTGCCAACGCACAGGACTGCACGGCGCTTCCGACAAACGCCACAGCCGCTAACGTCAAGTGCGACGGCGTTACCGACGACACGGCTGCTATAAACGCAGCTTTGGCTGCGCATGCGTCGGTCGTGCTGCCGGCGGGCAGTTGCATTACATCCGGGCCGATCAATATCAATAACGCGTTAAATTACCTAATCGGCCAAGGCCCCACAGCGACGACTATTAGAAGTTCGGCAGCTTCGCAGCCCGTCATATCCGTAAGTGGCACTGCGGGTACGTGGGGCGTGTCGAATATGACTATTTTGCATTCGGTAACCGCAACAGCCGGCGGTGACGGGATTGTGACCACTAGCGTTCTTACGAATAATGCTTGGATAACCAACGTCATAACGGAGCTAAATTATAACGGGCTCAATCTCGGCACCTGTGTTTATGGCATCATTGAGAATGTAATTTCTCAACTCAACCAATTCCACGGCGTTGTAATGACGGCGTCGGCCACGAATGGCGGGCTTCAGTGGCAACTGAACCAGGTGATTTCGCAGAGTAACGTAGCAACCGGCTTTACTGTACAGAATGTAACCGGTCCCGCCGCTACGACTGTGGGATTTTGGAATAACATTGCAACCGCCTTCAACTCCGGTTTCGGCATCGTATTTCAGGGGTTGGCTTCAAACCCCATAGCCAACATTAGAGTGAGCAACCTTTTTGCTGGTCAAGACGGCAATAGCGAAATCTTTCTTAACACCTTCGACGTTGCCCTCTCTCATATTTTCTCAAACATCAACTTGGAACTTGCCGGCACATCCCCCACAGGTCCAAACCTAACGACCCCCGCGAGCGGAATCGGGCACGGGTTCGAGCTGACTGCCAACAATTCAGAAGTCTTCATCACCAATTGCATGATCAACGCAATGTCGGGAAGTGGCATCCAGAGTCAGGCTAAAGGTCTGAACGTCCAGAACTGTGCCATCTTGAACAATAGCTCAAACGGGATATCGATTGCAGCGGGCGGCGTGTACGCTCAGAACAACCGTATCTTCAACACCGCAGGCGCTGCGCAGAAGATAGGAATAGCGCTCCAAGCGGGCACCACGCTCAACAGCCTTCTCAACAATGACCTTGTTGGCCCGAATGGTGTCGGAAACGCGACGTTCAACATATCGAATGCGTCCACGGCGCTCAATAATATCATCGAAAACAACAACGGGTTTAACCCGCAGGGGGCGACAGGCATAACGGTTGGCGCCTCCCCGTTCACTTATCGAGCCGGCCCGACAGGAGAACAGGTATTCATTATCGGCGGTACGATAACGGCTCTTAACGTCTTCGGTGCTGCCCCTTCGGTAACGACCAATTCGTTTTATCTAGGGCCTAATCAATTTATTGTGGTCACTTATACGGCGGCCCCAACAATGGCAACAGTTCGTCAGTGATAAAACGCTTTTTATCACTCCACGCTGGTACATACGAGGTTTATCCACTAATCACGAGGGTAATTCAAATGGCAGACGAACCCGAATACAAACTTGACGAAAGCGTAACCGAACGTGACCTTCTCTTTCGTATCTCGCGAGAACTTATAACCATGCGTAAGATGTTCACCGAAGCCATCAGCTTCATGCGCGCAGCAGAAAGTGAGGTTCCTGAATCCCTTCGTCGCTTTGCCAATTACATGCATGATATTCATGATATCAAATACATGTACGAAGAACTAGGCCATCCATCCCCGCAGCACCTTAAAGACGAACTAGAGCGCCTTGACGATCGCTATCGCCAAATTCTCAAAACCCTCCATACCGACGGTGGAGCATTAGAAAAAATCCGTCGTGAGATGGCAGATGATCCTGAGAATCGTTGGGATCATGCCAAGCAACTAACCTTCAAACGGAGTGGATTATGAAACAAGGACGAGCAACCAGAGACGTGAGCGAAAGCTCAAAGACAGAACCTGTTAGCCGGGGTGTGAATAAGAGCTTCGTGTCAGACATTGGTAACCAAGTGGTCCGCCCCGGCGGTCCGGTACCGATGTACGAAGGTCGGGGCCTTAAAGCTCCGATGGTATCACAGAAAACTTCCAATAAAGGTTCACAAGGCAAATACTGAAAGGAAACGATGATGCCTGGACTTGATAATCTAAGTGAGATCGCAGCCCTTCTTCATATCGAAGAAAAGACACGCGATCAGCCGAAGTTGAAAGATATTCACGACGCTGCGATGCGTGCATTGGATGGGCATAACGCCAATCACGCACCGCAGTTGCCTGAGCCTGCGTTGCCGGTTACTGCGCCTCCAACGGCGCTTACGGCAGTGGAGCCTGAAGCCGAATCCGAAGCCGAAACCAACGGTGAAACCTTGAGGAGAATCTAATGGATCAGCGACCAAAGATGAAAGACGTTATGGGCTATATGGCTCCGCAGGGACCAACCAACATCATGGATGGCAACGGTCCAGGTCTCCACGGCGATAACTATGGCAATAGCCAAATGCCAAGCGGTAGCCAATCCAGCGGCAAGCCTGGCCTTGGTGGTGACAACTGTGGTAACTGCGGCTCTCAAGGAAAGCGCTAGCCCATGACCCAACTTGTCGATATCTGTAATCGTGCCTTGCAGGTACTCGGCACACGCACAACCGTAGCGGCGAGTGAGGTTGGACCTGGATCGACTCCAGTCTCCAACGAAGCGATTCAGTTCAACCTCATCTTTGCCAATATGCGTGATGATCTGCTCCGCAAAGCACCGTGGAATTGTGCGATGCGGACCGCGAACTTGGTTTATATCACCTCCGCACCTGGCACACCTGAAAACACCTCTGCTGCCACAACTCTCTGGGCACCTGGCCAACCCGCACCGCCTTGGGCCTATGAGTATCAATACCCAGTTGATTGCCTTCGTCCAGCCTTCGTCATTCCCTCCACTCAAACTGGATTCGTCTCTGGCGTCCCAATAACCACCGCAGTAACCGGTGGAGCCTCATCATATTGGTGGGGACAGCCAATTCGCTACGCAGTGCAAACCGATAACTTCTTCGGAGTTCTATCCGCAGCGGTTGCCTTTGGCGGCACAGGCTACAACGTAGGTGACTTAATAACCCTCGTTGGTGCGCCACAAGGTGCCCTTCCAATTGGCGCCCCGGTTGTGCTTCAAGTCCTCACCGCACCCGGTGGTGTAATCGGTACCGTAGCCGTCATCAATCAAGTCAATGGCGCGTCACCAATCGTTGGAGGTTCCTACTTTGCCATTCAAGCCAATCCTGTAGCTCAAGGCTCTACCACTGGTCTTGGCACTGGCGCTACCTTCAACCTTACCCAAGCCACTACCGCTACCCCTCAGCGCGTGATTCTCACCAATCAAGAATTTGCAACGTTGAATTACGTCAGCCAGATCACCGATCCAAACATCATGGATTCCATGTTCCAGACCGCTTGGATTAATCTCTGCGCCTCAGCGATGACTATTGCGCTCAAAGAGAACTCTCGTGAAAAAGCCAACGGCCTAATCAAACAAGTCAACGCCGCAATTGAACAAGCCCGCGTAGCCGATGGTAACGAAGCCCTAACCGTCAACGACGTAACCCCCGATTTCATCCGCATCCGTGGCATTGCCTATACCGATGGCTACACCACTGGACCGTATGACGGATTCCAATCCGCTGATTTCTTCCCGATGTACTGAGGACTACCAGTGAGCGAAAGTCATATCCAAGCATCATTTAATTCCGGTGAATGGAGCCCAAAGCTCTACGCCCGAGTTGACTTAGCCAAGTATAAATCTGGCGCAGCCAATCTCCAAAACTGGTTTGTCGACTACCGTGGCGGTGCATCGACCCGCACTGGAACTAAATACATCCTTCAATGCTTTAAGTCCGCAACAGCTGTTCGATTGATCCCTTTCCAGGCATCCTTCACCGTTGGCTACGTACTCGAGTTTGGTGATCACTACGTTAGGTTCTTCTTCAACGGAGCGCCAGTTTTAGAAAACGCATTTACCATAACCGGCGCCTCTAAAGCTAATCCATGCGTAATCCAAGTCCCAGGCAATGCTTATGGCATTGGTGATTGGATATTCGTCACCGGCATAGTTGGTATGACCCAACTTAATGGTCGCTATTTCCAAGTTACCAATGTAGTCGGCGCCGCAGTTACCTTAGCCAATCTTCAAGGCGTTGCTATCAATTCCCTTGCTTTTGGCACTTATATCTCCGGTGGCACCGCTTCTCGTGTCTATACCATCACTTCTCCTTATCTCGCAGCTGATCTTGCTAAGATAAAATATGCCCAAAATGTTAGTCAGATGGTGCTCTGCCATCCATCTTACCAACCCTATATTCTAACTCTTGTAACCGCTGCTAATTGGACCTTACTTCCGATCGTTATTGGCACAACTGCTTCCCCTCCAGCTATATCCTCACTCACTTCTAGTGTAGGTGCCGGTACAAATAACGTTGGGTATTCCTACGTAGTTACAAGCATCGATGGTAATGGTCAAGAATCATCACCCAGCGTAGCTAGTGCTATAACTTCCTCCGACATGCGCACTACGGCTATGACAATTGCTGTTCAATGGGGTGCAGTTGCTGGAGCCGTAGCCTATAACGTTTATAAATCCGACGTAACCTATTTCAGTGTCGTCCCTGCGGGTCAGACCTATGGCTTTATTGGTTCATCAACTAGTACTCGACTTGATGATTCTAATATAAGTCCAGACTTCGCCCAAACCCCACCAATTGCCAAGAATCCATTCCAGGGCTCTGGAGTGGCATCTGTAGCCGTAACTTCCGCAGGCACGTATACAACTGTCCCTACAGCATCCTTAACTGGTGCATCGTCAACAATCGCTGGTTCTCTCGGCGTTACGCTCCAAGTTCAAGGCACACCAACCGTTGCAACTGGTGGAACTGGTTATGCCATAGGTCAAACAGTCGTATTCACCAACGGAGTTATTCTCACAGTTGCAACTATCGGCGCTGGCAACTCAGTTGCCTCCTGGCAACCAATTACCTTCCCACCATCTAACGGTGGGGCAGTCACCGCAGGCACAACTCCATCAAATCCTGTAAGTCAGCTATCAACCTCAGGCTCAGGCACAGGCGTAACGGCTAATCTAACTTGGGGTGTCGGGCAAGTTTCTGTCCTGAACTCTGGTGCGGGGTATCTATCCGTTCCAAACGTTACCTTCTCTGCCGGTGCAGCTTCAGCAACTGCCTCTCTTGGCGCTAGTTCAAATGGATTCCCTTCCGTTCCAGCATTCTTTCAACAACGCTTAATTCTTGCTGGACCCACTGCATCGCCGCAAACCTTTTATATGTCTCAACCCGGTGCGTATACCAATTTCAACGTAAGCTCTCCAGCACAGGCATCTGATTCCATTACCGCAACCTTAGTCTCAGGTCAGCTGAACACGATTAAATCCATGGTCTCACAAACCACTGGTTTGCTTGTGCTAACTGATAGAGCTAGTTGGTTAATCAATGGCGGCTCTCCAGGTTCCGCTATAACCCCAACGGCCTTGGTTGCTAATGCCCAGAGCTTCAATGGCGTTAGCGATGTTCAACCAATCATCGCTAACTACGATGTCCTTTATGTCCAAGCCAAAGGTTCTATCGTTCGAGACTCTTCTTACAACATCTACGCCAATGTCTACACCGGTACAGACATCTCTATCCTCGCCTCCCATCTATTCTATGGCTTCAATATTACCAATTGGGCTTGGGCGGAAGAACCGTTTAAAATGGTTTGGGGAGTGCGCAGTGACGGTGTGATGCTTACGCTGACATTTCTAAAGGAACAGGATTTCATCGGCTGGTCTCATAGCGTTACTCAAGGCACATTCCAATCCGTTGCGTCGGTTACTGAGCAAAATACTCCATCAGGTACAGTTGACGCAGTCTACACAACCGTTCAAAGGGTAGTGAATGGCAATACAGTTCAATACATCGAACGATTTGCGGAACGCATATTTCCCGCAGGAGTCAAAGACGCCTGGTGCGTGGATGCAGGGTTACAGTATGTTGGTCCTCCAGTTAGTACTTTCTCCGGAGCCGAACATCTGGCCGGTCTCACAGTCACTGGTCTAGCTGACGGTGTTATCATTCCAAGTTTCGTCATGCCCGTCTCAGGTATATTCACCCTGGGGGTACCTGCATCCAAGGTTACTGTGGGAATAGGTTACGTGTGTGATGGTCAAACCCTCGCCATTGATCTTGGTGAACCAACAATTCAAGGTCGGGTGAAGAAGATTGAGAACATCGATATGAAGGTAGCAGAAACCCTTGGTCTTCAAGTTGGCTCCTCAACTAGCACCTTGGTGCCGATGAAGGATTTGATTCAAGGAAATGTTAGCTCAATGCTAACTGGGCAGCCAAGCCAAATAGTAACTGATCTCGTAACCGGTGATGCTAAGACAATCCTAGACCCAACCTATACTGTCCCGGGTCAAATAGCGTTTCGCCAATCCAACCCATACCCCGCCACTGTTCTTGGTGTGATTCTCAATGTGGTCGAGCACAATGAAAAGAGGACTGGAGCATGAATGTAGATGTGCAGTATGTTAGTCGAGAGAATCGAGCGAAGCTATTAGCCAACCTCGCGTTTGAAAGCCCTGAGGAGTATAAGATAGTTGAACAGTATATGACTAAGTCAGATTATATCATCGCGGGTAGCGTTGATGGAAATCTATGCTGCGTCCTTGGCGCAATTAGCGAGACGCTGATTTCTGAGAAAGCCTATATCTGGTTCCTTCACACAGCGGAGTTTGATCGATATAAGTTCGTCTTTGCGCGACGGAGTCGAGATATTATTCAAACCCTCCGATCACACCATTCTATATTTGTCGGTCATTGTTTAAGAGATAGTAAGGTCGCACGCCGTTGGGTTAAGTGGCTTGGGGCTAGGTTCACCGGGGAAACTGGTGAGTTGGTTTCCTTTGAAATTGGGGCAGCGTAATGGCCGGGCCGTTAGCGATAGCTGGATTAGGCGCCACACTTGTTGGCGGAATAATGCAGGGCGCTGGAAAGAAGCAGGAAGCTGATGCCCAAGCGAGGATGTATAACTATCAGGCACAGGTAGCGCAGATTAACTCGTCGATCGATAAGCAGAATGCAGATTACGCAATTAACAAAGGTGAGCAGCAGGCGACGATTGAGGGACTCAAGGCTGGTCAGGAAATGGGGAAGATTAAGGTTGCGCAGGCTGCGTCAGGGTTTGACGTTAACACTGGATCAAACCTAGAGGTTCAGAAATCCCAACGTCTAGTAACTGGGATTGATTTGGAACAAATTCGTGCTAACGCGTCGAAGACGGCCTATGACTATAACGTCAAGTCGGTGATGGATGTTAACCAAGCTGGGCTGGATGTGATGGCATCAGAGAACGCTAGTCAGGCTGGTAGTATAGAAATGATGTCCAGCTTAGTTTCCACCGCTGGCTCAGTGGCGAGTAAGTGGTCGCAAGCTTCGCAGAGCGGTGTGTTTAACTCGATGGGGACTTAACTAATGCCTCAGGTTCCTTATAGCGGTGTACCTGATGTGGCTCCGCAGGATGATCCGCTTCCGCGGTATTCTGCTGACACTCCCATTGCGGCCTTTGGTGGAGCAACTGCGCACGCGTTAACTGAACTTGGTGGGAGCTTTAGTAAGGATGGTGAGGAGCTATGGCAGCGCGCTGATGCAATGCAGCAGCTTAAGAACTCTAGCGCAGCCAATGAGGCCGCAGCCAACTATCAGGAGCAGGCAGGTAAGCTTCATGCGGATTTTAGCGCGCTGCAAGGGAAGGACGCAGTTGAAGCCTATCCAAACTATATTGCCAATCTAAAGCAGGCCCGTAAATCCATTGGAGATGGCTTAGACAATCCCATTGCGCAGAAGCTGTATGAAAACGAGAGCCTTAGTATTCAGGGGCGAACGATCTTCAACGGCGCTGGGCACGCGGCCAGTGAAAATAAGGCCTATTCCATCGGTGCCTCAGCGGCTAGGGTTCAATCCGCATACAACGCCGCCCTTGTCGACCCAACGGATGAAAAAGGATTTCAGGAACACTTAGCCACAACCATTGCTAATACCCGATCCCAATGGCAACAGAAGGGTGCGGATCAAGACACAATCGACAACGCAGTGCACAAAGCTACCTCCGATCTATATTACGCTCGCATCACTGGCCTAGCTCGCCAACAACCCTTTGCCGCGAGCAAGATGCTCGACCAAGCAACCAAAGATGGAAAGATCAATGGAGAAGACATTGGCCGACTCACCGCAATCGTACGTGACGCGACGCACACGGTTGGAGCGAGAAATATATCATCTGAGGTCATGTCTGGAAGCGATCTCAGCTGGGGATCAAAACCTGTATCAATGCCACAGGCTAAGCTTGCTATTGGCACTTTTGAATCCGGAAATAATTACCAGTCAATTGGAGTGCAGACTGATCACGGACGCGCCCTCGGTCGATACCAAGTGATGGAGGAATTCCTTCCCGACTTCCTCAAGCAAGCTGGGATGCCAGCGATGTCTACGCAGGACTTCCTAAAGTCTCCCAGTGCGCAGGATAAGTTATTTGAGAGTGTGTTTGGCAAGTATATGCAAGATGGCGGATCGTTTAACGAAGCCGCCTCAAAGTGGTTCTCAGGCAAACCCATAGCTCAAGCGGGTAATGCTAAGGATGCTAATAGTACAACTGTACCGAGATATCTGCGGAATACCAACGCAATCCTTGCCCGCAACGCTGGGCTACAAGATCAGATCGCGGCGGGTCGAACTAGAGCCGATCAACTTTCACCGAATGATCCGCTGATGGCTGATTACGCTGAACAACGTATCATCACCGATCACAACCAAACCATTGCCGCCAAACGCGACGACGACTATCGCAATCGCCAAACGGTTGAGGGTGCGTTGATGGGTGGGCAAAGCGGCAAGCTTCCAACCTCTGTCGAAGACCTCAAGGCCGCTGGTCCAGATGTCGAAGCCGCCTGGCAAAAGTTGGTTCAACAGTCGCCAAGTGATGCGCGGCGATATATGGGAGTAATGGCAAGGAATGCCAAAGGTGACACAGCTTGGACCCAAGAGAATCTGACTGAATACCAGCGGCTTAAGGGTATGGCCCAATCTGACCCAGCGCAGTTTCTCGACACAGATGTGATTGGTGCCAACTTACCAATTAGTGCCAGGAAGGAGTTGGTTAATCTTCAAATCGCCAAGAAGTCTAACGCAGAAGCTGACCCACGGATTATGTACGCATTACAAATACTCCGTCCAACTATGGATCAGGCCAACATCACCCGCAAAGCCGACGCTGATGGCTATGATAAGTTCGTTGGTGGATTGCAAAGTGCGATGGATACCTACGCACGGGACAACAAGAAACCAGCGGACGCCAAAGCCATCCAAGAAATTGGGCAGCGCCTGCTCCAAACCCGTGCTGGAACTGGGTGGTTTGGATCGAACGTTGGTGCGCAGCGGGTGTTTGAAGTCAGCGTCCCCGACAAACACCGCAACGCAATCATTCAGCAAGTTCAAGAGGAAAAGGGCGTGGTCCCAACCGATGACATGATCCAGCGCATCTATGCTCGCCAAGTTTATAACGATTTATTTGCCAAACGAGCCAAAGCCAATGAGTGACACTGATGTCAATACGGATTATTCTAATGTCATTCACGGAATGTTCGGCACTGAGTCTGCTGGGAATGTTGCGGCTAACATCGACATCAACCCTGATGACTCCGCTAGGGCCTATGCGTTAGAAAAAGCCACTGGCGTTCCAGCCTCAATCATCGCTGGCGATCTCCCAACCTTTGAACGTAATACCAAAGCTACAGTGGCGAATACCATTGTCAGCAACAACATGTATATTAATGACTTTGTGCAACGGCATCCGCTGAATAGCCAAATCTTCAACGACTCCTATGGTCAACTCGATACGTTGAGCGATGGCCTCGCAGGCTTGGGTAAATCATTCCGCGAAGGTTTTGGCGACCAGCCACTCAACACTAAGAAATTCTACACCGGCTTCGGCTCAGATGAAGAGTTCGCCAAGACCTTAGACATGACCGGAGGCAACCACCTAGCCACCGCTGCCTATGGTGTGCTTGGCCAAGGGATTGGCCTTGCCGAGGTTGGCTTCGAGGGTCTATCCCGTTCCATCTCCGGGGCAATTCACGCTAGTCACGATGTGCTGGAGAAGGTTGGTGGGAAGCAGTTAGCTGACGATGTCGCCGGTATGGTCGAATACTCCATGGTGCGGGGTGATATTGGTGTCAAGGCTGGAGGTGGTGGCGCAGAAGGTCCGATGAATGTACTAGCCAAGGTCAAGCCTTGGCTTTATAGCGATAAGCTCCCTCCAGCAGGCATCCACCCCGAGATTGATAAGGTTAAGACTGAGGCCAATCAATCGGCACTTGAGTTGTTGGATCAGAAGGTAACTGAGGCTCAGGGAGTCCCCGGTCGTGAGCGCGCACCAGAACTCCTCCGTGACTTCGTCAATCAGCACACCCAAGACGCAACAATGGGGATCAGTGGTGAAGCGGTTATTAAGCTTTATGGGGATAAGCTTCCTAGTGCTGACGATGGGATTCTTGGTTGGGTGCCGAATCTCAAAGAACAGCTTGATGTGGCTCGTGAAACCGGAGCCGATATCACCGTGCCGATGGCGGATTGGATTACGAAGGTTGATCCGGAGGTTCACAAGGCGCTGCATGATGATTTGAGGGTTGTGCAAGGTGGGATCACCACCCGCGAAGCAACTGAACTCGCTGCGCAGCCACCGCCAATCCCCACGGTTGACGAAACTATCCCAGTGGTGCGCGCTGCGGGTGGCTATGAGCCTATGTTTGCCCTTGGAGACCGTAAGCTTACCATTCAAAGAATGATCGATAAAGATCGAATGAAGAATACTGAACGTAACGCACAAATAAACTGGGAGATTGGTGAGCCTGGAGCCAGATGGAGCGAATTAAGTTCAGAAGAACAACAAGCTGCTACTGCGAAAGAATATGATAGATTACAAGAAGTGTGGGCTAATTTTCATGACTTTGATCTGATAAATGAAAAAGGCGAAAGCGTTGGCACCCTCAATCTCAGCGAACAAAAGGGTGGCAAAGACCTTTACGTTGAGATGATCAACGGCCTTGGGGAATATTACAACCCAAATCATTTTGGCCCTGCGCTAATGCGCGATCTAAAAGCCCAGATCAAAGCCGAGTTCCCCAACGCTGAGTACCTAACCGGTCATCGAGTCTCTGGGGCTCGTGAGAAGGCTGGAAAGGAGATGACTTCCTTAGCACAGGTGCGGATTAAACTAGCCGAAGCCGACACCGATCCAGCCATCATCCACAACCAAATGTCAGACCTAGTCGGCGGTGCTTGGCTAGAAACCTACCCTGGGGTTGAAGCTTACCTCAAGCCTACGGAGTTATTCAATGCCAAAGAAGCCGATATATCATCCGCTGTTGATGCGGAGCTTGCTCGTTTGCTTCCTAACCGCAGCTTTATATCTGCCCCTGTCGGTGACATTCGACGGCCTGTAGTCAACGTTAATCCTCAAGGATTCTTCCAAGCATATCCAGGTAAGCTTCCTGTTATTGCTTACTCTCTTAATGCAGATTCGCCGCTTGGTGTAGCGCGACATGAGTCAATTCACGCACTTCGTCAGATGGGACTATTCCATCCAGCGGAATGGAGAGCCCTAGAAAAAGCTGCGGTGGATGAGAAATGGTTGCAGAAGTATGGGATTGAGGGTCGGTATTCAACCTTGCCTAGGGGCAAACAGTTAGAAGAAGGTATTGCCGAGGCCTTCCGTCACTGGATGCGGGAGAAGTCCTTGCGTGAAGGCACTCCTCGCACCCTTGTTGATCAGATATTCGAAAAGCTAGAGAACTTCCTAGCATCGATTAAAGAGGCGATTGGGAAGGTGCTTGGTAGGGAACCAACCTTTGATGATCTCTTCAGCCGCATCGACCGCGGGGAGATTGCGGAACGTGGTGGACATGCACAAGTTGGGGAGCCACCTTCCTTTGCTCAAGCTCCAGATGACTATTATATCAAAGGTAAACCCCCTGAACCTGCTAATACCAATGTATCTCAGGCTCAAGTTAAAGCCATGCTTCCTGAGCCATTGTCTCGTCGAGAACGTGACTGGCAGAACTATGGCAAACACATGTCTCCGGATGACGTGCTTGGTTCTGAAGTGGTTTGGTCTGCGGCTGCTTTAGGTCAGGAGTCAGGGCTTGGTAGAGCGGAGGAATTTGCAGCCGCAGCAAATGATCTATGGAAACGTATGGGAGCAAATAGATACATAACTCCTGAGTTGGCTGAGCGATATATGCGTGTGGAGGAGGCTAAAGCTAAGGGTATTGGTCCTGCGCCATCCTTTGCTGAGCCACCTTTAGAAAAGGGAACCGGTACCGAAGTCCTCCCACCATTCCGCGCCGCTAAAGACATCGGGATGACGGTTAAGGACTACAACAATTACATGAAGCTGATTGAGGCGAGGCAAAAGGCTGACCTTGCCCAATCCTCTCGTCGAGTCTTAGCCGAGCAAACCAAACGTCAAACAGCGGAATGGAAAGCTAACGCTGAAGCTATGCGGCTCGATGTCGTCAAGGACCTAAACGCACGGCCAGATATCGCCGCAGACAAATTCTTAGCCAACGCCGAACTCCATGGAGCAAAACTTGAGAACAGCTATAAGCTCGACCGAGAGTCGATGACCAAAGAGCAAGCCGCAGTGCTCCCCAACGAATACCTCACTGGTCGGATGGGGGTTAAGGCCGATGACGTTGCCCATCTCTTTGGCTATCCAACCGGCGACAGCATGATCGCTGGCCTTGCTCGCCTGAATGAAACCCGCAAAGCAACCGGCCTTGGCCGTGATCGCTTTATGCGCCACCTAATCGATGTCGAAATCGCGCGACGTATGGAGGTTGAACATGGATTTCTGGAGAAGAATATCCTTGAAGAGGCAAAGGATCAGATACTCAGTAATAATCAACTGGACCTACTACACCAAGAGACTTACCATCTGGCGAGATTGGCTGGTACGTCGTTTGGGGAGATAACTCGAGATCAGTTGGTTACCCAAGCTAAAGCCAAGTTTGATGCGTTGCCAATGCGAGCTATCGATAGCGAGAAGTGGTTCAAGGAAGCTGGAAAGCATGGGAAGAATGCGGAATCATCTTTACTCGCAGGCAAACCCGCTGATGCCTTCCGTGCCAAGCAAGCGCAGTACTTCAACACTATCTACGCCCAGATGGCCAAAGAGGTTGAGAAGCAACGGACCAAACTCGATAAGGCCGCAAAGCCATTCCGCAAGACTGATGTCAAGGGTGTCGAGCCCGAATATCTAAACCACATCCAAAACCTCCTCGCACAAATGGGGTATAAAGTTGGCCGATCATTGGAGAATATCGAAGAGAACCTCACCCGGCGCCAAGCGACCTTGGAGGAATTCGCCGATGGCAAGCTATCTGAGAGCTTTGGCTATCGTGATATTCCTATTGCTGATGTTATTGTGGATGGTAAACTCACCGCTGTGGACGACCTTACCACACATGATTTTCTTGGCGCAAAACAGACCGTAGATGCGTTGATTAAGAACGCAAGGGATGAGCAGAAGATTATCCGCGCTGGTGAGGCAGCGGATCGGGCAGCGGTTCTAACCGAGATGCGGGATCATATCGAACGGTTTCCACTCCAACCCATGAACGCAACCAAGACTCGGTGGGATAAGCTTAAGGACCTACCTAAAACATTCCTCGCATCCGTCACCAATATGGAAACCTTCCTTAATCGTATGGGAGATCGCGATCCGCAATCGGTCTTTAATAAATACATTACCTATCCCGCCGCAGCTGCCGCGAATCGCAAATCTGCTCTCCAACGTGAGTACGCGCGGAAGTATCAAGCCATCGGAGAGATCGAAGACAAGGACAAGAAGATCGTTGCGCCATTCAACGATCCCACTACTGGCCGACCGTTCATTAACTTCACTCGTGGAAACGTTGCCACGATGCTTCAAAACGCTGGCAACCGATCCAATTGGGAAGTCTTAGCCAAGGGCTACGGTGCAGATCCTATTGCGCTAATGGATTGGCTCGTGGCAAATACAAAAAAGACCGATTGGGAACGCGCACAGAAACTGGGCAAGGACGTGTTCAATGGACTCGTCAAACTAGCGGATCAGGAATATGAGCATATCCACGGAATCACGATCGATAAAATCCCGCTCGAACCCATCAACAATATACACGGTAATTATGAAGGATGGTACCACCCTCTTATCAAGCACCCAGACATCGAAGGAAAATCTCCTATCCGCGATGGAGCCTATGATGACGGCGATTTTGGACATATCACAACTTCTAACGGCTACACCAGAAAGCGCAGCGGGGCAGCGTATCCATTAGACCTTAACCCGGATATGACGCCAGTGCGCATTGGACAGATGATCCATGATATTAGCTTTCGGTCGTTTGTACTTGAGACTCAGAAGCTATTTAAAGACCCGGGACTGTCGAACACAATCACTGGCCACTACGGTGCGGAATACAACGGTCGCAACTTTCTAATCCCTTGGCTCAAAGACATTGCTGGACAAGAGTCTATTCCATCCCGCGCTGCTGCTAAAGGGAGGCAGATATCTGAGTTCCTACGGCAGAACGTTATCTCCACCTACATCGGCTTCAACCCTTTCACCGCCTTTAAGCACGGCCCAACTGCCCTAGTCATGTCCTCTAAGCAAGTTGGACCGATGAACTTCCTGCGCGCAACGCAAGACCTTTATGCTCGATCACCATCATTAACTCAAGCCAACCATGAATTTGTAATGCAATGGAGTGAGGAACTCCAGCGTCGTGAACGCCATTGGCAAGACACTATCTTCGGTGCGCACTCAGAGATCGAAGGTGCCAAAGGCATACGAGAAAACATAATCCAAAGCGGTAGTTGGCTAGTGGCTAAGTCCGATATGTTCTCCGCTAAACCAACTTGGCTCGCAGCTTACCGATCCGCACAAGAGGAAGGACTAAATCATGGCGAGCGAATCGACCAAGCCGATGCTGCTGTTCGACTTGCCCACGGCTCTACAGCAGTCACAAACCAACCCGGACTTGTGCGTGGAGGTGGTGCTTTACATGCATGGCTCACGTCAGTCTATGGCTTTTTTGGTACGGTCATGCAGCGACGCATTGAACTTGCCCAAGACATTCACGACACCTGGGGACTAGCTAAGCAAGGGCAGATATCCGCCATGGCGAAGAATCTCCCTGGCATTGCAGGGGATGTATTTGCCTATGTTATCTGGCCGACATTGGTTGAGGAATGGGTGACTGGTCTAACGACTGATGACAAACGAGGATGGCTCGAACATGCCGCAACCGCCAGCCTTCTTGGCCTTAGTTCCTCGGTTTTGTATCTTCGTGATGTTGTGCATGGGATTCTTAGTGGTCAGGATGTGGGTGTGGGACTTATCTCCTCACCTCTCCACGACGTTGTCAAAGCCGCAAAGGACCTTGGTCGTAAGGACGCATTTACCAAGGCCAGAATGGGTAAGACCATGGGGGACACTCTCACCGCATTCGGACATGGAACCGGAATGGCGCCTAAGACAATAGACAACGCTATAAGGTTCGGGATCGACTTGGTGAATCAGCAAGCTCATCCTAAGTCCGTTGGTGACGTATTGCGCGGAGTCACTAAGGGCACAACGCAACCTCGAGAGGAAAAGTAATGGAGCAGATACTCACCAGCCTAATAGACAAAGGCCCAGAGCTTATAATCTTTCTCGGAATGTTGGCGATCTGCTGGCGATCTTTGGGGATCGCGCATGACTTGGCTAAGACGGTGCTTACGCAGGGGGCTCCGCAACCACAGCCATCTCAACCCGCACCGGTAGTGGTGCCCACTCCTAAGCCTAGCGCGCCGCCAGTAGTTACCCCTCATCCACCAATCTCTACTCAACCCGTTGACGTAGTTGATCAAGGATTGGTGAACTTTATTAAAAAGGAAGAAGGCTTCTCCGCCAAAGCCTATTGGGATTACAAACAATACTCCATTGGTTTCGGCACCAAGGCCACTTCCGCAACGGAGGTTATTACCGAAGCCGAAGGTGAGGCTCGACTAACGGTTGAGATCGATAAGGCTTGGAAGTTGGTTCAACCAATCCTCCCCGCAGATACACCAATTGGCGTCAAGCAAGCCCTACTCGATCTAACCTACAACGCAGGGTCCGGTTGGGAACAGGGCTCCCTGGGTGCTGCGGTGAAAGCTGGGAAATGGGACACTGTGAAAGCAGATATTCTCCTGTATAACCACGCAGGAGGACAGGTAAACGCTGGGCTTACTAAACGGCGGGAAGCTGAAGTATCGTGGTTTGATAACCCTTTATAAGGAGACCAACTATGGCTACTACCACCGTCACAACTTCCGGGATTGCTTCCGCTGCCGCTACTGCTGAGAAGGTTGTGGAGGCGATTGCTAAAGTAGAAGGTCCGATTCTTACTGGAATCTCTATCTTCGTCCCCGGTGCCGCAGCAATCACCGTTCCGTTGGAGACCATCCTTCCGCTGATTATTCCTGATATCGAGAAGGCTTTGAATGATATCTCCACTGGTACTTATGGTGATATCTTTGAAGTGGCGCGGGAGTTTGTTCAGCATATTACCGCTGGCAAGACTAACTCAGCAGTTCTCTCCGCTCCGGGCCAGACCACTGGCGCTCCGCGGCCTGATCCTTCAACACTTGGTTCTGGCTAGCATTAAAAAGGGGCTACGGCCCCTTTCCTCTCACTCCGGGTAGGCCCATGGTAGACGATCGACGGACGAGCAACATGCCTGAGCGTATCGCAGGAATGTCTGGGCGAATGGATCATTTAGAGGAAGATATTAGAGACATGAAGCAATTTATGAAAACCTTAGTAGATGATATCAAGGATACTGTTCGATCTCAGATTAGTGAGTTGAAGAGCGAGCAACTCGGGGACCTTAAAACTCGCTTGAATGATGGCTATCGGCAGCTGAATGAACATGACCTGCGGCTTAGGGATGTGGAGAAGCAACATAATGCTTACGCCGCAGCGGGTGGGGTTCTTGGGTGGTTGGTGAAAACCACTATTGGTGTGCTTGGTGTGCTGGCAGGTGCGTTTGGGTGGGAACACTTTCGGCATTAGGAATGGAGTGGGACTGTGATTGGGAATGATGATGATGATGATCGAGTACCACGGGGTCGGCGGCGCGTGGTCGTTACCGATCCCGATCCAACCGTCGCGGTTAAGGAGGCACTAACGCTGGCGATTAAGAACCTTAGTGATAAGGTTAGTAATCAGTTTGATGCGAACGATCGAGCGGTGTCGCTTGCTAGGAACGAATTGGCTGCGCAGCTAGCCGCGATGATTATATCCATTGATGGAAAGTTCGCGGCGAATAAAGACTTGGTGGATCAGTTGGCCAAGGCAAATGCGGTTGCACTAACCGCTGCGCTGCAAACACAAAAGGAAAGCGCTGCGAAGAGTGAGGTGGCGGTTGGGGATATGTTAAAGCAGCTACAAAGTGAATTTCGAATCGCTAATAGTACCACGAATGAAAAGATCGATCGGCTGACTTCACGGATCGATACTGGTGAGGGGCAGTCAAAGGGGAAGGGTGATCTGTGGGGATACTTCGTCGGCGCTGCGGGATTATTGGCGTTACTATTCTCACTGTTCTATCACAATGGGGCTAACATTCACTAGAGGAGACTAGCTATGCAAAACGTTGGACTGATCTTTCTCGTATTCGCATTCGTAATTATGTGTATCTCGATGCGGATTCCGGCTGTGGGTGGTTGGGGACTAACTGCAATGGGCCTTGCGTTCTGGATTGCGTCGGAGCTTATCGGAGGTCTTGGGAAGGTGTTTCACTGATCCTTCGTCACCTTATAAACCTGCTGCCCTGTGCGTTTATCCACTCCAATCGCCTGAATCTTCCCACTTCCCTCAAGTATCTCCACAATGCGGAGGATTGAGTGGAGTGGGATTTTGTCTTTGGCGAAGTTGATTATCTTGTGCTTGGCTACGCCTTGCCCTCGGTCAATGGTTTGCATGAAGTACATTATTTCCTCAATCGCCTGACCATCAGCGTTTCCACTTCCCGATTTGAATATCTCTGGCATTGCGCTCTCTGCCTCCAGTAACCATCCCATTGCGGTGTTGAAGTCGGCCTTGGTTAACACCAGTCCATTCCCTCGGTCTATCGACGCAATCATCGACAGTTTATATAAATGGGCTCGCCTTCGTGTAACGTAATGGAGGAGTTTTGGATGAGAAGGTACGGGTATCTCACCCGCTCCGCGCCAGTTGTTAACGGCATCTCGGTAATCTTCAGTGACCTCGAATTCTCCCGTGAGACTATTGATAATTCGAAGATCGTGTTCGAGATCAGTGGAATGGTTGTGTGTTTTGGGCGCGAAGTCATCTCCGGTTATCCTTTCATCAGAGAAGATCATCAGTAGGCGAGAGGTGAAGCCTTGTTCCCACGCGCCTTCTGGCATGAACTTCATTAGGTTGGAGGGGGTAGAACCACAGAGCATATTTAGTTGCGGAGATTTGATCTTGATGTTATCTCCCTTGAACATTCGTCGAGCTTGGGAGTATGGATCAGGATCATAGAAGGCCGATAGGCCCGCAATCATTTCATTCCCGTACTCATGTACGAATGCTCCCAATTCATCAGCAGCGATATACATACTATTATATTCGAGAGGAGTATCAGGTAAACGAACCAGAAATCGTTTGGCCTGTACCAAAGAGTCAACAAGAGCGGAGAAAGTAAGGCTAACGGGAGCAAGATGAAAGTCAGGGAGATCAATAACATAGCTTCGTGCCTCACGGATTGTTCTGGTTTTACCCACGCCTGGGTGGCCGAGGATTAGGACGTAGATATTAGGGAATAGTGGGCGACTTGTCTTTACCCATACCTTTTGCTCCAGAACTGCCGCGATGGTACTAATCGCACTCCAACGCCTGAAGATTAATGGGCTATCTAGATTTTCGGTTTGCTCGATAAATGACTCTATCCAAGAGGCCAACTTCCGCTTGTCTTTGGCGGTCGTCGTGCCCTTTGAAATTGATGAGTCCATTAGGATTTTTCCGTGCATCATATTTCCCCCGGTTCCATCCTACTTGGCAATCATATGGAATTGACAGTGTGCGGCCATTCTTGAGCGGCACGTCAACTGCCAACATTTGGCGAAGCTGTGGAACAATCTGATCCTCCAATTCTTCATGATACATCCAAGTTGTGGCGTCATGGTCTTGCATCATGAGGATGGCAGGACGCTTGCGCCAGGTGTTTAGCATTCCGATGTTGACGATGTCCGCAAGAGAACCCTGCGGATCGAATGCAATAGCTTCGCGGATTACATCCGGGTCGTTGCGCCGACCAAGGAACCAACGCTTACGGCCCATTAAGTTAATCAGGTATCCCTTAGTCCATACCTGGCCCTTGACCCATTCCTGCCATCGCTCATGCGAGGGGAAAGCGTCAAAGTATTTAGGCTGGAACTGCCTGACGATGTTAATCGGTAGCTTAGTCTGTTGAGATAGTGTCTCAGCCTTTCCTCCATAATTCGACCCGTGTCCCAGCTTTTTGCACATATCTCTATGCGATAGGTGACGATAGAATTTCGTCTCCGCAATATCCTTATCCTTGCTGAGGTCGTTAGTCCATTTAAGTCCCGGCCAACAAATTCGTGCAACTGCTGTATGCACGTCGCCGGAATCGACAGCGTCGAGGTATATAGGATCATTGAAGAGGTTCCATTCTATCCCTCCGACGACGTAGCTTTCGCCGGATTTGGCGTCGAATTTGGCGAACTTGTAACCGGGGTCAGCAATAAATATAGACCTAAGGGACTCTTTAATATTCTGTACGTTCCCTCCAGTTCCGTATTCGGAATACGAAGAACTGAACCTTCCGGTGTTAGTTCCGGCGATATTATAACTGGTCCGCATTCGTCCATCAGTATCGATATCTGTCTTGAGGACCCCAATGTCCTTAGCGAGTTCTCGCATTGTAGACATATGGGCGATGATTTGTTTAGTGATGGTGTACGCCTCCATCTTCTCCAGCGCAGCGCGATCGACTGTGGGTCTGCCATAGCGTTTGATCTCCGGGATTTGAAGGTGGGTGTAGAACAATAGTTTAAGATCATCATTCGATCGCCAGTTGAACCACTTCATCCCCACTCCGTCGAGGACGATAAGCTCAAGCTGACGTTCGAGTTGGGCGAGTGCGTCGTAGTATTCCTCAAGAACCTCGGTGCGGCGACCTTGATCAACGAGAACGCCGCGAGCATTCATTTCGAGGACAGGACCTTGGAGTGCCTTGCTTAGGGCATACGTCTGCGCTTCGTTGGTTGTTAATTCGTTGTGACCGAATTTTATTGCTTCGTAGACTTCACGAGTGATACAACAATCCAGGCCGTTATACGCCATCTCCCTCTCGAAGTCGGAGAGGGAGGTTGGGTCCATGGATTGGGTGCTTATGATTCTAGCCATTACTCATCTCGTTTCACCGTCTCGTGTTTCTTCCGCATATGTTTCCAACTTCCATGATCGGTATAGATCGACCCAAGATATCCCAATCCTTTGAGGCTTTCCGGCTGCCTCGCATGATGCGCCAGCATCGTATCTTCCTTTGCTCCCTTCACTAAGATGCCGTAGGATCGCATTAGGAATCCGATGTCATAAACCCCATTCTGAAACAACTTACCTATCGCTCCGTCCTCAAGAACTCCGCGCACAATTTCCCAACACTGCCGCTCATGCTCCGCAGTTGGCCAGTAATTTCCTCCCGCTGCGCGGCTGTCATCGAACGGTATAACGATCGCAAGATCGGCTCGGGGAGCGAAGCCAATGCAAGTAACTCTTGTTCCTGCCGTCTCAATGTCGACAGATAACAGATCGCAAGTCCGCACATAATCGTCGATAAATCTTCCGATGTCTTCGAGCGTGGGCTCGATCCAGATTTCGCAGTTCGGTCGACGGATTTCGCCATAGGCCATCTCCCGTTTGGCTTTCATTAAGTCCATGATTACTGTGGGTCGGAGTTCCCATTGTCTGAGGACCGCTGCGGGATGGTAGGTGGGGAGGATTTTGAAGTCTGCAACTGTGTGCGTAGAGTAGAGAGTTGTGCCTCGCAGCTTACTGACGCCAGTTTTACCACCCAAAGCCCAAAGAGGAGTATTGCCCAGGCACACAATGAGATTAGGATTGTGAACCAGAATTTCTTCACTAAGTCTTTCCAACTCGGGCTCATACCGGGCATCAAGGTATCCGGATTTGATAAGAGTTGGGTAACCAGGGATTCCGTTAGCTTTTGGTCCGCAGACGGTTTCGAGTTTGTTCGCGTGGGGGTGGAAGTTGAGGACGTTGGTTCGGTGGATTTCGTCACTGTGTAACCTCCAGATTGAGTCGAGGAGATGCGGATCGCGGGTGTCCCAATACTTCCGCAGAAAGCGTTTATCCTCCCCCGTTAAGGTGAGGATTTTGGCTTCATCGAGTTGATTGAGGAGTTCTATTCCCGAGGGGCCAACGAAGGGAGCGCCTATGCGCTCCTCTTCTGAGCCCATGGCTTCGCCAAGGAGGACTAGGGGGGTCATCGCTTGCTCGTAAGCCGCATGATCTCGTCGTTGAGATACCACTGAGCCTTCTTTAGGTTCTCAATCGGATCGCCCTTGTCCTCGTAGCGCCAGATGTATTTAATTGCGTTGCCGATATTGAAGTTCATATGCCTAGTGACTTCAATGCACTCTATACCAGAGGGATGCTTTCTGTAGTGCGAAGGATTGATTGGGTCTTCCGCAAGTCCATTGACCGAAGTCGCTTCTGCAACAAGTCCCGAATCGTGCTGGGTCGGCGGCGCAGTGCTCTCGCTATCTGCCTTATTGGCATTCCTTCGACGAAGGCCGAAAGGGCTAGGCCCTTTTCCAAAGGTGTCATGCACAACCGGCGTCGCGAGGGTTTCATCAAGATTCTCCATAAGAGAGCTAGCATCGAATGGTTTTTGCATGGTGTCTCCGTTAAAAAGGCTGAGGGCCCATTTGCGGCGCCCTCAGCAAGTTGCCCACGAGGATAACTACGTGGGTTGGGGGAGGTGGTTATTCCTCAACTGGCGCGGTTTTGCCAATGTTGGCGTAGACGGTGGTTCCATCCTTCGATGCGGTGTGGACCACATTTGCCACGAACTGGCAATTGGGGGTTTCATCGATGCACTGACGAGTGGTCTTACCCTCGCCATCGATTCCGCAATGCTGAAGGAACTCCTGCAAGCGATAGACGGAGTCGGGGGTGATGTAGAAGGTAAGTCTAGTGGCGTAGTCAGTGAGCGCACGTACAGTGCCATCGGACTTCGCACCCCATTCGTCAAGGGCCTCTTGGTCAACATCGTCGAATGCCTGGAGGCACTTGATATTGAACTCATAGAATGGCGTCTGCTTTTCCTTGGACTTATCGTATCGCGGCATGCCTTGGACTACCCAAAGGTAGGTGCCGACAGGAAGGGGCTTGGGCTTGTCGATTTGGGTTGCGGGTTTGTCGAGGATGTCAGAGATTTGATTTGCCATTTGATTGTTTGCTTTCGGTTGGGTTTTAGAATTGGATGTCGTCAGTGGTAACATAAGCTGACCGGGCTGGTGTTTGGGTCGGGTGCGTTTCCTCTTCTGCTTTCGAGATTTCGCTTTGAAGTAGGGCGTAAACCCTGTCTCCGGCGTTGGGCATATCGAGGCGAGATAGTGCCTCAAGTGCGATGGATAGGTTTCGGATTCGGGATGTGACATTGCTCATCGCCAAGTAACTGCCTTCACCGCCCACATCTGTGCGGTCTGCGCTTCGGTGATGGCAATGGAGCAAAGACGTACCATCTCAGGATTGTCTCCACGCTTAATGTAGCCTTTGCGGAAATCATCCATGTGATCGATGATCTGCGCATATAGTCTTTTTAACGTGTCAACATCACCCATTCCTGATGGGTTGAAGCTAAGGCCAACTGCCTTTTCGCCAAAGGTCTGTACTTGATCCGTCATTATATCTTCCTCGCTAAGGTTAAGGCCTTGGGTTTCACCACTGGTGTCTGCTCCACTGGCTTCGTTGGGGAGGCCTTGAGGACCCCAAAGAATTCTGCCAAACCCGTGTCGATTGGATAACTCTTCGCCATCTCAAACGGCTTTGGGTTCTTAAGGTCAATCATCGCCGTGGCGACGGTGGTTATTTGTCGCTTTCCGTTTTTATTTTCGCACAACGCAACGGAGTTGAAATAGCGCGGGATAATAGGTCCCAACGCTGACCCGACGCTGGTTGGATATCCTTTCTTCGATCCGTCGGGATTTTCGATGTAGCGAATATGACTGGTGATGATGACATTAGTTCGAAACGCCTCACCGGTGACGAAGGCCAAGACACTCTCAATTGCATCTTGGGCATCTTTGTACACCGCTCGCGCATCGAATTTGCCATCTTTACCACGTGCGGCCAGAGGTTCTCTGAAAGCGAACGCTGCGTCGGATAGGAATGTAAGGGAATCGATGATAAGTATCGTATCTGACCCCCACTCGGACGGCACACCAAGGTCAGTTTCAACTCCTTCATCGATATATTTCCACCGATCAAGAAGTTTAACAGCATCAACAAACGCTTTGGGGGTGCCTGCGATAACAGGGCCTTCCGGCCCAGATTTATACTTGTCTCGTAGTGTGCGGAACTCGACGTTGTTGATCTTATCTGGGCAGTCTCTGAGGACGAACTGTTTGAGTACATCAAGGCCGTTGTCCATGTCTAGGATGCGCAGCTTATACCCCGCTGCGACTAGGGAGGCTAAGGCGCCGGTTTTACCGGAACCGGAATCGCCTTCGATGAGGAGTTTGGTGAACTCATTGGATTGGTGATTGGCTAGGCTGGGCAAGAAGCACCTCCGTGTAAAGGGTTAATAGGTCACCATCGTGGAGATCAAGGCGGGTGGTGTCGTGTGTGATACGGATGGTAGTTGGTGAGCCGTACTGCGCGCCGATAAGAATAGTGAATCCCTTATCGGTTATGTCGGTGACTGGGGCTTTGAGAAGTGGGAGGACTAGTCTCATCTGGGTTTTAGTGGGTTCCATCTTTCTTCCTCCGGAAGTTTAACAAAGTCTGCCTCTAGGAAACGTTCACGGACTGAGGAGTCTTTAGAACACACCCCCCTGAACTTACACCCACCAAACTTATCACATGCGGTGTCGTTCTGCGGCCAGTAGTTGATGGTTGCATATTGCTCAGCCATGTGAAGGTGGATTCGTAGATCATGCACCCATTCCTCAATCTGCGCATGGGTGCGGAATGTGAAGCCTCGTTGGTAGCTATTAGGTTTCTCGAGTAAAACCTGCGCTGCGTCGATAATCACCCCTTTAATCACGGTTCCTAAAACGACTTGGCCTGCGAGGGTGTAGAGGGACATTTGATTATTGGGTGAGAATTGGTCGAAGAAGTACGGACCAGGGGCGATGGAAGTGGTCTTCCGATCCATTACGAAGGTTTGTTCGTTGAAGGTGACGACTCGGTCGAGGTGGCCACAGAGGACGTATGGCTGATTAACATCTGCATATTCGCCATTGGTTAGTGTGTATACACTTGATTCTGGCCCCCAATCCAACTCAAACCTAAAACTCACCTCAGTTGCAGCTGATCCATTCTCTCTAACAACTGTTTGTGCCGTATCGTCTTTATACTTGTCAAGGTAGTCAAGGACGAGTGAGATGAGGGTGCGGGGGTTTTTGTAGTTCCCAGCGCGAGTAGTAGTATCAGGATTCCAAGTGCTAATCCGCTTAAGAAGCAGAAGAATAGTTTCGCGCACACTATCTTCATGCCCTTCACCTGAAATACGGAATCCATCGTATTCCTCCAATGCTTTGTGGTATTCGATTCCAAAGCGAAGGTGGATTGAGTCTTCCTTAGGGGACCAACCATCGAGCATGGTGTATTGGTAGAGGCGAGGACACGTCTTCAGATATCCTAGGCTAGTTGAGTCCCATGCGTATTGGATGTTGGTGCCGGGGAGGTAGGGACTTAGGTGTTTGACTGGAATGGGTTTCATATCCTCCTCACCAACTTTGGCTTAGCTGGAGTAAGCCCTAGGGCCTCAAGATCAATCTTCACCGCAGGTCCAACGTCCTTCTTTGGTCGTTTGCCACCAACCTCTTTAACTGCCCGTTGATTACGATGGTAGGCAATTATGGCATCTAGCCTCTTTCGTCCTAAGGTGCCTTCGGCGGTAGAGAGTTCCATTGGATCGATGGTCATTAGGTAGTCAATGTCGTTGAGTTCGTCACTCATGGCGCCCAACCTTTCTGCACTCTATAAGATCGAGTTTCAGCTGCCTCTTTCGCATCTTTGTGTGAGTCGTATGGACCTTGTAATAGGGTCATATTCAGTGCATTCATCACACACCAGCCACTGCCACTGACCAATGCAATAATCATTACTTCAGACTCATTAGACTTATCACTCATCGTCGTAGTCTCCTACTATCAGCCTTCCCCTACTTCCCTTGGTGCGGATCATATTACAGTGGATTTTCACCAACTCCCTAATGACCCCCGTCCAGCCTTGGCCATAGTGGGTTATCATTAGCTCCTTATCCCGGTCGAAGAGTTTTACCTCGGCTCGGGTTACCTCAAGTAGTGGGCGTGGCATCTGGTAGCTCCACTGATTTGCGGATTATAAATACTTCCTTCCTCCCTTCGGGGCAGAAGGTCATCAGGTCTTCGTAGGCTTCGCCATCAGGCTTGGCTTCCCATATCTGATGGCGAAGGCGCACAGGATCACTAGTCTCTATAGCGATCCCCATCTCTTCCTCCGCTGCCCGTTCCCAAAGAGCGAGTAAGATGTCAGGGTTGAACTTAGGCACCATTCTCTCCCTTCGGCATAATTTGCATTGTAGTTGATTCGTTGGTCTCTCTGTCGATCATAATGATTCGATCAGCGACTATTATAAGACCCATTCTGTTGGCTATAATCATCACCTCGTCGTAGAAATTCTTGGCTTTGTTATATATGCTCATGCTCCATTCTCCTCCGCCTCGATTTCGCTCAGGAGTTCAATCTCCGGTGCGTTCTTATCCTTTGGCTCAACGTAGAGGAAGATGGTGCCATCTTCGCCGTGGCGGATGCGGACTTGAAGCACATCGTAGGCCGACTGCCCGTGCATAGGATCGCCGGGCTCGTAGGTTTTGCTATTCTCCCGACGGTCAATTGCACGTGCGTTGTGCATACGCATTTGGTAATTCCGCGCAGCGCTGGCATCGTCGAACGCTAGTCGAATACCCTTAGGGTCCTCAAGTGCCGCGTCGTAGACTTCATAGATGTCTTTGTACGACATCCGATTGGTGGGGATTGGCATTGTTATTTCCTTACCTCATAGGTTGACCAACGGAAGTTACATTCCGTACACTTCCGTCGGCGGTTGATGGCTCCGTTTTTATTCTGTCGGGTGTCAAGGACTGTGGATTCCCCACCGCAGAGATTACACTTACCAGTGGATAGTCTTAGAGTCGATTTCGAAGTATCTATTCGAAGAGCGTGTCTGGATGACATAGCGGATGTTCCGGTCTTGCTGGCTTTCGCCAATGATGTAAGGATCGAGGTGATACACAAGTGGAAACTCCAGTCCTTTGGACTTATGCCCGGTCATTAGTTGAATGGCGCCGCGTTGTTTGAAGAGATGCTCAGCGTAGCCAATGGCTTGGCTGAGGCTGGTGCCTTGACGAATGATGATCCGCATGCATTCCGCCATATCCGGTGCGGACTTCGATCCCTTTTCTAATTTGCCCTCCAACCACTCATCAACCGCCGCAAGCGCCGCGCCTTGTCCGATATCTCTGTCTCCGAGTTTTTCGAGGGTTTTAACAATTCTAGGGCCGATGTCGCTACCGACAAGGTTGATGCCATGTCCATGAGCAATGAGCTTAAAAGCAAGGCCCAGTAATGGGGCATTGTTTCGGCAGATGAACACTGCGTTTGGTTCGAAGTCTCTGGCGTAGTGGTAATCTCGGTTTCCAACTTCTCCTCCTTTGTTAAACCATTTGAAGTGCGGGACGTGCCAATGTGCGTTGCGGACGATTGCCTCAGGACATCGAAATGATATGCTGAGGTCGAGTTCAGTGGTATTGTATAACCGGACCGCGTCAGCCATTCCCATAGATTTAGCGCCGCGGAATCCGTAGATATTCTGATGGGGGTCTCCGACACCGATCAATCTCCTATCGCCAACCAGCTTCCGAATCATCTCATGGTTAACTGGGTTCAAATCTTGATATTCGTCAACGAGGGTAAGAGGAAATTTAGGATATGTTCCTCCGAACAGTGCTGACATGTATACTTGATCGTTAAAGTCGATGACGCCGTCGTAGCTGAGTTTAATGGATGCTCTAAGTACCGCGTCAATGAGATCGCGGATAAGATCATCGGGTTCCTCATCCAGCGTGGCATGGAGTGCATTCTTTCCAGCAAGTCTTGTTGCAGTTGGATACACGCCGTCTGGGACGTAGCCGATAGCTTTAGCCATCTCGACGCCTTGGCGAACCTGATCATACGCGGTCCAGATAGTTCGCGCCGTTGGGCCTTTGACTTCATCACAGATTCCTTTGAAGATTTCATAGGTCTTCTTGGTGTTGAGGGATGGGTTGCGACCAATTACCGTGGCCCAGATACCGTGGCCCAGGGCGTTGAAGGTTTTCACAGAGGTAGTGGTTTGCATACGGGAAGCGGCTTCCTCTGCGTTGCGTTTGTTGAACACTAGATAGAGAATTGGTTTCTGCTTAACCACCCCTTCCAGCATTTCGAGGGTTGAGGTTTTGCCTGTGCCTGCGAGAGCGTTGAGCATTACGTTAGCGGAGGTGGATTTAGCGGTGGCTAGGATGGTAGTCTGTTCATCGGTTGGGGTCATTGGATACCTTTACTAAAGCCAAGAACTTCATAATAGAAGTTGTTAGGGAGTGGAGTTTGATAGTGACCTCATCTTCGGTTGAGCTATTTTGCGCAATCATCAGCGCAATGAAGAACTCCATAACCATCATCATCTCACACGGCTCAAGGGATTGTGAGATGCACCAATCACGTAGGGCGTTGGTACAGGCACATAGGTCTTGTTTGGTTTCGATCATTGGTTAGTTCCACTTCATCTTCGAGCCAGTGGCGAGTTTGGTTATTTGACTAACCATACGATGTAGCATCTGTCCAAGTCTAATGAAGCCGGAACCGATAACTTCATCACCATTGGCCTTACGCAGATGGCCGAGGACGTAGAGGCATTCTTCTGCGTAACGAAGGTGCTCGATTAGACGAGTGTATGTCATAGCCTCATCAGCCTGACCACCCTTGGTTTCGTAGGTTGGGTATTCAGTCATTGCCAATCCTCTTCTGCGCATTGTAGGTTTTGATTAGCTCAGGTCGGAGGATTTCGCTAATACGATCACTTTCAGCACGCTTGCGCACTGTCATGCCTTCGACTAGGTCTTTAATGTTAGGGCGCATTTGGTCGAAAGAAGTGCACTGGGAGATTTTATAGATTTGTTCGTCCATGTTGCGCAAGGTGCGCACTAAGTATTCCACTTGGTTACGAAGGGCTGCGCTGGCTTTGTAATTGGTCTCAGCGTTTTCTCGAAGTTGGGCTTCTAGTTCCGCTATGCGCCTATCTTTGGCTTTGTTAAACATCATATCCTCCGTTTCAGCGTCCCAACCATCCCCGCAGGTTTGGCTAGGCCGATTTCTGCTAGTAGGTTGCGTTTTGGTGCCTTGGGTTCTGCGCGGGTGGTGTAGTGATCGGGAAGGTCATCTGGCATATCGCCAGCAGACTGTTGAATAGATTTGCAGTGACAACCACCGTAGTCCTTGAACTCATGCTCAGTAAAGATGTCATAAAACTCCATACTCCACCACGGATACGCTCGATGGCCACTGGTTGGTATGATCCACCAATACTTAAGATCATTACACTCGGAACAATAGGTGAATTGATCTCGGTTTTGCCAAGTTGCGCACTCAGCACATTCTATCTGCGTCGCAACGTCAAACGCAGCCTCCCCTCGGACCTTATGTGCTATAAGCCAACGATCAGTCACTTAGCACCTTTGATTAAAGCTAGAATGACGCGAAGGTTTGCTTCGTAGGAAACGGCTATTGGACCGAGACTATCGTTGGTCTCAGGGTCGTTGAGTTCGTGTAGGAATGCGGTACACGCTACGCGGATTGTCATTGACTCACCAATGGTTAGCGGTTTGCCATTGATTGTGATTTGAGCTTCGTGGAAGATTGCCATTAGACCATTCCTAATTTACGAAGTAGATTTAGGGCAATCGCCCGTTGTTCGTCGGTTTGCACAATCTTATTCTGCTTACGATAGACCGCACTTGCGCCAACGGATTGACAAACATAACCCGGTTCAACTGGGACTTTAGTGTAGTTCTTCTCAGCCGAAGGCACTAGCTCATAGCGTGTACGGAGGAAATTGAGTGCTTTGCTCAATGCGCCTTCAGTTATTGGGTATTTTTGAACATAGGGATTGCCTTTGGTGGAGGGGATTTCGATATAGATATATCGATCATCAACCCACGCGGTGACGGCCCAGGAAGGTTTGGCAGTTGGGGCTTGAGAGGCGGACATTGTTATATCCTCCGTTTAATGGGGCCAATTGAGGGATGCGGATTGGCTATGATGGATGGGGGTGGATGCGCCAATTCTTCAGTAATTGCTACATCCAGGGCGGAGGATACCTCATTATGAAATGACATGAGGATTTGTTCCTCTTGTAGTCCAGTTAGCTGAGGTTCTTCGCAGAAGGTTTGTTCGCCTTCGGGAACCAACACTACCTTGTTTTCAAAATCCCAAAACCCACTAGTGTTCTCCAACCCCTCGGCTATTAGGGTTGGTAGCATTTGCCTATGACGGCAGGTTGGCTTTGAGCCTGCGGGGCATTCGCATTCGGTTTCGCTTAGGAGGTAGGATGATTCAACGTCTAGATCGTTGGTGAATTTGGTTATTCGCCATTGATCGCCGTCGGTCTTTAGGTTATAGAGAGTCATTTGATCCATCCTTCTCGCGCTTCGCGTGCGATCTCCAACGCATCAAGGGTTTGCTTAAGGTTGGTTGTGGTATAGTAGGGAAGCGATTCTATTGCGCGGTAGAATAGCTCCCGATCTGGAATGGAATGGCCATGCTCTGCGCACCATTGGACATAGACTTCGTAGGTAGTTTGCATTATGAAACTTCCTGAGGAGTGAACATGCACGTTCCGATGGTGCTAGAGGATTGAGTAGGTGCGTAAACGCATATATGGCACTGGCCATCTGGTGATGGGTATTGGTGGTTCTTGGTAAAGTATATCCCATGCCATTGCCGCGCTCCATTGGAGATGGCTTCGGCGATCTCTTCACACGGCACCGGGTGACAATCCTTACCATCGCAGCAAGATTGCGGATACCACGAATGAGCGAGGATTAGAGCGGCATATAGGCGTTTCATTGGGTGATTTCCTATTATACCCTGCGAATTAACTTACCTATTACTTTAGGTGTCGGTCGCGGTGTTTGGCCATAAATTACCTTTAAGATACTTATAGGCCTTCGTTCTTTTTCACTTGGTTGCCAAGAGGCTCTACCCTTGGCTATCATATCTACAACATTATCGGCTCTAGTTCCAATGAACAAATGATCTGGGTTCCAGCAGGGTGGATTATCGCATCTGTGTAGTAGGCACTTACCCTCTGGAACCTTTTTACCTTTCATAAGCCGCCAAGTTACGTGAGTTACTAGTTGATCTTTATCTTGATATGGTACTCTTCCATAGCCGTACTGATTGCATTCACCAATGTATTCCCAACATCCCCTATCGTTAAAGATGGTGCGAGCGAATATGTACTCCATTATTGTTTGATTAGAGGTAATACGTCCACCACGCATTTTTATGATCCTATAATCGATTATATACCCAGTCTAACATACTTTAGCCATATTGTCAATCCCTGATATTACTGATGCAACCACATAAGGGAGATTAAGAGACAAATGGACAAAAAAATAGCCACGGGGTTTAAGCCGTGGCTAAGTTGGGGGAGTTAGGCGACTGAGGGAGAGTTATACCAATCCCACCACTCTTGACGGATTTCACCGTTCCAGTCCCATTTCTTGGGCTCTCGCTTAACGGCGATGGCGTCCATCGGGTGCGAACCAACAGCCAAAGTAGCGACAGGAGGGACTTGGGCAGGAATGGGTGTCGTAGTAGAACTTACAGTAGGGTCCGAGGGCACGCTAACACCGTCAGTTGGGATGGGCGTTGTGGGCGAGACAGTAGTTGTTTCGGCACTTGTCTGGGGTGGTATAGCGTCCGTAGGCGTCTCGACAGGAGTAGTAGGGTTTGCTTGCACGCTAACGCCCTTATTAGGTGATGACGCAGAGGCAGGAGATGATTGCGCTTCTGAGATAGCCACATTTGGGGCAGAGGGTTGGTCCAAAGTAGTAGGGGTGGTTGCACTCTGACCCAAGTCAGGGGCAGGATACACTGGGTCAGTACTTCCGATAGGCTCGGTTGTCGTAGTCGTAGTAGAAGTCGAAGCGACTTGGGCCGCGATAGGGTCCGTAACCTCCGTCTTGACCTCCACTGGGTCGCTAGATGAGGTAGTGGGGGAGAACGGCTCGATAGGAGTTGGCTCAGGAAGCGGCGGCTCAACGGCCTTTAAGACCCCCTGAGCGTCGCCCACAAGCTTTTTAAGAATGCCCTTGAGAGTGCTGGCAACGTCATCGCTTTCGAGAAACCTAAGCTCTGCGTCGTCACGCGCTACCTCCAAACGTCGGATTTCTGCGTGGAGACTATCGATCTCACTGGCGCGATCCATGAGTTTAAGCTCAAGGCGCTGGATGGTGTTGGATTTGTGGTCGATCTCATGACGAGCTTCACTGAGTGCGTGTTCGACACTTGGAAGGGTATCATAGGCTTTGGCCATCTCCACGAGGGAGTGGACGAAATTCTCTGCTTGAGGTGACATATGTCTACGCCTTTATATTGTCATCCAGCATTCTATGACCAGCTAGTGGTGCTTAATGCGGGCTCTGACTGATGAAAGGGAACCCCAATGGGCCATTTGAGATATACTCATTGGTGCCATTGGGGCATTGGGTCTAACTCTACGGGTCTAAACGATCCTTGGCTGTGACATTGAGTAGATCATGAGTGCCGAGCCATTACTCGGAGCCTCTCAGTCTTGCGTACTCAACTACCGCACATGCTAGTGGGTTCCAATTACTCGTTTAGACTATGCGCCTAACGGGCCGGGTGATGAACCGCACCCGACGGGGTATGCGTCGCAACCGGAACCGGCTTGGCCTTACGGCCCTTAACCAATCCCGCCTGCTTAGCGGAGATGGGCTTATTGGCTTTCGCCTCAGCCTTCTTCGCCTCTTCCTTCGCAATCTTGGCTGTATCTTCCTTCACACCAGCGATAAGAGCGCTGAGGTCGATAGAGGTGGGAACCTCCTGACGAGCCTTGATTGCCTGCTCCGCCATCTGCACAATCGACGGATCAAGGCCGATAAGCTCCTTAGCAGCGGAAGTGATCTCGGACGCCTTGACGGCATAGAGCTTCTTCCCCGCGGCCTTAAGACCATCACGCACCCTCTCACGAGCGATACGGAGTGCCTCAGTGCCAACTGCTTTATCGAGCTTCGCGGCTTCGGACTTAGAGGCTTTGCCGGAGAACTTGATCTCTCCCGCAGCGATCTTAGCGACGTTTTGCGTCGCGATAATCATAGCCTCTTTACGCACGGTAGCTTCATCGCCAAGGTCTTTGATGGTGACCTTGGACATTCCGCGATTTGCGAGGGTCTTGAGGCCTTGAAGAAGCGCCTCTGCGTAGACTGCCTCAGGGAGGGTGTCGGTGTCAATCTCTACCACACCCTTGCCCTTTACAATCGGGACTTGCATAATAGCCATTGGATTGAACTCGCTATTATCTCAGCTAGTGATGGACTAGCACCATTTGGGCCAAGTGGCCCTAGAGAATGCGCTACCAGCGAGCGACCATTATAAGGATTTGCAACGCAGTGACCCCTAGGTCTGTTGGTCTATGGCTTCTCTATACGCTTGGGGCGGGTAAGTCGTTAGACTGCCCGCCGTAAGAGCGTTTAGCTCATAGGTGATTTAGAGATTAGGGTCTGTAGATATTCCATTCCTTTGCCACACTAGCCGCTGCATCGTAGGCATCTTTCAATGCCTTAGCAGCAAAATCAGTTGCCTCATCTTCACTATCAAACGTGATATTGGGCCAATACGTGCAGTCGGACCCAGTTCGCAACGCTGGATGAAATGGTCCTGAGCCGTAGCTTGATGCAACTGTCCCAAACTCAATCCGTACTGTGTCTGTGCTCATAATGCAGTCTCCCCTTGCTTGTGTTGTAATGGCGCTGCGCGCCTCAGCCTTGCGGTATTCCACTTCCGTTGTTTGGATTATCCTTAATCCATTGGTCTACATCAGTATACTCTCTAGTATGTTCGCTCTTGTTATCATCTCTAGGAATAGCATAGCCAATGTGGTTATTCAATTGATATGCGAACTTAAACATCCTACCACATTTGCACTTGAACATCTATTCCCTCCCTTACGATCTATAGGCTGCGCCTAGCAATAGGATACCCCATGTTGCGGCGCACAATCAAATCACATTTTCGTGATGTTGCGGCGCAGCATGATACGACGTTTAATCCACAACTGCTGCGCTCTGAGTTCACGACGCAGATTACGCCTAGCTCTGCGATAGGTTTCCGCTGGCCTAGCCTCTGCCTTTGGTCAGCGTTCCGCTGTGACTACGCGCGTTGGGCCACCTAGCCATATCCCGCAGGATATTATATCCACCTAACATCACTTATCTCCCCTTTGCCAATAGGTTGTTGGATTTCTCACATACTCACTCTCACTATACCTCCCAAGGTCACGAGGATACTGCTCAACCCCATAGCTTTCCCCTCCCCAAGCGTTCGTATAGCGCACGATCCGCACCGGCCATCCATCCTCAGCCGCATACTTCCCCGCGATAATCTGATCCGCTATTCCTTCGATACCGTTCCCATTTGTACTTCTCCTCTCGTTAACGCCGTGCCGTTGAACTCCTTCGCCACACCGCTGCGCTATCAGCCTTACGGTGCGGTACGATTCATTAAGCGGCGCGTTGCGCCTCAGACTCTCCGCTTCAACGGCCTTGAATTGATCTCAGCTATATATCGTCTGTGCTCAATTCGATCCACAATCTCTTGTGGTGTTGGCGGCGCAGCAATTGGTGATTCAACAACCTTTACCAATTGCTCAGGTAATCTAGCATGTTGAACCCAATACTCCGCAGCACGTTGAGGATTGGCTTTCAACAGCCGCGCATGCTTCTCCCTCTGATGCCACAACGGCAATATCTTCTCTGACAATGGTTGCATCTTTGGCGGTAACGCATTATCCACTGCCAATGCCTTGGCCATCTCTTGAGAGTTAATCAACGCTATCAACTCCCTAACCTGCTTACTATCCTCACTCATGATCGCCGGTCCGGTTGGTTTGCCACTATCTCATCAGTCTAACACACATCGCTCCATTTGTCAACAACAATCCGCAACCTATTTCACTCATTCCATTCCCTATCCCTTATCTTCCCACTCATTCCCCTTCAATCACCATTCCCTCCCTCATTCTTAGAATTGGTCATAGGGTCGACCTTCCTGCCTCTCCCCTTGGGTGTATGTCCTTCGCCATTCCCTGTTTCTCTAAAAAAAGAGAGATTTTAAGGAAAGGTAGGGTATGGGGATGCAGGAAGGTCGACCCTATCGCTGTTTCTAAGAATGAGGGAGATATCAGTAATTGAA
>Ga0210403_10000373_pt1 | contig 48078 bp, 43 predicted proteins | sample IncBWC19MmetaG_FD_150863 | JGI IMG/M metagenome (GOLD analysis project Ga0210403, IMG submission 150863) | Forest soil microbial communities from Barre Woods Harvard Forest LTER site, Petersham, Massachusetts, United States - Inc-BW-C-19-M | ecosystem: Environmental > Terrestrial > Soil >...
AGACCGGCCAATTCAAGGCCAAGGATTCCATTTACGTCTGGGGTATTCTCGCCGGATCGGCCATCGGCCTGGTGGCTTCCACCGTTGGACGCCTTTATTCATCCGCGTATTATGCTCTGCGGGATACGCGGACTCCATTGCGGTATGCGGCCTTGCGCGTCGTCCTCACCAGCGGCCTGGGATATCTGGCTGCGCTGCCTCTGCCGCGCCTGCTCGATATCAATCCCCGGTGGGGCGTGGCCGGGCTTACAGCTTCATGGGGGCTGGCGGCGTGGCTGGAATTTCTGTTGCTGCGCCGGGGAATGGTCCGCCGCATCGGCCCTATTGAATCGCCAGCCAGCTATCTGGGCAAGCTATGGCTGGCGGCGGCGATCGCCGCGGGCGTTGCCTGGGGAGCGCGCTGGTTGATTCATCCGCAGCAACATCACCCGTGGATCACGGCCGTGGCGGTCCTCGGCCCTTACGGCGTGGTCTACCTGGCAATGACAGCATGGTTCGGAATCGATCAGGCGGTCGCTTTAGCCAGTCGATTTCGCCGCTGATTCTTGCTGATGGACACTGATGAAAACCTTGGAGACGGGAATCGAGCGAATAGTCCAAGCAGTTCGATAGAGCGCAGATTTCTTTTTCATCGACCTTTGCGCCGGGAGAGCGGAAAAGTGGGCGCCTCCCCCAAAGAAGCGCCCAGAGAATGAATCATCAAAGAAAGCTCGTTCGTTTTGTTTATCGGCAAGCTGCCGAAAAACTTTAGGCCAGGGCGGCGGCGGAATGATCTTGTTTTGCCGCGCCATACAAGGCCCCGTTTTCCTTGCCGGGTTCCTTGCCGTTCGGTTTGCGCACGTCGATGCCGCCTTTGAAGAACGCGCCATCTTCGATGCTGATGCGCTGGCAGCTCACGTCGCCGGTCAATGAGCCTTCGCTGCGGACTTCCACGCGGTCGCTGACGGTGAGATTGCCGATAATCGCGCCCAGAACGATAATTTCACGCGCGGTAATGTTGGCCTGCACCTGTCCGTTGCGGCCCACGGTGACGCGATTGCCGGGAAGATTGATGGTGCCTTCCACACGGCCGTCAACATAAAGAGATTCTGATCCTGTGACCTCGCCTTTTACCACCAATGCCTTGCCGATGGTCGCCTGTTCCTGCGGGGGTGTCAGGTTGCGTGAACTGGCGGTCGATGTGGGTTCAACAGGTGCCGTATTTGGCATGGGTTTCATCGGTTCCGCGGATTTTGAATTGCTGGCAGCGGACTGGGAAGAGGGGTTCCACATGGGTATATACATCCTTTCGCGGGCTCGCACAGCGAGCCCCATTCTGCAAGGTTATTTGGTCACGCCGGACGGGCCGCCCGATGTACAAATTCATCTTCATCGCTCATACCTGTTTGAGCAACGGCACTTAAGTAACTGGGAGCGATTGTCCGGCCGTAACATTCAGGCCAGCCAAATCCTTCACCGCAGAGATGCAGCTCGAACGTAGCTTCGGCCAACAGCAAGCCGCGAATGGATGCCAATCGACGCGAATAAGAGCTGGCCCGGAAGATTGGCGCAAAAAGAAGGCAGAACACCGAAGAAACGGTTAGATTAGAAGACAAGAGCATGCTCAGCGAACAGGAAATCCTTCGTTATATCGGGCGGCAACCCAAGCACACCGCCGGGTTCAAGCAGATGCTCCACGATCTGGCGCTGAAGGGCCGTGAGCGGCGCGACCTGGAATCTCTGTTGAAGGGAATGACCCGGCGCCGCAAGCTGGTGGCCATCGGCAAAGAGCGTTGGGGGCTGCCCACCAGCGCTTCCAGCCAGAACCTGGTCACCGGGTTGCTGCGCCTGCACCGCGATGGCTACGGATTTGTCACTCCCGATGCCGGTTCGCTGCCCGAACGGGCGCGGGGCAAACTCGCCGGGGACATCTTCGTGCCTCCCTCAGAGATAGGCAGTGCCATGCATGGCGACAGCGTTCTGGTGGAACTGGGAGCGCTCAAGCCTGATGGGCGCGCCGAAGGCCGAATCGTGAGGGTGACCGATCGCCGCCAGGAAACCATCGTTGGAACATTCCACTATGGCGGACGCCACAACTTTGTCCGCCCCCTCGATCCCAGCATTGCCACCGAGATCGTCATTCCTCCGGGCATGGAACACCCGCCCGCCGCGGAAGATCTGGCAGCGGGTGAAAGCGAGGAAGGGAAAAAGGCCGAGGCTGGGCCGCATCAAGGCCAGAAGCACGGGCGCTCCACTCCCCATCGGGTCGTGGGCCAGGAAGCAAAACCTGTGGAGTGGGATGAACTGGAAAACTTAGTGGTGGAAGTTGAGATCATCCAGTGGCCATCGGCGACCCAGGGCCCGCGCGGCCGGGTTATTGAGATCATCGGACGTGAAGATGATTTCGGCGTTGATGTCGAAATCATCATCCGCAAGCACCACATTCCCCATACCTTCCCCGCCGATGTATTGCAGGAGGCGCAGGAAATTGACCCGGCCATTGGGCCGAAGGAAACTGAACATCGCCAGGATTACCGCGGTCTTCCGATTGTCACCATCGATGGCGAGACGGCGCGTGATTTCGACGATGCCGTGCTGGTCCGGCGTCTGGAAAACGGCAATTATGAGTTGCACGTACACATTGCCGATGTTGCCCATTATGTGGAAGACGGATCGCCGATTGACCGTGAAGCGCGGGAGCGCGGCACATCCGTCTACTTCCCCGACCGCGCCGTGCCCATGCTGCCCCTGGAGCTTTCGACCGATATCTGCAGCCTGCGGCCGGAAGTCGAACGGCTGGTGCTTTCCTGCGTGATGGAGCTGGACCCGCGCGGCGAGGTCATTCGCTACGAGCTGAACGAAGGCGTCATCCGCTCGGCCCAGCGGATGACCTATACCGGCGTCAACGCCATTCTCGAAGGCGATCAGACCATGCGCAATCGCTACGCTTCGCTGGTGAAAGGGTTTGAGCTGATGCATGAGCTCGCTCAGATTCTCAACCGCAAACGCACCAAGCGAGGGTCGATTGACTTCGACCTGCCGGAGGCGGTGATTGAGTTCGACGAATTGGGGCTCATGCAAGGGGTCACCCGTTCCGAGCGCAACTGGGCCCACCGGCTGATTGAAGAGTTCATGCTGGCGGCCAATGAGACGGTGGCCGGTCACCTGGAACAGCGCGGGGTAGGCAGCCTGTATCGCATCCATGAAAAGCCGGACCCCAAGAAGATCTTTGAATTTGAGACCCTGGCCGCTACTTTTGGCCATTCACTGGGCATTGGGGCGCTTCCGGTGAAGCGCATGCAGATGCGCGCCGATAAACGCTCGCGCCAGGGCGCCGGGCGCAGCGCGCCTCTCATCGAACTTCCTGAAGAGGTCCACATTACGCCCCGCATGTACCAGAAGCTGGTGCAGAAGATTGCCGGGACCCCGGAAGAGCGCATTCTCTCGTATCTCATGCTGCGCTCGCTCAAGCAGGCGCGTTATTCGGAGAAGAACGAAGGGCACTTCGCGTTGGCGGCTGCGAGCTACACCCATTTTACCTCTCCCATCCGGCGGTACCCTGACCTCATCGTCCACCGTATTCTGAAAGCGGTCTTGCGCGAAGGCGACGCGTACGCCGGCGCTTCGCTGCGTCCAGCGGCGGACGCTGCGCCCTGGTCGAAGCGCCGGGCCAAAAGCGAAATGCGCGAGGGCCGCACCCAGGAAAGCCTGGTGGTGCGTGGTCCGTTGTCCGAAGATGAGCTGCATGATATTGCTGAGACTTCCAGCCGCACCGAACGCGCCGCGGCCGAAGCCGAGCGCGAACTGCTGGAATGGAAGAAGATGAAGTTCATGCAGGACCGTGTCGGTGAAGAGTTCGACGGATTGATCATCAGCGTAACGAAATACGGTTTCTTCGTGGAATTGGAGTCCCTGTTCATCGAGGGACTGGTCCCGCTGGCCTCGCTCGATGACGATCACTATGCCTTCCACGAAAACACCCGTCAGATCATCGGCGGACGCTCGCGCAAAACCTATTCCATCGGACAGAAGATCCGTGTACTGGTGGACCGCATCGACCGCATGGCCCGCAAGGTGCAATTCGCCGTGGTGCTGGAACGGGAAACCAAAAACTCACCACGGAGGCGGGGAGGCACGTAGAAAGGCAAGAACAGGTAGTTGGTATACGGTAATTGGTACTTGGTAATTGGTACTTGGCATTGACTGCTGGTTTGGCTCGTGATTTAACCAGATCCAACGAGGCCGGTGGGTTAGCCGCAAGTACCAAGTACCTGCTTTTGCTTTTCTCCGCGCCTCCGTGGTGAAGCTCTGGGTTTTCGCGCGCGCCCTTTGTGGCTGAATTGATTGCTGTACAATGAATCCTCACAGTAGCCCTTGAAGGAGTCCCTCGTATGCCCCGTATGGTCCAATGCGCTAAGCTGGGGAAAGAACTGCCCGGCCTGGATGAAGCTCCCTTTGACACGCCCTTGGGGCAGAAGATCTTTGAAACCGTCAGCGCTCAGGCATGGCAGATGTGGGCCGAACATTCCAAGATGCTGCTGAACGAATACCGGCTTCAGCCCTGGCGTCCCGAGGCCCAGCAGTTCCTGGTGGAGCAGATGGAGCAGTTTCTCTTTGGTCCGGGCGCCGAGCTTCCGAAAGAATTCGTTCCTCCCAGCCAATAACGTAAACGGTCTTGCCTGTAAACTTTGGTTACATGTTGTTTTGCGTCCTCTGCTGATACAAAGAGAGGAACCCTTTCTGGAGCAGAAAATGACGCTAAAAAATTTTGTAAGGCGTGGGACCCTCATCCTTGCCGGTTGTGCGCTCGTGTTGCTGGCGCCCGGCGCGTATGCTTTTCAGCAAACCGCCAAACTGGAAGTTCTGAAGAAAGCTCGCGCTTCCTATTACAGCCTGAAAAGCGAACGCATGTCCGGTTTCCATTGCGACATGACGCCCAATTGGGCCTCACTGCTCGAAGAGCAACGTAAAACCCAGCCGGCCGCGATCGACGCCGCCGTCGACCGATTGAAGAGGCTGCGTTTTTCTGTCGATGTAGGCGCCGACGGCGCGGCTAAAGTCACCCATAACGAAATCACCGCTGACAACGACCAAATGGCTCAGGGCCTGAGCCAGATATACAGCGGCATGGAACAGATGACCACCGGTTTTTTTCAGACTTGGACGGTGTTCGTGGTAACGCCTCCGTTGCCTGAGCTGACCACGGAGTTCGAAATGCAGGACCTTCCGCAGCAGTACAGCCTTTCCTATAAAGACGGTGCCACTGACGTGGTGACCCTCATGGCGCAAGATTTTGCTGTCAGTGCGGTGAAGGTGACCGCCAAGGACTTTGAAAGCGTTATCAAACCGCGGTTTTCCAAGACCGCTAAAGGTTACCTGATGACCTCGTATGACGCCGCCTACGAGGGCGCCGGCGGCAAAGACAAGACGGTGCTGAGAGTGGCCATTGAGTACCAGCCAGTGGAAGGTCTACAGGTGCCGCAGAAGCTTGACTTGAAAGGTTCCTACAACGGCAGTCCGTTTCAGGTGGAAGTCGCGTTTTCAGGCTGCACGGCGGCCCGGCAGTGAGCTCGAGCGCGCGTCCGGATGTTATAATCATCGAGTCTCGCTGTTGCACCCCTAGTGTAATTTCAGCAGCGATTCTTCTTCCGTCGGGACGTGGCTCAGCCTGGTAGAGCACTCGCTTGGGGTGCGAGGGGTCGGCAGTTCAAATCTGCCCGTCCCGACCATACATTCCCACAACACATAGGTCCTTCTTCCACTTTGCGGGATCAGGATCTTGCCTGCGGGCTCCCGCTCGGCATTCGCCTCGCTCACGCCCGCAAAACGGCTCGACTTGGGGTGCGAGGGTCGGCAGTTCAAATCTGCCCATTCCGGCCATCTCGTGCCCCTTACTTGCCCTTCTTGTCATCTTTCTTGTCTTTCTTATCGTCCTTCTTGTCTTTCTTATCATCTTTCTTGTCTTGCTTCGGGCCCTGCTCCGCACCCTTATTCTCCACATAATTCTGCAATTCGCGAGCCCCTCTCTCTTTCCCTTCCTGGACGGCCTTGTCGTCATCCTTCTTGTCGTCCTTCTTCTGGGCAAGGCATAGCGTAGATGACATTAATGCGAGGGCAAGGAAATACATAAACGACTTTTTCATATTGACAGCTCCTGAGTGAGTATTTGGACTCGGTCATCCAGCGTTGGGTCAAAGTGACATTGCACGCCGCTTCAGCCAACTGGATTGTGTCTCTGATAGATAGTGAACCCCGAAGGCAAAACGTTTCACAGCTTTTCAAAAATAATCACAGACCCGCTGTTTCCCGTACCAGGGTCTCGAAGTTTTCTTGCGGGGGACAACGGGACTCGAATTGAACGGCTGTATGAATGGAGAGAGGTGTCTGGAACGATCGAATGATCTTGGGCGAGATGGATGGTTTTGAAGGGAGGGCCGGGGGTGTGGGGCGGCGAGCGCCCGCGAAATTCTTTGGGGGGTAGGGGCAAGGACAATCCGCGACATGTGGAGATTCAAATCCTGGGTGGATGAGCACGAGCAAAAAAGTGGCATAAATGCCCTTCTGAGCGGCGCGGGCCGGTGGACAGGCCAACGGGCAAGGAAATAGCCCGCCGCTTTAAATCGCCATTAAATCAAAAGTTCTAAATCGTCTGCTAAGGCCGACGCCGGGGACAAACAGAACGAGAATTGAGAGTCAATCCGATCAACCCCAAAAGAAACTAGGGTAATGGGCCATTAAGACGATTTGCCAGTATAATTGTTGCACTATCCCCTCAGCGGCTCGACAAGAATTAACTCGACTGGAGATTCGTAATAAGAAAACTTCTCACAGTCCTGTTTTTGGTTCCGTCATGAAAATGATTGTCACTGTAGTGCTTCTCACGGGCATTGTCATTGCGCAGACCCAGCCCAGCCAACCGCCGTCAGCCACCATTACCAATGACGCAAAAACCAGGTTCCGACAAATACACAAGATTGGAGGAGAACCCTGCGCCAAGGACGCGACACTATGCATTGGATCTGCACCATCGATCACAGTTCTGGCGGACTCTGCACAGTTGCGTCGATGGCACAAGCTTGCAATTGCGAATAAACTTGAAAAATCGCAAGTGGCCAAAGCTATTCGGTTCAATGGTGACAATGCGCTTATGACCGCAGGGGAGGAGGTAGAGCTAGCCGGTAAAATTATTAAATTGCTCAAAAAGTCCTGGGGTGTACCTATCGTACGCATCGGGATTGCCACAGAAGCCACGGGCTTAGTTGTTAAGATGTTTTCATCTTCCGGAAAGGAGGTTGATGCACTTACAAGTCGGTCTGTTCCCATCACAAGTAAGTAAAAATGACTGGGATCCTTATTTTGGGCCGCCGCACTCAAATTTAGCTATGCCACCGAAGCGTCAGTTGTCGTGCAGCCAGCGGAACAGCCTGAAGCGAGGGAGTTGGTTGGGTTTGAAAGGGAGAGCCGGGGGCGGGGCGGCGAGCGCCCGCAAAAGATTTTTCCGGGGCTGGGGGTAATTCGATCAGAAATGGAGGCAAAGTACAAAAATGGGCAAAAATGGGCAGTGTCCCAAAAGTGTGTTGCTCGCCTGAGTGACACCCTTTCCCCAGGGGACACAGAAATCAGAGCACATGAGTGGCCCTCGAAGCAGTTGCACCGGAAAAGGGGCGGTCTTCCAACGCTGGTCGTGTCCCAAGAGAGGACACAGTAATCAGAACCCATATAGACCTTCGCCGGAACATCATTTCATCGGCTCCAGAATCGGGTGATCCCACTCACATGTCAAGCCGCTCCAAATCCAAGTTTCGTAGTCCCTTAAGCGCTCTAAGGAAGGCATGGCGTTGCTCCATTGCGCGAATAGTGGCAGGCGAGATTTACAGGTTGCCATTTCGCATCCAAGTAATCCTACGCAACAAGCGCCGTGGATTTGAGGTAGGTATTCCCGCTCCCTTATGCCCGTTCCAAGCGAGTTTTCCTGAAGATCGTGACTTCCTACTTGCTTGCAATGCGGGCATGCAAGAGCTAGCAACCGAGAATCGCTGGATGGGTCCGGCGGAGTTTCAAATTGCGGGGAGAGGATTTCGTTTGGGAGCAAAATGGTCTTTTGACAGGTACGACATACAAACAGAAAGTGCAGATGAGTCCAGGTTGTCACAGGTATCTCCGGGCGGTACCAGATTTTTAGCGTTGAGAGCCAGGGACGGGAAAACGATTATATGCAGAGAGATTCCCTCTACTCCTCCCAAACCAGTTTTTGAAGCTGATCGGCTTGAAGTAGAAATTCCTCTTGACATGATGGGCACTGTAGCTTTTGAGCGTCTGGCGGAATTTTGGGTTTCGTGTAATACACACCTACCTGAAATTCTAGAGCTTTTCCGACGCGCACCTCATCTTTGCAGTGAGGGCAAATAGCAAACCAAGAAATATATTTCATCTTGCTTTTCTCCAGGCGGCAATCTTACGCCGCCCCAATCAGTTCAGCAATCGACCAAACATGATCTGTAATCCCCGCTTCCATCGCGGGCGTAACTCTCAGCGTCCGGTGAACCCGGCAGAAATTGTAATAAGCAAAATGCAGAGCACAAGCAGCTTTCAAATTGTCGAGTTTCTTCGAGAACGCATTGGTGAGGCGCGTAAACCGTCTCATCATCATGCGCATGGTCAAGTTCTGTCTCTCGACATGGCTGGTGCAGATGTGCTCTTCGTCAGGATCGCCCTGCATGGTCTTGGATATAACCTCCAGGATTGGGGACGGGGAGTATTTGGTCGCGCTGTCATGCTGGCCGTAATCCCCGTACAGCTTCACAAGCTGCGCGAAATCCACGTCCGCATCGAACGCCCGTTCAATTGCGTTCACGTAGAACCGAAACCCGTCTGTGGTGATCTGTACGCGGTTGGCCAGCCGTCCGGCCAGATCGTCAATGAACGTCTGAGTGGTGGCGGCAGAACGCTTGCCCACGGTGAAGCTGGGAACCAGCTTCGTCTCGGGGTCGATGGCGACGAACACCCAAGCGTCACCGAATTCGGCAGGGTCTTCTTTGCGGCAGCGTTTTTGCTTCTTGTTCACGAAGCACCAGATTTCATCCGACTGTATGAAATTGCTCTTGATGCCGTGCATTCTGGTATCCATCACCTTGGCGCAACGCTCACCGGCCAGGGCCAAAAGGCTGAGGATGGTATCGCGGTGCAGATCGGTCAGACGCTCCGTGGATCGTACAGAGCACCCCTCAATCAAGCACTGGATGGCCTTGAGGCCCGTTTCCTCAGAGATTCGCATGGTGCCCAGCGTGGAGACAGGGGCGGGGTCAGAAAAGGTCGTGGAGCAAGAAGTACAGCGGTAACGCTGGATGCGCTGGCGTCCATAGCGTCCGAATTTCTTGACGGTGGAGTGCTGGCATTTGAGGCAGGTCATGGGCTTTTTCCTCTTGAGTTTTGCGGGGAAAAAGCTGAAAATGTAGTTGACGACTCACATTTCGGCTTACCCCGCGATGTTGGTTTTGCCCCGCAAGCTGCTGATACAGATTGCGGGGCAGTCACTTACAGAGACAAAGTTTTAGGGTGGCGGTTCAACCGTTATTTCTACGGTCTGACCGGCAGCGGTAACGCGAATTTCAATCCTGATCTTCATCGCTGGTTCATCCTTCCTGAAAGCCCCGTTGACGCGGGGCTTTCGTATTTGCTTCCAAAGTCATTTTTTCTTCCCTTTGGGTTCAAACAAACCCGCCGCTATTGCTTCTCTATTGTCGGCAGGACGGGCAATCGGCTGAGTGATCCCACGAGGGGGAGTAACGTTGTATGCACCGTTGCTATTGGCAGTTATCTTTCCAGACTTTTCCAAGCGATTAATCGCCCCATGTATGACCGCCAGAGGATTGGCGTAGCCGCTAGTGTCGTAGCCCACTACTTGGAGTTGATCGCGAACTTCTACAGGAGTCAGAGGCTTGGGGGACATACGAATGCAGGTAAAAACGATCTCCTGCAACCCGATTTCAGGGTTAGCAATCGCTCCTTCCATCGATTCAAGATGGTCCTTTGCGGCCATAGTAGCCAGCGATTTTACGAGTTGCTGGAGTTTGGCAACTTCCATTGTCCATTGGTCGCGCTGCTGGATAGCGTGCGCCAAATCAGTTTGCGCTTTGCCAAAAGCCTGTTTGTATACGTCTTCGAACATTTCAACCAACCTCTTATTGGATTATCTTATGCAAAACGATAAATACTGTCAAGGAAAAACTGATAAGTCTCTCGCGCAATGGGATGCCGCTATCTGTGACGCCGAACAGTCATTAAAACAGGCAGAGGCAAAGGCTAAACTGCTGAAATCCGCCCTCGAAACATTTAAGATTCACAAGAGACTTGGGACTCCGTGGTCCGAGCACGAAAAAGCGGGAACAGCCAAAGAGGCCATCCCCGCTTAAAGACAGGTTACAACGTTACGCGAAACTCATTCCGCTGGCTGTCGTGTTCGCCGTCCGTACTTGGCCCAATCGCGTTCCTCGCAGTCTTGTAGGGTTTCCAGCAGGTGGTAATTCGTGCTTGCCTGAAGTTCCTTCGACATCCGGTAAAGGCGGATCATCGTGCGTTTCTCAAAGATGCCGACTTGCTCCAGTGCGGACAGCTTTCCAGTGACGCGGGCAAAAGCGCCGTTCAACTGGCCCAGCAGGTCATAAACGTATGGTTTGCGGGCAGGTTTAAAATCGTGGTCAGCCATTGTTCCTCCAATGCAGGGATGATGGTCAGGGACTGGTCAGCGTTCATGCGCTGGCCCGTCCCGTTGATCCTTATAGGCTGGCCCTGAGAACAGATGCAAGAGTCAAATTGGAGCAACACAGTAATGGGACACTACCCAAAAATGCCCTTATAAGCGGCGGGAGCTGTTGGAGTAAGGCGAGGTATCGGGGGACAATCCGGCGCTTTAAATCGCCATTAAATCAAAAGTTCTAAAATCGTCTGCTAGGGCCGACCAAATCTTTTTCTCACCCGTTCAGCTATTTATCCAGCCTTTAGCTGATTTTTATTTGCTCTCGCTCTTTCGGTCACCGAGGGTTGATTTAAGATCTCAATTAGATTCTCGTACGAACAGAGAGACACAATTCATGGCCTATGATCCACGTCGGGCTTTAGAACTGCTGCGTCTTGGCTCAAATCTTCCGACGGCGACATTCCGCGAGGGGCAAGAGGAAGCGATTCGACACGTTGTGGAGGGTCGGGGTCGGCTTCTTGTCGTGCAGAAAACGGGTTGGGGTAAAAGTTTCGTTTATTTCATCGCGACCAAGCTGCTGCGCGAGTCCGGTGGAGGACCCGCCTTACTAATCTCTCCGCTTCTCGCACTCATGCGCAACCAGATCGCAGCTGCTACCCGGATGGGTGTTCAGGCAGTTACGATTAACTCCGATAATTTGGACGACTGGAATCAAGTGGAAGAACAGATACTGAGGAATGCGGTGGACCTACTGCTGATATCCCCGGAGCGGTTGGCCAACGATCGATTCCGTAACAACGTTCTGGCTCGGATCGCCGGTCGGGTTTCGTTGCTCGTGATTGATGAGGCCCATTGTATTTCTGATTGGGGCCACGATTTTCGCCCTCACTATCGTCTGTTGGAACGCGTGGCCAGAACCCTGCCTCCAAACATGCGTCTGCTGGCCACCACAGCAACTGCGAACAATCGTGTGATGGACGATCTGCGGCAGGTGCTTGGCCCACAACTCGAAGTCATGCGTGGTAATCTTGGCCGGCCTTCCCTCACTTTGCAGACCATCCGAATGGGAACACAGGCGGAGAGACTCGCTTGGCTCGCGGAACAGCTTCCCAAACTTGCAGGAAACGGTGTGATCTACACGCTGACAGTTCGGGATGCGAATCAGGTATCCGAGTGGCTGCAATCACGTGGACTTAACGTCGAGGCATATACAGGGGATACCGGAGACCGACGCGAAGAGCTGGAACATGCTTTGCTCGAGAACCATGTCAAGGCACTCGTGGCTACAACCGCATTAGGGATGGGGTTTGATAAACCGGACCTCGCGTTTGTCATCCACTATCAAACACCGGGATCAGTAGTTGCTTATTACCAGCAAGTAGGGCGGGCGGGCCGCGCTATTCCCTTGGCTTATGGAGTGCTTCTCAGTGGCGATGAGGACCAGGAGATCACCGACTTTTTTATTGAGAGTGCCTTCCCAACAAAGGCAGAGGTGGACCAGGTAATTCATGCGCTCGAAGCCGCGCCAGATGGGTTGTCGGTGCCTGAGCTGATGACTCAGGTGAACCTGACTAAGGGCCGCATTGAGAAAACTATTCAGATGCTCGCGCTTGAGTCGCCATCGCCGATTGCAAAACAAGGAACAAAGTGGCAGCTTACGGCTGCGCGCTTAAGCGACAATTTCTGGCAGCGAGCGGAAAGGTTGACGAAGTTGCGGCGTGACGAGCAGCTGAAGATGCAGGAATACATAGCCTTGCAGTCCGGGCATATGCAGTTCCTTGTTCGGGAGCTTGATGGAGAACCCGATGAAAACACACCTCCTGGATTGGTCCTGCTTCCAACAGCGCCAATCGCTCCGCTGGTTCAGGAGGCTGTCACGTTTCTGAAACGCACCAGCTTGCCGATCGAGCCACGCCTGCGATGGCCAGCAGGCGGAATGCCTCGGTACGGAATTACGGGCGTCATACCAGCGCCGGAGCGGGTTGAACCCGGCAAAGCGCTATCGGTCTGGGGAGATGCTGGATGGGGCACTGAGGTTAAGAATGGCAAATACCGAGACGGGCGATTCAGTGATGCCTTGGTGCGGGCCGGTGCCGAGATGGTGCGGGCGTGGCATCCGAAACCGGCGTCAGCATGGGTGACTTGCATTCCATCGCTGCGGCATCCAATACTTGTACGGGACTTTGCCGAAAGACTCGCGAATGCACTGGGATTGCGTTTCGAAATCGTCCTTCAAAAGACGGATAATAGGCCCGAGCAAAAGAGTATGGCGAACAGCACTCAGCAAGCGCGCAATCTCGATGGCGCCTTAAATATAGCGGTCAAGCATCTGCCGCCGGGCGATGTACTGCTCGTCGACGATCTCATCGACTCGCGTTGGACCATTACGGTCGCAGGATGGTTGCTGCGCAGCCACGGTTCTGGGAGGGTATTTCCCGTAGCGCTTTCGTATGCGGGTAGAGGACAATGAATCCGCTCATTTCCACAAATACGCAGGCCATTTTGCTTCTGACCGCACCGCTCATCACGGGCCAGAACGGGGTGGCAAATGACGAATTGCTGACACACGGCGAGTACCGCCGGTTTGCGCAGCAGCTCCGAGATCTGGGACATGCGCCGGCTGATTTGCTGGCGAACCAGGCCACTGAACTATTGCGAGACCTGGAAACAGTCATCCCGGCAGATCGAATCCGCCGGCTTCTAGACCGTGGATTCTTGGTCAGTCAAGCAATTGAACGCTGGCAAGCACGCGCAATTTGGGTGATCAGTCGAGCCGATTCAGAATACCCCAAGAAGATCAAGAACCGCCTCAAAGAGGATTCACCCGCCGTTCTATATGGTTGCGGTGATCCAAAGTTGCTTGAAAGCGGGGGCTTGGCAATCGTTGGCTCGCGGCATGTAGATCAGACCCTGATTGATTACACCGAAGGTGTTGGACAGCAATGTGCTCTTGGCAAGAAGTGCGTCATATCCGGTGGAGCACAAGGAATAGACCGTGCAGCCATGCGAGGAGCACTGGATGCCGGCGGCCGGGTGTCGGGCGTTTTGGCGGACAGCTTGGAACGTGCTGCGCTCAGCCGGGACAATCGGAACTGGATTCTGGAAGGACAACTCGCTCTGGTGTCTGCCTACGATCCAAGTGCCGGATTCAACGTGGGCCACGCCATGCAGAGAAACAAAGTGATATATGCACTGGCTGACGCGGCGCTCGTAGTGAGCGCGGAATACGAGAAAGGGGGAACATGGGCTGGGGCAACTGAACAATTACAAAAACTGCGGTTTGTTACTGTTTACGTACGATCTACCGGCGACATCGGGCGCGGCCTGCAGGCATTGATGAGGATGGGCGCTCAGCCTTGGCCGGATCCCAAGAGTCCCGATGAGCTTTTGTCGGTTTTTGATCTGATGCCCGCATCTGCAGACGATCAGCAGACATCGTTCCTATTAGAAGCACCCAATGCGAATCTGAGCATCCCGATTGAAAGCGGCGAAACCGCGTTAGCTAACGTTGCAAGTCCAAATGGAAGCCGCGTGCGCCAGCTAGGTCCCGATTTCCACCCAGCGGAGGACATGCCGGCAATCAGGGACCAGAGTCGAGGGTGCGATCATTCTGAGTCTTTGATCGCTTGTGTCCGTAAAATTCTCATTGATTTTCTTGCAACGCCGAAAACTGAAACAGAAATCAGTGCGGCTTTACAGATCTCAAAGCCGCAGACGAAGTTGTGGCTGCAGAGACTTGTTGGAGAAGGGATGATAGAAAAACGGTCCAAACCGGCGCGCTATGTGCTCAAGCAGAAGACCCTGCTGTAAGACTATTCAATTTGGCGCGACCCTACCTGAGTGGTAAGTATTTATAGCGTCTCCAGACAAACGATCAGCGCGCTGAATTGTTGACAACTCCTGCATACATGATGCTCTCTCAATCTGGTAATATTTCTTTGACCCGTTCATCCCGGCTCAAGGGCTTTCCCCGATAAGCTCCTGCCAGTGCGCACGATGGTGTACTCAGAGTGACGTGAAATGTCTGGCCCTCTAGCCTTGCCGATCATCGCTTATTTCGCTGAAGACGCCGTTGCCGCACGGTTGCCGTCCGGCGCGCAGCGATTTCGCCGGATGCCCTTCGAGAAAATCGAAGGCGAAATTGCCGCCCTTGAGCGCATCGTGCTGGTTTCCAAGGAAGAACTGGTGGAGAGACACTACGCGCAGCTCCGGGCGCCTAACATCCGGGTGCTGGCGCTGGTCCGGCAGAAGTTTAAAGACGCCCGCAATGACGGGGCCGTCTATGCCTACCTTCCGCCCGATATTCCGTCATCGATGTTGGAACGCATAGTCGACAACGCCCTCGATCATATTCACTTGGTACAGTCACGGCAGAAGGTCAACGATCAGCTTGCGGGCGCCAGCCAGGAAATCCACGAGCTCAACAAGATTGGCGTGGCGCTTTCCGCCGAGCATGAGACCCATGCGCTCATGGAGATGATCCTTACCAAAGCGCGGGAACTCACCCACAGCGACGCGGGCTCCATCTATCTGGTGGAGAGGGCGCCGCTGCGCGGCCAGCGGCGCATCGCGTTCACTTCCGGCAAACCAGTGGCCGAAGGGCTGCTGTTCGAAGAGCACATGCGCTTCTGCCTCGCCCAGAACGATACGGTGGACCTGCCTTTCCGCGAGGTCTCCGTGGAGATCAATAAGAGGTCCTTGGCCGGGTACGTGGCGTTGACCGGCGAGATCATCAACGTGGAAGACGCCTATCATCTGCCGGCCGGCGTCCCCTATGCCATCAATCGCCAGTTCGATACCGATTCCGGTTATCGTACCCGGTCGATTCTGTGCGTGCCCATGCACAATCAGAAAGGCAAGATCGTTGGGGTGCTGCAGTTGCTCAACGCCAAGCGCGATCCCGCAGTGAAGCTGGCTTCACTGGCGGCGGTAGCGCAGCAGGTGGTCCCATTCTCGGCGCGGCAGCAGGAACTGGTGGTGTCGCTGGCCAGCCAGGCGGCCGTGGCCCTCGAGAATAGCCGCTTGTATGAGGACATACGGAAGCTGTTTGAGGGCTTCGTGCGCGCTTCGGTCACCGCCATTGAGGCCCGCGATCCGGCGACCTCGGGACACTCATTCCGCGTGGCCAACCTGACTGTGGCCCTGGCCGAGGTGGTAGACCGCAACGATGGCCCGGGGTTCCGGGACGTGCGCTTCAGCCGTGACGAGATGCGTGAAATCCGCTATGCCAGCCTGCTGCACGATGTGGGCAAGGTAGGCGTCAAGGAAGAAGTTCTGGTCAAGGCCAAGAAGCTGTATCCGGCGCAACTGGAGCTGATCGAACAGCGGTTTGGTTTCGTCAAGCGCACGCTCGAAAACGAAAGCTTGCAATCCAAGATCAACTACCTGCTGGAGAAGGGCCGCGACGAATTTCTCGCGAAGCAGAAGGACTTTGACGGCGAGTTGGCCGCCGCGCTGAAGGGACTGGATGAGCACTTTCAATCCATTCTGCGCGCCAACGAGCCGACCGTACAGCCGGAAGGCGAATTCCGCCCCCTGGCGAAAATCGGCGCAATTCAGTATCACACACTGGAAGGCAGCAGCCGGCCGCTGCTGATGCCGGAAGAGATCAAGCTGCTTTCCATCCGCAAGGGGTCGCTCGATGAAGAAGAGCGATTGCTGATCGAGGCCCACGTGGTGTACAGCTTCAATTTTCTGCAGCAGATACCATGGACCAGCGAGCTGCGCCAGGTCCCCGAGATTGCCCGCCTGCACCACGAGAAGCTCAATGGCGGTGGATATCCGTACAAGCTGTCTGCGCCGGGAATCCCGGTACAGACGCGCATGATGACCATCTCCGACATCTTCGACGCCCTCGCGGCCCCCGACCGCCCGTATAAGAAGTCCATCTCCATGGAACGGGCGCTCGATATTCTGACGGCTTGTGTGCATGACGGCGAAATCGATGGCGGTCTTTTTGACCTGTTCCGCGAGGCGAAGGTCTACGAACGATGGAAAGTGGAACCGTTTCCGTACTGATTGCAAGAAAGGATTCAGGTAAGATTGGAGACGACACGAGAGGACCGTCAATGAAAGAATTCTACATCGCCGACGCACCGCAGTTTGAAAACCAGGTGGTCACGTCTTCTTTTGTCGTGGCCTCCAAGCAGGCCAAGCCCAAAAAGAGCGGCGACCTTTATCTGGCCCTGACGCTGGCTGACCGCACCGGGCAGATCGAAGCCAAGATGTGGGACAACGTCAACGAACACATCAGCATCTTTGGCCAGGATGACTTCGTCAAAATCCGCGGCCTGATCAACAAGTTCAACGGCAAATTTCAACTCACGGTACACAAGCTGCGCTCCATGGAGGACTCGGAAATCGAGCCCGCCGACTACCTGCCGCGCACCACGAAAGATATCGACCAGTTGTGGCGCACGCTGGGCGAGTATATCGAGAGCTTCAAGAACCAGCATCTGAAATCGCTGGTGCGGGCCTTCATGGATGATCCGCAGATCGAACGAGCCTATAAGGCGGCCCCTGCGGCCAAGACCCTGCACCATGCTTTTGTGGGCGGCCTGCTCGATCATGTGTTGTCGCTGTTCAACCTGTGCGATCTGACGAGCAGAAATTATCCGGAAACCATTGACCGCGACCTGTTGCTCACCGGAGCGTTTCTGCACGACATCGGCAAGATACATGAGCTGAGCTTTGCGCGGTCGTTTTCCTACACCACCAGCGGCCAGTTACTGGGGCACATGATCATCGAACTGGAGATGTTGCACCAGAAGCTGGCGCAGTTTCCCGCCTTTCCTCCGGAGTACAAGGTCCTCCTCGAGCACCTCATCATCAGCCATCACGGTAAATATGAGTTCGGCAGTCCGAAGATGCCGATGTTCCCGGAAGCGCTGATGCTGCACTATCTCGATGATCTCGATTCCAAGATGGAAAGCATGCGCGCCCACTTCCAGCGGGAGCCGGAATCGGAATGGACCAGCTACAACCCCAGCCTGGAACGTCCGCTGCTGAATACGCGGAGGTTTCTGGAGAAGCTCAGTAGTGAAGCCGCGCAGGGACCCGAAGAGCCAGTGGAATAGTACCAGTCGGAATTTACCAGCAACATTCAGATAGCGGAAGGTCTAGCGTTTCCCTATGCTGGCGTCATGGAAAACATTCATTCATCGTCTGCGGCTGCAATTGCCCGGTCCGTGGCCGCCGGTGACCAACGCTATAATCGGACTCTGCCCATGAAAAACGCGGGCGATGAATCCCGGTGGCAGGCGGTCGAGCGCCGTGATCGGCAGGCGGATGGCAGCTTCGTTTTCGGGGTCCTCACGACCGGCGTGTATTGCCGGCCGTCGTGTCCGGCGCGGCGTCCTCTGCGGCGCAATGTGCGCTTCTTTGGATCGCCGGCCGGGGCGGAACAGGCCGGGTTGCGCGCTTGCCTGCGCTGCAAACCCGCAGATGCATCCGCCGGCAACTCACGATTGGTGCAGGATGTCTGCCGCTATATCGAAGCCAACGCCGAGGAAAGAATCACGCTCGATGACCTGGGACGCTTCGCCGGCATCAGCCGTTTTCACCTGCAAAGGGTCTTCACCGCGGAACTCGGCATCTCGCCGGCAAAATATCAACAGGCCTGCCGCTTCGGGAAGTTCAAAGGGGCATTGCGCAAGCATTCCGTTACTACCGCCTGGACCGAGGCTGGCTACAGTTCTTCGAGCCGCATCTATGAGAGCGCCAGTTCACGCCTGGGTATGACGCCCAGCCGCTACCGGCAGGGCGCCCTGCAACAGAAGCTCAGCTACACCACTTTTCCGACAGCCCTCGGAGGCATGATGCTGGTGGCCGGTGAAGCCGGTGTGTGCGCGGTGCAGTTCACCGAAGAGTCACAGGTCGGGCGGTTGTTGAAATCCGAATATCCGAAGGCGGAGCTCACGCGTGATGATGTGGGGTTGAAACACTGGGCGCGCCAGGTATGTGAACTGGTTGCCGGAGATAAGGCGTCGCATGACATCCCGCTCGATATACGCGGAACGGCCTTTCAGCAGAAGGTCTGGCAGCAACTGCAGAGAATCCCGGCAGGCGAAACCCGGACGTACTCTCAAGTGGCCGAGACCATGGGGCGGCGTTCAGCGGTCCGGGCCGTGGCCACCGCTTGCGCCTCCAATCGGCTGGCGGTGGTGGTGCCTTGCCACCGTGTGATTCACAAAGATGGAAGCTCTTCCGGCTATCGCTGGGGCACAGAGCGCAAGCTGCGGCTTCTGCGGAAGGAATCGGCGCGACCGTAGCTTCGTCTTAAAAGCTAAATGTGCCCCGGCCATCGCACGTCTACAGGCGCTTTTTTTGGGGAAGGTACATATAACTGATGAGTTATATGTACAAGTATAAACATTAGGCTGCTCTACCGGGGAAGTCCCGATAGAAATATCCAAATGCAGATCTCTCGATCTCGCTGTAGATCATGTAAATATAAGACAATAATGCACTTATAGTAGTGCATTCGCTCTGCTTGAAAAATGTTCCTTGTGGAACATATTTGGTTAACATCGGCGTTCTTCGCCCGGCGAGTGGTCCGACCGCTGAATTTTATCCCAAAATTAATAACTATTTAGTAAATATAATGATGACTCTCAAGTTTGCGGCATCAGAATACTTCCCCCCAATGCGGTTGAGCGCCCTTGCTGTTCCAGCCCTCATTGTTTCAATGGTGCAATCGCGGCGGCGAGTGCTTACAATGAACGCCGGGAAAATAAAATAATGCCTGAGATGAACACACAGATCGTACTGGCCAGCCGTCCGCAGGGCTGGGTCAAAGAAAGTGATTTCCGTATTCAACAGGCGCCTTTGCCGGCGGCTTCCGGCGGCCAGGTGCTGCTGAAAACCCTTTATCTTTCGCTCGATCCTTACATGCGTGGCCGGATGAACGAGGTCGCTTCCTATGCTGCCAACGTGCAGATCGGCGAAGTCATGGTGGGTGAGACGATCAGCGAGGTGGTCGAGTCGAGCAACCCTGGGTTTCAGCCGGGAGATACGGTGAGCGCGCGCGCCGGCTGGCAGAGCTATGCGCTGTCAGATGGAACCGGTCTGAGAAAAGTGGATACGCGCCGCGTGCCCGCGACCGCGCACCTGGGCGCCGTCGGCATGCCGGGCGTGACCGCCTGGTACGGGCTCTTGAAAATTGGCGGGCCCAAAGAAGGCGAGACGGTGGTGGTTTCAGCCGCTTCCGGCGCGGTGGGCGGTGTGGTGGGCCAGATCGCAAAGCTCAAAGGCTGCCGGGTGGTGGGCGTTGCCGGGGGAGCGGCAAAATGCGATTACGTAGTCAAAGAGCTGGGATTTGACGCCTGTATCGACCATCGAGCCGAGGGCCTAGTGAAGGCGCTGGCGGCGGCCACGCCCAAGGGCATTGATGTCTATTTTGAAAATGTGGGTGGCGCTGTTCTCGATGCGGTGCTGGCGCGCTGCAATCCGTTTGCGCGCATCCCTGTCTGCGGAATGATTGCCGATTACAACGCCACTGATCGCTACGGAGTGAAGAACCTGATTAGCGCGGTGGGCAACCGGCTCAAATTCCAGGGCTTCATTGTTTCCGACCATATGGGAATCTGGCCCGAAGCCCTGGGACAACTGGCCCAATGGGTGGGGGAAGGGAAGATCAAATACCGCGAGACTGTGGTGCCAGGGCTGGAGAACGCTCCCAATGCCTTTGTCGGCTTGTTCAAGGGAGAGAACTTCGGCAAGCTAGTGGTGAAGGTTCACGGTTAAGCGTGATGGGAATTGGCCACTGATTTCCGCTGATGAGCGCAGATAAAACCTTGATGGAATGCGAAGCCCCGCGACGCTCGCGGGACTTCGCACCAGTGATATTCTGCTCCCACCATTCGGGTGCCTGCAGCGACCCCTAATGGGAATTGCGACCATTTCTGGTCTTATATCGTAAACTGTTAAAAGTACAGCAGTTACCACTGAACCGCTGATTCTTCCCATTCACTGCTTCCGCTTGCGTAATTCCGGCTTTTGTAGCAGAATCAATATGCGACCAAAAAGGTCTGAGTTAGGTCTTTATGCTTAAGCTGACCAAGAAAGCCGATTACGGACTCATCGCGGTCAAGCATCTGGCCGAAGCCGGGGAACCGGGTTCGTGCAGTGCGAAAGACATTGCCGAGGCTTACGGCATTCCTCAGCCCGCTATGGCCAAGATCCTGCAGAAGCTGGTCAAGAGCGGCCTTTTGATCTCGCACCAGGGCATCAATGGCGGTTATGTTCTGGCCCGCGCGGCCAAGAACATCAGCGCGCTGGAGGTGATCAGGGCCATCGACGGTCCGCTGTTCATCACCTCTTGCGCGGACGAAAAGAACGGATGCTACCAGGGCAGCAAGTGTACTGTGCGCGAGCCGTTGCGCAAGGTCAACCAGAGCATCCAGCAAGTGCTGGAACGCATCTCCATCGCCGATATGAAAGAGCCGCCCCAGTCCGAGCAGTCACAAGACCAATACGCGGAAGAGACATCAAGAATCGACCAGCACCAACTGGTCACATTGAATCGATGATTCAGGAGACGAAGAAAAAATGAGCGGTAACGGACAACACGCAAACGGCGGGCCCCTTCCTCCAGGCATCAAATTGCCCATCTATATGGATAACCATGCCACCACCCCGATGGATCCTCGTGTGGTGCAGGCCATGCTGCCGTATTTCACCGAGCATTTCGGCAACGCCGCCAGCCGCAACCACCAGTTCGGGTGGGAAGCCGAAGCGGCCGTGGAAACGGCGCGCGAGCAGGTGGCGAAACTGATCGGCGCCACCGCCAAGGAAATTATTTTCACTTCCGGCGCCACCGAAAGCGACAACCTGGCCATCAAGGGCGTGGCCGAGATGTACCGGGAAAAGGGCAACCACATCATCACTGCGGTCACCGAACACAAGGCGGTGCTTGATACCTGCAAGCGCCTGGAAAAATACGGCTACAAGGTTACGTATATGCCGGTGAAGGCCGATGGCCTGGTTGACCTCGAACAATTGCAGGCGGCGATGACCGACAAGACCATCCTGGTCAGCATTATGGCGGCCAACAACGAGATTGGCGTGCTGCAGCCGCTGGAAGAAATCGGCAAGCTGTGCCGCTCACGCGGCGTCTTCTTCCATTCCGACGCGGTGCAGGCCCTGGGTAAGGTCCCGCTGGACGTCAACAAGATGAATATCGATCTGGCGTCGCTGACCGGCCACAAGCTGTATGGCCCCAAGGGCTGTGGAGCGCTGTATGTGCGGCGCAAGAACCCGCGTGTGCAACTGGCGGCGATGAACGATGGCGGCGGACATGAACGTGGTATGCGCTCCGGCACGCTCAATGTTCCGGGCATCGTCGGCTTCGGCAAGGCCTGCGATATTGCCCTCTATGAGATGGCTGAAGAAGGCCGCCGCACCGGCGCGCTGCGCGACCGGCTCAAGCAGAAGCTGACCGCCGAGCTGGATGAAGTTTTCATCAACGGCAGCATCGACCACCGTCTGCCCGGCAACCTCAACATCAGCTTTCTCTATGTGGAAGGCGAATCACTGCTGATGGGCATCAATGACATTGCGGTTTCAAGCGGTTCGGCCTGCACCTCCGCCACCCTGGAGCCTTCCTATGTGCTCAAGTCTTTGGGACTGGGCGATGACGTGGCCCACAGCTCGATTCGCTTCGGCATCGGGCGCTTCAACACCGAAGCGGAAGTCGATTATGTGGCCGGCCGGCTGGTGGAAGTGGTGAAGAAGCTCCGCGAACTGTCACCGCTCTACGAGATGGTGAAAGAAGGCATCGATCTTTCGAAGATCCAGTGGCAGGCGGAAAGCCACTAGTACAGTGATTGGAAGGACCGGTCATTATGTAGATCGGGACATCGGGACATCTGGAAATCGGAAATTTGGCCTTTGCTTTTTCCCAAGGCCGCTCATTTCCCGGTCACGCTACTAGCTTCAACAAATTCAGGATAACTACGAGGAGAAATTACGATGGCATACAGCAATAAAGTTCTGGACCACTACACCAATCCCCGCAATGTCGGCACGCTCGACAAGAGCAGCGCCGATGTGGGCACGGGCCTGGTGGGCGCGCCGGAGTGCGGCGACGTCATGCGTTTGCAGATCAAGGTCAATCCCCAGACCCATGTGATCGAAGACGCGAAATTCAAGACCTTTGGCTGCGGCTCGGCCATTGCCTCCTCGTCGCTGGCCACTGAATGGATTCAGGGACGCACAGTGGAAGATGCGCTCAAGATTTCCAACACCGATATCGTGAAGGAACTCGCATTGCCCCCGGTGAAGATCCACTGCTCGGTGCTGGCGGAAGACGCCATTCGCTCCGCCATCAACGACTGGAAGAAGAAGCATCCGGAAGCGCAGGCGGCAACGACGGCCGATGTCACGACCACGGCCTGATGAAATGGTTGGGAGAGACTCGCAGTGGCAATGACACTTGACAGCCCGGTCTTGAATGCCGACAACTTGTCGCCGAACGCCAAGAGCGTACAGGCGACCGAACGGGCGTTGGCGCGCGTCCGTGTAGCCATGGAGAAAGAAGGTATTTCTCCGGAGCAGGGCGGACTGCGCCTGGGGGTGCAGGGAGGCGGCTGTTCAGGGCTGAGCTACAACATCAGCTTTGACACCCAGCCGCGCGAGCGCGACCGGGTCTTTGCGTTCGGCGACCTGCGGCTGTTTGTAGACCCGAAGTCGTTCATCTATCTGGGCGGCATGGTGCTGGACTATGAAAGCACGCTGATCAAGCAGGGATTCAACTTCATCAATCCCAACGCTTCGCGGTCGTGTGGTTGCGGCTCGTCATTTTCAGCGTGATGAGCTTCTGGCTGCTAGCTGCCGGCTGTTGGCAATCGCGATCAGCCATTTACCTTAATGCATACTGATGCCATCCAGATGGAAGCTCGTTGCTGGTCCTGCGGCCATGCGGTCGGAGGACACTTTTGCGGGGGCTGCGGCAAGATCCAGCCTGCGGGCGCGGACGATTATTTTGAGTTTTTTGGCCTGCCGCGCAAACTGAATATCGATACCGCCGCGCTGGAGCGCGAGTTCTACCGGCTGAGCCGCAAGCTGCATCCCGATGTATTTGCCATCGCCGGGGCGCGCGAGCAGCAATGGAGCACAGAGAAGACTTCACAGTTGAATGACGCTTACCGGGCGCTGAAAGACCCCATTGCCCGCACCCAGTGCCTGTTGGCGCTGGAAGGGGTAAAGCTGGAAGAGCAGTCGCGCAGCGCCACCGATGCCGCGCGCCACAGCGGCGGTGAGAAGAAACAGGTAGTCCCACCCGACATGCTCGAAGAAGTTTTCGAGCTGAACATGCAGCTCGATGAGATGCGCATGAATAAGCAGATGGGCGAAGACGATCCTAATGTCATTCGCGACCTGCAACAGGCACGGGAGCGTTTCGAGCAGAAAATGAACGGGCTTACCGCGGAGTTGAAGGGCTATTGGGATGAATGGGACGCGCTGGTTCCTGAAGGCGCAAAGGAAGCGCGTGAGCGGGTCCGCGACAGGATGGTTGACCTGTTGAATCGACGGTCGTACATCAGGAATTTGTTGAGGGATGTGAATGAAGTGCTGGGCAGCTAGCAGTTGGTATTTGGTAATTGGCAGTTGGTATTTGGTTGTGACCTCGGGATTGCCGCTGGGCAGAAGATAAATACCAAATACCAAATACCAAATACCTAGTACCGAATACTAAATATCTAGTACCAGCTACCGAAGACCGAGCACCAAGTGCCGCGAAAAATCATGCCAAACCACGACCACATTGTCGGCATCGACCTGGGCACCACCAACTCCCTGGTCGCATACATGGAAGGCGATTCTCCCGTGGTGATTCCGGGCGAAGACGGCTCGAACCTTGTGCCTTCTCTGGTATCGATGGATGGGAACGGCCAGTTCATTATCGGCAATCCCGCCTTGAAGCTTTTGGTGGAGCATCCGGAACGCTCAATCTACTCGGTCAAGCGCCTCATGGGACGCGGCATCGAAGACGTTCAGGAAGAATTGAAACTCTTTCCATTCCGGCTGGCCGAAGACATCAAGACCGGTGAAGTCCTGCGCATCCGCTTGGGCGACAAGGAATTTACCCCACCGGAGATTTCCGCGCTTGTCCTGCGGCAGTTGAAAAAGAATGCTGAGCGCTTTTTCGGCGCGCCGGTCAGCAAAGCGGTGATTACCGTACCTGCGTACTTTAATGACGCCCAGAGGCAGGCCACCAAAGATGCGGGGCGCCTCGCCGGGCTCGAAGTGCTGCGCCTGGTGAATGAACCGACCGCCGCTTCTCTGGCCTACGGCCTCGACAAGAAGCATGACGGCCTGGTGGCGGTCTACGATCTGGGTGGCGGCACTTTCGATATCTCGGTGCTCAAGCTGCATGAAGGAATTTTTGAAGTCCTTTCTACGAACGGCGATACCCATCTGGGCGGCGACGACATCGACAACCTGCTGCTGACCATCGCCCTCGACGACATCCTGGGCGAGCTGAAGCTCGATGTGCGCCGCAACGGCGAGGCGGTGCAGGCCCTGCGCAAGTCGATCATCGAGGCGAAGATCGCGTTGTCATCGCAGCCGCAGGCCATGATTGACGTGGTACTGCCGGAAGGCGCGCGCTACCAGCGCACCGTCACCCGCGAGCAGTTTGAGCAGTTGATCGCGCCCATTCTGGAGCGCACTCTGGGCCCCTGCCGTCAGGCGCTGGCCGATGCGGGCTTGACCCCTGGCCAAGTGGATGAAGTTGTGCTCGTGGGTGGCTCCACGCGCATCCCGCGGGTACGCGAGTTGGTCAAGGAGTTGTTTCAACGCGATCCGCACATCGAACTGAATCCCGATGAAGTTGTCGCCTTGGGAGCGGCCGTCCAAGCCCGTATCCTCTCCGGTGGTTCGGCAGCCACCCGCGACATGCTGCTGCTCGACGTTACGCCGCTCTCGCTGGGAATTGAGGCGCTGGGTGGCGTGGTGGCCAAGATCATTCAGCGTAACAACACCATTCCGGCTTCCGCGACCGAGCACTTTACCACGGGCGTCGATGGACAGACCAATGTCGCCATCCATGTGGTGCAGGGCGAGCGCGAACTGGCTTCCGATTGCCGTTCCCTGGCGCGCTTCGATCTGAAAGGCATTCCTCCGATGCCCGCCGGGCTGCCGCGCATTGAAGTCAAATTTCTGATCGATGCCAATGGAATTCTGCACGTGAGCGCCCGCGAGCAGCGCAGCGGCCAGGAAGCCCAGATCGAAGTCAAACCCACCTACGGGCTGACCGACGATCAGGTCGAGAAGATGATTCTCGATTCCTTTGATTTTGCCGAGGAAGATTTCCGCCAGCGGCAGCTCATCGAAGCGCGCAATGAGGCCCAGAACATGATGCAGGCCCTCGAAAAAGGCCGCCGTAATCGGGCATGGCAGCAGTTGACCACCGCGGAGGTGGGGACCATTGCCCAGCGCGAGGCCGATCTTCAACAGGCCTGTGCCGGCGAGGAATACAAACAGATCAGAGACGCGATCGATACACTGAACTCCGCTACCATGCGGCTGGCCGAGCTAATGATGGATACGGCCGTAACCAGCGCCCTCAAGGGGCAGAACATCGACCACAGCGGCATGGAAGGCGGTCCCGATGCGCCGCACAGGATTTCACCGGCGGAGATCGGGAATGATTGACAAAACCAAGTTCGCCACGAATGAACACGAATCAGCGCGAATTGAAAAGCGGATCGGTGTTCCCGATTTTTGATGGACCGTAATTTAAGCCAGCCTTGAACGGCCAGAAGCTAGAAGCCAGGAGCATTCAAGAACCATGTCCCAAGTAGACGAAAAAGACACTCCATCCGCCACAGCCGATGCGCCGGGCGAGAACACCATCCGCATCACCTTCCAGCCGGAGAATGTCACGGTGGAGTTCGAAAGCGGCAAGCTGCCTTATAAAGACCACGGCAAGCCCCAGTCGATTCTGGATATTGCGTTGAACAACCACGTCTTCCTCGACCACGCCTGCGGCGGCAATAATGCTTGCACCACATGCCACGTCCATGTGCTGAAGGGCGCAGAGCTGTTGAGCGAACTGGATGACGACGAAGCCGACCGGCTCGATACGGCCGCCGACCTCCAACTCAACTCCCGTCTCGGATGCCAGGCAGTCATCGAAAAACCGGGTGAGGTGGTGGTATCGATTCCGAAGTGGAACCGGAATTACGTTTCCGAGGGACACTGAGTAACAACGATTTCGTAATTGGGTAATTTTGTAATTTGGTAATTGTGCAGTGCCTCTGGGTGGTTTGCAATCTGCTGGTACGCGCCAGCGCTATTCGTGTTTCGCCCAAATACCAAATACCGGGAACCAATTACCAAATTACGAAATTACCCACTTACCAAATTCAAGAAGGAGCCTGATGTCTAGAGAAATCTCCTGGGACGACGCTGAAGAGATTGGCATTCAGCTTCAAGAAAAATTCCCGGATCTTGATCCGCTCACGGTGCGTTTCACCGACCTGCACCGCCATGTGACCGAGTTGCCCGGTTTCACAGGCGATCCGAAGGCCTCGAACGAAGGCAAGCTCGAAGCCATCCAGATGGCTTGGTACGAGGAGTACAAAGACAACCAGTAGGCCGCGATTAGACCAGTGCTGCGGAAAAAATGCTTGCTCAACTGTCAAAGCGGGCGGCTTCAGCCGCCCGTCAAGCGCTAGGAAGGACCCGGCTTTAGCCGTGGTTTAGCGTGCGCAGTCTTTCATGGGCCTGTGAAGGAAGCCTTTGCATTTAAACGGGAAACTCAGATCTTCTCGATGGATTGGGGAGTTAAACCGTGGCTGAAGCCCCATGTTTCCGTTCCTTTTCGGGCGGCTTCAGCCGCCCGCTTTGACAGTTGTGCCAACATTTTTCCGCAGCCTGTAGGGCCGATCTCTTTGACGGTTGCCCGGCATCTTTCCACAACCTCTTCAGCCAACCGCAAAGTGCATGATTATCAAGGCGGCCAGTCCTGAACTTCCGATGTCCCGATCTACGAAGATTACTTAATCTTCCAGTCACTGTACTACGTGTGCATCTCTTCGTCGGCTTCGCGCAGGAATTGTGCCGCCTCTTCCGGAGGCGTGGGGTTGATATAAAAACCTGTCCCCCACTCAAAACCCGCGATCTTGGTGAGCCGGGGCATCAACTCCAGGTGCCAGTGGTAGTAGTCGTTGGTATTGTCCTGTATGGGTGAACTGTGGATCACCATGTTATACGCCGGGTCTTCCAGCACGTGATAGGCGCGGGTCAGGATGCTCCGTAACATGCGCGCCAGATTTTCATAAAGATGCGACTGTGAATTCTCGAACGCCGATTCATGGCGCCGGGGCAGAATCCAGGTCTCAAACGGATAGCGGGGCGCATAGGGCGCCAGCGCCACAAAATCCGGGTTCTCAGCCACAACCCTCACGCGCGCATCGATTTCCTGCCGCAAAATGTCGCAGTAGATACAGCGCTCTTTGTTGGCGAAATAACGCTTCGCGCCCTCCAGTTCTTCCACCACCTGCTTGGGCAGGATAGGCAAAGCGATCAATTGCGAATGCGGATGCTCAAGCGACGCTCCGGCAATTGCGCCGTGGTTCTTGAACACCAGGATGTACTTGAACCGGCGGTCTTGCTTCAGGTCGAGGATACGGTCGCGAAAGGCCCACAGCAGTTCCTCCACGGCCTTCACCGGCATGGTGGCCAGGGTCGCGGAATGATCGGGGGTTTCAATCAACACCTCATGGGCGCCGATGCCATTCATCTTGTCGAACATGCCATCGGCCTGCCGGTCGAGGTCGCCTTCGATGCCCAACACCGGAAACTTGTTGGGTATCACCCGCAGGGTCCATCCAGTGGTATCGCGGACGCCTTGGCCGGGCCGGTACGCCAGGATCTCCGGAGGAGTCTTGCTCTCATTCCCGGGACAAAACGGACAGAAGGGCGTGCCTTTGGGCGTGGCGCTCTCGCGTAGGAAGTCACTGGGACGCTTAGAGCGGTCGGTTGAGATGATGACCCAGCGTCCGGTGATTGGGTCTTTTCTTAGCTCAGGCACATGACTATCTTAAGCCATTCGAAAGGCGTTCTTGAACAGCACTATGTCCGGGTCGCGGCCCGGCTCCAGATAGACGCTGACGATATCGAAGCGGCAGGGCGGGTCACCGTGGGTCTTACGCAAAAACGACCGCGCCACTTTCGACAAATCGCGCTGCTTTTCAAAGTCGACCGCCGATTCCGCCGGGTAGAGATCGCGGGCGGTGCGTGTCTTGACCTCGATGAAGCACAGAATTTCTCCGTCCCAGCCGATCATATCGAGTTCACTGCGGTGGCGTGGCGTGCGGTAATTGCGGGCCACAATCACATAGCCCTGTCGGCGAACATGGAAGTAGGCTTCTTCCTCGCCTCGGCGGCCGGTTTGTAGATGCTCGGGACCAGAAGACCGCCCGGGAAGAAGGCGCGCCACGGCATCGAAAGCGCGCAGGGTAACTTGGGTCAGGCGGCCGGACATGGGGAAACAAGTGTACAGGAAGCGGCAGGGCCATGGAACCCGATTGCCGCGAATGACCGGCAGTTAGGCACGGGAAAAGAATAGCTCATATAAGAATTACTTCCTTGCAATTCATTGCGCACAAATGTACTATCCGCCGGACTTTGGTTGCCTGCGCAGTTCGCACGAGAAAAAGACCCCGGGGGAGTTGCCCACGGTGTTGTACAGGCTCCCTCCCCGTTGTTTTTTCAGCCAACCAACAATGGAGAGAAGAGGATGACGATGACGACAAGAATTCCGTATTTAACCGCCATGGTGTTAATACCCCTCGTGCTTTTGTTGGCAGCCGGCCCACTCATGGGCCAATCGCCGACGGGAGCATTGCGGGGCACGGTGATCGATCCTTCGGGCGCCAGGATTGCCGATGCGCAGGTTGTGATGACTGATACTGCGACCGGCACGCAATATACGACTCAGACTGGCGTGACCGGGGAGTTTTTGATCGCCAACTTAAGCCCCGGCTCATATACCGTGACGATAACGCGGTCGCAGTTCCGGACGGGCGTATACAAGGACGTAAAAATTGTTGTCAGCGAAACCTACACCCTTACAGCCAAGCTGGCGGTTGGGGCGCCGACGGAGTCCGTAGAAGTAACGGCCGGGCAGGAAGTGATCCAAACCGAGTCCCCCACCGTGGGGACATCCATCACCGGGCGCGCCATTACTGAGCTGCCCTTCTCTTCCCGCAGCACGCTCGATCTGGCGACGTTGATGCCGGGCGCCGCGACTACCGGACGCGCTCGCCAGACATCGTTCGATGGTCTGCCGAAGGGCGCGATCAATATCACCTTTGATGGAATCAATGCCCAAGACAACCTGCTGAAATCCAGCGACGGGTTCTTCGCCATCACCCGGCCCAGTATCGATGCGGTGGAAGAATTCAGCATCTCCACCGCCGCCAACTCTGCCCAAGACGCTTCCCAGGGCGCGGTGCAAATCAAAATGGAGACCAAGCGTGGTGGGAATTCGTTCCACGGCGGCGGGTGGGAGTATCTCCGCAATGACTGGCTGAATGCCAATTATTATTTCAACAACGTGTCGGGGATCCCTCGTCAGACACAACGGTTAAACCAGTTCGGCGGCAAGCTCGGCGGTCCGGTTGTAATTCCTCATCTTTTCAATGGCCGCGACAAGTTGTTTTTCTTCGTCGACATGGACAACTACACCAGTCCGCAGTCCCGGTCATTCACTCGCGCGATCCTGACCCAGAATGCGGCCAACGGATTGTTCACCTATGCTACGGCCACGCCGCAGGCGGGGAATGCCTGGACCACCTGTGTGGCGTCCAGCCCGCGCAATAACGGCGGGCCCGCATGTACCGCCAACCTGGCGGCCTTTGCCGCAGCCAAGGGAATCGGATTTGCACAGGACCCGTTCATCGCCAACCTCCTCGGCAACGTCCAGGCCGGACGTTCGATTGCCGGAGTTTCCACCAATACGATTTTGAACCCCTGGCTCGACAACGCGACATTCAATCAACCCGGCAATTCAGGCCCGCGCCGGTTTCCCGATGTACGCTTAGACTGGAACGCGACCAAGAATGACCAGATCAGCGCCATCTACCATTACTCGCATTTCACCTCCTCGCCGGACTTCCTGAACAACGCGAACCCGTTCTTGCCTTCCGGCCCGCTCAGCAAGCAATTCGGCAGCCAGATCTCGAACCGCAACCAGTGGACCGCGGCTTGGCGCAGGAACATCGGCGCCACCATGAGCAATGAACTGCGCTTCGGTTTCCAGAGTGCCCTGGTGGCATTCTTCCCGGATGAGACTGCGGGTTATTATCCGACGGCCGCCACGAACATCCAGAGCTTTAATGTTCGTCCCGCGCTGAACGGCGGACTCTTCCCCGGAATCGCGGCCGCCAATTTCCAGCCCTATCTTGCCTACAACACCCAGGGCCGGAATACGCCGCTGGGCTCCATTTTGGAGAACCTTAGCTGGGCCAAGGGCAAACACAATATAAGCTTTGGTGGAGACGTTACCGAGGTTCGCTTCCATCAGTTCCTGAATGGCGGGCGTCTGGTGCAGACGGCCAACATCGGTTTGGCGAATTCTGATCCGGCCTCCGGGTCCTTCACCGCGGGAAATTTCCCGGGAATCAATTCGACTTCCCTGAACGCCCTAGGCCAACTTTACGGCACATTGACCGGGCACGTCAGCAGCTATGCGGGAACGATATCGGTGAATCCGGCCAACCAACAGTACGCTCCTGGAAGGCCCAACCAGACGGCGGGTAAACAGCACCAGTTCGGCTTCTACGGGTCAGACTCGTGGCGCTTCCGTCCAAACCTCACAGTTACCTACGGCCTGCGCTGGGATTACCAGGGAAGTCCGTATGACACCTTGAATGAGACCTTTTCGCTCACGAACGGCCTGAATGGCGTCTTTGGCGTCTCCGGGGCCAATAACCTGTTCAAGCCGGGAACACTCACCGGCGCCATCCCCACGTTCCAGTTGAATAATGGCCGGAGTTGGTACAACGCTGATCTGTCGAACTTCGCGCCCAGCCTGGGTCTGGCGTGGCAGCCGGAGATCAAGATTCCGCTCCTGAAGACACTTTTGCCGGGAGGCGGCAAGACGGTTTTCCGCGCCGGCTATTCCATCTCTTACACGCGTGAGGGCTTCAACAATTTCCTCAGCATCGCAACCGCCAACCCTGGAATTGACGGCCAGATCTTCGCCAATCCAGTAAGCCAAAGCTGCGCCACGCCCGCAGCGCCGGGCACCTACGGCGGTGGCTGCGTGACTTTGAATGGGCTGATCGGCGGGCAACTGCAATCGCTGGCCACCAACCCGGGCGCCTTCCCCTCGTCGGGCACGTTCCCGCTTGTGGGTTTTGCCAACCAGTCGGTGAACGCGTTTGATCCCAACCTGCGTACGCCCAGAGTGCAATCGTGGTCGGCCGGCATCCAAAGGGAACTGGGACGCGACACGGTCTTTGAGGTCCGCTATGTGGCCAATCATTCGACCGGTCTCTGGCGCCAAGACAACCTGAACGAGGTCAACATCTTTGAAAATGGGTTCCTGAACGAATTCAACAGCGCCGAAAACAATCTGAAGATCTTCACAGCCGCCAATCCCATGTGCGGACAACCGCCTAACCCGACTGTCCCACCGAACCCGCCTAACCCACCGAACCCAGCCTGCAGTTTCGCGAATACAGGTCTGCCGGGTCAGGTGGCCTTGCCCATTATCACTGCGGCCTTTGGTTCGCCCGCGTCAAGCAATTTCAGCAGCGGCACATTCACAACGTTCCTGGCTAATGGCGTTGCGGGGGCTTTTGCCAATACTCTGGCGTTCAACCAAACTTTCCTGTGCAACCTTGTGGGAAAGAACGCACTTCCGGGGACCAGTTGCCCGGCAAGTGCGCCTGCGGTTGGTCCGTACCCGGTCAACTTTTTCGTTGCCAACCCGCAGGCCACCGGCGGCGCCTTCCGTACCTACAACGGTTCGCAGTCGACTTACAATTCTCTGCAACTCGAAGTGCGCCGGCGGATGTCGAAGGGCCTGCAGATCAGCGGGAACTACACGTTCTCGAAATCTCTCTCCAACTACTATGGCGACAGTTCGGCAAGCTTTAACTCCTTTACCACGCTGCGCAACCAGGGCTACGACAAAGGCATCTCTCCCTGGAATTTGCGCAACGCCTTTAAAGTGTCAGGAATCTATGAACTGCCCTTCGGCCCGGGCCGCAGGTGGTCGACCGGCAATGGCTTCCTGAACCGCCTGATTGAAGGCTGGCAGATGAGCTCCATCAATCGCTTGCAGTCGGGCCGTGTGTTTCAGCTCACCAGCGGCCTGGGCGGCACCACCAACCAGAATGATCCTGGGGTAATTTTGAATGGGATCACTCCCAACCAACTCCAAGATCTGTTGAGCGTCCGCAACGCGGGTAACGGGCAGATCCTCTTCTTCCCGTCCAGCCTGGTATCCAACAGCGGCGCCCTGAACTCCAATCTGATTCGGCCGTGCAATACACCGGGGCAGTTGTGCCAGAAGGTGTTCCTCACGGGCCCGCACTTCTACCGTGCCGACATCAGCGTGGGCAAGAAGACGCCCATCACCGAAAAACTCAGCATGGAAATCCGGGCGGAGGCGTTGAATGCTTTTAACAACGTCAACTTCTTCTTCCCCGGCGATGAGGCGACTTCGGTGCCCACGGCCGCCGTTTCATCGCCCAATTTCGGAAGGGTGACCAATGCCTTCCGCGACCCCAACACCACGGACGACAATGGCGGGCGCATCATCCAGTTGGTGCTGCGCTTCAACTTCTAGCGTTCGGACGTAAGCCGCATTTCCAACCAGCCCGGGGGTGACCATGTCCCCCCGGCATCTTTTAGTAAGCGCGGTCTGACTTAACGATGTCATCCCGAAGCCCGTCAGGAGCGCGCGTTTTCTTCAGCGCGCGAGTAGGGCCTGCCCTGAGCTTGCCGAAGGGGCTGAGGGACCTTGCGGTTCGCTAAGGTTGCCCGTGGAACTTGAGGTGTGAAGCCGTCCAGAATCGTCGCGAGGCGCGAAGATTTTGAGGGTTAGTAATACAGAGGAGCAGAGGAAGCAGAGGTTTTGGAGTTGTTGAGGCGGCTACAAAAATCGTTGTGAACCGCGCCTGCGAGGGATCTGATGAAGCTCACATTGCGATTTCTCACGATTGTTCTGGCAACGGCAAGCTTGGCCCAGGGACCGTGGAGCAAGAAAGATTGGAAGCAATGGTCCAAGGACGACTGTAAGAAGGTCCTGGAAAATTCTCCCTGGGCGCAACGGTGGACCCAATCGAGCGCCAAGACGGCAGACTTCGCGACGCGCACAAGCGGAACAGCGGGCGTAGGCTCAGAATCGGAACTGGCAGTCTATTACGTGGTGCAGTTTCGCTCAGCGCGGCCGGTGCGGGAGGCGGTTGTGCGCCAGGTGCTGATCGCCAACCAGTACGATCTGGCGGACCCGGAAAAGAAAGAAGCCATGCGTAAGCAGACAGATCCCTTTCTCAACCGGAGCTACGACGACGTGATTGTGGTCCACGTCACCTACGGCTCCAATGTGCAGGAATATAATCGCGATCTGGCCACCTTCTGGCAGACGCGCTATCCGGAGGGAACTGTTCCGCAGGAGGCGTTACTCCATGGGGCCAGGGGGCAGAAGGTTGCACCGATTCGGATGGTCTCGCCCAAAGGCGGCGCCCAGGAGTTCGAACTGATTTTCCCGCGCGTAGTCGAGGGCAAACCGCTGCTGGAGCCAGGCGATAAGACGATCGCCGTGGAGTTCGTCTCCCCCGCGATAGGTAGTGTAGATTCAGCGCGGGTCTTCATGGAGTTCAAAGCGGATAAGATGGTATTGAATGGCCAAATCATCTATTGAACGCCCACGGACGTTCGTGGACAGACCATGGCAAAAAACATTGAGTAGCGATAATGCGACAATGGCGGCGATGTGCCGGTCAGCCATGGAGCTGTGCATTGCGAGATCCGATCCATTCATTCGCGCCTTTGTATTTCTTGCTCATAAGGAGCAGTGTACCAAACGTCTCTATTGCACCTGCCGCCCTGACACGCAAGGACCATGCCAGGGCGGAATGCGCGTTTGTCACGACATTAGGCCCCGTTTCCCTTGCGCCAGCAGCTGCTGACCGAAGTAAACGATCACAATTGCGGCGAGGATTTGAAGTATCGCTTCAATCTTAGGGTTCATGCGCCCTCCTTTCTTTCTATTCCATCAGAACGATTAATCTTGCAAATGCACGTACATTATTACGCCGTTTTTCCTGTATGTCAATGGTAATATTTTATCTTGCAAATGTAAGAATATTGGGTTAGGGTAGGTTATGGACAAATTTGGGGATTACTTGCGGAAACTAAGGAAACAAAAGGGCCTTACGCTTAAGCAGGTCGAAAAGAGCGCCCGCGTTTCAAACTCCTTTCTTTCCCAAGTCGAGCGGGGTGTCCGAAACCCCCCTCGTCCAGACATCCTCAACCGCTTGGCTGGCGTATATGGGGTTTCAGCGCACGATCTCCTCGAAGCAGCTGGATACATTAAGGAAAAATCAAGTGAAATGAGAGAGCGCGAAAGAGTTGAGAGAGCTTACGAACACGTCATCACGGATCCCCACTACAGTCAAGGAACTCGCATGAAAGGGTTAACATTGTCGCTCGAGGCCAAGAAGTTTATTGTTGAGATTTACGAGAAGGCCACGAAACGCGACCTTCTGTAAGGAGAGCTAAGTGGGTCCTCAACCAACCATAATTGCGCCACGGTCGCTGAAAGGGTTTTGCCAGTCTGTTCGCATAAAGTGCGGCTCTGATTGGCCTCCCGCAGAAGACATAATAGCTGGTGAATTCGTCACATATTTCCAATTAGAGGAAATGGTCTTCGGGGCCGGAGTGCAGAAGCTCTGTGAGTCCTTACAGATCAGCGTAAGAGTGGCGGCTCTGCCAGAATCGCTGCGTGGTCACAACTATCGATTTCGCGAGAAGCGCGAGATCCTAATATCGGAGAACCACAAGTTTCGAGACACAGAGGCACACACTACGCTTCACGAGCTGCGGGAGCTTCTTGAGTATGAGTTTCGGGACTTGGGTACAGCGATTTGCACGCTCGATGACAAGGAAGAGCGCGCAGAGAAATTCGCTGTTGCTGTCCGCATGTTTGCCTTTGAGAGGGAATTGCCGATTTGGTTCGATCATGCATCCAGCATCGAACGAAAGTGGCCAAGGCGCGCAGCTTATCTTCTGTTGGCGGTTTTCGCGTTGACTTACACGATGGGGGTAACGCTACTTCCACATTGGGAAGACATCGCCGACGGACAATGAAAATGAGAATTCCGATTGTTCGGAATGAACATAAAAGCATAAAGGCACCACAGCCAGCGCGAGAGGGAAAACAGCGATTGCACTGAAGGTGGGACAAAGAAGGTGACCGCTTCATCGTGGTAGATTCACGTGAGTCACTAGTCTAACCCTTGGTGCATTCGACACGAGTGACAGCCCCGCCGGGTACCCGTCTCGTCCGCCCACAGCGGTTTCTACGTGGTAAACAGAATAGTGTCACCTCGCAACACAAGGGGTGGCCACGACACTTCCGACTCAATCACGGGATGCTGCGGCTCATCCGCAGGATGTCCATGCTCAAGGCTCCATGTCTCAATCTGACCAAGCAAGGCACACGCCGACTCCTTCCGATGTGGGTCGTTTCACCAAATCGAACAGCCGCTTTCGAAGGGCGTTGCATTCGAGCGGAGAGAGCGTGTAGGCGTTACCGGAAGTTCCGAAGTTCCGAAGTTCCGTAGGGACGATGCTCCTGAAAAGCATTCTCCATAGATCGTACTAGTACCGCGACCGGGTAAATTGTTCCACAGCCAGATTCGCTGTCTGCCGTATTTTTGATATGCACGAGCCCGCTGCCAAGCAGTAGGAATCATGCGGTCACGGTACTAGTTCGTAGGGAACACCCGAGCCGTCGCCGCGAAGGATGCCAAGTCCCTGCACGCGATCTTCCGCGTCGGCGAATTCGCTGAAGATTTTTGCGAGAAGAATTCGTTTGGTTGGTGACAGATCGCCGTTCGCGAGTCCAACCAATTTACCTTTAATAGGTGAAGCGCGTCATCGCGGCGACTGGCTCCCAGCGCTGTCACCACGCCGCGCAGTTCATACGTCCGATACCGCAACTCGGAAATCAATTCGCGGATTTTTGCGATTCCCGCGGCTGGTGGATCAACAAATGGCATGACCGCCACGCATCGCACGAATGGCCAAAGACTCTGGTTGTTGTACAGTCCAGAGGAGCGTAACTCCTGGATGACTGGATCAATAATTTTAAGAACTTCGTCGAGGCTCAACCGAACGCCTGAAACCAGGAGATCTGGCTGGACGATAACGCACCACGTCCCGGGCTTGTCATGACCGCTCAATATTGCAAGCCGGGATCGGACTATTGAAAGCTCTGCTCTTCAATGACCCAATCCCGGCTTGTGGAATTACGCGAATATCAGTTTTTTTGCAGGCCTACTTCCTTTCCTTCTCCACGATGCTGATGCACTCTTCCAGCACATCCATCCCGATATCCGCCTGCTCCTCCGAGAGAATGAGCGCCGGGGAAAGCCGGACAGACGTTGGCCCGGCGCCCAAAAACAGGACGCCGCGTTCGAAGGCCAGATCGACGATGCGGTCGCGTTCTTCGGCGGCCTGGGCTTTGGTCTTTTTGTCTTTTACGATTTCGACACCAATCATCAGGCCCAACCCGCGCACGTGCCGACCATAGGGTGAGTGTCCACCCACTTCTTCATGCGCTTCAGCAGGTAGTTGCCGACGATTTCGGCGTTCTTGATGGCTTCGCCTTCGAGGACGTCCATGGTGGCCAGGGCGGCTTCGATGCATACGGGATTGCCGCCGAAGGTTGAGGCATGGGAGCCGGGCACCCAGTCCATGATTTCGGCGCGGGAGATGGTCACGCCCAGCGGCATGCCCGAGGCGATGCCCTTGGCCACGGTGATGATGTCGGGTTCCACACCGCTGTGCTGGATCGCCCACCATTTGCCCGTGCGTCCGGAGCCGGCTTGCACCTCGTCGGCCACCAACAGGATTCCGTGCTGGTCGCAGATGCGGCGCAGGGCCTTTATATAAGCCGGAGGCGCCGGAACATAGCCGCCTTCCCCTTGTACAGCCTCAATGAAGATCGCGGCGCACTCTTCCGGCGCCATGATGGTCTTGAACACACGCTCTTCGATGTAGCTGAGGCAATCGGCGATGAACTGCTCTTCGGTCATGCCCTCAGGCCGGCGATAGACGTAAGGATATGGAACATGCGCCACGCCCGGAACCAGCGGAAGGAAACGGCGGCGCTGCTGCACCTTGGAAGCGGTGAGCGAAAGAGCACCCATGGTGCGTCCGTGGAACGCGCCATAGAAGGCGATGATGCCCTGGCGCTGGGTGTGATAGCGGGCCAGCTTCATGGCGGCTTCCACGGCCTCGGTGCCGGAATTACTGTAGAAGACGCGCACCGGGCCAGACATGGGCGCGACCTTCTGCAAGCGCTCGGCCAGGGTCACCATGTTCTCGTAATAGAAATCGGTGCCCGACATGTGGATCAGTTCACCTGCCTGCTTCTGAATGGCGGCCACCACCTTCGGATGGCAGTGGCCCGTGGAGGTCACGGCGATGCCGGAGGAAAAATCGAGAAACTCGTTGCCGTCAACGTCTTCGATGATCGAGCCGCGACCGCGTTTCGCGACCAGCGGATAGGAGCGGGTATACGAGGGAGAAATGAACTGATTGTCACCCTTCAGCACTTTCTGTGCGTTGGGTCCGGGCAACTTGGTCCGGATGTTCGGACCAGCGGAGGTCATTGTAGGAGCAGTCATGGTTTGTCCTCTTAAAAGGTTGGGAGCGCGTGCGACCGCGCAAAATCTGCAAGTCAGCCCAGAAGGCTGGCGTGGGAAGAGGCACTTAAGGAAGCGGGGATTAGTCGCCGGCGAACAGGTTCGCGCGAACACGGGAAGGCAGGATCGCCAGATAGCGGCGCGGACAGACAAGGAAACCCACCCAGCAAGCCGAAGATCGTTTCGGCAGGTGCATCGTAAACCAAGCTTTTCCCAGTGTGTCCATGGCTATGGGCCATTATAGCGGTCATGCCTGAGGCCGGGCAATCGGAAACAAGATCAGCCCGAGATCAGCCACGAATGAACACGAATGACACGAATGAAAACCGGAAGAACCGGAAGTCTATTCCTGAACTCCGGACTCAATTTCCGATTCAGTTTCAGTTTCTGATTCTGCCTTTGCTTTTCTACTCTTGCTGTTGCTCTTGCTCTTGATTCGTGTCATTCGTGTTCATTCGTGGCTAATCCGCTTTTCTCCGGCAAGCACGCTTCTTGTGTTTATTAGTATTTACCAATCAAAAGATTGTTACTTTAGTATCGGCACCGGGGATTACTTTTCACTCGCCCAGCCCACATAATCATTAGGGAACGCTAATCAATTGGTCCGGCGCCAGACTTTTGGTCCGGGACCCATCGAGTGTGCATGGTTGAGTTGAGACAGAACGGTTCCGCGAGCAATATGCGGGAAATACGGTATGGCCTGGAGCAGTTGGAGAGGCGGGAGTGGTGGCGATGGGCCAGCGCCCTGCTGATCATGCTGTTGCTGACGGCCGGGGTGTTTGCGCTTGCCCTGCCTGGGGTAAGAAGAGATGCATTCACCCAGGCGCAATTGGAAGTGGCAGTCAAGGGCCTGTTCGGGCTGGTGCTGCTCTTTGATGTTTTTGCCATCTACCAGCAGGTGTTGATCTCGCGCCTGCGGCGCCTTATGGCTTCCCAGATAGCAACGCTGGCCGCCACGGAATTACAGGGTCCCACATCGGCGCAAGGGGAAGAAGAGTATCAAGAGCGCCGCCGGATTGCGCGGCGTCCTCTCGACCAGCGTCTCAAGGTGACCACGGTCCTGAAGGGAAAAGAAGAGACCTTCCACGGACGGGTCATCGATCTCACCGAAATTGGCCTGGGAGCGGTGATCGCCGGGTCTCTGCGACAAAACCAATATGTCGTCCTGGAACTCCACGGGTCTGTAACCCAAGGCACGCTCAAGCTGGGAGCGGTGGTGCGCTACGCGCGCGGCTTTCGCCATGGCTTCGAGTTTTTAGGGCTCAGTGATACGGAATTGGAAGACCTGAGGAGCGCGTGCGCCGAGGTGAATAGTACGGTTGTATAAGTTTCATTTTGGCCAGAGCCAGCCAAAGGTCCCGGCTGTGAGCATGGCGTACAGCAGGCCGTCGATGGTGGCTTTGATGGTTGTGCTCCAGGCGCGGCGGTACCAGATGGACATCTGCCAGAGAGCTGCCGCGTAGCCGATGAAGGCCGTCGCCCCGGCCAACTGGAAGACACGCAGGTACGACGTGCCGTGGGCCAGTGCGCGTCCGGAAATATAGGCGGCGAAGATGCTGATCGCCACGGCATAGAGAAACCACAGCGTGAGGTTTCTGCCCATGGTGAATTCTCCGCCGGGGAGCACGGTGATGATAGCGACCGGGCCTTTCTTTAATTTTTCGGCGAACTCCGGGCTTTTCATTTCCGCCATGCTCCCGGCGCGGGGGACCATGTAGTCACCTGCAGGAATGGCCAGCGGACGCACCGCCGCCGTGAATTTGTCCTCATCGGGCATCTTGGGATAGTCGCTCTTATGCCAAGGCAGCGCCATGTGAACGATGGAGCTGACGACGAACACGACCACCGCCGACAGCAGGATCGGAAGCCACAATTCTAGAATTCCAGTCATGGCCGCAAATATGTCACATCCGCGGAACCGGGGTCAAGAACCGGGATTCTTTCCATTCACAATCCGTCCCGGCATGCACGTGTCATGGGCAGGCTTGGCGGATGTTCCTTTGGCGTATTTGAGTCCGCCGCGGCTTTTAGACATAACAAGTTACGTCTCTGGAGCTTGCGGAAAAATGCCGGCGCCACAGTCCAAGAGGGCGGCTTCAGCTGCCCGTAAATTGAGAGGAAAACGTGTGGCTTCAACCACGGTTTAATTCCCCAATCCTTCGAGAAGATCTGTGTTCTTCCTTTAACCGCAAGGGCATTCTTCGCAGGCCCATGCAAGACTACACGCCCTGGACCGAGGCTGAATCCGCCCTCTTGGACAGTTGTGCCGGCATTTCCGCAAGCTCTCTGCGAATCGATTTTCGGTTCTTGCCGCGCCTTGCAATTCCTGGCGACTCCCGTGAGAATCAATGGGCACGGGATATCAGTATCCGGCCATTATTTTGAGGACCAGGCGACATGCTTTCACAGCTCCGCGCGACCCCGAACCTGCTCACGTTGCTGCGCTTGATCTTCGTGCCCTTTGCCGTGATTGCGGTGCTCGGCAACCACTACGCGTGGGCGCTGGGTATTTTCATTGTCGCCGGCATTACCGACGGACTGGATGGACTGCTGGCCCGCGTGCTGGAGCAGCAGACCCTGCTGGGACAGTATCTCGATCCAGTGGCCGATAAACTGCTCCTCAGCACCATGTTCCTTACCCTGTCATTCGTACACTCCAACCCCGTCCCCATTCCCTGGCCGGTCACGGTGCTGGTGTTCTTCCGCGACATTGTGATCCTGGTGGTATGTACGCTGTTGTACGCCACCGGGACCCTGCGCACCTTCCGGCCCAGTTGGATGGGAAAAGCCAATACGCTGGCCCAGATCGTCACTGTGCCGCTGGTCATGCTGCATCAGATTCTCCCCGGCTCGATCTGGTTTAAGTACGGAAGGCGGGCCGCAATCAACGCCACGGTCGCCTTGACCATCATTTCGGGTGTGCACTATGTCATCCGGCTGGCGATTGATCTGCGGAAGGCCGGGGAGAAGAATAGCGCAGCGGGCGTGGAGTAAGCAGGCAAAACCCGAAGCTCACCACGGAGGCACGGAGTCACGGAGAAAAACAAAAACCGGTACTTGGTATTCGGTAGTTGGTAGTTAATTTCAGGAAGATCACAGTTTTTCAGATTCAGCAATGCTTCGATTAGCCGCAAATACCAACTACCGAGTACCAAATACCTGTTGCTTTGTTTTCCTCCTCGCCTCCCGTGACTCCGTGGTGAAGCGCTTGGTTTTTGCCTGACGCGCCGTGCTATCATCGGCCCGCTTCCTCACTTTTTGCGAAAGACCAGGAGTGTGATGGCATCACAGTTAGGCCGGTATGAAATTCTTGCCGAACTCGGCCGGGGATCGATGGGCGCCGTCTTTCAGGCGCGCGATCCGAAGATCGGCCGCGTGGTGGCGATCAAGACCATCGCGGTTCCCGGGTCAGGCCCGGGGGAGGAGGAGCAATACCGCCAGCGGTTCGTGCGCGAGGCCCAGGCCGCGGGCCGGCTGTCGCATCCCGGCATTGTGACCGTCTACGACGTGGATGAAGACGCCGCTACACAGACCCCGTTCATCGTGATGGAATACATTGCCGGCCATCCGCTCGACCGGCTGGCGTCCGGCTTCCCCGATGGCCGGCTGCCGGCCGCCAAGGCGCTCGAGATCTTGCAGCAGGTAGGCGAAGCCCTTGATTACGCGCATGGGCAAGGCATCGTCCACCGTGATGTGAAGCCGTCGAACATCATCGTGACCGAAGAGGGAAAGGCCAAGATCGCCGACTTCGGCATCGCCAAACTCTCAGTGACCGATCTCACGATACCCGGCCAGGTGATGGGCACGCCCTCGTATATGTCCCCGGAACAGTTGAGCGGCCGGGCCATCGATGGGCGCTCGGACTTGTTCTCGCTGGGCGTGATCGCCTACTGGCTGTTCTCCGGGGAGAAGCCGTTTACCGGCGATTCGGTCACCACCATCGCATTTCAAGTGGCGTTCGCGGAACCGAAACCGCTGACCGAGGTAAATCCCTCGCTGGGCGCAGATTACCAGTATGTCGCCGCGCGGGCCCTGGCCAAGGAGCCGGCCAGGCGTTACCAGACGGGCAAAGAATTTGCCGCCGACGTGCAGGACCTCGGTTCTGGACGGCCGCCACGCTCGCGGCTGGCGGCTGCGGAAAAGACGCAGCTCACCGGCGCCGGGGTGGCGCCCGTGGAGAATTCCGGCGACTGGATCAGCCGTATGCAATTTCTGCCGGGGCCGTTCCGCCGTCCACTGGCGGTTTATCCGGCGCTGGGCTTGTTGCTGCTGGCCCTCATGGCGGTCTTGTTTTCCTCGCTCTCCTCACCGGGAACCAAAGGGCCACGCGCCATGATGCAACTGGTGGGCCAGCATCCGTTCCAGACGGCGGAGCTATGGGTATGGGTCGATAGCGATCTCCGCTACCACAACGAAATCACCGGTGCGCCACGGAGGCGCGGCAGCCAGGCTTCCTATTTTGGAACGCTCTCGATGACCATTCCGGTAACCGCGGGCGATCACAGAATTCGAGTGCAGGTAAAGTCTCCAGAGAACGGATTAGAGCAGGAGAGCACGATCGAAGGACAATTTCCCGCCAAAAGCAATCGCATCCTGCGGGCCAACATCAGCGCCCGGGGAATGGACCTGGATTGGCAATGAAGTGAGATCATTTGGTAATTGGGTAATTTAGTAATTGCGTAATTGGGCCGCCCCGCAGACCAGATGGCATCAAGGCCGGGTTTTCAATTACCCACTTTACCAACTTACCCAATTACCCAATTCGGATTGCATTTGGTAAATTGGGGCACACGCCCGGCGGGTTTTCAATTACCAAATCACCAAATTACTCAATTGCCAAATGCAAGCCAATTCCCCAATTCGGCCTGCTAGAATCAAAGACTTGGCACTGCGACTCTACAACACGCTTTCCGGCAAGATTGAAGAATTCACTCCAGCGCGGGCCAATACGGTCCGCATGTATGCCTGCGGGCCGACGGTCTATGACTACGGACACATCGGCAACTTCAGGACTTTCGTGGCCGTGGACGTGCTTCGCCGCTTTCTACTGCAGAGCGGGCGCCAGCTTGAGCACGTCATGAACATCACCGATGTGGATGACAAGATCATCCGCAATGCGGCCCAGCAGCAGAAGACGGTCAACGACTACACCAAGAAGTTTGAAGATGCGTTTCTGGAAGACATGCACACGCTGAATCTGCAGCAGCCGGAACATATGGTGCGGGCCACCGCGCATATTCAGGAAATGGCGGAGCTCATCCAAAAGCTGGAGCAGAAGGGTTTTGCCTACCGCACGGAAGACGGCTCGTATTACTTCCACATCGCAAAATTCCCGGAGTACGGCAAGCTCTCGAAAAAAGACCTGGGCGGCATGGAGACCGGCGCCCGCGTCGACGTGGATGAATACGAAAAAGACAATGCCCGCGACTTCGCATTGTGGAAAGCACCCAAAGAAGGCGAGCACTTCTGGGAGACTTCCATCGGCAAGGGGCGTCCCGGCTGGCACATCGAGTGCTCGGTCATGGCGATGAAGTATCTCGGCCCCAGCCTCGATCTTCATGCCGGCGGCGAAGACCTGGCTTTCCCCCATCACGAGAACGAGATCGCCCAATCGGAGGCCGCGACCGGGCTTCCGTTCGCGCGCTTCTGGATGCACGTGAGATTTCTGCTGGTGGAAGGCAAGAAGATGTCGAAGAGCCTGGGCAACTTCTTTACCCTGCGGGACTTGCTGCTCGAAGGGCATAAGCCTTCGGCCATACGCTTTCTGCTGGCCTCAGTGCCCTATACCAAGCAATTGAATTTCACCAAAGACGGGCTCAAGCAGGCGGCGCATTCAGTGCAGAGGCTGCGCGACTTCCAGGCCCGTCTCGCCATGGCGCAGTTGCCCCCCGGACGTAGCCAGGAAATCCATGATCTCGCGGCCCGCGCCCGCAGCCTGATGACCGCCGGTCTTGAAGACGACTTGAATACCGCGCAGGCGTTGGCGGCCATCTTCGACATGGTGCGCGAAGCCAACATCGCCGCCGACCGCAACCTGCTGCTGCACGATGATAGGGCCCCCCTGCTGGGCGCACTGCGGCAGTTCGATGAAATCTTTGCCGTCCTGGAAGACGACGATGCCGCCAAGATCAACCGGGCCATGGAGTGGGCGCGCGCCGAAGGCCGTATCGGCGCCGGAACCTCGACCCCGGCGATTTCCGATGAAGAGATTGAGAAGCTGATCGCCGAACGCACGGCAGCGAAGAAGGCCCGCGACTTCACCCGCTCCGACGCACTGCGTGCCCAACTGACCGAGGCCGGCATAATTCTCGAAGACACGAAGGATGGAGTACGGTGGAAGCGAAAGTAGAGGGGATTTAAAATTTTAAATTTGAAGTTCTAAATTCAAAATCTTGTCTACTCTCGCGCGGCGAAAAAAGGCCGCGACTGCGCCCGGTTCGATGTGCAGGTTTTAAATTTCAAATTTAAAATCTTTCTTACTCTCTCTCGTCCTCTTATTGTTTTTCTGCCGTGCTATTGCCGATGGCATCGCCGGACAGGACTAATTCCACGCGGCGGTTTTGCTGCCGGCCCTCGGCCGTGTCGTTGGTGGCCACCGGCTGGGTCTTGCCGAGTCCTCGGGAAGCAATGGAGCCGCCGGCAATGCCCTGCTGCACCAGGTAATCGCGCACTGCGGCTGCGCGGCGCTCCGAGAGTCCTTGATTGTATTCGTCACCGCCCACGCTGTCTGTATGGCCTTCAACATCCAGATGCAATCCGGGATAGGCGAGCACGATGCCTGAAACCTTGGCCAGCCGTTCACGCGCGCCCGGCAGCAATTCCGCGCTTCCAGTCTTGAACAGCACGTCGGACAAGTTGGCGATCAATCCGCGGGCGGTGTCGCGGGTGGCCAAAATGGAGTTGAGCTGTTGCAAGAGGCGGGCGCGCAGGTCCAGCTTTTCTTTTTCCGCCTGCTGGCGGGCCAGATCGGCCTGCTGCCGCGCCTGCTCGGCTTGCTGCGCCAGTTGGCGTGACTTGTCGGCTTCTACCGCCAGTGCGGCACGGGCGGTATCGGCTTCCTGTTTCTGGCGGGCGGCCTCCGCTGCGGCCTTCTCCGCTTCCATCCGCATCTTTTCAGCGGAAGCCTGCGCGGCCTGGGCCTGGGCCCGGGCCAATTCAGCATCTTTGCGCCGCTGGATTTCTGCGTCGGCATCGGCCCGCGCTTTGGCCTCGCGGGCTTCAGCGGCCCTCTTTTCCGCCGCTATACGCGCCTGCGCTTCTTCTTCGCCTTTCAACTTTACCGACATCACTCGGGCTTCCTCGGCGGTCTGCACCACCTCCCGTGCGGCGGCCTCCACGGACGACTTGTCGCGCTTCAGCCGGTACAGCTCCTCGGCCTGGCGCAATTGTTGCTCGGCCTTGACCACGCTCGAAGCTGCATACTTGTCACCCTGGGCGATGTGGGCGATGCGCACCGCATTGCGAGCCTCGAACAGCTCCCGCGGCGTCTTCGGATCGATTCCGAAGATGGCATTCTCGATCTTGGTGTTGCTGGAGGAATACACGCCCCGTCCGAGAAGCTCATATTTGGCTTCGATCGTTTCTTCCTTCCCCAGCGTATCGGTGCGCAGGACATTCTCGAGCACCACCACGTTGCTGGGCTGGTTCACGGCGAAGTAGGGCTCGGCGGTCACGATCATGCCAAAGGTCTGCATGGTGGTGGCGCCCTTCAGGCGGGCGCTGCCGTTCTTCACCAGCAATTCACCCAGGTTCTCAGCGCGGCCCTGGGTAGAGACCGCCCACAGGACATATGTCAGGTATTCCAGCCCGAACTGCGTGGAATCGAGCAAGCCGTCGAAATGGGCGTCAATCTCGACGCGCGTCTTCTTGTTTTCGACCCGGGCTTCGCCGCTGGCGCGCTGCATTAGCTCCGTCCCGTGGAAGTCGATCTTGGTGCTCTCGCCCGCGCGCCGGTAGCTCACGGCCTTAGTGGTGCGGGTGACGACGCTCTGGCCGGCTGCCTCCAGGGCTGCGCCGCAGCACCCGAGGACTACAAACAGAAGAACAAGCTGCTTTTTCATGGACTTCCTCATTATTAGCGAACAGTTATATAAATCTATTGCCAAAAGGGCAAACCCGGAAATCCAATAGTACCGGTGGTAAATGGTACTTCCGGACAGTGCCGGCGTCGGCCCTAATTAAGAAATCGTTCAGGTTCGCGCCCGCCGCCCGTGGAGTAATTACAATAATCGGCAGCTCATCATTTTTAGGTTTGGAGAAAGGAAGTCATTATCATCATGCGAAGCAGGCATTGGTTAGCGGGAATCGGAATCTCATTGCTGGCGCTCATGCCAGTCTTGGCGCCGGCCCAGCAGGAGAAGAGCGCGCGCCCCAGCCCTCCGGGGACCGCTGAACTCGTCACCAAAAACAATAAGATCGCCATCGAATATAGCCGGCCATCGATGCGTGGCCGGAAGATCCTAGGCGAATTGGTCCCCTTCGGCCAGGTATGGCGCACAGGTGCCAATGAAGCCACCTCGCTCAGCACCGACGCAGACGTCAACATCGGCGGCGTCAATGTTCCGGCGGGAAAATATACTCTCTTTACGCTACCGTCCGAAACCGGCTGGAAGCTGATCATCAACAAACAGACCGGCCAATGGGGAACCATCTACGACGAGAAGCAGGATCTGGCCCGCATCGACATGAAAGCCTCGCAAACCAAAGCCCCGGTAGAACAGTTCACCATCTCATTCAAAACCACCGGCCCCGGGAACGCTGACCTGATGCTGGAGTGGGAGAATACCATCGTGTCCGTGGCGGTGAAGGCGCGCTGAGATTTGAAAAGTTGAGTTTGAAATTTTGAATTGGAGGCCGCCGTGCTCAATGCAATTTGGGTGTGGCGGTTTTTGGATTCTTCGCGATTCCTGTTTATTCGTGTCCATTCGTGCAGAACCTCTCGGTTACGACTGTTGTCACGCCCATTTTCGTGGTGTTCTGTAAAACATGCTGCCTGACCGTCTGAGGCAAATGAAAACCCTGCTGCTGGCGTCAAAGGCCCCCGGCCTTCACCCAAACCGTTGTCATACAACTGGCGCTACCCTAGCCGCTATCCGCCGTCGCAAGTGTCTTCTGTTGACGGGCATGGCGTGACCGGGACGGATCTTTGCTTGGCGATTACGCATACGGCTGCGGATGTGGCGCTGTCGTAGTGTTTCGGTGAGAGCAAAAAGGTTGTGGTCCAAATATCCGGCAGTAGACTGATTCTGAGTTCCAAGCAGCATCAATGCTGATCAGCCCCCTCCGCAAAGTCTTTAAAGCATCGATTTTTGACTTTTACGCGGCCATTACCTTTGCAATCGACACGAAGTTAGATATCATTTATCACACTTATTCGAATAACAAAGAGTTATCACAACAGTATATTTAGATCATATGCGATTCGTGAATAGAGCTAGCGAGCTTGCGGCGATAAAATCGTTCGTGACGCAACCTCAAACGCAGCCTCAGATGCAGGTACTTGCA
>Ga0210403_10000374_pt1 | contig 48017 bp, 44 predicted proteins | sample IncBWC19MmetaG_FD_150863 | JGI IMG/M metagenome (GOLD analysis project Ga0210403, IMG submission 150863) | Forest soil microbial communities from Barre Woods Harvard Forest LTER site, Petersham, Massachusetts, United States - Inc-BW-C-19-M | ecosystem: Environmental > Terrestrial > Soil >...
GTCAAGTGCCTGGACGAGGGCGTGATCGAGACCGCTGCTGACGCCAACATCGGATCGATCTTCGGCATCGGCTTCCCCGGCTGGACGGGGGGCGTGCTCCAGTACATCGACGGGTATCAGAACCCCGCCCGCCCGCCCTCGGACGCCACGGGGCGTGGCCCCGCCGGGTTCGTGGAGCGCGCCCGCGAGCTGGCCGCCACCTACGGCGAGCGCTTCGAGCCGCCCGCCTCGCTCGTGGAGAAGGCCGAGCGTGGCGAGCTGTACAGCGAGCTCACCGCGGTCCTGGCCGGCGCCTGAGGGCGCCGGCGGGCCGCACGGCGGCGACCGAGCAGCCCGGCGTCGCCCACCAGCGCGTGTGCCGGCCCGTACAGGCCCGCCATCTTGATGCGCAGGCGCAGCGGAGTGGCTGAGGGGTGGATCGGCTCGCGCGGCACGCTCAGGGCGTGCCAGCGCTGCGGGCCGGCGCCGGAACAGCCGCAGGCCACCTCATAGCCTGCCTCCTCAGCGGCGCGAACCGTGCCGGCGTCGTGACCCCCATAGGGGTAGGCCATCGTGCGCACGGGCCGGCCCAGCAGGTCCTCGAGCACCGCGCGGCTACGGCGCAGCTGGTCGAGGGCCTTCGCGTGGCTGAGACCGGGGAGCCATATGTGGTCGGCGCTGTGGGCTCCGATCTCAACTCCCTCGGCTGCGAGCTCCCGGATCTCGCCGGCGCTCAGGATCCGCTCGCCCGGCACGTCGGGGTGGTGCGCGCCGATCAGGCCGGTGGGAACGAACACCGAGCAGCCCATGCCGCGCTCGAGCAGCACCGGGACAGCTTCGTGCACGGTCTTGGCCAGGGCGTCGTCGAAGGTGATCGATCCCTTTCCCGCCGCGCCAGCGCCGCTGTGAAGCTGCCGCCACAGCTCGCCCACGGAGACGAGCTCGTGGCCGGAGGCCTCAATCGTGTCCAGGTGGCTGAGGAACAGCTCGCGGGACACGAACAGGCCGTGCGCGTCGTTGCGCGCGGCCACCGGTCCGACCCCGTGATAACAGAGCACGAACGGGTAGCGGCAACCGAGCCCTGCGCCGCCGGCGCGGGCCAGCCATCTCAGGGGTGCGAGCGACGCCGCGGTCACAGGTGAGGATCGGCCGCGCGCGCCGGCTACTTGAGCGCCCCCCGGATCGCTCCTGACCGGGCGTGTCGGTCGCGCCCGGTGGGTCACAATTGCGCGATCAGCGCCAGACGGACATACGCGGCGGTCCTGTGCGGATGCCTCGGCCTCTGCCTCGGAGTGCGCGCGGCCGCCGCTGCGGCTGCGATGGGCGTCGGCCGCCTCGACGGCATCTCCGACCAGAGCCTGCCGGCATGGGACGGCTCGTTCGCCTCGAGCACGCTCACGGCCATGCTCCGCATGTCGGACGCGGTGGGGCAGGGCGGGCAGATCGAGCTGGCTCGCTACGTGGTCCAGTGGAACGTGGCGAGCGAGCCGAGCCGCGGGCCCAACGCGTGGGGCGACTACCGCGAACGCTTCGAAGCCTGGCTCACGGACGTGCGCGACCTCGGGCTCACGGCCGTTGTGGCGCCAACCAGCTACGACGGCGGGCATCCCGCCTCAACCGGCTCCTACACGCCCGCGCTGCAGGCGATCCTCGCGCTGGCGCTCGGGGCGGGTGAGCCGATCGCCTACCTGGAGCCCTGGAACGAGCCCAACGGCCAGGGGCGCGCGACGGCGACCAGCGCTGCGGAACTGGCCAACGCGGCCAATGCGGTGTGCGTGTCCGAGCGTGGCTGCACGGTGATCGCCGGCGACCTCCAGGACACCACCGGGTTCCTCGCTTACGAGCGCCGGTACGAGCGCGCGCTCACGTTCGCGCCCTCCGCCTGGGGCATCCACCCTTACGTGTCGGTGGCCGCGCACGACGACACGGCGGTGCGCTCGTTCGCAGCGGGCCTTCCTGCTCGCGGCGCCGGCGCGGAGCTTTGGATCACGGAGATAGCGGGCCTCTACTGCCGGCGCGGCACCGTGCTCGGGCAGGCGCGACAGGCCCGCGATGTGTCATATCTGGTCGATGGGCTGCTGCGCGACCCGGCGGTGGCGCCGGCGCACGCCATCTACTACGGCCTAGCCGGCGGCGCCGGGCGCTCCGTGCCGTGCACGCGGAGCGGCGGTGAAGACAGCGAGCTCTTCGGGCCCGGCGATCAGGCTCGTGCCGCCGCCGCCGTTGCCTTCCCCACGCTCGCGGGAGACGGCTCGCCGCTGTTCGGCCCGAGCCCCGCCGGGGGCTCGGCGGGGCTCTGATGTGGCTCGGCCGGGCTCTGATGTGGCTCGGCCGGGGCTCGATCGGGCTCTGACGCGCGGGGCAGGCGGGCGCTCAGGCCGTGGTGGCCACGATCTCGGCCATCAGCTCGCGCAGATCGTGGTTGGCTTCGTAGACCATCGTCTGCCGGGCGGCGCCGTTGCCGGAGCGCACCAGGTCCTCGATGCCGCCAAGCTCGGCCTCGCAGCCCAGCTCGCGCGCATGTGGCCGCAGGCGTTCGAGCAGGGCGCTGGTCAGCTCCCGCGCTCCGCGGCGCCGGCCTGCGGCGAGGTCGAACAGCTCGGCGTCCAGCCCGTGCCGCGCGGCCAGCCAGCGGTTCTCGTCGAGGATCTCCCAGGGCGGGTCGTCGGGCACCTCGCCCCGCTGGAGCTCCTCGGTGAGCAGCTTCACCAGCGAGACCACCAGCGCGCTCAGCGCGACCGTGTGCTCGACCCGCGTCTGGGAGTCCATCGCACGTATCTCCACCGTGCCGAGGCGGGGGTGGGGGCGTACGTCGTACCACAGGTAGGTGTAGTCCTCGATCAGGCCGCTCTCGCTCATCGTCTCCACGCGCCGCTGGAAGTCGGCCCAGCTCGCGAACCGTGGCGGCAGCCCGACACGGGGGAACGCGCGGAAGATCGGCACGCGGCTGGACATCAGGCCCGTGAGCTCGCCGCGCCAAAGCGGCGAGTTGGCCGACAGCGCGATCAGCAGGGGCACGTGCGGGCGCAGCCCGTTGGCGACCTGGATGGCCTCCTCCGGGTCGGCCATGCCCACGTGCACGTGCATCCCGAACACCAGCTCCTGGCGCGCCACGAAGCCCAGCGAGCGCACGAGCCCGCGGTAGCGGTCGTGGCTGACCACGCGCTGCTCCTCCCAGCGTGCGAACGGATGCGTGCCGGCCGCGCCGATCTCCAGGCCGTGTGCGCGGGCGCGCTCGCGCGCGAATGCGCGCAGCGCCAGCAGCTCCGCGCCGACGCCCGCGACGTCCGCACAGGGCGAGGTGGCGATCTCGAGGACCGACTCGAGCAGCTCGGGCTGGATCTGCCCGGAGGGTGGATCCTCGCCGAGGATGGAGTCGATCGCGCTGACCAGGTCCAGCGAGGAGGCGTCCACGATCATCAGCTCCTCCTCGATTCCCACCGTGTAGCGCGGGCCGGTGAAGCGGTGGTCCATCCCCGCACCCTACCCGGCTCTGAGTGTGCCAAATTGCGCAGCGCAGGCGCGCTCGGCTCTATCGTCACGCCGGTGAGCGCCGCCGACATAGTGATCCGCTGGGCAAACAGCGCCGAGGAGGTGCGGGACGCGCTGGCGCTCAGGGAGCTGGTGTTCTGTGGGGAGCAGGGAGTGCCGCTGAGCGAAGAGCGTGACAGGCTCGACGAGGAGGCCTCGCACCTCGTGGCGCTCTCGCCTGAGAGCCAGCGCGTGATCGGCACGCTGCGGCTGTTGGTGAGCGGCGAGGCTGCCAAAGTGGGCCGGGTCGCGGTGGATCGCGCCTGGCGCAGGCGGGGCGTGGCGCTGAGGATGCTCGAGCTGGCACTCGAGCGCGCCCGCGAGCAGGGCTGTGTGCGGGCGCGGCTGGCCGCGCAGCTGGAGGCGATCGAGCTCTACCGGCAGGCGGGGTTCGCGGTGGAGTCCGAGCCGTTCGAGGAGGCCGGCATCATGCACGTGTGGATGGGCCGCACGCTCGGAGCGGAGGCTGCCACACTCGCCGGCGACTGACGCTGCGATCGTGCTGAGCCCGGCTAGTGCCCCGAAAGGCCCACGTCTTTGAGCGTGACGGGGCCGCGCGGGCCGGTGAAGGTGACCGTCTGTGCGTCCCTGGGGACCGCGATCAGATAGACGTTCTCGCGCACGTGGGCCGTGATCGTGTGACCGCCGGGGAGGTTCACGGCCACGCGCGCCACTCCGTCGGGCACGAGCCCCGCGAGGAAGTCGCGGCTGGGTGCCTGCGCCGAGCCGGAGGCAACGGCCAGGCGGCCGGCGAGCGCAGAGGAGTCCAAGCCGCAGGCGCCGCCGCCACCCTTGCGCTCGGGCCAGGCCGAGATCAGGCACATCGATCCCCTTCCCGGCACCACCCAAGCCTGAGCACCGTCCGATCCCTGCGCGCGCCGAGCCAGCCCGAGGTTCGCGCCCGAGGCGCCCGACAGCGCCAGCGGCATCCCTTCGGGGATCTCATCGCCGGCCACCCTGGGGCGGCGCAGGATCGCGAATGCCGCCAGCTGCGCGGGCTCGGGCTCGATCGCAAGCGTTGCTCCAGGCTTGGGCGGCACTGGGCCGGGGCTGGGGCGGCCTTTGGTGGCGATTGCAGCCGCGGCTGCGCCGGCGATGAGCAGCGCCAGCATCCCCAGCAGCCAGCGTGGGCGCCTGCGTGCGGGGCCGCGCAGGCGGATGACCGGTGCGGGTGTGATGGGCGCCGCGGCGGGCGCGATGCGCGGCGCCTGCGCGGCGCGCAGCAGCTCATCGCCGAGACGATCCAGGAAATCAGGCATTGCCCTCTGCCTCCGTGGCGGTGGTGGTTCGCAACGTCCTCAGGGCGCGACTGACGCGCTTGCGCACGACCGCCTCCGAGCAGCGAAGGCGCTCGGCGATCGCGGGGTAGTCGGCCTCATCGAACACGCGTGCGCGCAGCGCCGCGAGCTGATCGGCGGGGAGCACCCTGGCCAGCTCCTCGAGGATGTCGGTCTCGGCGGAGATCTCATCGATCCGCCGCAGGTCGCTGTCTTCGAGCACGAGCGGCTGCATCGCAAGCTGCGTGCGCGCGGCGGCCTCCACCTGCCCGCGCCGGTAGCTGTCGATGAGCAGGTGCCGCGCCGTGCCGATCAGCCAGGCCGCCGGAGTCTCCGGGAGGCGCCGAGCAGGATCGCGCACCACCACCAGCAGCGCCGCGAACGTCTCGGCGAGCAGGTCGGCGGCGAGCTCCGGCTGGGCCACGCGGCGGGCGAGGAACGCGAGCACCACGCGATTGTGGCGGCGGTAGACGGCCTCGAAGCACTCCGCGCGCCCGTCGCGCGCCCGCTGGAGCAGATCCCTGTCGTCTGCGGTTGGGGTGCTGTGATCCCTCATGGATGGACCGTCGAAGTCGACCGCCGCTCTGTGACCACGTGGCCATCCTAGGGTCGCGTGTGGGTGCCCGCCGCGGGCGGGCACCCATCGCCTGTGAAGCGGATCAGCCTCCCTGGGTCGAGCGGGCGCTCGCAGCGCTTGCACTCATCGCCGGGATCGCGAGCGTCCCGCCGGGGCCGCTCGCGTCCATCGACGTGACAGCGCCCTGGATCAGCGCGACGTACACGTCTTCGTGGACCGCCGCGGTCACCGTGGCACCGCCGGCCAGGTGCATGGTCACCGAGGAGACCCCGTCTGGCACCAGCCCCGCCACCAGTTCCGCTCCCGGCAACTGCGCGCTGGCGCTCTGCACGTTCAGCTGGCCTGCCCGTGCGGCGGCGCTCGTGGTGCAGACCGCGCCACCGATCCCGTCCCGGCTGAGCTGGGCGAGGATGCAGGCCGAGCCGTTGCCGGGGATGATCCAGGCTTCCTCGCCCTGCTCACCGGTAACGCGGCGCGCGAGCCCGAGGTTCGCGCCGGAGGCCTCAGAGAGCACGACTGGGATAGAGGCCGGGATCACGTCGCTTGCGATCTGCGCACGGCGCAGCAGTTCGAAGCTCGAGAGCAGCGCTGGTTCGGTGCTCTGCGCCACGGTCGCTTCCGCGAGCGGGGGAACCTGGCCGCTCGAGCTCGGTTCGGCCGTGAGGGCCACTGCGCCGCCGGTGCTCGCCGCGAGGATGACGGCGAGGGACGCCGCGATCGCGCCGGTGCGCCGCCCGATCCTGGCGTTGTGTGACTTCGCTGGGACGCTCATGAGTACCATTCCCATCCGGTGAACACGCTGTTGTACTGGCTGTTGTCTTCCATGATCGAGTAGGCGTTCACATCGCCGTTGCAGGCGGTGCAATAGACTTCGTTGTAACCGGTGGCGTCGCCGTGGCACGCGACGTGTTTGTAGGCGCCGCTGCTGGACCCCACACCGCTGCAGCTGCCCACGCCTTTGCCGTCGGAGTTCCAAGTCTCCGTCTCAAGGAAATAGCCGCGGAAGTTTCCTATGTGATGCTGGTGGGAGCTGAGGCTGCAGCTCGAGCAGAACACGCCCGACCCGGCGAGCGCGCTCGTTGGTCCCACCAGGCCGGCAACCGCCATGGCCGTGCAAACGGCGCCCGCGAATGGGATCGTCCATCCGCTGCGTCGTGGTCGTCGCGCACCGCCCAGCGGGCCGCCCGCGCCGCATCCACCCCTGTTCATCTTTGTGCCTCCCCCGCTAGCTTGACTGACGTGGCCCTGTCCCAAGACCGGGCACGGCATGGTCCTATCACAAAGCGTTCAGCAACCGAGTATTGGGATGGATCTGACTATTACAGGCCGTGATGAGCGGCTGAGGCGGCACGCGGCGGCTTGCGCAAGAAGTCCCTGCTCGTTGCAAAAGTCCAGTTTGCGGACCAATGCCGCGGACCTTGCATCGCAATCCGCAGGCCCAGATTTCTTTATGCAATCTTTAGGAGATCGAAGAGCGAGTCGAGCCGCCGGGTACGGAGCAGAGCAGCCAGCGCGCCGACCACGCCCGCGGTGAGGACGGGATCGGCGATCGTCACGATGGCCGATGGCGGCCCTGTAAGGAGCGTCCGCAGCCACGTGTCCAGGGGAGCACGCGCGAGCGCGAGCCGCATGGGTGGCGCATCGCCGATCACGCTGAGCGTTCCGCCGCCGGCCAACAGCCACAGGCCGGCCTCGCGCTCGTTGGCTCCCTGCACGCTGAGGTGGCATGCCCCGTGCAGCTCCACCGGCGGCGCCGCCAGCGGCGCGATCAGGCGAATCATCCCCAGCAGGTCACTCGGCGGTGGATCTCGCTCGTCGCCGTCGCGCGCTCGCTCCCAGCCCATCGCGAGGATCGCAAGCGCCGCTAGCCCGCGCGCTGTTGCGGTGGGCTCATAGATCACCTCTCCGTCGCGCTGATGGCGGACCACGAGGCCTTCTCGGGAGAGCGCAACCAGGCGCCGCATCAGCGCGGCGTGGCCGGTGGGGAGGATTCGCCGCCCGAGCTCGCGCGGACCGCTTGGCTCGAGCGCGAGCCCGCCCACGATCGCCAGCGTGCGCTGATCGGCTACCAGGCGCAGCGCCTTCGCGCCGGGCACGCTGCTTGCGAGCGTGCCCGCCTGGTCCTCCCATCGCGCCGCCCTGTCGACGATCGTGAGCAGCTCCTCACCCGATCGGGTCAGCGCGTAGTGCGCCCGGGGCGGGATGTCGCGGCTGCGCCGATGGCGCACCGCGCCGCTTTGCGACAGCTCGCGCAGCCTGCGCATCAGGCCGGCATGGGAGAGGGCGGGGAGGCGGCGTTCCAACTCGTGTGGTCGCAGCGGGCCGTCTGCTAGCTCAAGCAGGATCGCGACGACCCATCGCTGTGAGATCAGTGCGAGGATCCGGTGCCCCAGTGGATCGACCCCACCGCCCGGCTCCATCTCCTGTTGTCCACCCACAGTACGCTCGTCGCAGCGGCCGAGCGATTTGTGACCGGGCTGGTGGGGCGCTTGCCTACTCGATGATCACGGGCGTGCCGATCGTCACGCGCGGGGCGAGCCAGCCGATGTCGGTGTCGCGCATGCGCACGCAACCGTGGGAGGGATCACCGGGGATCAACTGGGGCTGGCCGAAGTCGCCGTGGATGCCCACCACGCCTCCACCGGGCCATTCCGAGAGCGTTGAGTAGTCGGAGGTCCCGAGGGCATAGGGCCAATATGGGTCGCTGCGATTGGCGATGCGAAAGCGCTCGCGAATCCAGAAGTGCCCCGGGGGCGTGGGTGTGCTCGGCTTGCCCACCCCCACGGGCGCAACCATCCGCACGTGGCCATCGAAGTAGGCGGTGAGCCGCTTGCGGCGGCGGTTCACCACGATCAGCCAGTGGGTCTGGTTGAAGTCACCGAACGCGTTGCGCGGCACCCAGCCCTCGCTTCCGTTCGGGCGGCCGGGGACGCGCACCTTGACCCACGTGCGCCCGTTCGGGTCGATGTGGCTGACCAGCAGCACATAGACCTCGGCGAAGCCATCCTCGGTTTCGAGGTGCACGCGTCCGATCACCCGCGAGTGACCATCCGGGCGGAGGTAGATCGCGGGTTCGTCGATCGGGTGCACCCAGGTGGTGAAGGTGCGTTCGTCGGAGAGCACGAGGTCGGCAGGTGGAGCAGCGGGGGGCGCGCCGGCGGGCGTGCCGGCCGTGGGTGAGGGGGGCGTGGGTGAGGGGGGCGTGACGGTCTGCTGGCCTTCGTTGGCGAGCGCCGACGATGGCGCGCCGGAGTAAACCCCCAGCACGCAGGCGGCTGCCATCACTGCGTGTCCTCTCCTCATCCCCTCACGCTAGCGGTAGGGACCGTCGGTGCGGGCGGCGGATCGCTCGGCTCCGCCGCCCGCACCTTCAGGTCTGCTGCTCAGCCGGTGAACCTGGGCAGCGCCCGGTGCACCGCGCAGCGCGCCACTGTCTGGTGGAGCGTGACGGCCGCCGTTTTGCTCGACGCGGTGAACACCACGTGCATTGCGATGTGGTGCGCTGAGCCCTGCCGCAGGTTGACGCGAACGGCATAGGTGCCGGTCGAGGTCGGGCTGTGCAGGGTCTTGATCGTGTGGCCATCGAGCGTGAACGTCACGGACGCGATCGAGGAGCCGTGAACCGAGGCCACGTAGCTGCTCTGAGCCATGCAGCCGCGGATGCTCGCGGTGTGCGCCGTGCCTTTCGCGGGCGGGACTTCGGTTTTGGACGCGAGCACCGTAACTGCCGGCGTTGCAGGCGCAGGCGTCGGTTTCGGAGTCGTGACGACAGGAACCGGTGTCCATTCCTGCGTGGCGGTGGCGCGCTCGGTCGTTTTGATCGTGAACGCCGCGGGCTTAGTCGCGATTTCCTCGACCGTTTCGAACGTCGTGCTTGCGATCAGGATGTCCGTCCCGACACCGTTCGTGTCGGAGTAGGTGAAGGCGACGTTCCCTTCCGGATCGCTCTTGCATTCGGGGTCGGGTTCGCCCGCGCCCGTCGTGCAGGTGCCCGTCACGCCGGCGTTCTGGCCCGTGATGGCGAACGTGACCACCTGGCCGGCCGCCGGCTTGCCTTCCTTGTGCACGTTCGCAGTGACGATGTGCGTCCCCCCTGCCGGGCTCGTGCCCGTCGGCGGTGTGAGGCTGATGTTCGGGGCTTCGGCGACGATGCCGCGGCCGGCGACGAGCACGTAGGCCTCACCACACACTTCGGATTTGGTTTCAGGGTCGGTCCCGCACGTTGGCTTTTCGCTCGTGTCGGTTGCAACCGCCAGCGGGAACCAGTCGGCCGGGAACGTCGGGAACGTGATGTGATCGGAGCATTGCCAGCCCTGGATGTTGGCATCGGTGAGCTTGGTTTCACCTTCGTCGAACGCTGGGTTGGCCGCTATCTGCTGAACGCTGCCGCCGCACGGGGGCGAGGTGTTCTCGGTCCACGCGCTGGGCGTGTGTGCTTCGGTGAGGTGTTCGAGCACTTCGCTTTTGTCGCGACCGTCAGGGCCTTCGCGTCCGATCTGTTCGGAGGCGACACTCGTGCGGATGCGGCTGGCAGTGCCTTCTTTTTCGTGTTTTTCTTTTTCTTCCGGCGTTTCGCTGATGTCGCTGCAACTGGTCGTGAAGTAGATGCCCGTCGCGCCCGTGACGCCACCTGCATAGGTGATCCCATCCTGGACGAGGTGCTCGGCGCCCGCAGAGCTGGGGTTGCCCGGTTCTGTTGGCTGGGCGCCGCCGCCACCCGCGGCGTAGTGGTACTCGGGGTCGGTGCCCACGACGACGCGGTTACCCACGTTGCCAGGTGTCATGACGACCGGAACCCAGGTCTTCGCAGATTCATCGGCTGAGAGTGCCGTGCTGCCGCATTGCGGGTCGCCGACGATCAGCACTTGGTATTTGGCGAATTCTTCCGCCGTCATTTTTTCCCACGTGGGACCGCTCGCGACCGTGACCGTGTACCCAGCCTTTTCGGCCGCGTACTGCTCGAGGCTGATCGGCGACCCTTCCTTGGTGATGCCGTCGCCGAGGTTGACCGATTCTTCGTTGAGCAGCGCAGTTTTCGCAACGCTCGCGCTGGCCACCTCAGGCAGGGCCACAGTCACCGGGACCGCAATCGCGGCGAGCGCCGCCCCCGAAATCAGACAACGACATATCGCCCGCTTCATTCCATCCATGGCTATAGCCCCCCTTTGTTTCAAGTTGGAGTCCCGGCGAACACCGGATCGCCAGCGTCACGGCCCATTTCCGTGCGCGGCACAGCGCTTTGCCCATTCCTGTCTCCAGCGCGACCGAGAACCTTACCTGTTAAGGGGCGGTTTGGCTATAGCGCTGCAATTTTTCTTGCTGTCTGTTCAAGTCGATGCAGCCCCGCCGGCGCGAACCCGATCGGTGGGCTCGTCCCAAGCCTGCACCGCCACCTGCCGGCTGATCAGGCCGCCGTCCAGCTCCAGTACGGTTGCGCACATCACCGCCGTGCCGTCCGGATAGCGGCACGCCTCGGTGAAGGCCGCGCCGTTGCTGTCGAGCACCGACAGCTCCACGCGGTGGGCCATGTCGCGGCCGCAGACGTCCTCGATCCAGCTCCTGATCTGCCCGCGGCCGCTCAGCACGCGCGGCGTACTTGGCTGGGAGAGCTTGTCGAACAGCCTCACCTCTGCATCCTCCGAGTACATCGCCAGCTGCGCCGTTGAGTCTCGCTCCTCGATTGCCTGCTTGAACGTGTCGAGGTCGAAGTCGGTGGTCGCTTGGCTCATGGTGGTTCCTCCTGTTGGCGGGTGTGGTCTGGCCCCATCGTGCGCATGCCCCGTCGCGTGCGCGTCAATGGATCGTCAAAAGCCGGTGAGCAGGGGGATCCGACATCCAGATCTGGTCGCACGCCTACCTCATACGGGGGTACGCTTGGGTCGTGCTGCGCATCCACTTGTTGGGGCGAATGGCCGTGGAGTGCGACGGTGGGGATCTGCCCGCACCTAGCGCTCGGCGCGCGTGGTCGCTGCTGGCGAACCTGGCGCTCGCGCCTGGACCGCACCCCCGTTGCGAGCTGGCTGCGCGGTTCTGGCCGGACGTGCTCGATGCCAGCGCGCGGGCGAGCCTCCGCAACGCGGTGTGGGCGTTGCGCCGCGGGCTCGGTCCCGCCGCCGACGATCACCTGATCGCCGATCGCGACTGGATCGGCCTGCGGGCGGGCGCGTCGCTGTGGGTGGACGCACTCGAGTTCGAGGAGCTGGCGCGTAGCGGTCGCGGACCAGAGGCGGTGGCGCTGTGCAGAGGGGATCTGCTGGCGGGCGTCGAGGAGGAGTGGGTCTACGCCGCCCGCGACGCCCATCGCGAGCGCCTGCTGGCTCTGCTCGAGCAGCTCGCGCGGGAGGCGGAGGCCGCCGATGACGCGGAGGCTGCGATCGACTGGAGCCGCAGGGCGGTGGCGGTGGACCCGCTCAGCGAGGACGCGCACAGGCATCTGATCGCCCGTCTGGCGCAGGCTGGCGATCGCGCGCACGCACTGGTGGTGTACCGGGCATTCGCCGAGCGCCTGCGCCGCGAGCTCTCGGTGGCACCGTCTGTGGCCACGCGTGCGCTTGCGGGGCAGCTGCGCGTCGACGTCGATGAGCCCGGCGCCGATCCGGCCATCCCGATCCCCACGCGGACCCGGCTCTCCAGCGGCGAGGGCCGCAGGAGGATCCTGAGCGGCCGTGGCCGCGAGCTGGCAGGCCTGCTCGAGGTCTGGGGCGGCGTCCAGCAGGGGAGGGGGGCCGCGGTGAGCATCTGCGGCGAGGGCGGCATCGGCAAGACGCGCCTGTCGTGCGAGTTGCTCGAGCACGTGGCGGAGGCGGGGGCGGCGACCGCGCGGTGCGCTGCTCTGGATCTGGGCGGCGCAGCTCCATTTGGCCTATGGGCCGAACTGCTGCGCGAGCTTGTCAGGGCGATGCCGACTCCATCGGCGGAGGCTGCGTGGCCTGAGGATCTCGCCCGCCTGGTGCCAGAGATTCCCACGCTGCTACAGCGCCCGGAGCTCGAACGGCCGGCGGTCTCGCCGGACCTGGAGAGGGCACGCCTGCTCGAGGCGACCGTTGCGGCGGTGGAGTGGGCGGCCCGAGAACGGCCTCTGGCGCTGCTGCTCGAGGACACCCATATCGCGGATGCATCGAGCCTTGAGCTCACCGGGTACGTGGCACGGCGGATCGAGACGCTGCCCGTTCTCTTCCTACTCACACGGCGCCCGCTCCCGCGTCGCAGCGAGGTTGACAGGTTGGAGCACGCGCTGAGGAGCCGCTCGCTGTTGCGCGCGGAGATCGCGCTGGGGCCGCTCCCGGCGGAGGCCGTGGCTGAGATCGCCCTCGAGGTTGGAGCGCTCCCTCCAGGGGACGTGGCGCTGGTGGTGGAGGCGGCCGAGGGCAACGCCCTGCTGGCCGTGGAGACGGCCCGAGCGCTCGCCCGTGGCGAGCGGGAGCTGGCCGAGGGCGTGCGCGGAGCGGTGCGTGGCGCGTTCGGATCGCTCGGCCCGTCGGGACGTAGGTTCGTGGAGATCGCCGCCGTGGCGGCCCGCGACCTCGAGGATGAGGAGGTGGCCGCGCTTCCTCTGAAGGAACCCGCGGAGGCGGCCGTGCAGGCGCTCGACAGTGGGATGCTCGTCTCACGCGAGCGCGGCGTCGGTTTCAGCCACGCGCTGCTGCGCGAGGCTGCCTATGCGGACCTGCCTCAGCCGCGCCGGTCGATGCTCCACGAGCAGTGGGCGCGCGCCCTGCTGGCCTGCGCCGCCACGAGGGGAGCGGGCCGCGCGGCTGAGGTTGCGCGCCACCTGCGGATCGCGGGCAAGGACAGCGCGGCAGTGGAGCAGCTCGCCCTGGCTGCAGCCGACGCGAGGGGCGTGGGAGCGCTGGCGGAGGCCGCCGGATACCTGCAGGAGGCGGTCTCCATGGCAGACGATCGCGCCGAGTTGTGGCTGGAGCTCGCCGAGGTGCAGGCCTGGCGCGGGCTTCGCGCCGAGGCCGAGCAGGGCTTTGCAGTGGCACACGGACTGCTCGCTGATGATCCTCTGCGGCTCGCGCGCGCGTGGCTGCGTAGCGCGCGCTGGTATCACGGGCCGATCTGCATGCCCGCGATGGTGCGCCAGAACTGCCGTAAGGCGCTGGAGCTGCTCGACAGGGCCGACACGGAGGCCATTGCGGAGCGGCGCGAGGCGCTCGCGGCGCTGGCGTGGGCGGAGGCCGTCGCCGGGAGCGTGGAGGAGGCCGAGCGTTTGCTGGTGGAGGTTCACGAGCTGTCGTCCGGGTCGCCGGGCGATGACCTGTCGATCTACGACGTGGCGCACGCGCGTGCGCTCGCGCTGCTGCGCCGGGGTGCGTTCGTGGAGGGCTATGCGCCGGCGATAGCCGCTGGCGAGGCCATCACCCGCGCGGGCCGGCCCGACCTCGCCTACGGCTGCTACGCCAACGCCGCGGGAGCGGCCGCCGCGACCGGCGACCATGAGCGTGCGCTCGAGTTCATCGATCGTGCCGACGCTGCGCTCGCGGGCAAGGGGCTGGTGGGGCTGGAGGTGCAGTTGCTCTCGATGCGCGCCTTCGTGCAGTTGCGCGTGGGTAGGACGGCTCTTGCGCAGGAGGCGGCCGAGACCGAGGCGAGGCTCGCCGACCGTCTCGGCGCCGGCGAGATGGAGGCGATGGCCGCGCACGACCTCGGTCTGGTCGCGCTCGCGCGGGGCGAGCACGCGCTCGCCGGCGAGCTGCTGGAGCAGGCGCTCGCGGGCGGCGCGCCGATCAGCCGCCCGCTCACGCGCCTGCGCCGGGCTGAGGCGCTCGCGCGCACGGGCCGGCTCGCCGAGGCCGAGGCCGAGCTGCGAGCCACCGCTCTTGAGCCCATGCGCGCGAGCGACTTTCCGGCGACGCTCGTGGCGAGGATGGCGAGTGTGCAGGGGCTCATCGCTCGCGCGGCGGGCGAGCGGGATCTCGCCGTGCGCCGGATGCGCGAGGCAGCCGAGGGCTGGAGCGCGCAGGTCTCCACGCTCAGCCGTGGCGAAAGCCTCGTGGTGGCCCTCGCCGATCTGGGCAGGCCGGTGGTGGGACTGATCGAGCCCGAGCTGGAGCTCGAGCGCGTGCGTGCGGATCTGCGGGCCGTGCAGGCAGACGAGAAGGGAGCCCAACATGCCGTCGTTTCATGACCGCACCGAGGCGGATGCCGCGCCCGAGGAGGTGTGGAAGCTGCTTTATGACCCGGCACGCTTCCCGGGCTGGTGGGCGGGCATCGAGACGGTGGAGATGGGGGAGGAGGGCGCTTACACGATGTACCCGCAGGGCTATCCCGACTTCCCGATGGCGCAGATGCTCGACACGGTGCGCGAGGAGCGGCGCGTGACCGTCTCCTGCCTGGTGTCCGACCTGCGCTTCGAGTGGGGCCTCGAGCCGCTGGGGGAGGGGAAGCGCACCCTCATCACCGTGGAAGTCGATATTCCCGAGGCGGAGTCCGAGCGTCTGGAGGAGCAGCGAGAGGTGATCGCTAGCTCGCTGCGGCGCCTGGCCGAGCTTTCCGCTTTGACGGTCGATTGACGGGTCGGTGACGGCCATCGGTCACGGTTGCCGGCAAGCCCAACCGCGACACACAGGCCAACCGCGACACACAGGGGGACAAGATGAGCGCCACCGGAATCGATGAAGCGAAGCTCGAACAGTTCATGCACCAGTTCGTGGGCGACCTCGGCGCCGCGATCACCGCGCCCCTCGTCCTGATCGGCGACAAGCTCGGCCTCTACAGGGCGATGGCCGACAGCGAGCCGGTCACGCCGGCGCAGCTCGCTGAGCGCACCGACTGCCGCGAGCGCTACCTGCGTGAGTGGTTGTGTCAGCAGGCCGCCAGCGGCTACGTCGAGTACGACGCCGCCGACGGTACGTTCCGCCTGCCCCCCGAGCAGGCGATGGCGCTCGCCGATGAAGACAGTCCGGCCTTCATTCCGGGTGCCTTCCAGCTGGTGGCCGCCGTGGTGAAGGACGAGCCACAGATCGCCGAGCGCTTCCGCTCGGGCGAGGGCTTCGGCTGGCACGAGCACCATCACGACCTGTTCGAGGGGACCGAGCGGTTCTTCCGCCCGGGCTACCTGGCAAACCTCGTCGAGTCCTGGCTGCCCTCGCTGGATGGGGTGGTCGAGAAGCTCGAGCACGGAGCGCGCGTGGCGGACATCGGCTGTGGCCACGGCGCTTCGACCATCCTCATGGCGAGCGCGTTCCCCACGTCGCGGTTCGTGGGCTCGGACTATCACGAGGGGTCGATCGATGCCGCCCGTGCGGCTGCGGAGCGCGCGGGCGTGGCCGACCGCGTGAGGTTTGAGGTGGCCTCCGCCAAGGACTTCGCCGGAGGGCCGTTCGACCTCGTGTGCGTGTTCGACGCGCTGCACGACATGGGCGACCCCGCGGGCGCAGCTCGCCACGTCCGTGAGCAGCTCGCCGCGGATGGCACCTGGATGGTCGTTGAGCCGTTCGCGGGCGACGCCATCGAGGAAAACCTCGGCCCGGTGGGCAGGATCTTCTACGGCGGCTCCACCATGCTGTGCACGCCCGCCTCGCTCAGTCAGGAGGTGGGCCTCGCGCTCGGCGCCCAGGCCGGCGAGCAGCGCCTCACCGAGGTTCTCGGCGAGGGCGGCTTCAGCCGCGTGCGGCGCGCGGCCGAGACGCCGTTCAACATCGTGCTCGAAGCACGGGTCTAGCGGCGCCGTGGTGGTAAGCGGCTGAGGAGCGCGGCAGCGGCACTAGGATCGGGGGCGTGTCAACTACAGGGGCGATGAGCGAGAAGCCGCTTCCCGGGTACTCGATACGCCTCGTCACAGAGGCCGATCTCGCGGAGCTGCTGCCGCTGATGCGCGCGTACTGCGACTTCTACGCCACCGCCCCGAGCGATCAGGAGCTGCTCGCGCTCTCCAGAGCGCTGCTCGCCGAACCGCGCCTGGAGGGGCTTCAGCTGCTCGCGCGCGATCAGCGCTCCGCGGTGGTGGGCTTCGCCACCGTCTTCTGGAGCTGGGACACCACCGAGGCGAGTCGCATCGGGATCATGAACGACCTGTTCGTGGCGCCCGCCGCGCGCGGGAGAGGCCTCGCCGATGAGCTCATCCAGGCCTGCCTGCAGCACTGCGCCCAGCGGGGCGCATCGCGCCTTGAATGGCAGACGGCGCCGCAGAACATGCGGGCTCAGGCGGTGTATGACCGCGTCGGCGGGGTGCGCGAGCCGTGGCTCGCCTACACGATGAACGTCCCCGGCGCCACGCCCGGCTCACACGCGTGATGCTGCGCGAAAGCGGCTCCCGCCGCCGGCGAGGCCCGTGGTGCAGACGCCGGTCAGCGACCCGGCGTCGCTGACCGCGTGGAGCCCCAAAGCCGCGCTTCGCGCAGATCCCGCCGGCTCTGTTCTCCCGCCACCTTCGCTACCCGGCAAAGCGAGGCTGCGAACACGCCGAGCGCGGCGAGAAAGCCGCCGTAGCTCAGCACGATCACTTCCAACACCCCCACAGTCGCACCATACAGGCGTGTAATGCGGAGCGCGATGAAGTGGCCACCGCGGCGTCGTTCGAGTGCCAAGCGTTATGGTCTGCACGCTGTGAGCGCTCGGACAGTACGTCGTTGGCCACTGGTCCTCACGATGGCCGTGGCGGTCGTGCTGGTCTGGTGCGCTGTTCATGGCTTTGGCGGCGACGGCCTGCTCTCGCTGCTGCCAGCGGTGGTGCTGGGATGCGTGCTGCACGCACGGTGCTATCCAGGCGAGCGAATACTGCTGGGCCTCCGGCATACGCGAGGGCTGCGCTGGCCGCGGCCGCGCTCCGCCCGCACCGGCTTGACGAGCTAGATCCACCACCCCGAACCGGGGTGTCGGCTGCTCGTCCTCGGGGAGGCCCTGCCGCGGGTGGACACCTGTCCAGCGCAGTGCGATCCCCGCGTATCCGGTACAGGCACGTATGCGAGGAGCCTCAAATGTTCCGTCGTCTTGTCGTCGTCGCACTCGGCGTGCTCCTGTGGGCGCCGCCGGCCGCAGCACCGGCTGAAAGCTCCATCCAGACCCCCGCGCGCGAGAGCGGGAGTCCCATCAACGACCAGGGAAGCAGCTACCACTACCGCTCCTACGTGAGGCGAGTGGTCCCGAACGTGCCTGGCCTCAGCGTGCGCGTGATCGAGTTCGCCGACCGTCTGGAACTCGACAACAGCACCGGCCAGACCGTCACGGTCTACGGCTATGAAGGGGAGCCCTACGCCCAGGTGCTGGCCGATGGCACGGTGCGCTTCAACACCCACTCGCCCGCCTACTACCTAAACCAGGCGTTCTACGCCAACGTGACAGTCCCGCCATCGGCCTCGGTTCGCGCGGCCCCCCAGTGGACTGTCGTTGCCGGTGGCGGTCGTCTGGAATGGCATGACCATCGCATCCACTGGATGTCCCCGGCCGTGCCGCCGCAGGTCAAGGATCAGGAAAAGCGCACCAAGATCTTCGACTGGCAGGTCCCTATCCAGGTTGGCTCCCGCCGGGGGGCCGTGGCCGGCGAACTGCTCTGGGTGGAAAGCGGGTCGAAAGCGCCAGCGGGCGCGATCGCCGCGCTGGTGGCCATCGTCGTGCTCGGCTTGACGGTCGTGCTCGTGGTCCGTCGGCGGCGCTCGAGCAAGCTCGTCGGGGCTGGGCCGGGCGCGGGCGAGCCGGGCGGCACCCCGATCCATCCGTCAAAGAGGTCTGGTAGCCGGTGGCGCAAGGAGCCCCGACTGCCGTGCCGTGCCGCTTCCGTTGCGGATCGACCGGCCGCGTGCTGCTCGCGGTCGCGCTCACGGGCCTTGCCGTGCTTGCGACCGCGCCCGCGGCTAGCGCTCATGCGCAGCTGCTGGGCACGTCTCCCGCCTCCGGGGCCACGGTCCAGGCACAGCCCCAACAGGTGATCTTCAAGTTCAACCAGGCCGTCGGCGGGACGCTCGGCGCGGTCCGTGTGTATGACGCGCAGGGCAACGAGGTGGACGACCTGGACGTCACCCATCCGGGCGGACAGCAGCGTTGGATGGGCGTGGGGTTGAAGGCACGCCTGAGCGACGGCACCTACACCGCCACCTACCGCGTGATCTCGGCCGACACGCACATCGTCTACGGCGGCTTGGTGTTCAACATAGGCCACGCCGGGCTGGCACCTAGGTTCACTGTGGCCGGCCTGATCGCTCGCAACAAGAGCGGCCCGGTGACCGAGGTTGCGTTCGGCGTGGTGCGCGGCCTCAGCTACCTCTCATCTGCGCTTATGCTCGGCGGTCTCGCCTTCCTCGCCGTTGCGTGGGTGCCGGGTCTGGCTGGGCTCCCGGGCGGTGAGCCGCGCTGGTCGATCGCCTCCCGCATGTTCGCTCGGCGTCTTCGCGGCCTGCTGATCGCCGCTATTGCCCTCGGTGTTGCAGCAAGCGTGCTTGGCGTTCTGCTGCAAGGCGCGAGCGCGGCGGGCGTCTCGCTCTGGGCATCGCTGAAGAGCACTGTCATCGACAACACGCTGCACACGCGCTTCGGCCAGGTGTGGGGCCTGCGCACGGTCGACTGGGTCATGCTCGCCGGCCTCCTGGTCGCAGCGTCGGCCTCGCGACGCGAGGTCGTCCCCGAGCTGTACCAGTCCTCGTCTTCCGGCGATCCCGCAACCCCGACCACGCGCCCGCCAGGTTGGATGCTGGCGCTCGGCGGGATCGGCCTTGGCTACCTGGCCCTCACGCCTGCCCTCGCCGGACATGCAAGCGTCGAGAGCCCGGTCGCTCTCGTCTTCGCCTCGGTGGTCCTGCACGTCCTGGCCGCGAGCGTGTGGGTCGGGGGGATCGCCTGCCTGGTGTTCGTCCTGCCCGGCGCCACACGCCAGCTCGAGCCAGCTGAGCGCAGCCGCCTGCTGCTCGAGACGCTCACACGTTTCTCTCCGCTCGCGCTCCTCTCCGTGGTAGCGCTCGCCGCCACGGGCGTACTGCAGGCCTACATCAACGTGCGTAGCTTCAACGCGCTGCTGCACACAACCTACGGCGCGCTCGTCCTCGTCAAGGTCGCGATCTTGCTCGCCTTGATTGCTCTCGGCTGGATCAATCGCGAACGCGTCATCCCCGGCTTGCGTCGACTCGCATCCGAAGGTCACCCCCCAGGCCGCGTGGGCATTGGTGCGCGCCGCTTTCTGCGCTCGGAGATCGCGCTGATGCTCAGCGTGCTCAGCGTGACCGCGGCGCTGATCAGCTACACGCCACCGATCGACGTGGCGTCGGGACCGTTCGCCATCACAACAACGATCGGCCCAGCCGAGCTCCAGATGACGGTCGAACCGGCGCGTGTCGGACCCAACACGATCCACCTCTATCTGATCGACGCGAAGACCGGCAGCCAGTTCACCGCGACGAAGGAACTCAACGTGTCCGCAGCGCTTCCATCCAAGGGGATCGGTCCGCTGCCCCTGAAGGCCAACCTCTCCGGGCCGGGGCACTACACGCTGAACTCCGCCGTGCTTTCACCCTCCGGCACCTGGCAGGTTCGGCTCACCGACCGGACCTCCGAATTCAGCGAGTACACCAGGACGGTGAGCGTGCCGATCCGATGAGCGCGCCCGCCATCAAGAGGAAACAGAGGAACGCACTGCTCGTCGGGCTGGTGGCGCTCGTGTGCGTTGCGCTCGCGCGCGTGCCCGGCGTGGCGATCAGCCTTGCCTACCTCGGTCCAGGCATCTTCGTCTTGCTGCTCCTGCGTCTCGGGGGCTATCCAGGGGAGCGCGCGATCCTCGCGTGGGCGCGGTCCCGGAGCCGGTCTCGTGAACCCGGCCGCGCCAATCACACCAGGACGCCGAGCACCGGCTCAGCCGCCCGCATGCCGCGCGGCGGCGCACTGCTCGCTGCTGCGCTCGCCGGCAGAGCCCCGCCGCCCACGGCGCGGCAACCACGTTCAAGGTTCGCGCCGCCCGTTGGCAGCTCGTCGCGATAGGCCGCGTTAACAGCACGGCGCAGCGAGGCAACCAACAGCGCGCGCGATCACCCACGACTCAGGAGAAAACGTGTCATGAAACCCAGCAAGATCGCGCCGCTGCTCATTGCAGGGGCTCTCATCGCGCCCGCTGCTGCCGATGCGCACATCAGCCTGCACCCAAACACCATCCCCGCCGGAGCCTTCGCGACGCTCAACGTGCGTGTGCCCGGCGAGCAGGAAGGCGCCTACGTCAAGAAGGTGGACATGCTCTTTCCAGCAGGGTTCACCAGCGTCAACTACGAGAACGTCCCCGGCTGGAGGACCGACGTGGTGATCCAGAAGCTCACCACGCCAATCCAGGCTGCGGGCGGCCCCGTCAACGAACAGGTCTCCCAGGTCATCTGGACGTGGACCGGACCGCTGGGCCAAGTCAACAACAACCAGTTCATCAACCTCCCGCTCTCGATCGCGATGCCCAGCAACGTCGCGGGACAGGCACTCCAGTTCAAGACCATCCAGACCTACAGCAACGGGCAGGTCGTCCACTGGATCGACCCTTCGCTGGCCGCCGAACACCCGGCGCCCACGGTCAACATCACTCCCGCAGGCGGGGTGATCGAGGACGTCGCCGGCAAGGAGGCTGGCCCAACTCCCGAACAGGCCACTGTCGGCCCGGCTAGCCCCACACACAGTCCCGCCACAGCAACGCCAAACGGTGGCGCGAGCAAGGGCCTGGGCATCACCGCGCTCATCCTGGGGGCGCTCGGGTTGGTGGCCGGCCTGGGCGCCCTCGCGAGCTCCCGCGGCGCAGCACGTAGCTCCACTCGACAGAGCTGAGATGTAAGCACCCTGCCCCGGTCCCTCCTTCGTGCGGGGGACCGGGGCGCTGGTTGTGCGCCCGCGCAAGGCGGCAGAGCCCCCTCAGCCGATCGTCACCGGCCTATCGTTGTCAGATCGGCGATCGCGTGGGCATCGGGCGCTGCTCAGGCTCGCGCGCTCGCCTGCGGGTCCAGCCGCGACATCGTCACCGCGGCGTGCAGCTCGGAGTTGGTGCCGCCGAGGTACAGGCCCTTTACGGGGGGAACGTCGGCGTAGTAGCGGCCGTGACCGATCTTCACGTGCGTCTCGCCCGTGAGCTGGCGGTTGGTGGGATCGGCGCTCACCCACACGGGCTCGCCGTGACCGTTGGTCCCCGGGAGCAGCGCCTCCAGCCAGGCGTGCGTGTCCACCTCCACCGAGTCCGTTCCCTCATCCTCGGGCGCCGCCCACAGGTAGCCGGACACGTAGCGCGCGGCGATGCCGCGGCGGCGCAGCAGCACCAGCGACACGTGCGCGAAGTCCTGGCACACCCCGGCGCCCATGTCGAGCAGGTGCTCGATGGTCGATCCCACATAGGTGACGCCCGGCCGGTACTCGAAGCGGTCGGGAATCAGCTCGCACAGCGCTTCCAGCGTCTCCAGCGGGCTGTCCGTGTCGAGCTCGCGGTCGAGATCGTCGAGGCCCTCGATCTCGGGCTGATCGAGCCACGGCAGCGCGAACTCGCCCGCGGCGTCGATGTAGGCGCTGCTCTTCAGACTCTCCCACGAGCCGTCGGGGGGGTCTGGGGCGGGTGAGGTGACCACGCGTGCGCGCACGTCGATGGTGAGCTGGTCGTGGCTGGTGGGGATCCCGAACTCGAGCACCTCCGTGCCGAAGTAGTCGAGGTGGCGGCTCACCCGCGCCTCCGGCTCGATGCGCGTGTGGAACTCGTCACAGCGCTGCGTAGAGGTGGTGGCGGGACGCACGCGCAGCGCGTTGAGGTTGTCGGTGACCGGTGTGTCGTAGCGGTACTCGGTCAAGAAGCGGATCGCGAAGTGCACAGGTCGCTCACCTCCTCAATCCCGCAGCAGCCGCGCCGGCGAAGTAGCGCTCCGCCACATCGTGGTCAATGCGCGCGAGCTCCTGCTGTGTCTGTTCGCATATGCCGGTCAGCTCCGCTCCGTCGGGCAACGCACGGCGCTGGAAGTCCAGGTCGGCCACCAGTCGGCTGACGCGCAGCACGGGCTTGGAGTTGCGCGGCCCCGCGTCCGCGGTGGTGAACACCTCGTGCAGGGAGTCCACACAGGCCGCCACGCTGTCGGGGTATGCGCGCTCGAACAGCAGGAAGCGCGCCACCGGGTGCGCGTTCGGCGGAGCGGTGACCGCGCGCAGGTAGGCGTGGAAGCCGCCCACTGCCTGCAGCAGGATCAGGGCCTGCCCGTCGGCGGGCGCCTGCTCGCCCGCGGGCATCGCCACGCGCAGCATCCGCAGCACCATGTCGGCGATCTCGATCAGCCCACCCGCGTCGAGGAAGCACTTGGCCTCGTCGCGCAGCATCGAGCGGTTGGCCACGCCCCAGATCAGGGCGGTGCGCTCCTTCACGTACTGGGAGGCGAGATAGGGGCCCGCCGCCGCGGCCCAGCCGGGCTGGCCGCCGCCGCGCAGTCCGAGCGCCGTGGTGTTGATCGCCTCCCACATCTCCGCGCTGATCACATCGCGCACCGTGCGCGCGCCCTCGCGCGCACGCTCGATGCTCGCGAGCATCGAGCCCGGGCGCTCCGCGTCGAGCGTGAGCTGCGCCAGCGCCTGGGAGTCGCGTGTGCTTTCGTCCACGTCGCCCAACATCGCCAACAGCCCGCCGGAGCCGAAGCTCACGCCCGGCTTGCTCTCCGAGGTGCCCTGCAGCTCGGCCTGGAACACGGCCTCCACCGCTCGCGCGGTGAACTCCGCCCGCGCGAGGTTCCTGCCAACCCAGTAGAGCTCGTGCGCGATCCGCGCGAGCATCAGCCCCGCGACCCGTGCTGCGCTTGCTGCTGTTGCTGCTGCTGGCCGGTCCATGCGCCGTAGCGAAGGTCCGGCAGCGCCGGCGGCTGGGTGTCCGCGACTGGAATCCCACCCGCCCCCGCGCGGTCGGCGTCGTCGCCGTCCTCCAGCACCCACGTGTCCTTGGAGCCCCCGCCGCGTGAGGAGTTGACGATCAGCGAGCCGTCCTGCAGGGCCACCCGGGTGAGGCCTCCGGGGACGATGTCGATGCGCTCGCCGAACACCGCGAACGGGCGCAGGTCCACGTGGCGCGGGGCGAGCGAGCCATCTGCGCCGACGGTGGGCACGGTGGAGAGCCGCACCACGTCCTGGGCGATCCAGCGTTCGGGGTCCGTCAAGATCAGCCGACGTATCTGTGCGATGTCGGTCTCCTGAGCGTGCGGCCCGATCATCACGCCCTTGCCGCCGGACTCGCCGGTGGGCTTGATCACGAGCTGATCCAGCCGCCCGAGCACGTGCTCCAACACTTCAGGGTCAGACAGCAGGTAGGTGCGCACGTTCTCGAGGATCGGCTCCTCACCAAGGTAGAAGCGGATCATGTCCGGCACGAAGCAGTAGATCGCCTTGTCATCGGCCACGCCCGTGCCGAACGCGTTGGCAATCGCCACGCTGCCCGCCCGGTAGGCGCGCACCAGCCCGGGCACGCCCAGCAGCGAGTCCGAGCGGAACTCCAGTGGGTCCACGAAGTCGTCGTCCAGGCGGCGGTACACGGCGTGCGCGCGCTCCAGGCCGCGAGTGGTGCGCATGTAGAGCACGTCGTCGCGCACCACGAGGTCCGACGCCTCAACCAGCTCCACGCCCATCTGCCTGGCGAGGAACGCGTGCTCGAAGTAGGCGGGGTTCGCGGGCCCGGGGGTCCACACCACCACCGTGGCCTCGCTCTCGGCCGACGGCGCCACCGAGCGGAGCGCGCCGAGCAGCAGCTGCGGGTAGTGGTCCACGCGACGCACTCGGTAGGAGGCGAACAGCTCCGGCACCAGGCGCGCCATCGCAGCGCGGTTCTCAAGGACGTAGGAGATGCCCGAGGGGATGCGCACGTTGTCCTCGATCACCTTCCATTTGCCGTCGCTGTGGCGCACCAGGTCGCAGCCCGCCACGTGTGTGTACACGCCTCCGGGCGGGCGGATGCCGTGCACGGCCCTCGCGAAATGCGAGCACGACGCCACCAGGCGCCACGGCACGAGGCCCTCACGCACGATCTCGCGCGCGTGGTACACGTCGTCCACGAAGTGGTTCAGCGCGCGGATGCGCTGCGCCAGGCCGCGCTTGATCGCGCGCCATTCCTCGCCGCTCAGGACCCGTGGCACGAGGTCCAGCGGGAACGGCCTTTCTTTCGAGTCCCCATCCACCCCGCTGTTCACGCCGCTCGTCTCGAACGTGATGCCCTGCTGCATGAACACCGCGTCGCGCCGACGCCCCGCGTCGATCAGCCCCCCCGCACCGAGCCTCCGCAGCTCCCTCACCAGGGGTGCTGCCGTGGGCCGGGGCGTGCCGTCCCGCTCGAACAGCTCATCGAGAAACGGCGCCTGGGGCCGATAGCGCTCAGTTGCGCGCGTCTGTACCCCCGAGCTCACCACGGGATTCTCCCCCGCACCGACCGGGTTCGCCTTGGACGGATGGAGAAACCATCGAGTCCGCTGACCCTCACCTGTCGCAACCCCGGATAACGCGTGGAGCGCCCGCCGCGCCTGTCAAGTCGTGAGATGGGCAGGCTCAGTCCGGCCAGCGGCCGTGGCGCTCGTAGTAGTCGCGCGCCGCGTCCTCGGCTTCGCGCTCGCGGTCACCTGCGGCGCCGGTGCGGAACAGCCAGTTGATGAAGTAGATGGCCAGGCCCGCGCTGACCACCGCGGCGCCTCCCTCGAGGTCGGTCTGGCTGCCCATTGCCATGAACACGATGCCCACGATCACCACCACCGCCGGCAGCAGGTAGCGCACCGTGCGCAGCAGCCACGTGTGCTCGTTCTCGCCGCGCCCGGCCTCGCCCGCGCCGGCGTCGGCTGGCGGCTCGGAGTGGAGGTGATCGGTGTTGTGGCTCATGCCGGTGGCAGCGTCCCCGCGGGGCCCGCACATTGATCCTAGGCCTCTTGTCGCCGGGCCCGTCCACGCCGCGCGAGCTGGTCGCGGTGTACGGTTCGACCGCAGGTTCGAATCCTCCCCACCGCAGCGCCTGTGCGCGCCGCCAAGGAGCGCCTTGCCCACACCCACCATCGACGAGCTCACGCTCGCCGACGACCCCGCCGGCTGGAGCGCGCTGGGCTTCTCGCTCAGCGACGGATGCTGCCTCTTGCGCGACGTGCGCGTGCGCTTCGCGGGCAAGGAGCAGGGTAAGGGGCTCGTGGGCTGGTCGCTGCGGGACATCGCGAGCACCGAGCTGGACGGGCTCACGACGCGCCTGAGCGACCGGCCCGCTTGGGCACAGGCGCCGACACACCCGAACGGCGTGGTCGGGATCGATCACGTGGTGGCGGTGTCGCCCGCGCTGGATCGGACCGTGAGCGCCCTGCAGGCTGCAGGGCTGGACCTGCGCCGCGTGCGCGAGGAGCCCACCCCCGCAGGGGCTCCCCGGCAGGCCTTCTTCCGCCTCGGCCAGGAGATCCTCGAGCTGGTGCAGGAGCCCGCGGAGGTGCTGGAGCGCTCGGGCGGCGCCGAGCGTCCGGCGATCTTCTGGGGCCTTGCGCTGCTCGTGGACGATCTCGACCGCACCGTGGCGGCGTTCGGCCCGCACGTGGGCACGGTGCGCCCCGCCGTGCAGGCCGGGAGGCGGATCGCCACCGTGAAGCGCTCCGCCGGCCTGGCCGTGCCGGTGGCGCTGATCAGTGCTGAGCGACGAGACGGGTCACAGCCATGAGCCGCGAGCGCTGGGACGCGGTGGACCGCTACATCGGCGACATGCTCGTGGGGCACGACGAGGCGCTCGAGCGAGCGCTCATCTCAAGCGCCGAGGCGGGGCTGCCGGCGATCGCGGTCTCGCCCCCGCAGGGGAAGATGCTCCACCTGCTCGCGCGCATCCATGGCGCCAAGAGCATCCTCGAGCTCGGCACGCTTGGCGGCTACAGCACCATCTGGCTGGCGCGGGCGCTCGAGCCGGAGGGCCACCTGGTGACGCTGGAGGTCGAGCCCTCCTACGCGCGCCTGGCCACCGGGAACCTGGAGCGCGCGGGCGTGGCCGATCGCGTGGAGCAGCGTGTGGGCCCGGCCCTTGCGAGCATGCGCTCGCTGTTGGACGAGGGCGCAGGCCCCTTCGACCTGATCTTCATCGACGCTGACAAGCCCACCACACCCGACTACTTCGAGCTGGCGCTCGAGCTCTCCCGTCCGGGTGGCGTGATCCTCACCGACAACGTGGTGCGCGACGGCGAGATCGCGGACCCCGCCAGCGAGGATCCGCGCGTGGTGGGGATGCGCAGGCTGCATGAGCTGATCGCCGTGGAGACCGCGCGCGGTCATGTGAGCGCCACCACCATCCAGACCGTGGGCAGCAAGGGCTACGACGGCTTCACGCTCGCGCTCGTGCTCGCGGGTTGACGGCACGCGACTATAGTCCCGGCCGATGGCGCGCGAGCTGAAGCTTGGGCTGAACACCGGCTACTGGGCGGGCGGGCCACCGCCGGGGGTCACCGAGTCGGTGGCCGAAGCGGAGAGGCTGGGCTTCGACTCGATCTGGACGGCTGAGGCCTACGGCTCGGACTGCCTCACGCCGCTGGCCTGGTGGGGCGCCTCGACTGAGCGCCTGAAGCTCGGCACCGCGATCGTGCAGATGTCCGCGCGCCAGCCGGCTGCCACGGCGATGGCGGCGATGACCATGGACCATCTCTCCGGCGGCAGGTTCATTCTCGGCCTCGGAGTGTCGGGACCGCAGGTGGTGGAGGGCTGGTACGGGATGCCGTTCGCCAAGCCGCTCGCGCGCACGCGCGAGTACATCGCGATCCTGCGCGACATCTGGGCGCGCAAGGGCCCGCTGCAGGCGCTCGGGCCGCACTACCCGCTGCCGCTGTCCGACGGCACGGGCCTTGCGAAGTCGCTGAAGGCCTCGATCCATCCACTGCGGGAGGACATCCCCATCTACCTGGGGGCCGAGGGCCCGAAGAACATCGCGCTGTGCGCGGAGCTGTGCGACGGGTGGCTGGCGATGTTGTTCTCCCCCGTGGTGTACGACGAGCTCTACCGGCCCTCGCTGGAGGAGGGCTTCGCGCGCGCGGGCGCGCGTCGCAGCGCCGCGGACTTCGAGGTGGCTGCCACGGTGCCGCTGATCGTCACAGACGACATCGAGGGCGCGGCCGACATGCTGCGGCCCTTCTACGCGCTGTACTTCGGTGGCATGGGCGCCAAGGGCGCCAACTTCCATGCCAATGTGCCGATCCGCATGGGCTATGAGAAGGAGGTGGCCGAGATCCAGGATCTCTACCTCAGCGGCAAGAAGGACGAGGCCGGAGCGAAGATCCCCACCGCCCTGATCGAGCAGCTGTCGTTGATCGGGCCGCGCGAGAAGATACGCGAGGATCTGGTCAAGTGGCGCGAGTCGGTGGTCACCACGTTGCTCGTCTCCGGCGACGCCAGCACCATGCGTGCGGCCGCCGAGCTCGTTCTCGGCTGAGCCGTCCATCCGTCTAGCGGCCTACGTAGTTGATCCTAACCCATGTGGGGTAGGCCGATACCGCGTTTGACATGGCGAACATCCCGATGTCCCTTCCAGTCCACTCTCGCGCTCGCCCGAAGCGGCGCGACGGCGGCGGCGCTCGCCCGGCTCTCGATCCTGACCGCGTGGAGCGCTCGTGGCTGATCAGCGACAGCATGGACCGCGAGCGCATGCTCGACATGGACCGGCAGATCAAGCCCGTGCGCCGGCGCTCCTTCGCGGTGATGGCTGCGGCGCTGCTGCTGTGCGGCCCCTGGATGGGCTGGTGGACGATCGCGCCGCTGGCGGTGGCGGGCGTGATGTTCAGCCTCGCCGACTCCGCGGTGGAGCGCCTCAGCCGCCCCGAGTACCTCCTGTTCGCCGCTTGGGCGGGCTCGGAGCTGATGATCGAGATGAGCGTTGCGCTCACGGGCGGGCCCAACTCGCCCGCGATGGGCTGGTTTGCGATCCCGATCGTGACGCTCAGCGCGCGCTTCCCCGCGCGCGGCGTGATCGCGGGCCTGGCGGTGACGGTGGCGATGATGGTGGCGGTGGCCTTCGGCGTGAACGCCCAGGCGGTGCTCCACCACCCGCCGCTGCTGGTGATGCCGCTGGCGCTCACGATCGCGGTGGCCATCCTCTCCACGGCGCTGATGCGCTCGGATGTGAAACACCGCAGCGAGGCCGTGATCGACCAGCTCACGGGGATGCTCAACCGCAACTCGCTCACCGAGCGCACCGTGGAGCTGGCCCACCAGTCCGAGCGCACCGGCCAGCCGGTGGGCCTGATCGTGGGCGACCTGGACCACTTCAAGGAGGTCAACGACTCCCACGGCCACGCCACCGGCGACGCGGTGCTCCAAGACGTGGCCTATCTCCTGCGCAAGCAGCTTCGCGCCTTCGACCTCGCCTATCGCATCGGCGGCGAGGAGTTCCTGGTGCTGCTGCCCGGAGCCGACAGCGAGCACACCGAGGTGATGGCCGAGCGGCTGCGCGAGGCAATCGAGGCGAGCACGGTCGGCGCGGGCCTGCGCGTGACGATGAGCTTCGGCGTGAGCGCCTCGCCGAGCGGCAGCGCGTTCGACTACAAGGCGATCTGCGCCGAGGCGGACGCCGCTCTGTATGAGGCCAAGGGCAGCGGGCGCAACCGCGTGTGCGCCGCTGTCCAAGCGAGCCGCCAGGCGCTCGCGGTGTGACCCCGCACGGCGCCCGCCGCCGCTAGGGTCTAGCCATGCGCGACGCCGAGCAGGTCACGCCGGCCCAGCTGGGCAGCTTTCAGTATGAGATCTACGCTCGCGGGCTCGGCGGGCAGCGGCCGGCGCTGCCGGTGTCGGTTGCCGAGCTTGAAGGAGGCGCGCGTGAGGCGCTCACGCCGGAGGCGTTCGGCTACGTGGCCGGCGGGGCCGGAGCCGAGGCCACGATGCGCGCCAACCTCGAGGCCTTCCAGCGCGTTGAGATCGTGCCGCGGATGCTGCGCGACGTGTCGGTGAGGGACCTGAGAACAACCGTGCTCGGCACCGCCATGCCCGCGCCGCTGATGCTCGCGCCCATCGGCGTGCAGTCGATCGTGCACCCCGAGGCCGAGCTAGCCGTGGCGCGCGCCGCCGACGCGCAGGGCGTGCCCTTCATCCTCAGCACCGCGGCGTCCAACGCGATGGAGGACGTGGCCGCCGCTGCGGGCGGGGTGGGCCGCTGGTATCAGCTGTACTGGCCCAAGGACCGCGACCTCGCCGCTAGCTTCCTCGCGCGCGCCGCGGAGTGCGGCTACGGCGCGATCGTGGTCACGCTCGACACCTGGATGCTCGGCTGGCGCCCGCGCGACCTGCAGCACGGCTTCCTGCCGTTCCTGCAGGGCGAGGGCGTGGCCAACTACTTCAGCGACCCGGTGTTCCGCGCTGCGCTGGCCAAGCCGCCCGAGGAGGACCGGGAGGCGGCGATCGGCCTTTGGGCGCGCCAGTTCTCCAACCCCACCCTGACCTGGGCGGACCTCGAGTGGCTGCGCGATGAGACCGAGCTGCCGGTGGTGCTGAAGGGCATCCTCCACGCCGACGACGCGCGCCGCGCGGTGCAGGCGGGCGTGGACGGGCTGATCGTGTCCAACCACGGCGGGCGCCAGGTGGACGGCGCGATCGGCGCGCTGGACGCGCTGCCGGCGGTGGCCGAAGCTGTGGGAGACGACCTCGCCGTGTTGTTCGACAGCGGCGTGCGCAGCGGCGCGGACGTGCTCAAGGCGCTCGCGCTGGGCGCCGATGCGGTGTGCCTTGGGCGCCCCTACGTGTGGGGCCTTGCACTCGATGGCCAGGCCGGCGTGGAACAGGTGCTTCGCTGCCTGCTCGCCGAGCTCGACCTCACGCTCGCGCTCAGCGGCTACACCACGCCCGCGCAGGTGGACGCGGGCGCGCTCAGACGACAGAGCTGAAGGCTTGCGAGCCGACCGTGCCCGCGCGCTCTGAGGCCTCGGTCAAGCGCCTCACGCTGATCGCGTGCATCCTCGGCTCGGGGATCGCGCTGCTGGACGGCACGGTGGTGAACGTGGCGCTGCCCACCATCCAGCGCGCCCTCGGCGGGGGCCTCGCGGCGCAGCAGTGGGTGGTCAACGGCTACCTGCTCACGCTCGGCTCGCTGATCCTGGTGGGCGGCTCGCTCGGTGATCTCTACGGCGAGCGGAGGATCTTCGCGATCGGCGTTGTTGGCTTCGGAATCACATCGCTCGGCTGCGCGCTCGCACCCAGCATCGGCTGGCTGGTGGCCGCGCGTGCGCTGCAGGGCGTGGCCAGCGCGCTGCTCACGCCCGCTTCGCTGGCGGTGATAGTGAGCACCTTTCCCGAGTCCGAGCGGGGAGGCGCGATCGGCGCGTGGACCGCATGGGGCACCATCGCCGCGGTGGTGGGGCCGCTGCTTGGCGGTGAGCTGCTCGCGGTCGCCTCCTGGCGCTGGATCTTCCTGATCAACGTGCCGCTCGTGATCCTGTGCACCGCGCTGATCCTGGTGGCGATCCCCTCGCGGCGGACGCGCGCCGGCCCCGGGCGCAGGGTGGACATCCCGGGTGCGATGCTCTGCGCCGGCGGCCTCGGCGGCATGGTGTTCGCGCTGATCGAGCAGCCGCGCCTGGGGTGGGGGAGCCCGGGGGTGCTCGGGCCGATGGTTGCAGGCGCTGCGCTGCTCGCGGGGTTCCTCCTATACGAGGCCCGCGCGCGCGATCCCATGCTGCCGTTGCGCCTGTTTCGCCGGCGAAACTTCTCGGCCGGCAACATCGAGACGTTCTCGATGTACGCGGGCCTCTCGATCGTGTTCTTCTTCTTGATCCTGTTCCTGCAACAGATCGCCGGCTACTCGCCGCTGAAGAGTGGCCTCACCACGCTGCCGGTGACCGTGGTGATGTTCGTGCTCTCGCGGCGCTTCGGGGCGCTGGCCGACAGGTATGGCCCGCGCCTGTTCATGGGCGCCGGCCCGCTCGTGTGCGCGGCCGGGCTGCTGCTGTTCCAACGCGTGGGCGCGCACATCAGCTACCTCGGCGACGTGCTCCCGCCGCTGCTGCTGTTCTCGCTGGGCCTCTCGATGACGGTGGCGCCGCTCACCGCGGCGGTGCTCGCCGACGCCAACAAGGACGACGCGGGCATCGCCTCAGGCGTCAACAACGCGATCGCGCGCGTGGCCGGCCTGATGGGCACGGCCGCGGTGGGCGCCGCCGTGGCTGCCTCCTTCGCCTCCAAGCTCGACCGCGCGCTCGCCGGCGTGCCACTCGACGCCGCCGCGCGCTCCGCCGTTGCGGCCGCCAAGCGGCTGCCGCTGGGGCGCCCCGACGTGCACAGCCTGCCGTCGGCGCAGGCGCGCCTGCTGGCGCACTCCGCCGAAGCGGCCTCGCTGCACAGCTTCCACGTAGGCATGGCCATCGCCGCCGTGCTGCTCGCCGCCGGCGGGCTGATCGGCGCAGCCGGCATCCGCAACCCGCGCGGCGCGGTGGCCGCCGAGGACTGCTCGCGGGGGCAGCTCGTGGGGACCGGGCGGGAGCTAACGGAGGTGCCCGGGGCGCACGCAGCGGGCGCGTAGGGCGCGGCCCGCACGGGCCGAACGGTTCCCCGGAAAGGATCTCGAGCGGCCGGCGTCCTTGATGGGCAGCAGCGCCTCCAACCACCCTCGGAGAAAGGGCCGGATATGAGCACCTCAGATCAGCGCCATGAGGCGAGGAGTCTCGACGCGCCTGTGGCGGAGCACATCGACACAGCGGTGGGGGGATTGAACCGCCGCGCCTTCCTGGCGAGTGGGATGGCGGCCGGCGTGGGGGCCGGGCTGCTCCCGTTCGCGCACGTGGCCGGCGCGTTCGCGAGCACCTCGAACAGCACGCTGCCCGCGGGGGACGCGGCCATACTGCGGTTCCTGGCGGCGCTCGAGACGATCGAGGCCGACCTGTGGCAGCAGTACAACGAGCTTGGCGGCATCCAGGACGGTGAGGAGCCCAGCGGCAGCGGCAACCCCACCTACACCAAAGCCCTGCAGAAGCTCGACCTGGACATGCCGCAGTACATCCACGACAACACCGACGACGAGTTCACCCACTGGTTCTTCCTCGAAGCCTTCTTGAAGTCCCGCGGGGGCGAACCGCCCAAGCTCGACAAGTTCCGCGTGCTGCCGAGCAGCGAAGCGCCAGGCGCGGCGAACATCGGGCGCCTGACGAACCTGATGGAACTAACGGTGGACACGAGCTGGTGGACGCGCTACCGCAGCTCCACCATGAACCCCGACCTCGGCGGCACGTTCCCGCCGGCGGTGCCGGGCCTCCTGAAAGGCAAGTTCCCGGCGATCCCCCGCAACAAGCAGGACCTCGGGCCCCACGACCACATCCAGGCCATCGCCAACACGGCGGGCTTCCACTTCGCCACCATCGAGCAGGGCGGCACCAGCCTCTACCCGTCGCTCGCCCAGCGCGTCACCGATCCGGAGGTGCTGCGGGTGCTGCTCAGCATCGGGCCCACCGAGGCGATGCACTTCCAGACCTGGCACGACAAGGCCGGCAACGCGCCCCCGCTGACCGACCCCACCAACGGGCTGGAATTCCCCAACCTCAACGAAAAACCGTTCGGCGGGGAGCAGTTCAAAACCAACCTCATCATGCCGGAGCCGACGGTGTTCCTGCACAAGCAGCTCGGGCCGTGCTCGATAGTGCGCCCGACCAAGACCGAGGGCGCGGCGATGGGGGCCCTCAAGGGGCTGACCGCCGACGGCCTCTTCAACGGCCAGTCCAACGAGTTCTTCGAATTCATGAAGGAACTCGCGAAGGCTGCCGACGCGGCCATGCGCGAATAACCCCCCTCGCGCTGACCGTTCGAGGGTCGAACCCCGGACCGCGACCTGGCCGGGATGGCCACGGTCGCGGTCCGGGGTGACTAAAACCCCTCGCTCGCGTACTCGCGCATGGCATCGATGATGGGCGCGAGCTTGCGTCCCTTGTTGGTGAGCCGGTACTCGACGGTGGGCGGGCTGGAGGGGATGACGGTGCGCTCCACGAGGCCGGCGGCCTCGAGGTCGCGCAGGCGCTCGGAGAGCATTCGCGGCGAGATGCCGGCGACGGCGTTGGCGAACTCGCTGAAACGCAGCGCACCGGTGAGGGCGGCGTAGATGATGGACAGCTGCCAGCGGCGCTCGAGGAGGTCCGCCGTCTCGCGGACCTCCACGGGCACCGGCTCACATCTACGAGAGATGCGCGACATCGCGAGCCGGCTCCAGTGCGCGGTCGAGGACCTCCTGGACGGTCATCACCGGGTGGAAGGTCATCTGCTCGCGGACCTCCTTGGGGATGTCGTCGAGGTCGCCGCGATTGCGCTCGGGCAGGATCACGTCGGTGAGGCCGGCTGCGTGGGCGGCGAGCGCCTTCTGCTTGAACCCGCCGATCGGCAGCACCCTGCCCTGCAGGGTGACCTCGCCGGTCATGCCCACCGTGTGCTTGACCGGGCGTCCCGACAGCAGCGAGGCCAGCGCCGTGACCATCGTCACACCTGCGCTGGGGCCGTCCTTGGGGATCGCGCCGGCGGGCACGTGGACGTGGAACTCGCGGTTCTCGAACGCGTGCTCCTCGATGCCGAGCTCCTCGGCGTGGCCGCGGACGTAGGAGAGCGCGATGCGCGCGGACTCCTTCATCACGTCGCCCAGCTGACCGGTGAGCACGAGGCCGTTGCCGCCGGAGCCGCCGGGCTTCATCGCCGTGGCCTCCACGAACAGCACATCGCCTCCGGTGCCGGTGACGGCGAGACCGGTGGCCACGCCGGGGGTGGCTGTGCGCGCGGCGGACTCCTGGAAGAACTTCTGGCGCCCGAGCGCGTCGCGCACGGCCTCCAGGTCGATCTTCACGGCCTTGGCCTTCTTGGCGCCCTTGGTCTTCTTAGCCGGCTTGGTCTCCTCGGTGCCGCTCGGCTCGGCCCGCTCGGTGACGGGTGCGGGCTGTGCGGGCTGCTCCTCTGCGGAGAGGCCCGAGGCGATCCGCGTGGCGGTCTTGCGCAGCACCGTTCCGAGGTTGCGCTCGAGGCTTCTGACGCCGGCCTCGCGCGTGTACTCGGAGATGATGGTGCGCAGTACCTCCTCTGAGATCTCGACCTCGTCCTCGCGCAGGCCGTTGCGGTCGCGCTGGCGCGGCCACAGGTAGCCCTTGGCGATGGCGAGCTTCTCCTCGGAGGTGTAGCCGTCGAAACGGATGACCTCCATGCGGTCGAGCAGCGGTCCGGGGATGGTGTCGGCCACGTTGGCGGTGGCCAGGAACATCACCTGGCTGAGGTCCAGCTCGACGTCGAGGTAGTGGTCGCGGAAGGAGTGGTTCTGTGCGGGGTCGAGCACCTCCAGCAGCGCTGCTGAGGGATCACCACGCCAGTCCGCGCCGACCTTGTCGACCTCGTCCAGCAGGATAACGGGGTTCATGGTGCCGGCATCGCGGAGCGCCCGGACCAGACGCCCTGGCAGCGCGCCTATGTATGTGCGCCGGTGCCCGCGGATCTCCGCCTCGTCGCGCACGCCGCCGAGCGACATGCGTACGAACTCGCGTCCGGTGGCACGGGCGATGGACTCGCCGATGGAGGTCTTGCCGGTGCCGGGCGGCCCGATCAGGGTGAGGATGGCGCCCGACTTGGGGTCGGCCTCGATGTTGCGGTCCTGGCGCAGCTTGCGCACGGCCAGGTACTCGGTGACGCGGTCCTTGACGTCCTCCAGGCCCGCGTGGTCGGCGTCGAGCACCGCCCGTGCGGCCACGGGGTCGAGGTGCTCCTCAGAGCGCTTGCCCCATGGCACCGCGATCAGCCAATCGAGGTAGGTGCGGATCATGCTGGACTCGCCGGTCTGCTCGCCCATGCGCTCCAGACGCGCGAGCTCCTTGAGCGCCTGCTCCTTGACCTCGTCGGGCATGGCGGCGTCCTCGATCTTGGTGCGGTACTCATCGGCCACCGAGGCGTCGTCCTCGCCGAGCTCCTTGCGGATGGAGTCCATCTGCTTGCGCAGGAAGTACTCCCGCTGCTGCTTCTCGGCGCCCTCCTGCACGTCCTCGCGGATGCGCTTTCGCACCTGCAGCTCGGCCAGGCTCTCGCGCTGCAGCCCGACTGCCAGCTCCAGGCGGTCGGTGACGTTGAGCGTGCGCAGCAGCTCGACCTTCTGCTCGTAAGAGATGGTGGGGGAGTAGCCGGCCGAGTCGGCCAGCGCGCCGGGCTCTGCGATGGCGCGCAGGAATGCTGCGATGCGCCCGTCGTCGCCGCGCAGCTCGAGGATCTCCTCGACGGTGGCGCGGTACTCGCGCTCGAGCTCCCGCGTGCGCCCGTCCACGGGTGTGTCGTCGGGGCGCTCGTCCACCTCGACGCGCAGCTCGCCGCCGGGGCCGGTCTGGGCGGCGCCGATCAGCGCGCGATGCTCGCCCGAGAGGGCCACCGCGCGGCCGCCGCCGGGCAGGCGGATCTGCTCTGAGACCTCGGCGATGGTGCCCACCTCGAGGAACTCGTTGTCGTGGCGCGGCACGAGCACAACGCGCTCGTCATCGCCCACGTCAATGGTGAGCGTGATGCCCATGTTGGGGAACACCACTGTGTCGTCGAGCGGGATGAGCCGCAGCCGGGGCTTGTCTGAGAGGTTGATGGGGGATGTCTCTGCAGGTGATGGCATTGGTGGTCGCTCCATATGAGCTTACGAAAGTTTAGTTAGTATAGCGCGCGATAGTTGCGGACACAAGCACTTTGGATCGATGCCGCGATGGCGCATTCCAGAGCCAGAAGTGGGAGGCAATGACGCCAGTGGGCCGCGCTGCGCGGGTGGTGGCCGGCCGCAGCGGAGGGCTGGCCGAGCCCGGGGCCTTGGGTCCGATGCGTCCCGCTTTCTGCGCTGGGTCGGAGAGGCGGAAGGGCACGCGAGCGGTTCGGAGTCACGACCGGCTCGCCCTGATTCTACACCTGATCTACACCTCACGTGTATAATAGGTGTATGAAGGTGCGGACCAACATCGAGATCGAGGAAGACCACGTGCAGACGATCATGGACCGATACGGCGTGCGCACGAAGACCGCCGCGGTGGCTCTGGCGCTGAGGCATCTGGCAGGGCAGCGGATCACACGCGAGGAAGCGCTGGCGATGGAGGGCGCGCACGCGATTGCGGAGGTGCCCCCCGACCGGCCGCCGCGCGGCGTGCAGGAGTGATCCTCGCGGACACCTCGGCGTGGGTCGAGTTCGACCGCGCCACCGGCAGCGACACTCACAGGCGACTTCGATCGCTGCTCGCCGACGGGCCGCTGGCGGTGGCCGAGCCGGTGCTGATGGAGGTGCTGGCGGGCGCCCGCGACGAGGCGCGGGCAGAGGGGCTGCGCTCTCTGCTCTTGAGTTGCGAGCTGCTTGCGTTCGAGACGCCCGGCGACTTCGAGCAGGCGGCGAGGATCTACCGCCTTTGCCGCGGCGCCGGAGTCACCCCGGGCGGTTCGCTGGACTGCATGATCGCGGCGGTGGCGCTGCGCACGGGCGCCTCGGTGCTCTCGGGCGACGCGGACCTGCATCGGATGGCGCCCGTGATCGGCTTCGCGATGGAGCCGGTCGATTCAACCCTCTAGTCCCGCTCGTGGAACTCGACCTCGACGTTCTCCTCGTGCAGGCGCTCCTCGATCTCCGCGGAGGAGGTGAGCGCGCGCTTGTCGGCCTCGAGCAGCGGGTCTGAGAAGAAGCTCCGCGGCCACAACCGCCTGGCGCGCACCACGTTGACCTCGGCGGCGAGCAGCGTGACCTGTCCGCCGAGGTAGAGCCAGGCGAGCAGGCCGAGCACGAAGGCGAACAGCCCGGAGGTCTCCTTGGCGTGGCGGACCACGTGCTCGACGTAGTAGCCGCCGAGGTGCTGGAGGATCTGCCACAGCACCGCCGCCAACGCAACGCCCGCCAGCAGATCCCTCGTGGGCACCTCGGGCGCGGTGAGAAAGCGGAAGGCGGTGAAGAACAGCAGCAGGTTGACCGCGAGCGCCACGAGCACGCCGGCGAGCGCGGCGAGCAGGCTGCTGCCGCCGCCTCCGGTGACGAACCCCGCGGCAGCGGTTGAGACGATCGCGAGCAATCCCAGCACCACCAGCAGCGCGAGGCCACGCAGGCGCGCCCTGAAGAAGTTGGGGCGGTGCTTGTGGGGCACATACCAAACCTGGTTGAAGGCGTTTTGGGTGGCGTTGGTGATGCCCAGGCCCGCAAACAGCGACCCGGCGAGCCCGATGGCAAGCGTGACGCCGCTGCCTTTGAGCGAGTGCACGTTGCGCTGCAGCTGGTCGCCGATCACGGGGAACTGGCTGAGCGTGGAGTGCAGCACGCTGTTCTGGGCGCCGGGGTTGCCCTGCAGCACGAAGCCCAGCACCGTGACGAACACCAGCAGCAGCGGGAACAGCGAGAAGAAGCCGTAGTAGGAGATCAACGCGGCGAGCTGGCCGGCGCCGTCGTCGCCGAACTTCTTGATGACGGCGGCCGCGAAGCTCGCGCGCCGGTGGCATTGCTGCCAGCGGTCGAGCGCGCGCAGGCGCCGGCCGAGGCTCATCTCGCTCGCCGAGCGCGCCCGCGGGCGCGCGCACACGCATGGGATCCGCGCGCACGCGATCGGGAGGGGGGTGCGAGACGGGCTGGACTCGACATGCCCATGTGTCTACCCGAAACGAGCAGGGAACGCGAATGGTGGGTGGGCTGTGGCTGTACCCGCGCAATAACGGCCCGGCGTCCGATCCCGCGGAGGAGGTTGCGATCGTGGCCGGCGCCAGGCGGGAGCTGCTGCTGAGGGCGCACCGCTTCCGGTTGCGGCGGGAGGATCTGGAGGACTGTTACAGCCAGGCCACGCTCGAGCTGATGTTGAGGGCGCGGAGGGGCAGGGCATTCGCGGGACGTGCGCACGTGGCCAACGCGCTCGAGCAACGTTTCCTATCGCGCATACATGACCGCAGGCGAGCGCTTGCGGGGCGCAGCCCGATAGAGGCGGCGCTCGAGGGAGCGGTCTCGCTGGGCGACCTTGCAGAGGATCAGGTGGCGATCGTCGACGTGTGCGCGGAGATCGAGCGAACCGTGCTTGCGCGCCACGAGCTGCGCCGCATCAGCGCGCTCGCTCGACAGCTCAGCGCCGATCAGCGCCTGGCGATGGCCGGGAGCCTCAGCGAGATCCCGCCCGCGGAGTTCTGCGCGCGGCACGGCTGGTCGCTTGAGAAGTACCGCAAGGTCGTCCAGCGCGCGCGGGCGCGTTTGCGCCAACTGCTGGTCCTGGCCGAGCTCGCCGTCCCGCTCGCCGTCGGAGCGTCGGAGGAGGACCGCGGGACCGGCCTATGAACATCACATCCCCCACTCATAGGCTCGTCCCGTGGGCCGCCGGCGGTCGGTCACAGCCACGAGCGCACGGCGATGCCCGCAGGTTCGCGGACGGCCGGGGTCCGGAGCACTCCCCTCTCCGGGTCTCGGCCGTCCGTGTGAGCGCGTCGGGCCGGGAGCGGTGATGGTGCTCCGGCGCGCGCCTCGGGAGGTCTATCGCGTCTATGAGGAGGAGGACTTCCTCGCGGGAGCGGACGCCGACGTCGGCGCAGGGGTGCCGGTCCGCGATGAGCCGGCGCCGATCTGCGACGAGCTGGAGCCAGTCCGCGATGAGCTCGAGCCGGCCGGCGATCACCCGGAGCCGGTGCGCCATGGGCTGGTGCCGACCAGATCAGGCCATTGGCGGCGAGTGCTCGCTGCCACACTGGCCGCGACGGTGGCCGGAGCTCTGTTTGGCCTGGTTGCCATCACGGGTCTGCGGTCGCTGATGCAAGCTGGGGCGCTGAGGGCGAGGCCAGTGGCGCCAGGCTCGGCGCGCCTGCTCGCTCGAGGTGTAGCGAGCCCGCGAGCGCATGTGGTCACGGGCGGGCCGTCCGCCGCGGGCCGGTACGCGCATCCTGCGAACGGGCGCGAGCGGGTGGCAGCTGTGAGCGCACGGGACCGGACGCCCGCTGGACGACGCCGGCAGGCCCCTGCCGTGGTGGCGGCGTTGCCGACGGGTGGGCTGAGCGCATCGAGTGGCGTCCCCATCCCCGAACAATCCGAGTTCGGGTTCGAGCAGTGAAGGCACGGCTCGCCAGTGGCGTTGAGCGTCCGCGCGTGCAGGTCACGACTCGTCCGCTGTGGCGCCTGCGCCTGCAGCGCGAAGCGCTTCGTTACCTGATCTGTGCTGTGTCGCTGGCGGGTCTCGCTGCGAGCGCCCGGTTTGCCATCTCGCCGCCGCGGCCCGCGAACATGCAGCCGCGCGCCTCTGCGCCTGGGCCCGACCGCGCCGCGGAAGGCTACGCGGCGCTCTTCGCCCGCCGCTACCTGACGTGGAACGCCTCCGAACCCCAGCAGAGCGTGCGCTGGCTGGGAGGCTTCGCGGGGGCGGGCATGGAAGCGAGCGCGGGCCTCGCGCTGCCGCCCAGCGGGGCGCAGCGCGTGGAATGGGCCGAAGTGGTTCAGGGGCGCGAACCCGGTCGGGGCCGGCACGTCTACACGGTTGCGGCGCAGACGGACTCGGCCGGTCTGTTGTATCTCACGGTCTCTGTGGCTCGCACGCCCGACGGCCATTTGGCGCTGGCGGGTTATCCGGCGTTCGTGGGCGCTCCGGCGAGCGCTCCGGCGCAGGCCTCCGAACGCGCACGGGAAGTCGGCGATCCAGCGCTGGCGACGGTGGTGAGGAGGGCGCTCCGCAACTACCTCGCGGGCTCGGCCGGCGAGCTGGCTGCAGACCTGAGCCCGCGAGCGCGTGTGTCGCTCCCCGGCCTGGCCCTCAGCCTGCAGGCCACGAGTCGCCTGAGCTGGTCGCCGGACGGCCGGTCGGTGGTGGCGCTCGTGCAGGCGCTGGACGCGCGCGGTGCGCAGTACACGCTCGAGTACGAAGTGGACGTGCAGCTCAGCCAGGGGCGCTGGGAGGTCTCGGCAGTTCAGATGGACCCATCCGCTTAACGATCAGACGAGGAGGAGAAAAGTGAAGCGCCAGAGCTCTCGTGTGTTGGCCGTGGTGCTGGTTGCGTGGCTGTGTGCGGGTGTTGCGCCTCCGGCACGCGGCGCGGTGGGCGGTCAGGGCGTGCCCAGCGCGGCACGGGTGGCCGGACCGGAACACAGCGCGACCTCGCTGGAATCCGCGGCGGCCAAGGCGGGCGACACCGGCCGCGCTGTGGCGATGAGCCTGATCGGGCTCGCGTTCGCGGTGGCCGCCACCGTTCTCGCATTCCGGCGCGACTTCAAGGAGGCCGCCGGCGTGTTCGCGGTGGGCATCGTGTCGGTGCTGCTCGCCACGCCCACAGGTGTGACCCTGCTTCGCGACACCGTGGCGTCGCTGTTTGGGTCGCAGTGATCGAGATCCGCTCCTACCGCCGGGTGTTCGATCTGGAGCGACGCATCTATCGCGTTGATCGACTCCGGCTCAACCCCGGCGGCGTGCCGGTCCAGGGCATCTTCTACTACCTCGCTGCTCTCGTGGCGGTTGTTGTGGTCTCGCGCCTGCCGCTGTTCGGCTCGCTCACGGCGCACGCACCGTGGTACCTGCGCTACCTCGCCGTCCCAGGAGCGAGCGCGGCCCTGCTCGGAGTGGTCCGTCTGGAGGGGCGCTCGTTTCACCTCGCCGCGCTGTCGTTGCTTCGCTACCGCTGTGCGGCATCTCTGGCGGTGCCGGGCGTTCGAGGCGCTGCGAAGGCCGATCGCTGGTGCCCCAGCGAGCTCCTGTTCCTGCCGGACGGCTCGGACGCCCGCATGCGGCGCCTACGCTACAGCGGTCCCGGGGCGCTGCTGGTCACGCGCGAGCACGTGCGCAGCGAGCCCGCGGCGGCGCTTGGAGGCAGGCGATGGCCGTTGGGCTCGCGCCGAGCAGCGCTCGTGATCCGCGAACGCCCTGGCGCTCGGGTGTTGCGGCGGCGAGAGGTGATCTCGCTCGCAAGCGGTGCGCGCGTGGTCGTGAGATCCCACTCCGCGGGCGCCGGCCGGGGGTGAGCGATCCGATCGCGTTTGTGTACGGCAACTGCGTGTTCGCCGAGAGCCTCGGCGATCCCTGGGCCGCCTTCGCGCTCGAGCCGTCCTCCTATGCTTGGCTCGGCGACGATCGCAAGCGCAGCCGCTTCCTGGCTCTGGTTGGCGCGCTCGAGGCTGTAGAGGCCGACCTGCAGATCCTCCGCGTGTCGAGGCCATGGGATTGCGAGGCCTACGCGCGCGAGCTCGAGGCGGAGCCGGGCGCCGGGGGGTCGCTGCACGAACGCGCGCGAGCACGCTACGTAGAGGAGCATCGCCGCCGCCTGGGCGAGATGGGGCGCGCTCAGCCGGCCCTGTTCGTGATCGTCAGCCTGCGCGAGCCCGAGCGCGACCTCGCCTCATACGTGTCCCGGGCCGTAGCGGCGCATCCCCGCGAGTGGTGGTGTGGTCTCCGTCGAGCGCTCGCCGCACGCGACCGACGGCTGCTCCCGGTCGCCGAGCTGGAGGCGGCGCGTGTGCGTGCCGACCAGGTACACGCCTGTCTTGCGGACTTCCTGCCGGTTCGACGGGCGCGCGGCACGGAGCTGCAGTGGCTGGTCCGCCGGGCCTTCTGCCGTGGTGTGGGCGAGCCGATCGTGGATGGCCTGCACGAGCCAAGCGCAATCCTGTTCGAGCGCAACGGCGAGGCGGTGCTCGCGCCGCTGGAGGGCGACGTGATGCGTTGGATGGACGGCTACGTTGAGCATCACGGCCGGCTGTTGAGGGTCGAGTCTGAGCTCGGAACGAGCTGGCAGGCGCTGCTGGTGGTGGGGGCACTGCCCGAGCGGGTGAGGTTCCCCGGGGCGCGGGCCGAGCTCATGTTCGCTCCCGTCGAAGGCCTGCCGTTCGGTGTTGATCTATCGCTCAACGCGCGTTACCTGCCCAACGAGCTGGCGTTGCGGGTGGCGCGCAGACGGATCCAGGATGCCGACCAGATCGTACGCGCCGAGTCCGACGGGGATCAGGGCGTGTCCGATCTCGGCTACGAGCGGACGCAGGAGGCGAGGGACCTGCTTGCCTACCTGCAGTCCACGAGCAGGCCGCCGTTGCTGCGCACGACGCTGTCGATCGCGGTCTCGGCGGGCAGCGAGGAGCAGCTGGAGCAGCGAGTGGAGATGTGCAGGCGCGCCTACGGCGAGATCCGCCTGCACCGGCCGGTCGGCGCCCAGCTACAGCTGTTCCTCCAGCAGCTCCCCGCGCAGCGCACTCGCGTGGCCGGCTATGACGACATGCTCACCACTGAGCAGGTGGCCGCGATGATGCCGACTGCGACGCACGCTGCCGGCTCGCGCCGTGGGTTCTATCTCGGGCACACCCTCTCGGGCTCCAGGCAGCCGGTCAGGTTCAACCTGAGGGAGGGATCGGACAGCGACCGCAACGCCACCGTGCTGAGCGTGGGGGCGCTCGGATCGGGCAAGACCACGCTCGCGCAGAAGCTCAAGTACGAGGGGTTCCTGCAGGGCGCGCGCGTGATCGACTGCGATCCCAAGGGCGACCATCGCTTCCACCTGCTCGAGGACGTTGCGCCGCATGTGGAGTCGCTCACGCTTCGCCCCGATCCCGCATTGCGCGGGGTGCTCGACCCGCTGCGGGTGGCGCCGGCGCACCTGCGCCAGGACGCGGCCGTGTCGTTCCTGCGCGAGCTGCTGCCGGCCCGGGCCGAGCCCTCGTGGGAGACGGCCGTGGTGGGCGCTGTGGACCGCGTGCTCACGCGCGCCCGCGAGCCGACCTGCATGGAGGTGGTAAGGGCTCTGAGGGCGGGCGGGGGGAGCGATGCGCAGGTCGGCGCCACGCTAGAGGTGTACGCCCGCTCGGGGCTCACGCAGCTCGGCTTTTGCGATGAGGATACGAAGCTGCCGCCGGTGGGCGCACGCCAGGTGACCTACCTGCCGATACGCGACCTGCCCGCGCCCGACCCGGGGTTGCGCCGCTCGGAGTACTCCCAGGCGGAACGGGTGGGGGAGCAGATCGTGCGCCTTATCGCGATGTTCGCGATGCAGTTGATGGGTCGCGAGCGCGCCCGCCTGAAGCTGTTCTCCTTCGATGAGGGCTGGCGCCTGCTGGCCGATCCCGTGGGGCGCACGCTGCTCGGCTCGCTGCACAGGATGGGGCGCTCGGAGCTCGCGGTGCCGATCATCAGCACGCAACTGGTTACAGACGCGCTGATCGGGGAGCGCGAGTCGCTCGAGAACCTGGTGGGTGCGACGTTCGTCTTCGGCATGCGCTCCGAGGCCGAAGCCGCCCGGGCGCTCGCGCTGCTGGGCTTGGACGGCGAGGACGCAAGGATGCGCCGCCACCTGCTCGAGCTGGAGGCGGGCCGCTGCCTCTTTCGCGATCACCGCGGGCGTGTGGAGGCGATCCAGGTGGATGTGGTGCTGCCGGCGTTGTTGAAGGCCTTCTCCACAACGCCCCCTCGCGCGTGAGTCGAGCCCAGCGCGCGGCCGTGCTCGCGCTCACGCTCCTGTCGGCCACCCAGCGGCCCGCGCCTGCGCGCGGCGCGCCTGCGGCGGCCGACGCGCCCACCCGTGCGACTGCGGCGGTGACGCACCCGCCCCAGTCGAGGGCCGGCGTGATGAGGGCTCCGAGCGGACCGCCCTTGGCTGGCCCCGTCGCGGTGGCCAGCGGGGCGAGTGCCGGTGAAGAGCCCGCGCAGGGCGCAGCACCTGGAGCAAGCGATCCTCTGGTGAGCAACGGCCTCGGCAGCCCGCTGTGCCGGGGCGTGCTGGGGCCGGGGGAAATGTCTGCGCTCAGCGCAGGTCACTGCGAGACCTCGGGCTTCGTGGCGGCGCCCGCGCCCACCGGCGACTACGGGCTGGACGTGCACATCGACACCGGCTTTCTCGGCCTGAGCCAGGGCACGGTGGCGGCGGCAGTGCAGGACATCGTTGTGGCCCCGATCTGGATGGGCGTGGTATGGGCGGTGCACGCGCTCGTGGTGATGCTCGAATGGGCCTTCACCATCGACCTCATCGACTCCGCCGCGGCGGGCGGGGTGGGGGCTGCGCTGCGCGAAATGCAGGCGGCGATCACAGCGCCATGGCTGGCCCTCGTGCTGGCGGCCGCCGCGGTGCTGGCGGCCTACAACGGCCTGATCCGCCGCCGCGTAGGCGACACCGTTGGCAAGGCGCTGATCACGGGCGCCATGATGGCCGGCGGCCTGTGGGTGATCGCCGACCCGGCGGCCACCGTGGGCGCGTTGGATGCGTTTGCGAACGAAGCAAGCCTCGGCACTCTCGCAGTGGCGGCGCGCGGGAGCCCGGCTACGCCGGGCAGGACGCTCGGCGAGAGCATGAGCTCGGTCTATGCCTTCGCCGTCGAAGGGCCATGGTGCTATCTCGAGTTCGGAGACGTGGCCTGGTGCCGCGATACCGCGCGTCTTGACCCGCGACTGCGCGTCGCGGGGCTGAAGATCGCAGCCGCGGAGCTGGCGCTGATCGGCTGCAAGCCGGGTTTGCTGGCCCCGTCGGGCTGCGCGGGGGCTCAGAGCGCGCAGGCGCAGGGCCTGGACCGTTCCGCGCGGCTCCTGCGCGGCGCTCAGAACAACGGCGATGTGTTCCTCGCGCTTCCCGCCAACGGCCCCGACCGCAACTCGATCAACCAGCAGGGGTCGCTGCTGAGGACGCTGTGCGAAAGCTCGGAAGCGACGAGCTGCCGAGGGCCCACAGCTGCCCAGGCTCAGTTCCGCACCGGCGGCGGGACTCTGCCGCGCCTGGGCGGTCTGCTGCTCATCGGCGCGGGGGTGCTCGGCCTGCTGCTGCTGTTCGGCTTCATCGGCCTGCGGCTGCTCGCGGCGGCTCTGTTCAGCCTTCTCTACCTCCTGCTCGCGCCTGCGATGGTGCTCGCCCCGGCACTTGGCGAAGCGGGCCGCGCGGCGTTTCGCCGCTGGGTCGCGCAGCTGCTCGGAGCCGTGGTCTCCAAGCTCCTGTTTGCCTTCCTGCTCGGCGTGGTGCTGGCTGTTGTGGGGATCCTCTCGCGGCTCACCGCGCTCGGCTGGTGGACCCAATGGCTGCTGATGTCGGCCTTCTGGTGGGGAGCGTTCTCGCGCCGCCACCAGGCCCTGAGCCTGGCTGGAGGCGCCGTCGGTGCAGAAGTGCGTGAGCCGCGTCCGGTTTGGCGGCGTGTGAACGACGCGCTCGAGCCGCGGCGGAAAGTCAGCGAGACCATGCACCGCAGGAAAGAGAAGAAGCGCGGTCGGCCGGCCCCGGAGGTGGACCGCGCCCGGATGCCCGGCCACCACGCCCCCGCCAGCGGCGGCGGGTCGGCGCACCGCAATCACACATCCCCAGCGGCGCGTCGGGATGAGCGCGGCGATGAAGGCCACCCTCCGCGTGGCCACGCCGACTCGGGGGTCGACACAGTCGCGGTGGGAGCGGGCGAGCCCGCCGCCGGCACGGGTGGGCGGGAGCGAGACGCGCGCGACTTGCAGGTGGCCGCTGGCACGATGGCCACCGAGCGGGCGGCCCACAGGACGGCGGCGGACTCCGCGGCGGACGGCGCGGTGCAGGGCGCCGCAGCAGGCGGTGCGGCGGCGAGTGGCGCGGCGGCAAGCGGTGCGGCAGCCGGCGGCGAGGCGAGCGAGGCGGCGGAGCGCGGCCAGGCTACGAGCGCGAGGGAGGACTTGACGGCCCGGCGGGTGCAGCTCGATCGCGTGCACGCTGAGCACGCCAGAGCCGCTGCGCGCGGCGACACTCGCCGCGCAGCTGAGCTTGCGGCCCGCGCCACGGGCAACGCTGACGCAGACGCGGTCCTCATGGCCGCGCGCGGTGCGCCGGAGCGCATGGATCCCGAACGGCGAGGGAGCGCCGGCGAGGCACGCGGTGCGGTGCCGGCGCGGCGTGCCGAGCAGCAGGAGATCGGCGCGCGGTCCGACAGCGCGGAGGACCGACCCGCGGTGGGGACCCCGCCGCGGGAGCGGCCTGCCGCGAGTGGGCGCGGCTTCGAGGAGGAGAAGGAGTCGCCCGTGATGCGCGACGCACGCGCGGTCGCAGAACAACGCAAACGCCAGCTGGGGTTCGATCGCGATTGAGCGCTCGCTCAGCGGCCACGAGGGCGCGCGGGCGTTCCGGCGCGGGAGCCGCGCTGGCGCTGGGCGCGGCGATGCTGATGACCGTTGCACTGACGGCCGTGGCGGCGTTTGCGGGCCTGCAGGGCGCCTCGAGCTTGCAGGTCGCCTCGTTGACGGGCGGCAGCACGCTCGGCGCGGGCATATCGAGCGACGGCGTCTCCGAGCTCGCGCGGCGGGAAATCCCCCCGAGCTACCTGCGCCTCTACCAGGCCGCAGCACTCAGGTACGGCGTCGACTGGGCGATTCTCGCGGGCATCGGGAAGGTGGAGTGCGACCACGGCCGCGACCCAGATCCGTCATGCACCAAAGAGGGCGCGGTCAACGGAGCAGGAGCGGGCGGGCCGATGCAGTTCATCGGCTCCACTTGGGCGCAGTACGGAGTGGACGGCGACGGCGACGGCAGCATCGACCGCTGGAGCGCCGCCGATGCGATCTTCGCCGCCGCGAACTACCTTCGTGCCTCGGGCGCTCCCGGGGACGATCGAGGTGCGATCTTCGCCTACAACCACGCCTCCTGGTATGTCGCGGAGGTCGAACGCTGGGCGGCGAGCTATCGCGGCCCAGCAGCGGTGCCGGGGCTCGGCTCGGGCTACGAAGAAGGGAGCGAAGGCGCTGATGCGGGTCTCCAGCGAGCGAGCGTAACCCCGGTGCGGTTCATCGCAGGATCTCAAGCGACGCTCGCGCCCGAAGACGGCCACGTTGCGCTGATACCTGCGGCCGTGCCGGCGGTGGTGCAGGCGATGCTCGTGGCGGGCAACGAGCTTCAGGCGCTTCCCTATGGCCCCGACGGCCATCCCGATCCGCGTGGCGCGCTCGATGAGGACTGCTCCAGCACCGTGAACTACGTGCTCTATCGCTCCGGCGTACGTCCGATCGCGGAAATACTCAGAGACAATCCGCTCGCGCAGGACTACGTGCGGTGGGGGGCGCCAGGACCTGGGCGGTGGGTGACGGTCTACGCCACCACGACGCCCACGGACCACGTGTTCGTAGTGGTGGCGGGGCTCCGCCTGGACACGAGTCACAACGGCACCGACGTGGGGCCCAATCGCTCAGAAGATGGCCCGCGTTGGCGCATCCTCGACCACATTCCCACCTGGGCCCGCTGGTCGGTGCGCCACCCGCCGGGGTTGTAAGGTGGCGCGCGATGGCTGATCGCAAGGTCGATTACCTGCTCATCGGCGGAGGCCTCGCCTCGGCCAACTGCGCTCGCTGGCTGCGCGAGGAAGGCGCTGGGGGAGGGGTGCTGGTGGTGGGCCGAGAGCTCGATCCCCCCTACAACCGCCCGGAGTGCTCCAAGGGTTATCTCCGCGGCGAGGAGAGTCGCGAGGAGCCGCTGTTTAGGCCGAGCGAGTGGTGGGCGGAGCAGGACATCGAGTTGCTGACGCGCACGAGCGTGACCGCACTCGATCTCGATGCGCGCGTGGCCAAGCTCTCAACGAAGGAGGAGGTCGCCTTCGAGAAGGCTTTGATCGCCACGGGGGCGATGGTCAGGCGCCTGAACGTGGAGGGTTGCGAGCTGGAGCAGATCCATTACCTGCGCACGCTCGGCAACGCCGATGCGATCCGCGAGGGCGTGGCCGATGCCGAGGACGTGGTCCTGATCGGCGGCTCGTTCATCGCCTGCGAGGTGGCCGCCTCGCTGACCATGCTCGGCAAGCGCTGCACGCTTGTGATGCAGGAGCAGGCTCCGCTGGAACGCTCCTTCGGCGCCGTCGCGGGACGTTTCTTCGCGGATCTGCTCGAAGCGCACGGTGTGCGCATCCACGAGGAGGACGAGCTCGA
>Ga0210403_10000375_pt1 | contig 47970 bp, 31 predicted proteins | sample IncBWC19MmetaG_FD_150863 | JGI IMG/M metagenome (GOLD analysis project Ga0210403, IMG submission 150863) | Forest soil microbial communities from Barre Woods Harvard Forest LTER site, Petersham, Massachusetts, United States - Inc-BW-C-19-M | ecosystem: Environmental > Terrestrial > Soil >...
ACATTCACACCCACCATCGCATAGGGCCGGTCGCACTGCGCGGAGGGCTTGAACTGGGCGCGGTAGGCATGCAGCGCCTCCATCAAGGCGTCCGGGGCAAAGTGTGATGCGAAAGCATACGGAAGACCCAGCGCCGCAGCCAGTTGCGCGCCAAACAGACTTGAACCGAGAATCCAGATAGGAACGTTGAGTCCCATGCCCGGAACGGCCTTCACGGCCTGACCGGGCTGCAGAGGGCCGAGAAACGCCCGCAACTCAAGTACGTCCTGAGGGAAGCTATCCGCACTGGCCAGTTCGCGGCGGAGCGCCCGGATAGTGAGCGCATCGGTGCCCGGCGCGCGGCCCAGCCCGAGGTCAATCCGTCCAGGGTAAAGCGACTCCAGTGTGCCAAACTGTTCGGCAATGACCAGCGGGGCATGGTTGGGCAACATGATTCCGCCCGAGCCTACACGGATTGTTTTTGTGCCTCCGGCGACATAGCCGATCGCAACCGCAGTTGCGGCGCTGGCAATTCCAGCCATGTTGTGGTGTTCAGCCAGCCAGAAGCGGCGATAACCCCAGCGCTCGGCGTGCTGCGCCAGATCGAGAGAATGGTGAAGCGCGTCCGCCGGGGTGGCACCTTGGACTACGAACGCGAGATCGAGAACCGAAAGAGGAACCATAAGTCTTTCATCATAACGTCTGGGGGCCAAAAACAGCGCTGGCAGGATACGCACTCCGCGGCCGTCACCTGCTGGAGCGTAACGGAGCCGCAGCCAAAACCTTTGAAACACAGCACAACGAGTTGCAACGAAAACCTTTGAAACACAGAGGAACAGAGGAAGCAGAGGATTTTGGGGTTGTGAGGCGGCGGAAAAATCGTCGCGAGCCGCGAACACTCTGATGAATAGTAATACAGAGGAACAGATGTTTTGGGGGTTGTGAGGTGAGCCAGAAATCGCCCGCGAGCCGCAAGAGCTTGATAGACCAACACCGCTGTCTTTTTTACCTCCGTACTTGTTATCCATCAGAACCTTTGCGGCCCATGACGATTCTGGGGGCCGCCTCACAACCCCCAAAACCTCTGCTTCCTCTGTTCCTCTGTGTTTCAAAGGTTTTGGTTGTGGCCACGTCACGCTGTATCTCCGTGGCAGGTTTTGCTCTCGGGTGCGCTTTTCACCCAATTTTCATATACTGCTGCTAGCATCGGCAGGTCGCCATGAACCGGTCCGTCGAGGATCCATCCTTATACATCAATCGCGAAACTTCCTGGCTGGCATTTAACCAGCGGGTACTGGAAGAAGCCCGGGACGAGCGCAACCCTGTGCTCGAACGGGTAAAGTTTCTGGCTATCTCGGCCAGCAATTTGGATGAATTCTTCGAAGTGCGTGTGGCCGGCCTGCTGCAGCGAATTGAAGATGGCTTTGTCGATGCCGGCCCGGACGCGCTCAGCGCCCAACAGGAACGCGACCTGATCGCCCTGGAAACCCGGCAGTTCACGCAGGAACAATACGCCTGCTGGAACCGGCAACTGCTGCCCGCTCTGGCCCGGGAAAACATCCGGGTGTTGCAACTCAGTGAGCTTGATCCGGAGCAGTTCGCCTTCATGGAAGCCTACTGCGAGAAGACCGTGGATCCGCTGTTGACGCCCGTCACCGTGGACCCGGCCCATCCGTTCCCGCGCGTGCTCAATAAAGCGCTGTGTATCGGACTGCTGCTGAAACGCAAGCGGCGGGCCACGGGCGTCTACATGGGTGTGATTACCGTGCCCCGCGTCCTGCCCCGGCTGGTGCGCCTGCCCTCCTCGTCGGGCCACCATTACATCTTTCTGGCCGACGTGCTCACCCACCATGCCGCCAGCATGTATCGCGGGTATGAGATTCTTTCAGTCGCTTCTTTTCGGGTCACGCGCAACAGCAATCTCTATCTGGAAGAAGAAGAAAGCCGCAACCTGCTGGAATCAGTGCGCACCGAACTGCACCGGCGGCGCAAAGGCGATGCTGTGCGCCTGGAAATCGACGCCGGCGCCCATCTGGAGATTTCCGCGCGGCTGCAGCAGACCTTTGAACTGGAAGACTGGCAGGTGTTTCAGACCGACGGCCCCGTCAATCTCTCGCGGCTGTTTAATTTTTATGAACTCACCGAACGTCCAGACCTGAAGTTCAGGCCGTTCATCGCCCGCGAAGTGCGGCTCCCGGCCACCACCGACAACATTTTTGCGGAGCTGCGCAAGCGCGATATCCTGCTGCATCATCCCTATGATTCCTTCGGGGCGGTAGTGGAATTCATCGAGAGCGCGGCCAAAGATCCGCAGGTGATTTCGCTCAAACAAACCATTTACCGGACGAGTGAAAACTCGCCGGTCGTCAACGCCCTGATGGCGGCGGCCGCCACCAAAGAAGTCATTGCCGTGCTCGAGCTTAAGGCGCGTTTCGATGAGGCCACCAACATCCAGTGGGCGCGGGAAATGGAAGATGCCGGCGTCCAGGTCTTTCATGGGGTGGTCGGCCTGAAGACCCATTGCAAGCTGGCCCTGCTGGTGCGGCAGGACCCGGATGGCGCGACCCGCCGATATGTCCACATCGGGACCGGCAACTACAACTCCACCACCGCGCGGTTTTACACCGATATAAGCCTGCTGACCTCGTCGCCGGAGATCACCTCCGCGGTGCATTCGGTTTTTCATTACCTGACGGCCCATGCCGAGGCCCCGGACTATGCGCCGCTGTCGATTTCCCCGGTCGACCTCGCGGCCCACACCCTGGCGCTCATTCAGCGTGAAGCCGAAAACGCGCGCGCCGGCCGTCCAGCGCGTATTATCGCCAAGATGAATGCGCTGCTCGACAAGAACGTCATCCAGGAGCTGTATCGCGCCTCCCAGGCCGGTGTGACCATCGAGCTGATTGTGCGCGGCATGTGCTCTCTGCGTCCTCGAGTTCCGGGCGTCAGCGATAACATTACGGTGCGCAGCATCGTGGGCCGCTTCCTGGAGCACACCCGGATTTTTTATTTTGAGAATGGCGGGAACGATGAAATCTACATTTCCAGCGCCGACTGGATGCCACGCAACCTTTATGAGCGCGTGGAAGTCCTCTGCCCTCTCCTCAACCAGGGAATCAAGCAACGGGTCAAACAAGAGATTCTGGGCGCCTGCCTGGCCGACAACTCCAAGAGCTGGTTCCTCGACCGCCAGGGGAGCTACACCCGACTGCCGCAGCGCAAAGGCGTAAAATCCTTTGGGTCCCAGGATTTTCTGATGGCGGTCGCTGAAGGTACGGCTTCACCGGCCGATATTCCGGAACCCGTATCGCCTGTCCAGAAAGCGCCGCGCAGGAAAACACAGCCTGCCGCTGCTACTGCTAGGAAATCATGATTGTCTATTTTCTGCGCCACGCCTCCGCCGGCAAGAAGACGCCTAATCCGAAAAAGGACGAGCGCCGCCCGCTCGATGATGACGGTATCCTGCAGACCCGCTATATCGGGCGCATGCTGGCCGCGCTCGATCTGCAAGTGGACCACATTGTCAGCAGCCCGCTGAAACGCTCCACCCAAACCGCCTCCCTGATCGCGAATGAGCTGGCCTTTGAACGCCCGGTCAAGACGCACGCTGCACTGCGTCCTGAAGCCCGGCATGAGGATTTCCTGGAGCTATTGGCCCACTTCAAGAAATCCGAATCCATCATCGTGGTGGGTCATAACCCCACCATGGCCGAGTTCCTGAGTAAGACCATTTCGAGGAAGACAGGAACAGCGCAGATTGATTTCAGGAAGGGCGCAGTGGCCAGGGTTGACCTCTTTGGCCGTTCGGGCACTCTCGAATGGATGGTGACCCCGCGCATCGCCCGCGCGCTTCAGAGCACCTTGAAGAGCAGTTCACGTCCGAAGACCGCGCGAAAATAGTCTACTTCTTTTTTCGCCGCCCACACTTCCAGGTCGGCGCCTGCCGCCCCGGCCTTTACCGTGACCGTCAGGTTGGCCTCCCGCGAAGTCACTTTCAGAAGCCGCACCGCCGACCGCCGGCCTTGGTTCAGGCAACGGGCCACCCGCAGCAGCACTATGGCCTTGATCGCTTCCGAACGAAGCGGAGCGGGCAGCAGCTTGATCAGCCGGTCACCCGGCTGGGGACGCGAGTTCCCTTGAAATCGGGCGATTACGGCAATCAACTGCCGCTGCAAGGGTGAGTATCCAAACAGTTCGGAATGAGAAATGATGTAGTAGGCATGGCGGTGGCGGCCTGAGGGGTTCACATAATTTCCAGCTTCATAGAGCATGGCGGCTGCATCGATCCACTCACGAAAACTCTTTTCCATGCGATGCACGGAGCGGGTCTGGTCAAACAGCGATAGCGCCAGCCTGCGGACCTGGGCGGCGTTATCCATATCGACCTGATAGCGGCGCGCAGTGCTGACCAGCACGTCCTCCCGGTCCGATTCGAGTTGCTGGTGGGAGCGCGTCTGCTTGTCGTAGCCCGCCGCCATCTGCGCCAGGATGCCATCCCGCAGGCCCAGCGGCGAATAGCGAAAACCCTTCAGCCCACAGCGCTCCATGATCTGCGCATACACCTCCGCCCCCGCTACTACGATCTCGGCGCGCTTGGGATTGATGCCTTTAATCATGGCCCGCTGTTTGTCGTTCAGCTTGGCCAGCCGCACCGCCAGCTTTTTCATGGCCCCCACGGTCACATGCTCACGGCAGAGGTGGAGGGAATGGGCAGCACCGTTCAGGGCCGCCGCCGTTCCCGACGTAGCCATGGCGATGCGCATCCGGCCTACGGCCAGCCGCCGGGGGATATGGGCCACTTCTTCGGCGATGAATTCCCTCATGCGTTTCATTTCGACCTTGCGCGGCGGGTCGTACTCGATAAATTCCCCGGTCAGGCGCACTGCGCCCAGCGGAAGCGTGACAATTTCCTGGATGTGGCCATTCTTCGAAAGGGTCAGTTCACAACTACCGCCACCCAGATCAATGAGCAACAGTTCGGCGGGCACTGCGCGCAGGCTGGCAATCACACCCAGGTGAATCAACCGGCCCTCTTCCAGGCCGGAAATGATCTCCATTTTCCACCCGGTGGCCGATTTCACCCACTCGGCAAACACCGGCGCATTGGAAGCGTCGCGCAAGGCGCTGGTCGCGACCACCCGTGTGCGGTCCACGGCATAGCCCTGCACCGAGCGATGAAAGCGCCGCAACACCTTGAGCGAGTGCGCCATGGCCTGGGGATCGAGACTGCCGTCACGGAAAACGCCTTCCCCAAGGCGGGTCACTTCGCGGTCCTGGTGCAGTGAAACCAAGCGGCCCCGTGTAAGTTCGGCTATGCTGAGGCGGACGGAATTAGAACCAATATCGACTGCGGCAAAGACCGGCATTGCTTATGCGGGCCTGGCGAGGTCAGGCGCAACTTCAGGAGTGGTGGGCTTCCGATTGCCGGAGGAGGCAATCTTCACAAACAGCCGGTGGACCGACGAGACGGCCGAACTAAACTTGGCAGACAGCAGCGCGCGCATCTCCACCAGCAACGGGCAATTTACCCGGCCTTTGAACTGTTTCTCGGCCGTCGCCAGTAGGGTCTCCCAGTCGTGCCATTCGCCGATGGCATCGTGTACCGGCCGGAGTTCATCGAGTAGTTCCTGTTTGGCCTCGGAATCTTCCGCCAGCTCCGCCGTATAGCGGATGCTCCGCAGGCTGATGCGCATTTCGTGCAACCGGGCGGCCTTGAGGGCCTGACGCGCCGGGGCGCGGCCCGCCATCTGCTGCAGCGCATTGCGGGCCTGGTCCAGAGGCGAAGGTTCTTCACCCTCCGCGGCTGCCTCGCCGACCTTTTCACCGATCTTTTCCATGCGCAGGAAGAACTTGTGGTGATCGAGGTCGCGCACCTCTGACAGCAGGCGGACCGCTTGCCGGTTGCGTCTGGCCTTAAGGAAATCGGTCATCGCCCGGCGGTCAGCGGTCGTGGAACCGTTACCGATCGCCCCCAGAAGCCCCATCTGTATATCGAGGTCCCGCACCTTACCGGCCCGTTTCCGCAGGCAATTCAACTCATCGACGGCCTTCTGCTGCTTCCTTCCCACTTCGGGATGGGTAAAGCCGATGAGGCTTTCCATGCGCCGAATGGTCGTTCGCAGGCGGTGGACGTCTTTTACGGATACGTCCTGCTGTAGCCGGGATGCCGATTTCTTTAAATCAGTGCTGAGCGCCCTGATTCGATTCTGTAATAGGGTCATATTGGGGGATATAACAAGCATATCCAACCCGCCATGATCCTGACAAGCGATTCTAAATGCACTGTTTTCAGTGCATTAGACTGAAATCCTTTAGTTTCAACCAGTTTTAATGTTTTGTTGATCTCATCACAATATTTCACTGCTACAAAAAAGGTGCATGAAGTGTGCGACCGTTGACACTCTGGTTCTTTCGGATTTGCATCTCGGCGCGGAGATCAGCCGGGCCCGCGATGCCTTGGATTTAATTCGCAGCTTGCAATTTCGACGGCTGATTCTCTTGGGAGACATTTTCGCCGACCTGAATTTCCGGCGGTTGACCAAGGCCCACTGGCAGTTTCTGGGCCATATACGCAAGCTGTCGAACCCCAAGCGCGACACCCAGGTGATATGGGTGGAAGGCAATCACGATCAAGGTCTCGCGGATGTGATGTCGCACCTGGTGGGAGTGCCGGTGTACCGGCAATTTGTATGGGAATTCCAGGGCAAGCGCCACATTGCCATCCACGGCCATCAGTTTGACCGGTTTGCGGTGAACAACAAATTCATCAGCCGCCTGGGTGAGTGGGTTTTTCACGAAATGCAAAGGCTCGACCACAAGAATAAAAGGTTCGTGCGTTACCTCGACCGGTTAAACACACGGTGGCTGCGTCTGTCAGCCAAGGTGGCCCACGGCGCGCTCAGCTATGCAAAACAAGGCAAAGCTGAGCGCATTTTTTGCGGCCACACCCACGTGGCCGAGCAGCGCGCCCAAGACGGCATTGAGTACTTCAACTCCGGCGGGTGGATCGACCGCCAATGCACTTACATCACCATCGATGAAGAAGGGGTAAAAATCCATGAATACTCCGGCCTCACTGACGATTGTTATACCGGCGAAGAACGAGAGCCGGCTGCTGCCGAAGTTATTGAATTCCCTGTGCCGGCAGGATTATCTCCTGATGTCGAATACGACGGCGTCCCCTACGAAAGTGTTCCTTGCTGATGCCGGCTCCACTGACGGCACACGGGAAATCGCCCTCAGCTACGGCGACCGCCTCAACATCGAGGTGATCAAGGGTGGCTTGCCTTCCGTAGGACGCAACGCCGGCGCACGCCTCGCTGATACCAAGTACGTCCTGTTTCTCGATGCCGATATGGAGTTGCGTGACCCCACACTGGTGCGCCGCGCCATAGAACTGGCGGAACGGCGTAGACTGCATTGCGTGACCACCAACATCTGGTGCAGCAATGGCGCCCTGCGCGACCATTTTTTATATCTCTGCAATAACATTGTGCAATACGGCTCGGTGGGCGTGACGCCCTTTGCCACCGGCATGTTCATGTTGTTTGAGGCCGCTGAATTTGACCGGCTGGGCGGCTTCCACGAGGGCGCACTCTACGCCGAAGACTACTTGCTCAGCAAGAAGGTGTCGAACCGGCGTTTTGGAATCGTCCGTGGGCGTATCTACACCACCAACCGGCGCTTCAGCAACATGGGGCACTTCAAGATCGCTGGACTGTTCCTTAAGACCATGCTCAACGCCTGGAACGAAGATTACTTCCTGCACGATCAGGGATATTGGCGGCAAAAGGTCTAGTACGATGACTAGGAGAAAAACAATTCTGGCAGATCGGGACATCGGAAACACCAGCCTGCTTTGCGGGCGGCACTACCAATTCAGCCGGTCATCGCGCTAGAATCCACTCTCAGGAATGGACAACGGATCGAGCGCACCATCCCATCGTATTTTCCCTCCTAACTTCTCCTGGGGGGTGGCGACTGCTTCCCATCAGGTAGAAGGCGGCTGCACCAACAACCAATGGGCGGCCTGGGAGAAGCTCGGCCGCATCAAATCCGGCGACCGCTCCGGCTTGGCGTGCGACTGGTGGCGCAACGCAGAACGGGACTTCGATCTGGCCCAGTCGATAGGAGTGAATGCCCTCCGCTTGTCGGTGGAATGGAGCCGCATTGAGCCGCAAGAGGGCGTATGGAGCCAGGAGGCCCTAGCGCGCTATCGCGGGATGCTCATGGGGCTGCGTGATCGTGGCATCCGGCCTTTCGTTACGCTGCACCACTTCACCAATCCCCTATGGTTTGAAAGCAAGGGCGCGTTTAAATCCCCGGAATCCGTGCCGCTGTTTGAGCGCTACACGCAGCGTGTCGTCGCCGCACTGGGCGACCTGTGCTGCGATTGGAGCACCTTCAACGAGCCCAACGTCTATACCGCACTGGGATATTTTCTGGGCGAGTTCCCGCCCGGACACAAAGGGCGCTTTCTACAGGCGGCACGCGTGACGCGCAATCTCTGCCTGGCCCACGCCGCTTCGTATCGCGCCATCCATGCCTTGCAGCCGGCGGCGAACGTAGGCTGGGCGCAGCACTACGTGGTCTTTAAACCACGCCGTCCGGAATCGGCGGTGGACCGCTGGTTCTGCGGATTCGTCGATCGCTACTTCAATGAAAACTTTGCCAAGAGCATCGAGACCGGCGTAGCGCCATTTCCTCTCAATAAGTTTGGCGCCGACTTATCGGAAGTCAAAGGCACATGCGACTACGTGGGCATCAACTACTACAGCCGCCTGCGCGCCGGCTTTCATCTCAACAGCCCCCAGACATTGTTCTTCCAGCTCACCGTGCCGCCGCACAAACCCCAGGGCGACCACGGAGTTGAAGTCCCATACGGCGAAGCCTACCCGGAAGGGCTGCGGCGGGCGGTAGAGCGGTTCCAATCCTTCAACAAGCCGGTCTACATTCTCGAAAACGGCGTGCCTGACCGCGAAGACCGCATACGTCCATGGGTGCTGCAATCAAGCGTCGAGCAGATGCAGAGCCTGTTACGCGACGGCGTTGACCTGCGCGGCTACTTCCACTGGACGCTCACCGATAACTTCGAATGGAATGAAGGATGGCATCTGCGCTTTGGGCTTATCGAACTTGATCCCGAGACGCAGGTGCGCAGCCTGAGGCCCAGCGCTAAGGTGTATGAGGAGATCATTCGGAAGAGTCGGAATGGTAGGTGAAAAGGGGTTCACCGCAAAGGGCGCGAAGGGCGCAAAGGAAGATCAAAAGATTGAACCGCAGAGGGCGCGGAGTGGCGCAGAGGCAGAGTGGCGCAGAGAAAGATAAAAAATATAAGATAAAAAACGTGAAGTCATCCCGAAGCCCGTCAAGAGCGCGCGCTTTCTTCAGCGCGCGAGTAGAGCCTGCCCTGAGCTTTGGCGAAGGGGCTGAGGGACCTTGAGTTCGGCGTTACGAATACACCGCTACCTTGTGCTTCTTCCGTAGCCGGGGCCTTATGGCCTGTCTCTAATTGCCAGTTGGAATCGACAAACCGCCGTCTTGCAATTTGCCGCGTACGCGGCGGACGCTCCCACCGCGCGGGCCGCTATTGCTGGCTCTGTTCGATAACGGAGCACCGCGCACGCTGGCCTGCTTTCTGATCGATCATCTACGACTGGGAAGCCGCAGTAATCTTCCTTTGCAACTCCCGCTTGCTTCCTTCCGGCAGAAAGGCCGCCCGTAGCGCTTCCTGATTGCAGCGCAGAAACTGTTCCCGGCCCCAACCAAATGCCCGGCTTAGTTCCCGGTACTCACGTTCCAGCGTGGTATCGGTAATGGTGCGCGTGTCGGTGTTGATCCCCAGCGAGACCCCGGCCTTGTAGAGTTGGTCCACGGGATGATCGCGCAACGCACCGCAGACGCTGGTCTGCACATTGCTGCTGGGGCACACTTCGAGGTGAATTCCCTTGTCCCGAAGAACGGCCAGCAGTTCTGGATCTTCCGCACTGCGGATGCCGTGCCCGATGCGCATCGGGCAAAGATCGCGCAGCGTCTCCCACACGCTGGAAGGGCCAGCGGCTTCCCCTGCGTGGGCGGTGATATACAGGCCGTGCTCGTGGGCATAGTCGAAGGCCGGCTTATGGGGCGCAAGCAGATATCCGGCTTCATCCCCAGCAATGTCGAGGGCCACCACACGTGAACCGCGAAAGTTCGACACCAGCTCCGCTGTCTCCAGGCTCTGCGCCGTGGTGTAGTGCCGAAGCGTACACAGAATGAGCCGCGCTTCGATCCCGGTGCGGAGAATACAATCCTTCACCGCCTCATCCACGGCTTCTACGACCTCTTCCGGCTTCAGGCCCTGCTCCAGATGCAGCAGCGGAGCAAAGCGGATCTCGGCATAAATCACCCCATCGGCCGCCAGTTGCTCAAACAGGTCCTCCACGACCAGGCGCAACTGCGCCTTGGATTGCATCAGGCGAAATCCGTGCGGGGAGTGCGTGAGGAATTCCACCAGGCTGCTGCATTTCCGGGGCGCAACAAACGTGTTGCGGTATTGCGCTTCACTGATAGCGGGGTTGATGCGGGCGACGACCTTGTAGCTGAGTGAGCAATCCAGGTGCAGATGCAGCTCAATGCGGGGCAGGGGTTCGATTCCGGCAGACATAGGACATTTTAACAGTCAATCGTACCGTTCGTAGACAATCTGCTTTTTATCGAAGCCCAGTTCTTTCAGCAACTGCCGGTTGGCTTTCACCATGGCATTCAGCCCGCAGATATAGGCATCGAGATCATTCTGCCGCTCACTATTCTGCGACCCCGTCGGCAGGCATTCAACGATCTTGCGCACATGGTCCTGCACGTAGCCGCGTCCTCCGCCCCAATCATTGGTTCCCCGGCTGAGAGTAGGCACATAGTGGAAGTTGGAGTTGGCTGCGGCGACCTTCTCGAAATAATCGCGGTAGTAGAGCGCATCTTCGTGACGAGTCCCGTAGACCAGCCAGAACTCACGCCCCTGGGCCCGCTGGGGGTTGCTGAACAACCATTGCACAAAGCCCCGGATCGGCGCAACGCCTGTGCCGGTACAGACAAAGATCGCATCCCGCAGCGGTGTCCGCAGGGTGAACATTCCATGCGGGCCATGGAACTGGACGGTGTCTCCCTCGCGCAGATCGCAGAGCAGGTTCGAGAAGAATCCGTCATCCACACGGTTCAGGCACAGGTCGAATTGCGCATTCGGGTAAGGCGCAGAAGCGATGGAATACGCGCGGGTGATCTCCCGGCCTTCCTTTTTGGCCAGCAGTGAGAGAAACTGCCCGGGCGTGAATTCGAAATGCTGCTGGCCTTCGACGGCAAATTCCAGGTGGCGCGCCTGTTCTGAGAGCCAGACGGCATGCTTCAGTCGCGCGGTATAGATTTTTCGCTCGGTCACCGATCAAGTATAGATGCTGTGAGGAAAAGCAAACACCACGGAATCACGGCGCAACGAAGCCGCAATCCTGAACCTTACCACTGATAAACACAGATAGAAGCACTGATCAACACTGAAGGAAAGAAAAGAACCTTACCGCGGATTTACGCGGATTTGGGCCGAAATTGCCTAAAAAAGCTTGGGAACAGTGATGCGCGAGCACCCCGCACTTTCCTTCCGGCTATTCCACAGTAACTGATTTCGCCAGATTTCTTGGCTGATCGACATCGCATCCACGGCGCACGGCGATGTGGTAGGCCAGCAACTGCAAGGGCACAACCTCCAGCAACGGGACGAGCAACTCGGGCGCCCGGGGCACATAGAGCACATGATCGGCAGACTCCCGGATTTCATCGTCACCCTCGGTGGCTACGGCGATCACCTGGCCTTCGCGGGCCTTGACTTCCTTGATGTTCGACATGGTTTTCTCATAGCGCAGCACTGAATCGGCGTCCTCCGGATCGCGCGTGGCCAGCACCACCACCGGCAGGTCTTCGTCGATCAGGGCGTTGGGGCCATGCTTCATCTCGCCGGCCGGGTAGCCTTCGGCGTGGATGTAGGAAATTTCCTTCAGCTTGAGCGCGCCTTCGAGAGCGATAGGATAATGAATGCCGCGTCCGAGGAACAGGAAATCGCTGGCGCGCATGTACTGGCGGGCCAGTTCTTCCACCTGAGCATCGTGGGCCAGCACGGATTCCAGTTTGCCGGGCAGCTTGATCAGCTCCTCGATGTAGTAGCGCGACTTTTCCGGGGAAAGAGCGCCGCGCAGATCGCCCAAACGCAAGGCCAGCAGAAACAGGGCCGTAAGCTGCGCGGTAAAGGCCTTGGTGGAAGCCACACCGATCTCCGGACCTGCGTGCGTATAGATCGTGCCGGCGGCTTCACGGGCAATCATGGCGCCCACGACGTTGCAGATGGCCAGCGTCTTCGATCCCTTGGATTTGGCCTCACGCTGGGCCGCGATGGTATCGGCCGTCTCGCCCGACTGCGTAATCAGCAGAGTCAATTCTTTGCTGGAAGTAATCGGATCGCGGTAACGATATTCGCTGGCATAGTCGACTTCCACCGGCAGGCGGGCCAGACGCTCGATCATAAATTTGCCGGCCAGACCGGCATGCCAGCTTGTGCCGCAGGCTGCAATCTGGAGCTTCTGCGCGCTGCGCACCTCGTCTTCAGTGACTCCCATTTCCTCGAGAAACACTTTGCCGGAATCGAGCGAGACCCGTCCCAGGGCGGTTTCCCGGACGGCGCGGGGTTGCTCGTAGATTTCCTTGAGCATGAAATGTTTAAAGCCGCCCTTTTCCGCCATGATCGGGTCCCATGTAACATGCTGCACCTCGCGGACCACCGGTCGTCCGTCGAAATCCGTAAGTTGCACGCCTGTCTGGGTCACCACGGCCATGTCGCCGTCATGCAGAAAGAAGACATCGCGAGTGTGAAAGAGAATCGCTGGAATATCGGAGGCCACGAAGTATTCCTGATCGCCCATTCCGATGACCACCGGCGGACCATTGCGGGCCGCGACAATTTTGTTAGGATCATCCGCCGAAATCACCGCCAGAGCAAAAACTCCGGTGAGCTGCTTTACTGTCCGGCGGACTGCTTCTTCCAGGCTCGCAGCCCGGTCTTTACCCGGCGCCAGCGCATTTTCAATCAGGTGGGCAATAACTTCGGTGTCGGTTTCCGTGGAAAACTTATGGCCTTCCGCGATCAGCTTTTTCTTCAGTGGCAGGTAATTCTCCACAATGCCGTTGTGGACGACGACAATCCTTCCGGAACAATCCCGGTGGGGATGCGCATTCTCTTCCGAGGGACGCCCGTGCGTGGCCCAACGCGTATGGCCGATGCCATAGCTGCCGCCATCGAGCGGCTTGAGGCGTATCACCTCTTCCAGATTGCGCAGCTTGCCCTCGGCCCGGCGCAACTGCAATCCGTTACCACAGCCGTTGCCGGCCACCGCCACACCCGCGGAATCATACCCGCGGTATTCAAGACGGCGCAGCCCTTCAATAATTACAGGCACCACGCGCTTCTGCCCGACATAACCGACAATTCCACACATAAGACTTCTTTACCGCCTTTGAAAGAAAAAAGAGACGATGAATACCCCATGGACAGCCGAGCCCGATCCGGACGATTTTCCGGCGAAGAAATGCCTCAGTCCTCAAGCCGGTAGCTGAACTCTTCAATCACGGGATTGGTCAGCACTTCCCTGGCAATGCGTTCCACTTCAGCCTCGGCCGCCGGGCGGTCAGTCCCGACAAGGGCCAGCTCAAAAACCTTGCCCTGACGGACGCCTTCCACGCCTTTGTATCCCATCTTCTTCAGCGCGCCGTGAATGGTCTTGCCCTGGGGATCGAGGACAGTGGTCTTCATCATCACAGTTACGTAGGCCTTCATGGATGAATTGATTATAGCGAAGATCGGCGGTTGGTAATTGGCAATTGGCAATTGGCAGTTAGCACTCAGCATTCAGCCCAGACGCATTCTCGTCGCTCAATCGCCGCTCTGCTTCGCTGCAGCCTGAAGGATCTTCGGATTCAGCACACTCTCAACCCTTTGTCATCCCGACAGGTCCGCAGGACCTGAGGGACCGGCTCCGCCACGGCATGGGATTGTCGTAGCTGGTTGGGTTGGACGCTTCGGTCCGGTTTTGGAACTCAGAGCGGCCCCCACTCTCTTGCATACGGTTCAGGGCTTCCATAGATCCCTAGCAGTGAAGAGGCACAAAGCGAACGGGTGCGCTCGAATCGCGTAACGCCAGTCCCGCTTCAGCGGGACGGATGAAAGTAGCCCGCCACGTGCCACTATGCCACGCGCCCTTTGCGTGGCACAGTGGCAAAGTGGTGGGTAGCGAGTGGATGATATTCCACCCTTGACGCGAATCAAAGGGCCATTATTTTGAAGGCGACTGGGTTGGGTTCTGAGTTGGGTTCTGACAAGGGCTACGACTACAAACGCGAACGCAGGAACTAACAGGCCTCCGCAATCACGCAGGGAAAGGAGAATCTGATTCCGGCTTACGCCCGTCCAATGCCCAGATATTCAAACCCCAGGGCCTTCATGTGCTCCCCGTCGAGCAGGTTCTTGGTATCGACCACCACCGGGCGGCGGATGATGCGGCGAATGCGGTCGTAGTCGAGCGTGCGGAATTCCGGCCATCCGGTGCTGAGCACCAGGGCGTCGGCATCTTCCGCGACTGCGTAGGCTGAATCACAATAGCGAACGTTGCCGGTCAGCTCCTGCTTTGCATCGGGCATGGCGATGGGATCATAGGCTTTCACATGCGCGCCGCGCTGCATCAACTGGCGCGCCAGGGTGATGGAAGCGGAACTGGCCACGGAATTGGTGTTGGGCTTGAACGCCAGTCCGAGAATGCCGACCTGCTTGCCTGAAACCGTTTCCAGGACGCGCGAGATTTTCTGCATCACGCGGTCGCAGAACTCACGGTTCACCTCGCGGGCGGCCGCGAGAATCTTGAGCGATACGCCTGAACCTTCAGCCAGGCTGACCAGCGAATCCATGTCGGACTCGGCAAAGCTGCCGCCCAGAGAACCGGGCTGCAAGCAGCGGGGCGCGATGCGCTTATCGAGGCCCAGAGCCAACGCTAGATCGACGGCATCGGCGCTCACATGCTCACACAAACTGGAAAGCTCATTGATGAACGAAACTTTCGTGGCCAAAAACGCCGTGGAAGCTTCACGCACCAGCTCGGCTGTCTCGTGGTTCGTAACAATTACGGGCACGCCACGCATCACCAGGGGGCGGTACAGGGCCTTCAGGGCACTGACGGCCTGGCTGGAAGCGGTCCCCAGGACTATGCGATCAGGCCAGTTGAAATCTTCCACGGCGCAGCCTTCGGAAAGGAATATAGGGTGGGAGACCACGACCGTCTGCTTGCCTACGCTGCGGAGATGTTCTTCAATACGCCGCGCTGTACCCACCTGTACCGGAGTCACCAGCACCAAAATCTGTCCGTGGTCGCAAAGGCCGGCAATTTCCCTGACGGTCTGCTCGATGGCGCGATTGGAATCTTCAGCCAGGTAGATGATCTCCGCGCGCTGCACCATGGATTGCAGATGAGTGGAATACATGAGCCGCCCGGCACGCACGCCCCGGCGCACGATATCGCTGAGGTTCTTTTCGTGGAAGGGCAGGGTCCCACTGGCAAGAGCGGTCATGTTCACCGGGTCACTGCCATAGGCTGTCACCGGCACGCCAAAATCCGCCAGACAGGCAGCCACCACCGTGCCCAAATAGCCACACCCGTATACACCGATCTGCATGATAAGTCTCCTGAAAATAACGCATGAACGTAGGGAGCGATTGATGCTGATTAGAATCTCTTTGCCAGGACATCGCAATGCGGAATCCGTACATGTACGGGCGACGGTACGACTTGAAAACCACTGGAAGGTCATGACCCAAAGAGCAAGACCTTCTGGGTTTAGTCGACTTTGATCTCGATTTTGTTGCCGTCAGGGTCGCGTACGAACGTGGAAAGACCCTTCCCGTCCGCGCCGTTGTTGACTTCGGCTTGCGTAGGTTCGAGGCCCTTGCGTTTCAGCGTGGCGATCACGTCGTAAATCGAAGACCCGGTGGCCCGCAGGCAAAAATGCTCTTCGCTCAAGTTGGCCGAGGGCGCGGGATTGGTCGGCGAAGCCTCACACAGATCGAGCACCGAGTCGCCAATACGCAAAGTGGTGACGTTGTAACCGGCCTTGGACTTCCACTCACTCTCAATCGCCAGGCCCAGGCAGTCGACATAGAATTTCTTCATGGCCGCCACATGCCGGGTGACCATCGCGATATGGTCAAAGCCTTTGTAGATGAACACAGGTGAATTCTAACGGATTTCCACAGCCAACCGCCAAAGAATCAGGCGTGATTGACTTGATTCCACCGGCCCACCTAACACCCTCAACGGGCGCTGATCGCGGGGCTGTTCTTCCGGCTGTGCCATTCCTGCAGCGAGCGGACGCGCACTTCATTGCGTTGCAGCGCTGAGATGCCATCGGCCACGGCCCGGGCGGCCGCCAGGGTGGTAATCGTGGGTATGCGGTGCGTGACCGTCGCCCGCCGGATGGCCTTTTCGTCAAACCATGGCTCCATGCCCTGGGGCGTGTTGATGACCAGATGTACGCGCTGGCCTTTAATGAGGTCCACTACGTGGGGACGGCCTTCTTTCACCTTGTAGACGCGCTCGACTTGCATGCCCGCCCGCTGCAGCCAATCGGCGGTGCCATGGGTGGCCACCAGGTTGAAACCCAGTTCCACAAACCGGGCGGCAACCTTCACGGCTTCGGGTTTGTCACGGTCGTTGACGCTGATGAAAACCGTTCCTGCGAGGGGCAGCGATTGTCCGGCTGCAATCTGGGCTTTAGCAAAGGCCTCACCGAAAGTATCCGCCGATCCCATCACCTCTCCGGTGGACTTCATTTCCGGACCGAGTACGGTATCCACGCCGGGAAACTTCGACCATGGGAAAACCGGGGATTTGACGAAGTATCCATCGCCAGTGGCCAGGTCCGTGCTGCGCTCAATATTATCGGGCAGGAACTCCCGCAACTTCCGTCCGGTCATCAGCCGGGCGGCAATCTTGGCCAGGGGCACACCCGTGGCCTTGGAGACAAAGGGCACGGTGCGCGAAGCCCTGGGGTTCACCTCAATCACAAAAACATTGCCGCTCTGCACCGCAAACTGGATGTTCATCAGCCCGATGACCTGGAGTGCGCGGGCCAGCTTGAAGGTGTAATCGTGGATGGTTTCGAGCACCTGCGCAGGCAGGTCCACAGACGGCAGCACACACGAGGAATCGCCTGAATGAATTCCGGCCTCTTCGATGTGCTGCATGATGCCGCCGATGACCACGTCTTCACCGTCGGAAAGCGCATCGACATCGACTTCAATGGCGGCTTCGAGGAAGTGGTCGACCAGCACCGGACGGTCCTGGGAGTACTCGACCGCCTCCTTCATGTAGCGGACGACGCTTTCATCGTCGTAGGCAATCACCATGGCCCGTCCGCCTAGAACGTAGGAAGGCCGCACCAGCACCGGATAGGAAACACGGCGGGCGCCGGCCACTGCTTCTTCCACGCTGGTGGCCATCGCCCCCGGCGGCTGGGGGATTTCCAACTCTTCCAGCAATTTGCCAAAACGTTTGCGGTCTTCGGCAAGATCGATGGATTCCGGCGATGTCCCGATGATAGGCACACCTGAGAGCTTGAGAGGCAAGGCGAGATTGAGCGGCGTCTGACCGCCGAACTGCACGATCACGCCCACCGCCGCGCCACCCTGGGCTTCATGTTCGCAAATCGCCAGAACATCCTCATACGTAAGCGGCTCGAAATAAAGCCGGTCGCTGGTGTCATAGTCGGTCGAAACCGTTTCCGGATTGCAGTTGACCATGATGGTTTCGTAACCGTCGTCACGCAGGGCAAAGGCCGCATGACAGCAGCAGTAATCGAATTCGATGCCCTGCCCGATGCGATTGGGGCCGCTGCCCAGGATGATGATCTTCTTGCGGTCCGTGGGCGGGGCCTCGTCTTCTTCTTCGTAGGTTGAGTAGAAGTACGGTGTGTAGCTTTCAAACTCCGCGGCGCAGGTATCGACCAATTTGTAGACGGGAAGAATTCCGTGTTGCCGGCGCAACCGTTGAACGTGCGCGCTGCTGGTCTGCAGCGCCAGGGCCGCCCGTTCATCCGAGATGCCCATACGCTTGGCTTCCCGCAACAACTCCGGGGTCAGCGACTCTTCCGTATGCCGGCCGAGTTCCGCCAGCATGTCCGTGGTCTCTTTCAACTGGTGCAGAAACCAAGGATCGATTCCGGTGATCGCATTCACTTCTCTGGGAGTCATGCCCTGGGCCAATGCATGGCGCAAATACAAAAGCCTTTCCGGATGGGGTGTGACCAGGCGCTGGGTGAGAATACGCGGTTCGACTCTCTCGGCGCCCACCTTTTTGCCGGTCTCCAGCGAGCGGATGGCCTTCATCAACGCTTCTTTGAACGTGCGTCCGATGGCCATGGCTTCGCCCACCGACTTCATCTGCGGTCCCAGTCCCTCGTCGGCCCCCGGAAACTTTTCAAACTGCCACTTGGGAATCTTGACCACCACGTAATCGATGGTCGGCTCAAAGCAGGCAGGGGTTTTACGCGTGATGTCGTTAGGTAGCTCGTCGAGCGTATAGCCCACGGCCAGCCGTGCGGCCAGCTTGGCAATCGGAAAGCCCGTGGCCTTGGAAGCCAGGGCCGACGAGCGGGAAACACGGGGATTCATTTCGATGATCACCATGTGCCCGTTCACCGGGTTCACGCCGAACTGTATGTTCGATCCACCGGTTTCCACGCCGACTTCGCGGATGATCTTGATGGCCGCGTCGCGCATTCTCTGGTATTCGCGGTCACTCAGCGTCTGCGCCGGGGCCACCGTAATTGAGTCGCCGGTATGCACCCCCATGGGATCGAAATTTTCAATCGAACAGATGATGATGACGTTGTCGGCCAGATCGCGCATCACCTCCAGTTCGTACTCCTTCCACCCCAGCACAGATTCTTCGATCAATACCTCGTGGACGGGAGAGAGATCGAGCCCGCGGGCCAGAAGTTCCAGCAGCTCTTCGCGGTTATAGGCAATGCCGCCGCCGGTGCCGCCCAGCGTGAAAGAAGGACGAATGATGACCGGGAAGCCAATTTTTCCGGAGAACTCCAGGCCGTCTTTCAAATTGTTGATCAGCGCCGATTTCGGCACATCGAGCCCGATTTTGATCATGGCGTCTTTGAACAGCAGCCGGTCTTCCGCCATCTTGATGGCTTCCAGTTGTGCGCCGATCAACTCCACCTTGTACTTTTCGAGGACCCCGGCGTCGGCCAATTCCACAGCCAGGTTGAGCGCCGTCTGTCCGCCTACCGTGGGAAGCAATGCGAAAATGCCAGGGCTGCCGCGCATCATCTCCGACTCCACGCGGATAATCTCTTCGAGATAGGTCCGCGTCAGCGGCTCGATGTAGGTGCGGTCGGCCATCTCTGGGTCGGTCATGATGGTGGCCGGGTTGGAGTTGCACAACACTACCTCATACCCCTCGGCCTTGAGGGCCTTGCATGCCTGCGTGCCGGAGTAATCGAACTCCGCCGACTGGCCAATCACAATCGGGCCGGAGCCGATAATCAGGACCTTCGAGATGTCATTTCTACGGGGCATTTAAGTCGGTTTCACCACGGGAGCAAAGTGCGACGTAGCCGCAACCAAAATCAAAAGCGCACCATGGAGCCACGGAGGCACGGAGAAAAACGAAAACTGGTACTTAGTATCTGGTAGTTGGTATTGGTGGCTGATCGAAGAACTGCTGAATCCGGAAAGGCCCGTGATCTTTCCGAAATCAACTACCCAGTACCGAATACCAAATACCCGCTTTTGCTTTTCTCCGTGACTCCGTGCCTCCGCGGTGGATTTGGTCCTCATTTTTTCCAGCCTTCCATCATCTGCATGAACTCCCCGAATAGATATTGCGAATCGTGGGGCCCGGGCGCCGCCTCGGGATGATACTGCACGCAGAACAGCGGCAAGGTGCGATGGCGCAATCCTTCCAGGGTGCCGTCGTTCAGATCGACATGGGTCTTGATGATCTCTGATTCCTTGAGCGAATCAGGATCGACCGCAAAATTATGGTTGTGGGTGGTGATTTCGATCTTGCCGGTTTCCAGTTGTTTTACCGGATGGTTGCCGCCGTGGTGGCCAAATTTGAGCTTGTATGTCTTGCCCCGCAGCGCCAGTCCGATAAGCTGATGTCCCAGGCAAATCCCGAAGATCGGCGTTTTGCCCATAAGCCTGCGAATATTTTCATGCGCGTAAGTACACGGCTCAGGATCGCCCGGGCCGTTCGATAAGAAGACGCCGTCAGGGCCCAGGGCCAGCACATCTTCGGCGCTGGTCATGGCGGGCACCACCGTCACACGGCAGTTGCAGTCCACCAGCATGCGCAGGATATTGTGTTTGATGCCGTAGTCGTAGGCAACCACGTGCCGGCGCAACGGAACTGGGCCGGCTGCCGGGGGCGCGAAGCGTGAGCCGGTCTCCCACTGGTAGCGCTGGGGGGTAGTCACGACCTTGGCTAGGTCGGCGCCATCCATTTTCGGAATCATGCGCGCCCGCGCCACCAGCTTTTCCGCGTCCGGCTCGATCGACGAGATTACGCCGCGCATCACACCCTGCGTCCGCAGGTGGCGCACCAGTGCGCGGCTGTCGATATCGGAAATCACCGGCACTTTGAATTTCTCCAGATATTCGTCAGCGACCTGCTGCGAACGCCAATTGGAGCTGACGGCCGAGAACTCACGCACCACCAAGCCCTCGATATACGGCTTCGCGGCCTCATCGTCCTCGGGATTGGTGCCGTAATTCCCTATTTGAGGATTGGTTAGAACGACAATCTGGCCGGCATAGGAAGGATCGGTGAAGATTTCCTGGTAACCGGTGAGAGAGGTATTAAAAACGACTTCCCCGCTGCGTTCGCTTTTCGCTCCGTGCCCTTTACCGCGGAAGATTCTTCCATCTTCCAGCGCAAGGATAGCCTGCATTGTATCTCCGGGAAGTGGATTTTAAGAATCTTATCATGGAAGCCCGGCCTGCACACCGGACAAAGTCCAGAAACATTCAGAAGCCTGGGCGCGGGCATTACCGCGCGGTGTCTGGATGGTAAAAGCCTTCACTTTCAAAACCGAATACCCGATTGGAGCGTGCCCGGTAATTTTCCCAGGCAATGGCCGCTGCCAGCTCTACCAGCTCCGCAGTTGAAAAGCGCTTTTGCAACCTGGCCCGCAGGTCCGGACTGACGCTGGCTGGAGTGGCGGTGATCGCATCCGCGAATTCCAGCACCAGCTTTTCGTCAGCGTTGAACAGCGGGCTTTCGTTGTACTCGTTCAGATGGCGGATCTGCTCGTCGCTGATCCCCGCCCTTCTGCCACCGGCAGAGTTGATGTCAATTCAAAACGGGCACTCCACCAGTTTCGCCGCGCGGATTTGGCCCAGCACTTTCAGCCGCGCGGGCACCAGCCGTGTCTTGTCAAGGGCCATGCCGAAACGCGCATACGGCACCAGTACATCGGGATGCATGGCCAAGGTGGCCATCGGAGCAATCTCCCGTCCCAATCGCTTCTTTGCCATCTTCCTGATCAACGGAACCAGGAGTTTTGAGAACATAAAGTTTCCTTGGGAAAAATTAGTGCGGCGACCGGAAAATTAGCGATCTCGGCAAAAAACAACAAGCGCGCAGTTTCCGATCACCCGATCCGCGATGATTGCTTATTCGCCCGACAACCGTACTAGCGCACCGTACCCAGCTTTTCCATCGGCCAGTAGCCGAAAACCGCTTTGCCATAGACATTGGCGCGCGGCACCAGGCCAAACTCGCGGCTATCGTTGGACATGGAACGATGGTCGCCCAGCACATAAAACGTGTCAGGTTTCACTACTCTTTCTTCATCGGAACGGGAGTCGAAGTAATCTTCGGGAACGTAAGGCTCCGGCAGCGGTTGGCCGTTCAAGTAGACGTGGCCTTTGGCCACGCGCACCCGGTCGCCGGGAATCCCGATCACCCGCTTGATAAAACTCTTGCGCATGTCGCGGGGATAGCGAAAAACGATAACGTCCCCGCGTTCGATGGTTTCGAACCGGTAGACCAGCTTGTTGATAAAAATCCGCTCCTGGTCTTCGAGGCCGGGTTCCATACTGCCGCCTTCCACTTTCACCGGCTGGTATACGAACAGGATGATGATCAGGGCGAAGGCGATGGAGAAAAACAGGTCGCGCGTCCACGATTTAAGGATGCGCAAACCGTCATCCGGCGGCGGCGCTTCGGTGGCCGGGACCAAGACCGGTTCTGTCACGTCATCTACAGGCATGGGTGCATGCTCTTCGCTGTTCAGATTATACGTGCTAAATCCACCCCTGACAGCCATAGCCAATGGCCCAATTTTAGGGTAAAATCGCCCTGCTATGAAAACGATTTTGCTGACTCTCGCCATCATCGGTGTCACCGCGATCACGCAAGCCCAGTTCTCCGGCGCTTCCAGCGCAGTACCGGCGTTTCATTCGGCCCCGCCGGAAAAAGGCGCGGTTTTGCCTGCCGTTTTGAGCGCCAAGCAGCTCGCGGATGGCGGCTACACCGCGCCTGTGCAGCAAATGTCGTACAAGGCCGTGGCCAAGATGCCGGGCGTGATGTATCAATTGCCATGTTATTGCTTTTGCGATCGCAACCATGGCCATGAGAGCCTGCATTCCTGCTTCGAAAGCGGCCATGGGGCCAACTGTGGCGTGTGCATGGGCGAAGCGCTCTACGGCTACAAAATGACGAAAAAGGGCTGGACGCCCAAGATGATTCGCGATGGCATTGTCCGTGGTGATTACAAGCAAATAAACCTGCAAAATCCGGAACCGGTTATCTAATTGTTCTGCACCTGGTCTGGTGCAGTTGACGCACTCACAGTTTTCTGCGTATAAAGGGCTAACTTCTCCTAGGCATTGACTTTGCTTGCGGGATGGCTGTGATTTCCACAGCCATGAAACGACCGCTGCTCTGGCGCTCTCCATGAGGACGCAATAAAATGAAGAAGAAAATAGCAGCAAGCGTTAAAGGTTCAGGCCCTAAACCTAACAAAATAAACACTCTTACTCAGTCAAAAGCTATGGTGCAAAAGAAATCACCGGCCCCTCCGCCAAAGTTGACCTTCAAGCAGGATCCTGGTTTTACACAGGCTGTGCAAAATTACGAATCCGCGTTGAAGGCCATGCAGGAGCACAAATTCGAGAGGGCCCGTCCGGTTTTGGAAAAAATTGTCGCCAATGGACCCAAAGAACTGGCCGACCGCGCCCGCATGCATCTCAGCATTTGCAATCAGCAGCTAGCCAGCAGCGCTACCAGCTTCAAGAGCCCGGATGAGCATTTCGACTACGCCGTTTCCCTGATGAACGTGGGCCAATACGATCAGGCGCGCGTACATATGGAAAAGATTCTTAAACAAAACCCCCGCGCCGATTTTGCGGTCTATGGCATGGCGGTGCTGGATTGCCTGACCGCCCAGGTGGAAAGCTCCTTGAAACAGCTTCGTGAAGCCATCCGGCTGAACCCCCAAAACCGTTTTCAGGCGCGCAATGATTCCGACTTCCAGAATATGGCGGATGATCCGCGGTTCACGGAGTTGCTCTATCCCGAGCCGGGTGAGTCTTCCGCCGATCAGAAGAAGCGCTGAACGCGTGATGCATGCCTGTCGCCAATGAATCTGAGATTTCCCCTGGCCGTCACGGACTGCGGGTCGTAGCCATCGGCGGCGGCACCGGTCTTTCCACGCTGCTGCGAGGCTTGAAGCGTCACACCGCCGGTCCCGGGGAGTCCAGCCTGGATGGGGATGGACCACACATCGCCGATCTCACCGCGGTGGTCACGGTAAGCGATGACGGCGGATCGAGCGGCAGATTGCGGCGGGAGCTGAACATCCTGCCTCCCGGCGACATCCGCAACTGCCTGGTGGCGGTTTCCGAAGACGAAAACCTCATCTCCAAACTATTCCGCTATCGCTTTACCAGCAGCGGCCAGCTTGAAGGCCACAGTTTCGGCAATCTTTTTCTGGCGGCCCTAACAGCCATCACTGGCGATTTTGCCGAGGCGGTGAAACGGGCCTCGGAAATCCTGGCCACGCGCGGACACATTCTGCCCGCTACCTCTTCCAACGTGAAACTGGAAGCCGTAATGGATGACAACTCGCACGTCTTCGGCGAGACCAATATCACCGCCAGTGAAAAACGCATCGTCGAACTGCGCATGGAGCCAGCTGCCCCCCAACCCTTGCCCCAGACGCTGGAGGCCATCGCCCACGCCGATATCATCACCATGGGCCCGGGATCACTCTTCACCAGCCTGATTCCCAACCTTCTGGTGCGGGGCATACCCGAAGCCATCGCCACTTCGCCGGCGGTCAAGGTATTTGTCTGCAACCTGATGACCGAGGCCAATGAAAGCCTCAACATGCCGGCATCGCAACATATTCAGGCCATCTATAACCACAGCCGCCGGCCGATCTTCGACTTCGCCCTGGTCAATTCCGCCCTGCTATCGCCCGCCATGAAAGAGCGCTACGCCGAAGAACATGCGGAACAGGTAGAGTGCGACACGCTCGCGATTGAGGCGCTGGGCGTAAAGTGCATTGCCGGGAACTTCATCGAGGAAGGCGATTTCGCCCGCCATGCCACCAGCCGGTTGTGTCTGGAGCTTCTGCGGCTGGCGCAAATGGTACACATTGCCAAGGGAACATCGGCCTCCCAAACTGTTCTAAAATAATCAGTTCATGCCTCCTTCGGCCGTCCAACACGCTGGCGCCTTCGCCATCGCCATCATGGCAGCGGGTAAAGGTACGCGCCTGAAATCGGCGCGCCCCAAGGTACTGCACGAAGCCGGGGGAATGCCTTTATTGGCACATGTGATCGCGGCCGCCTCCCAGGTGGTTGCGGTCAAGGATATTCATGTCATCGTTGGCCATCAGGCCGAGCTTGTGCGCGCCGCCGTGGAGCATACCGGAGTGCGCTTCGTTCTGCAGGCCGAGCAACGCGGCACCGGCCACGCCATCATGTGCGCGCGTAGCCATCTGGAAGCTTACGAAAACCTGCTGGTGCTTTCCGGCGATGTGCCGCTGGTAAAGCGCGAGACCATCGAGAAGCTCCGGGACTTCCATCTGGCGCGTAAGGCGGCCATGACGATTCTCACAGCCGAACCGGAGGACCCCTTCGGCTACGGACGTATCGTTCGCGCCACGCCTTCCAGCGACACGGTAAAACAGATTGTCGAGCAGAAAATGCTCAAGGGCGCGCAGCAGAAGCTGCGCGAGATCAACTCCGGCATTTATGCGTTTGACGCTCGCCGCCTCTTCGCCAACCTTGACCGCCTGACCGCCGATAATCCCAGCGCTGAGTTCTACCTGACGGATATGGCCGCCATTCTAATGAAGGCCAAAGCCCGTGTCCTGGCCCTCAAGGCGCCGGACGCCGAGGAAGTGCTGGGGGCCAACACCCTGGCGGAGTTGGCGGGCCTGGACGCCGATCTGCGCTTCCGTAAATGCCAGGCGCTCATGGATTCAGGCGTCAGCATCTACCGGCCCGACACCTGTGTGATCGACTCCGAAGTGCAGGTTGGCGCCGATACCATTCTTGAGCCTTTTGTCCAACTCCTGGGACGTACCCGTATCGGGTCCAATTGCCGTGTCCGCTCGTATTCGATCATCAGCGATTCGCAAATTGAAGACCGCGTGATGATCAAACCAGGCTGCATCGTTGACCAGTCTCATGTGGCCAGCGACGCGGTGCTGGGGCCGTATTCCCATCTGCGCCCCGCAAGCCAGATCGGCCAGGGCGCGCATGTGGGAAATTTTGTGGAGACGAAAAAGACCAAGCTGGGGCGCGGCGCCAAAGCCAATCACCTCACCTATCTTGGCGACTCAGAGATTGGCGAAGGGGTCAACGTTGGGGCCGGCACCATTACCTGCAACTATGACGGAACCCACAAGCACGTCACGGTGATAGAAGAGGGCGCGTTCATTGGCAGCAATTCCATCCTGGTCGCCCCTCTGCGCATCGGCAAGGGCGCTTATGTGGCGGCCGGCTCCACCATTACTCAAGATGTCCCAGAGGACGCGCTGGCCTTCGGACGGGCCACACAGGTGGTGAAGCCCGGATGGGCCAAAGAGCGGCGTCAGCATAAACAAAAACGCACGCCCAGCGCTACGTAGCCACAGCCAAAAAGAATCCACCGCAAAGTACGCCAAGGACGCAAAGGAAGATCAAAAGATTGGAGAAAACAAAAAACAGGTACTTGGTTAGTATTTGGTACTTGGTCTAGGAAAAATCACGATTCTTGCCAGATTCCGCAATGCCGCGATCAGTCACAACTACCAACTACCCAGTACCAAGTACCTATTTTTTAATTTTTCCCGTGACCCGGTGACTCTCTACTGCAACATTTCCTGTCTTCCGGGAAAAGCCGTGTGCGGAGCGGCAGGCAGTTCCAGAGCCAGGGTGCTGTCACCCGCAAAGGAAAGCTCGCCTCCAATGGAATACGCCAGTTCCTGCACGTAGACCAGCTCTTTTCCCAGCACGCTTCTGGAATCCTGCACCGCTCCGGGTTCGATTCCTTTCCAGTGGAGTTCCAGCCGGCAGCGGTTCCCTTTGGTGCTGGTGGTCGCAGAGAGCGTCAGGGGCCGTGTGTTCTTTCCGACAATCTTGCCGGCCAGCAAGACCAGCAATTGGCGAAGCACCGGACTGCTGGTGATCTGGATTGACGGGTCCCATTGGCGGTCGAGCGTGAGCATGCCGGAATGCAGGAGCACGATAAAGTCGTTGAAGACTTCCTGCAGCACCAGGTTGAGCGAGATCCACGGCCCGCTGGGCGCAGGAATCTCGCGCACCAGTGAAGCAATCGTCTTGGTCAAGGCAATGGCGCGGTCGGCTTGCTGCTCAATGTTCTTGATGTCCCCCGTCTGGATGGCCGTACCGCCCCTCATGGCCACCACTTCCAGGAAGCAACGCACACTGGTCAGTGGCTGGGCGAGATCATGGGCGACGGAACTTACCAGGGCGCGTAGCGGCGTCTGCTGGATCATCTGCGATTCGTTCACAGGCCCCGGCAGGTGCGCCGTCTGGATCTGGGTTTTGCCCGATTGAGGCTGTTCCGTGACGGTCTTGGCGGCGTCCGGTGAATTGGCTGACGTGGGGGCCACCGGTCCCAGGCGGTACCCTGAACCACGGACCGTACAAATGAGTTTCTCCTCGCTAGCCAGATCGATCTTTTTGCGCAGGTAATTGACGTACACGTCCACCAGGTTACTGTCGGTTTCGGGTTGCAGCCCCCATGCCTGTTGCAGCAACTCCTGGCGGCTCACAGTCTGCCCGGCCCGGCGCATCAAGAGGTGCAACAGGTCAAACTCCTTGGGACTGAGCTTGATTTCACGTTCACCGCGCGTGACCCTGCGCAACGCCGGGTCGGTCTCCAGGTCTTCAACGCGCAGCACGTTGAGGGATGGATCGGCCTTACGGCGCATCACCGCATTGGCGCGCGCCGCCAGCTCCTGGAATGAAAACGGTTTGGTAACGTAGTCATCGGCCCCCAGGTTCAGCGACTGGATTCGGTCGGAGACCTGATTGCGAGCACTGAGAATCAACACCGGAGTCGCCAGCCCCTCGGTCCGCAGCTTTTCCAGCAGTTTCAGACCGTCGGTTTGTCCGAAGTTCAGGTCGAGAATTATCAACTGGTAGTTCTGGCGCCGCAATTCAGCAAGAACACTGTCTTCATCAAGGGCGGTGTGGACAGAATACCCTTCTGATTCCAGAGACTTGGAAAGGAACGTCGCCAAGTGTACATCATCATCTGCAAGCAAAATCGACATAAGACTCTCTCCCATCAAAAGGCAGCCTTCGAAGAAACATTAGAACCAACATTAGAACCCAAAATGACCTATCCGCGGTAGGAAAAAAACGGAATATTCAGGTTTTTATTTGCCATTCTGGAACGCTCAATCCTCGTCCCAGTGAGGCTTTTTGTATGAATATTCAAATTTCCCTTTAATTTCAGCCTCTTACCGAAGCTGGGGCAGGGTTTAACTACGCCAATAGAGAAATCGGCAGAAACTGAAAACATTAAAGCATTAATTAGAGCCCAGGATAAACCCGCCCATGGCCCCTGAACCGGCCCTGGGCGCTGCAATTCAGTTCGCTAAAGAGCCTGATGATTCAAAACAGGCGGCATATTAAGTAAAACATTGATAGCATTAGAGTTATTAGAATTCGCGCCAATTCCTTGCGTTCTCTGCTAATGATCATCTCCGCCGCAACGATGCCGGAGGCCCGATCTTCCCGATCTTGAATTCGTGTTCATTCGTGGCCAATACCACCAATCCTCTTGCTTTTCATCCCTGCTATTTGTTATCTTGCCGCCCGTGAAGAGATTATTTGCAGAACTGGCAACCGTCGTGGCGATGTCTGTAGTCGCCTACGCTATTAGCATTAGCGGCACCTGGAACGCTACCGTGGATTTGGGCGGTCAGGGCGGCACACCCACATTCGTCCTGAAGCAGGATGGTGAAAAGCTGACTGGCACCTACGGCGGCGCCCTCGGCGATGCTCCGCTTACCGGAACGGTCAAGGGGAACGCGGTCACCTTTGACTTCGAAGTTCAGGGCGCCAAGGTCCACTACGAAGGCAAGCTGAACGCCGACGGCACCCAGATCGACGGCACCTGCGACTACGGCGGTCAGGCCAGCGGAACGTTTACCGCCAAGAAGGCCGATCCAGCGAAGAAGCCGTAAGAGTGGCGCCTCGGCGGTGGGCGCCCCACAGCAGAAAGCTCCCGCCCTCAATTACTCGATTACCTGGGTGTCGGCGTCCCTGCTCTGGATGCATCTGCCCGTGACGAAGGCGGCCACCGCTTTGCGTGGAAATTCTCGTCCACGATCATGGCAGCAGTTCCAGGCGGGAGGACCTGAAGGGCCTTTAGAAACTCAATCAGAGAATCCTGATCGTATTCCGACGACTGGTCAAATTGCTTCCGCGAGGAAAGCGCTTCCCCTGCATGGGCCTGCACGGACCGGCGCAGGGTGGTAAACAGGCCGTGATGGAAGAACGGAGGCTCATTGGCCGAACCCCAGAGTCGTTTTGTCAGGAACCGCCGGTTGCCTTGCCGGAACTTCTTGCTCCATGGCGTCTGGTTCTGGTCGAGGGGTTCACCGGCTTCACTTGGGTCCGAAATATCGTGCAGCTTGAAATCGGTGAAAGCCGGAACCCATACTACGTCCGGGTGCTCCGGATCGGGCGCCAATCGTGGAAGTGGCAGATCAACGCTATTCAAGTCAACTTTCATGATTTTTGTTGTTCCGAGGCGCAGATTGGTTGGCGGATTATAAGGATTGGGCTCGGTGAATATCCAACCCTGATGATCGAGTGGCAATTGGGAGACATGACACGAGGAGCAACCAATGCGATCAAAGACTTTTTCGCCGTTCAGGACGGCTTGTTCGATTTCCGGATCATTCGGAATCACACGGCCCGGCACGGCCATCGTGGCTTGAAACAGCGTGATTGCCGTAATATCGGCGCGAGTCAACTCATTCTTAAAACCGTCGCCATCAGGATCGTTATCGACTCCAAAGCGTTCACTAGATTGCATTCCATGATGGTGATTGAAGGCGGTATTGCTGAATTCACGCAATGAAACCACGTTGCTGGCCTGATGCCATGGGCGCAAGATCAGGTTCGGACGGTCTACGGGTGTGGGAGCGACAATGCTGGCCCGCGGAAGCCCTTCAACCTTGCTGGTGTCCCATGATCCGTCCTTCTTGCGCGTGAGTTCCCCGAACGAGACGCCTTTGGCTATCAGCGGCTTGGTCTGCCCCAATTGCAGAGAGTCGCGAATGGCCTGCAACTCGGCGGTCATCTGACGCGCCAGCATCTCCAGGTAGCCGGCGCCGAAAAGGCCCGTACTGGCCCGCAGATCGCCGATGTTTTGCAGCGTAACGGGCTTCCCTTCCTCGTCCACGGCGCCCTTTGCGGGAAGAGAATCTGTTCTGTCAAGAGTAGCAAAGTCAAACCGCTGGGCCAGCACAAAAACGCTGGTAACAAAATCGCCGCCCCCACCCGCGATACCATAGGGCATGTTGTGGCAGCCGTAGCAGGAGTTTGCGTCCGGGCCGGAGATGCGATTCCAGGCGCGCGCTCCGATCAGCGGCTGTGAAGGGTCGGCTAAAGGTGTTCCATTGCCCTTTGTTTGCGGCCGCCCGGCCCCTTCCTGGTCAGTCCAGTTCGCCTTGAAAAGCTGCTTGCCGTACTCAATCAAGTCCTTGAGGGGCAGCGAGAATTCTTCGTCATCCTGAAGATGCTTAGGAACAGACACCTCTCGTCCGATAGAACTCTTGGGTTTTGCGTGAGGGTTATCGGAAGAAAAGCCTGATGATTGCGTGAGAACAATGCACAGGCAAAAGGAAACGATCCACCGGAAATAATGGAGAGTTCCTGCCGCTCGCTGTCGCCCACACTTCTGCATCAATTTCATAGTTTCACCGAACCACTGCTAAGGGATCACGGCAATGCCGCCCACCGAGCTGTCATTGCCCGGCAACGAAATACTGCTGCCGATTGCATTCGTCGTCACGTCGATAATTGTCACTCCAGTATTGGTGTGAACGGCGACCTGGAGAGAACTCGGGAGCGCAGCGATTTGGTGAACGCCAAAGTAGCACGGCACAATATTTACTGGTATTCGCGCTCCGGAATCGGTAACCACGCCCGCGTTATCAATGTTAATGCTCGCTACCTGCCCGGCGCACGACAGTGCAAAGGCCGCTGTGCCATTTGGCAAAAAACTGATGGACTGCGGAGAAGAGAAGCCCGCAAGGACTCCGTTAGAGGAGACCGTGCCATCAAGGGCAACTCGAAGAATACCAAGGTTAGCTGAGTTGAAGTTGGCAACCAGCGCCAGTTGCCCGTTTGGACTTGCAGCCACATTGATCGGGCCACTACCTCCCGTTGCAACGGAACCGACGTCGGTTAAAATTCCGGCCGATGAAATGTTGAGAGTGCGAACAACCGCGTTGTTGAAAGCATTCACCAGGACCTTGTTGGTGGCCGTTACCGCGACGCCTTGCGCAGTGACCGGAAGGGCGACAGTGCTGGCGATCTTCCTGGCGTTGACATCAATCGACACGACGGTAGTTGAGCCACCACCATCCGTAACCACAACAAATCTTCCATCAGGTGTAAAAGCCACGGCTTCCGCGGCTATCGGCGTGCTAACGAATCCCGTTACCACAGGGGGTTGAGACCTTAGATCAATGAACGTAACGCGCGCGGCTGAGAAGCTCGATACCGCTGCAATCGACCCGTCGGGACTCACAGCAACATCGATGATATCCGAACCGATATTCAGAGTCGCGTCGACCGACAACGGAGATGTCTTTAGAATCTGGACCTGTCCTGTGTTGCGTTGCGCCACGACCAGCCCCCCACCAGCCCGAAGCACAATAGTTCCCACGTCTGTAGTGCCGCCCGAAACCGGTGGCACACTGGCTGAATCGCCGGATAAAGTAGCTCCGTTGGCAGCCGTAAATCTGGCATTGCAGCGAATGCTTCCCTTAACCGTAGGAAGTCCGGGAATAGAAAATGCTCCCGTAGGTCCGCTAAGCGCGGCGATGCCGAGACAGGTGACCGTGGCGCCGCTGACGGTGTTGTTGCCTTGATCTAAGACGGCGCCAATGACGGTCGTCAAGGGATCGGGAATGACGTTTACCGTGACATTCGGCGCCGTTCCGATATTCCCGCCCAAATCAACTGCTGTAGCACCCAGGACAAGACTGGAGTTTCCGGTTGGAACCGTGAGATTAAACTGGTAGGGCGCTGTGGTGGCCGTGAATACTATCTGGCCATTCACCAGGAAATTAACCGCGGCAACCGCCACATCGTCTGTGGCGTTGACAGTAATTGGCAGCGTCGCTCCCTCTATCACCGTGCTGCCCGAGGCCGGAGATGTGATGGCCGCGGTCGGCGGAATGCCTTTGTTATCAACCAATGCCAGATACTGGCCTATGTAGAGACGGCTATCACCGGTTGATCCAAACTTGGTGATGTTGTTGTGCTCGGTGGCCAAATAAACATAGGTACCATCGACGGCAATCCCCATGCCGTTGTCATCACGTTGCGGGAAGTTGAGGATGGCACGCGCGTGAAGATTGGTTGGGTCGGATATGTCTGTGATGGGAATGCCGTTCACGAACTTGACATCGGCGCCCAGGGCAAAGTTCCCGGAGACGACGATATCCTGCAGGAATCCGCCAAGGTTGGGATCGAGAATATGGGAAAGGACCAGCGGCGCCGACGGGGAGGTGATGTCCACCGAAGTGGTGCTGTTCCGGAAGTCCGCAACCAAGGCAGCATTGCCGTGAATTGCCACATCTCGCGCATCACCGGTGGATGCCGTACCCAGCAGCACGGGAGCGGCCAAGTTCGCAATATTGATCACGTAGATGCCGTTTGTTCCGGCTGCAACCACCGCCAGATTTCGCTGCGCATCTACATCAACTCCCTGGATGCTGCCGCTGAGGGACAGAGTGGAGATCCTGCTGGGCGATGCGGGATTGGTGACATCAGCAATCAACAGATTCGATCCGTTGGCGACATAGATCGTAGTCCCGCGCACTGCGATATCCAGAGCGTTTCCGCCGGTGCTCAGTGTTCCCAGCCGCGCGGGGGCGAGGGGATTGGTGACATCCACGATATGCACCCCGGCAGAGCCTGAGGCAACATAAGCGAGATTGCCCAACAACCTCACGTCATTGGCATTGCCCGGCAGCGCAAGGGCCGCGGCGATGACAGGATGGCTGCGGTCCGCCACATTCACCACTTGCAGGCCGGTAGAGCCTGCCGCCACATAGGCGAAATTGCCGTTCACGTCCACACCGTTGGCAAAGCCCGGTATGGTGATGAAAGACAATGAGGTGGGAGTAAATGTCCGCACTACGCCGGTTGCTTGGGCCGTGAATCCGTTATTGGTAACGGTAATGGTGCAGGCGCCATCCGAGCCGGCAAATACGTTGCCATCGGGTGTGCCAAAATTGCAGATGGTGAGGTCACTCGATGAATAGTTTGTTTGTTCTTGGGTTGAGGTAAGGTCGAGCGTTGTCTTTCCGTCGATCAGATGGCCCAGCACGCTGAGTTGCTGGGAGGCCAACCCTTGAATTGTATTGACATTGAGGACGAAGCTGCCGGGTTTGACTTCCAGTAACTTCAGAGCGGCCGCTAATTTGGCGCTGAAAGAGCCCCCAAGCGTTCCCGTCTGGACCTCAATGCCATCCGAAATGCCGGTCCCATCCGTGGAGGCGAGCAGCGGACTCGTGTGATACATCAGTACTTCCTGGCCGTCGGTGAGCCCGTCACTGTCGGTATCAGGATTATGAGGATCGGTGCCATTCTGGAATTCCTGCAGGTTGGTGAGCCCATCATGGTCGGGGTCTTCGAACGGCATAGCCGGGTCATTCGGATCAAGTCCATGAGCAATTGCCCAGGAATCGGGAATGCCGCCGTGGGAGGCTTCAGCCAGCACCACTTGCATTTTGATGATGCCTTGAGTGCCTTCATTTACAGCCTGGATCACGACTGTTCCACTGCTTGCTGCCGTAACTAATCCATCAGGACTCACGATGGCAATGGCGGGATTGCTGATAGCATATTTCGTTCCGGTGGATGCGGTCGTAATGTCTTGCGTTGTTCCATCCGCGTAAGACGCGGTGACGGTTAGCTGGGTGGTTGCTCCCGCCTGCGTCAGAAGAGCCGCAGGAGCTTGCACATTGACATTGGCGGGAATGGGAGTGGAAAGGCCGAATTGAATATGAGGAAGATTCACCGTCTGGTTCGCGTCAATTGAGAAGAGGGCTGACTGGCCGAAAGTAGTGACGCCATTCTGCACGCAAGTCGCACGAGCCCTCACAAGTCCAAAGTTTGCCGGAACATTCGGTAGGATCCAACTCCCATCTGGGTTGACGGCAGTATTCCGGTTGAGAACGCTAACCGTACAATTCTCGTTCAGTTGGGCATGCAGCGAAAGGGCCATCCAAAATAACGAGGCTTGCACGGCCAGCATGAATATCGCACGTTTAGACTTCATTCTTCACCTTTCCATTTGCGTCGTAGGGGACTCCATGATTCCGCAGTGCGGCAAGTTTGCGTCACCAGTTCTTCGCCCATAAGTGACTCTTGCATGGCCCTGGCCCCGGTACGAAACGAGCGGCCGCCGGTCATTGACGAACATCCTCGGATCTCCTCAAGCTGCGGTTCTTACCTTCGTCCAAGACTATCGTAAGATATGCACCCGTGCCCTACTGGAACGTCAGCCAGCGCAGTCCCTTGATTCCGGAAAGCGCCCAAGAGGCATTATTTCCGACGGCCTTGATGGCCAAATTCAACACATCGAGGGCAACCAAGTGATCTTTGCAAAGATCAAGCCGCACATCTTGCATTCTGATCCCTGACTTGGTTTCCACAAGCGAAATGTCATGCGCCTGAAAAATAAGCGTTAACTTTCCTCCAGGTCCAAATAGGTTCTTGGTTAATATCCCTGACGAACTACAGATGCTGGGAATCGACCAATCCAGCCCACTTTTTGTTCGGGGTTGAATGACAACTATCGGTTCCTGTTCACTGCCATAATTTTTCCAAGCATAGCTGCTGTCCAGCTCAGTTAAACGATCCAATAGCGCTCGAACTGTCACATTTTTCTCAACAAGTGAGAATGTTCTCTTTATGTAACCGATGAGTGTTGACGGGCTCTCAGAGGTTGCCAATGCCTCATATCTTTCGAGGCGTATTTGGTCTGGGGGCGAGATCTCTCCTCTCCCTTTGAGCGCGTGGAGTTGCTCGAGAGCCCTGCCTAGCGTAAGGCCGTCCTTTTGCCGGTCATATTCTAAGATTTCAATGCAAATTGGAAAGCTAGTCATCTGCCGAAGTGCTACTACCGCATCTTCGATGGTCGCCCCTCCAATCGCTTCCGCACTCTGGGTAAGTTCAATGTGGGGAATCGTACTCTCTAGCGTGGCCAGCGGAACTGCCGCAGTAGCTTCCACAGACGCCACACCGATAATGGCGATTAACCAAAACAATGCGCTGCGAACATCTTCGTTCATGGTGTCCTCAAAGTTGTCAGGTTGTTGAATCCGCCAGGCGGTGTCGTGCCTGAATTACCGGAAGGAACAGTGAACCTGTTCGTATGTATTACATAGTTTAAGTGATTGGGCCCGACTTGCCACTGAGTCTGATTTTCGAAAATGCAGCCGCCCGCCGGAATAGTGACATCAGAACCTACGCAGGCACCAAGTTGATCAAATGAGTATTTGTTCGAGGAACCGATCGTGAGAGTGGCGCCGCCAGAGGTATTAGCTATGCTGAAGTTGCAAGTGTTTTGCGTAATACCGAGTTGCGGACTGACCTCATTGACCGTTACGCCGGAAAAATCCACGGTGCATGAGTCAAACTTGACAACGGCAGACCACAAGTCTTGCTTTCCGAATTGACCAGCAGGGCAACTGCCGGAACTAGACAGCGAGCTAGTGTCTGTGCTTGGGATAACGACGCTCACATTTTTCGAGTCCAATTGTACAAATGAACCGCCGAGGTCTTTGCCCTCAAGCTTGACTGACACGTTGGCCGGATTATTTGGAGCCGTCCAACTCACACTTGTGCTTGTGCTCGTGCCTGGTGTGCCATCGGAAATGGTCCAACGTACGTCAGGTGTCTTTGGCGGGCAACACGGTGGCGAGATATTATTCAGATTATTTGCGGTGTATGTGGCTGATTTGGTGATCGAAAAAGTGGGCGTTCCGGAGCATGCCTGGGTTGGGGCAATACCTATTGATGCTGAGGGCGCCGGCCCAGCCATGCACGTCCCCCCGGCACACTGACCTGTCTTCGATCCAGCAAGCGGACAGTTCTTGCATTGCTGAGCAGTATCTGTCACGCATACATTATTCTGACAAGTTCGACAGGTAGGACAATCTGCGACCGTGCCATTTGCAGCCGGATCGCCTCCGCAATGCCAGCCAGCCTTCAGCACTCCCACTCCAGGATTCGATGCGATCACAGAACCATCATCGCTCACAGTTCCGGTGCCAATCGCTATGAACATCCCAAGGTCATGGTCGTAAGAATACATTTCCGTGACGGCCTTCGGTTTGTGGCCATCCACGTTGGGAAGCGTGATGGGCGCAGGCGGATCGAACTTTGTTCCCACCGGCTGAATGGTCACGATGAACCGGGGCTGCTGGCCAAAGCCGGGTGACATGGGAACTTTGTCGCCATTGACCGGCGTTACTGTGACACAACCCTGGCGTGAGCCGCCTGGGAACGTGGCAGAGCCTGGCAGAACAGTGAGTGCAAAGCCCGGCACCTGTGGCAAAGTCAGTGTGCCGCCATGCGTCTCATCGACACAGATTCGATTGACCATATCGAGAGCCGGCAGATAGATGGGCATGCCCACCGTATTGACATTGCCGGCCACGGTTACGATGTCGTATTCCAGCGGGGGATAGCTCTTGGGACCGGTCGCGGTGCCGCCATCTGCCGTCAATTTGAAGAAGCCTACAGGCGCCGGCTGAATCAAAAATGTCCCTTTGGCGTCCGTCTGTACCGGGGCTCCGACCTGGACGGGAAGATTGTTGCTGTTTCCCTGATTCGTCAAGAACAACCGAATCGTGACGCCTGCAATCGGGTTGTTGCTATTGTCGAGCACTACGCCGCTGACGGTCGTATTCGCTGGATTCCCCGGCGCCCGCGCCGAAGCGGCGAAAGCGGCCGGCACGCCTGGATTGTTCGGAAAATTCGCCTCCACCAGGTTGTTGGCATTGCCAATCTGCGTGCCCAGCGTAAGCACGACAATCGCTCGCCCGTTACTGTCAGTGTTCACCGTTTGCGTCGAAGCACCGGCAAGATTACCGTCCCCTTGTTTCACCGTGAAGGTAACAGGGACATTGGGGACCCGGTTGTGGCCAGCATCCACCACGTCGGCCACAAATGGGAACCCCAGAGGCTGGCCGAGTACGCCCGTCTGGTCGTTGCCGGAATCGACAACGATCTGGAAAGCATTTGCAGTTGTCCCCGTCGCTGTAAAGTTTGCTGCACCAAAAGCCAGGGCCGAGGACACCTGCACGGCATTGATGCCTGCGCCGGAGCGGTGGCCGAGAGTCCAGAAAACCTGTGCCTGTCCGTTCGCATCGGTGTTCACCATGACAGCCGTCGAAGGTGGAGCAGAGCCGCCTGCGCTTACCGTTCCGTCATTCCCGATGACCTTGAACACCACGGTCTGATTCGTCACCGGATTACTCGTGGGGTCCGTCAACCTCACTATCAGAGGCGCCGGGAGCTGCACTCCAATTCCGCCGGTCTGATTGTTGCCCGACAGCAGGGCCAGAGACTGGGTGATGACTGCGGCTCCGATGGCGGGCGGAGGAGGCTGGCTGGCCAATACGCGGTTGACCGTGATGCTGGTGGTCGTGCCGTTCCCCGCGCGATCGTGGGCTACAGCCTGAATGGTGTTCCGGCCAAGCGCGAGGGGCACAGCAGCGGCAGAGTACGTACGATTCGCCACCTGGGCTGCGATTCCATTGACCGCTACCTGAACATCCTGGGCATTGACCGTCCCCACCACCACATCATTGGCGAGACCGGTTACCGTCGCAGTCGCTTCAGTGGTAACCGCCCCATCCGCAGGGGACTCGATGGTGATGTGAGGCGGCGTGGTATCCAGAGTGACCTGGACAGTCGCGGTGCTCGCAATTCCACCCGCGTTGGTGGCAACCACGGCCAGAACGTTCAGGCCTTCCACCAGAGGAACAGGAATGGAAAAACTGCCGCCACTCTGGGGAGCAGGAATTCCGTTGACCGTAACAGTGGCTGCCGGGTCGCTGATCGTGCCATTGACCGTAGCTGGGCTGAAATTGGTAGTGCTCAGATTGGTAGGAGAGGTGATTGTAATCTGTGGCGCAGGCAGATAGGTCAGGGCCAGAGGCGCCGCGCTGGAATTACCGGCCACGTCCGTCGCCCGCACGGAGATCGAATTAGCCCCCTGAGCAAGTAAAACATTACAGGTGAAATTCGGGCCGGAAATCGCAGCCGGGGTTCCATTGCAGGTGACGGTCGATACGCCCGATAGACTGTCACTCTCGCTGCCGTTGAGACCGATGGAAATTGTGCTCAAGCTGATAGTCGATCCGTTCGGCGGCGACGCTATGGCCACAACCGGGGGCGTCTTATCCAGCTTGATGGGAACCGACGCACTCGCGGTGTTGCCTGCGATATCAGTCACAGTTCCTGTAACGGCTTGGTCGGCGCCCTCGACAGAAACCACCTGTGGGGATGGACACAACGCCACTCCCGAGGTGGCGTCAGTGCACGTAAAAGTCACGGTGGGGTTCGTATTGTTCCATCCGGCGGCGTTCGGCGCCGGCGAAACTACCGCTGCTATCGTTGGAGGAGTCTTGTCCAGATTGATGCTGACCGAGGCGCTGGCGGTGTTACCCGCTATGTCTTGTGCCTGCCCTGTAATTGCCTGGTTTGCGCCATCAGAATTTACAACCACCGGTGTCGGACAAGTAGCGATACCTGAAGTTCCGTCGTTACACGTAAAGGTCACCGTGACATCAGAATTATTCCAGCCCGCAGCATTCGCCAGCGGGGCTGCAGCGGCGGAAATGGAAGGCGGCGTCTTGTCGATGCTTAACGTGACGCTGGTGGTCGCGGTATTTCCGGCCTTGTCCACTGCTTGCCCGGTAATGACCTGACTCGCCCCTTCAGCGCTGACGATAACAGGTGCAGGACAGACCGCTACTCCTGATGTCGCGTCGCTGCAGGTAAATGTCACTGTGACATTCGAGTTGTTCCAGCCCTGCGCATTGGCCGCCGGACTGGCGGTCGCATGGATGACCGGCGGGTCGTTATCCACGCCAATAATCTCAACGGCAATCGAGCCGCCCGGCGCCCCCCTCACCTGGACTGCAATCTGGTTCGACGCCTGCAGAGTGACAGGCTTTTCCACCAGGGCGACATTCTGGTTCAGGTCATTGGGCGCGACGACCACGACTCCATTCACCGTAATTACGGTGCTCGATACGAAGTCGGTTGAGCTATCCGCAAGACCTCCATTATGCACCCTGAGCGTGTATTGGGTATTGGGATTCAGCACAGCAAAGATATTTGTGACCGTAACCGGGGCACCGGTACTCCGGACATAGGTTTGGGGGCCGAACGCGGCAAACGTATTGGCAAAACCTGGCAGAGCGGCAATGAGCATGATGGCTCGAATTGCCATGCCTTTTACGGTTTTTAGCAGCAAACAACGGGAACGATGATCCATCTGGACTTCCTTATGGATGAAATACCTGGAACGAAAGGGATCTAACTTCTGCTGGAACTGAAAGACATAAGATATGATCTAGAACTGATTGTCAAGACAATATATGAATTCATTCATTTATTTGAAACTAACTTATCCAAATGAAAATTGAAACATTAGCAGGCTCTAATTTTATATAATTTTCCTGCTAGCTCTTGCATCTTCATGGAATAGTTTTCAACATTCATATCTATCTGATCAGTCGTATGATTTCTATAATAAAGCTTGTGACTCAATGTATAAGTGATCGAATCTATTGAAGCGTTACAGAATAAATTTCAAAATATTAAAATAGAGGTTGCGGTTAGCAAGGAAGAGGGCTGTCTGCGGGCATCTCCCGCACTCAAGATTTTCTGAATTCTGTGGAAGAATTCCGTCAATACATCAGCAAGAACAAGAAAAGGAACTCTATTGTGTTCATTCAAATAGAGTTAACAAAACAACTGCAGGCGATCTTCATTCTTGCTCACTTCCTGCCCACCACATCCACTTCACTATAGAACGTATTGCCCCAGGGATCGTCCGATTCCGTTGGGACAGTATCAAACAGCAGGTAGCGGAACTTGCCCAGCGGTCCGCTGGCATCGGTAATGCTCACGCCGTATTGGCCTCCAACTTCGCCCTGCGCCGGCCGTGTATCGACGGTCGCGATGAGCTTCCAGCCGCAAGTGGCGGGATCGGTCTTCGAGTCAGGAGAGACGTTGAATCCAGGGCCGGCGCCGTCGCTGGCGAAGAGGTTGTACACCTGCGGAGCGCGGGAGTCTGAGTGCCAGGAGTAGGTGTTGACCTGGGCGATTTCGATGGCGCGGCCGAAGTCCAGAAGGAAGCGGCCACCGTCACTGCCGGCGCTGAAAAAGAAGTTCCTTCCAGGATCATCTTCATCTGCCGGCAGCACGCCATCCGTAAGCGCGGACAAGGGAGCGCCACTGGCATCCTGCTCACCCACGACCAGCTTCAGCCGCGCACCGGCCCCGGCATCGTCTTTCACTGGAGAAGGCACGGTTTTGAACTTGAAGTCGCGGGTAGCGGCGCTGCCCGTGTTGTGTTCAACCGTTACCTTCACCTGTGAATGTAAGACCTGCGAACGCAAAGCCGGCGCCAGGCATAGCAGGACTGCAATGATGAAGCCGAAGTCTTGCGATTTCCACGTCACCTCTTTTTGACTCCCTTCTTTATCAGCGTTGATCAGCGCAAATCAGCGGCCAATACCGGTCACGGCACCAGCGTATCGTACAGCGGCTGCACCGGATGCACCTCCGCAGATCCATCGGCCACGCTCATGGCTAGGATGCGAATTCTGTCATTCTCCGGCAGCGTGAGGGTGTGCGCGCCTTCTGGAAGATCAATCGCATAGACAAATAAATAGGAGTAGGCGTAAGCCTCATTGGCGCCACTCGAATCGTGGCGATGGGTGGAAAACCACGCCACATCCGAGCGCTTGATGAAGCCCGGCCGCAACCCCAGCATCTCCGCGTACTCGTTGATGCGCACACGCGGTGTTGTGCCGGGCGGCGGGGCCGGGGACCCCGGACGCTGCGGCATGGCCTGCTCTTCCCGTCTCCATATGCGGTCGTCCCATTGGCCGATGAAGCCGGTCCATTCTTGAATATTCAACTCGACCGCCTGATCGCCGGCACGGAAGGTGGCCTTCTGATCGCCACCGGCAGCGGCGGCCAGCATGTAAACGCGATTGAATTTTCCCGGCGGAAGCGAGATCGTCTGGCCGTGGGCCGAGACCGCATCGGGTTTGCCGGCGGGCGTCAGATTGAAATGAATGCCGGCATAGTCGAGCGTACCCGGCAGCATCTCCGCGGGCAGCGCCTTGCCCTGGGGCGCGGTTGGTCTTTCGAACGAGCAGTCAAAGCAACCCTCTGCCGCCCGTCCGCCGCGAGTTGCGACCGATAAATCGTAGGTCAAGCTTACCGGCTGCGCTCGTGGAGCCATGACCTTCCTGGTTGCCGGCGCCAGACGCAGAGCGAACGTATGCAGTTGATAGGGCGTGAATGACGTAACCAGCTCTCCGTTTTTCACCGTAGCCGCACCAGCCGGCTGCTCTTGGCCGTTGACTTCACGCGCGGCGGTCACCGGCGCAGCAAAAGCCAGACGCACGTCCTTCGCCGGACGCCCATCGATTTCCACCAGCCGTACGATAACTTCATCGCTCTGCTCCGCCTTCTTCATGGCCAGAACGCGAATGCGGCTGTTGTTGAGCTTCAACCATGCCAGACTTCTACCCAGTGCGCCGGGGTGCCGCGGACTCTCAAAGGCGATCAACGGCTGATTCATTCGATATGCATGCCAATCGGTTTGCGCCTGCCGCCAGTCGGCTTCGTGCCCGGCCAAGCCATAGACGATCTCATGGTGCCCCAGGTCTTGTGTGCCCTGATCGGCGTAGCCTCCGCGAGTCCCCGGTGTGCGCACCAGAGTCAGGCGCAAGGTATTGTCGCTGGGTTTGTCGGAAGCATTCTTGCAATCGGTCAGCACCGTAACGCCAAAGGCTCCGCTCTGGTCGGTGAGATCGATCCACTGATGGGAAGCAACCTCAAATTGCCGCTCGTTCTCATTCGGCCTCTGCACCGTTCCGACATCCCAGTTGTAGGTCGCCAGGCTGTTAGCGGCGCTGAAAGAGAAAGAGGCTTTGAGGTTCGACTCTCTGGTCTTCCAGTCGATGACGTTTGAGAATTCCACGCGATTGCCGGCATCGCCCGCCGATAGCCGGATAGTCTGCGCAAACCGCGAGCCCTCGGCTTCGCGCACCACTTCCACCGCCACGCGGGCCGCTCCATTCTCAACCACACGCACCCGCGCGGGCCCACCGGCAAAAGCTTTTGGGGCGCGCTGCTCATCTTCGAAATCCATGTTCCATGCCGGCCATTGCCGTGGGTTGTCGGTCGAGATAGCCAGCCGCACCGGGGCCGCCAGCAATTCGCGCTTCAATTTCTTGTCGAAGATGCTTGAGACATCTCCGTTCTGGTCGAGTTGCACGCGATAGCGGAAATTCTCGAGCGCCGATTCCGACACCTTGAGTTCAGAACCGGCAGCAGTCTCAGTGGAACGCACATCGTAGACGGCATAACCAACCGATGGCGTCCGCGCCAGGAAGAGGACCTTCGCGAGGCCGTTGCTTGCACCTGCCACTTGCGAGGGGACTTCCCGCCCATCGGGAGCGAACACGCGCACCGCTTTGGGGGCGCCGCTCGAAAACTTAAGCTCAGCCTCGACTACATCTTCACGCTCGACGTTCAGCGGGTTGTAAACGACCACCGGCGTACCCTGGACCGTCGTCGCGGTATCCATGCCCGCGGCCACCGACGAAGTGGCACTGGTGAGCACACCGGCAAACTGGTTCATGGCCAGCACTTCGTCATTCCATGCAAATTCAAACGCCTTCGGCGTGGCGGTGCCAGGCAGCAAATCGTGGAACTGGCCGCCCATCACCAGCGTCCATGCATTGTTCAGCCGCTCCAGCGGATACGCCCGGCCGCCCAGCCAGGCCGCAACTAGGGAAGCTTTTTCAGCGGCGTCGGCCAGCAGTTCATTCTTGCGGTTCCACCGCTTCTGGTAGGCCTCGGATGTCAGCGACCCAGCCGAGTGATTGATCAGCTCCAGGTCTCCCTTGTAACGCGGAAGGCGATCGGTCTTACAGCATTTCCCGATGTCGAGAAACATCTGATCGGCACGGGACCAAACGACGCGCACCGGGCCATCGCCAACGTTGACCGAGTGAGACGCCTTGCCCTGTGTGGTGATGTCTTCCATCAGCTTCACCGACGATTCATTCGGAGAGCCGCCGACATCGCCTGTACCGACATAGTGAAAATCCGCGAAGATCCCCGTCAGGCTTCCGTTGGTCTGGATTCGTTTCACCCAATCTTCCTGGGGCCGCGCGCGCGACTGGTTCTGCTGGGCCGTCAAAGCCGGATCAGGAGGAGGCGGTGGCGGCGGGTTCTTGCTCAGGTCGTAGGTGACCTGGCTGGTATAGCTAAGCGGATTCAGGGCCGCGAGAATAGTGTGGCCGTCCGGCCCTTCCCACAGACCCACGTTGAACGGAATCCCTTCCGGAGTCTTCTCTGGAGAATCCGGCCCGCCGACATGCGGGGCCGGCTGCCAGCCCGAAGAAAGCTTCTGGGTCGAAAACCCCTTCATGCCGGCATGGTGCAAGATGCTGGGCAGAGACGCCGGAAATCCGAAACAATCGGGCAGCATGTATTCAGCGCTGGCCTTGCCGAACTCGCGGCGAAAAAACTGATTGCCGTAGAGCACCTGGCGAAAGATCGACTCAGCGTTGGGCGAGTTGACGTCGCCTTCCTCCATCGACGATCCCGCCGGAAACCAGCGGCCTGCAGCGACGTAGTGTTTGAGCAGCGCAAAGTCTTCCGGGAAGTACTCCTTCATCAGCCGGTAGCGGTTCGCGCCGGTGAAATTAAAGATGTAATGCGGATACTTCTCAAACAACGCAAAGTTGCTACGCATGGTCTTGGTCAGGTATTCGTTGATGACCTGCGGATACTCCCATCGCCATTGCGTATCCAGGTGGGCATAGCCCACAGCGTAAAGGGTCTTCTGCCGGTTTAAATCCGGGGCCGGCGTAGGGGTAGGAGCAGCCGCCGGCTTCTCCGGCGCCGTAGTTTGAGCTGCATTGGGAGCTACCGCCCCAACAAGTGCCAGCAACATCGACAACATGATAGTTCGTAGCATAGACGCCTCTCTTTTGTATTGCTTTTTCCTGAAGCTTCTTCTTGCCTTGCGCAATCCTGCGGGAAACAAACTTACTGCAGCTTTTGGTTTTCTCTGAGCCCCCTGCGATCTCTGCGTACTCTGCGGTTCAGCCTTTGGTTTTTCCTTTGCGTCCTTCGCGTACTTTGCGGTGGATTGTTTTTTGTTGAGGGGTTAACTACTCCGGAATCTCCAACTCTCTCCTCAGATACTCAACCACTTCCTCAGGCCTTTCAGCCCTCATCAGCCGCTCACGAAACTCCTCTTCCATCAGGTTGCGGGCCAGCCGGGAGAAAACCTGCAAGTGGAGACCATTGGTATCCGATTCCCGCGCCGCCAGCAGGACCACCATCCGCACAGGCTCTCCATCGAGCGAGCCCCATTCAACCGGCTGCTGCAGCTTGAGAATGCCAATGGCGTTGCTGCTCACGCTATCGGTCTTGCAATGAGGAATCGCGAAGCCATATCCCAGTCCGGTCGAATATACCGATTCACGCGCCCAAATGGCCTCTTCCATGAGGTCAGCGTCCTGTGTGCGGCCTTGGACGAAAAACATGCTCACAATTTCCCGCACTGCTTCTTCCTTGCTGGCGCTCTGGCTATCGAGGACGATCAACTCCCGCTCGAGCAAAGACACTGAAGCCCGGTCCGCTCCGCCGGGGTTTGGCTGCCGCAGAAGCGCTTCGCACTCCGTCGCGTCCTGGCTCGCCATCGCCTGGGCCAGCAACTCTTGACAGTGCGCGAATGAAAGCCCGGCAATACGCTCTTTGATGACCGGAATCTCACTGCCGGAAACGCTGATCTCGTCAAGCCCCAGCCCGATCAACAATGGAAGATTGACCAAATCAGCCGCCATCTCACCGCACATGCCTACCCACTTGCCGTGGCGATGCGCGCCTTCCACAATCTGTTTCAGGAAGGCGAGAAAGCCGGGGTTACGCCCGCTGGCCAGTCCTGACACCTTGGCATGGGTGCGATCAGCGGCAAAAAAATATTGGAGCAGATCGTTGGTGCCCAGGCTGAAAAAATCGGCCTCCCGGCACAGTGGACCGATCAGAAAGCCTGCCGACGGCACCTCGATCATGATGCCCAGGGGCATAGAAGCATCGAACGCAATGTTGGCGGCCGTGAGTTCCTCGCGGATTGCGCCCAGTTGCGCTCTCATCCAGCGTACTTCCCCTACGGACGAAACCATGGGCGCCATCATCTGCACCCTGCCGAAAGCCGATGCTCGCAGCATGGCGCGCATCTGTGTGCGAATCAACTTCGGATGTTCCGCATAGATACGTACGCCGCGATATCCCAGGAACGGATTCTCCTCCGCCGGCAGCTCCAGATAGGCGACAGGCTTATCGCCGCCGATATCGACCGTCCGCAGGATGACCGGCTTGCCTCCTGCGGCCTGTACGGCCTGCACATAGGCGGTAAACTGCTCTTCCTCAGACGGTGCATGGTCACGCACCGCGAACAGCATCTCGGTCCGGTACAACCCGATGCCATCCGCTCCATTCTCAAACGCCGGGCCCAGCTCCGCGGTGGATGAGACGTTGGCTCCAACCTCAATCCGGTGGCCATCGCTGGTAACAGCGGGCGCCATGGCGTAGCGGGCCAAAGATGCTTGCCGCCGGCGCATCATGTTTTCTTCATGCTCATAGAACCGGCGCACCGGCGCTGCCCCTCCGGGAAGTGCGAATCCACGATTCGCATCCACAATCACTTCCTCACCCGTACGGAAGCTGCGCACAGCGTCCTTGATTCCCACCACCGCAGGAATGCCCAGCGAACGAGCCAGAATCATGGCGTGCGAAGTAGTCCCCGCCGCTTCCAGCACCAGCGCCTGCATCCGCTTTCGATCCAGGGCCAGCAACTGCTGTGGACGGAGACTGCCGGTCACGATCACCGAGGGCCCATGCAATTGCGGCGTAGCTTGCACCTGTACGCCGTAAATCTCTTCCAGCAAGTCGAAACAAATGTCTTGCACGTCAAGCGCGCGCTCCCCGATATAAGAGCTGCCGGACTGCTGTAACAGATTGCTGAAGTAAGTACCGGCTTCGATGACCGCCTGTCCGGCCGACCGGCCCTGCAAGATCAGCTCCGCCAACTTGTCTCTCATCTGGATATCGCCGAGGATCGCCAGATGCGCCTGGAGCAACGCCTTTTCCAGCGGAGGAAGATGACCGGTAAGCTTCTTCTGAATGCGGGCGCTGATGGCAGTCATCGCACTCGTGGCCCGTGCCTGCTCCCATTCCGGCTGTGCGGATGGCTGATCGTTGAGTTCCGGCGGCAATGAGACGCCTCCGATGACGACGACCCTTCCCTGCCCCACACCACGGCCCACCGGTGTGCCAAAATGCGCTTTCAGCCCCGCCCCTTGCAGTGCATGAGGCAGCCTCTGGCTGTGATGGCCGTCCGCCAATTCCAGCAAGGGCGCATCGCAACCGGGAAGGTCGGTTTCGATAAAACGTTGGAGAGCTTCGCAGGCCACCTGTTCGTCGGCCCCGCGAAGATGAATGCGGCATTCGTCATGCAAACCGACACCGGCGGCAATGATCGACAAGACGCTCTTCCCATCGGCCACCGCGCCGGTGCGCAGATTGGTGAGAACACACGTGGCGGCAAACCGGTTCGCCAGATTCGCCAGATGGCTGGCCGGCCGGGCATGTATGCCATGCGCCAAAGGACACAGAAATGTGAATTCAGATGTCATGCAGCCGTTCTGCTTCATCGGCCCGGAATTCTTTCGAAGAGCCCGCGCGGATTCTTGATCGCCTCCTGCAATGGCGCCTCGATGATCTGGGCGTTCTTAAAACGTTCCCGGCCTTCCACCTTGATATCCACCGCGAAAATGACGGCGTCGGCCTGGCGGATGTCGCTTTCCGAAAGCGCGTTTTCTATTCCCATCGCGCCCTGCGTCTCCACCTTAATTTCATGGCCCAGTTCCTTGGCCATTTTTTCGAGGCGCGCAGCCGCCATGTATGTATGGGCAATGCCCGTGGGACACGCTGTAACCGCGACAATCTTCATGCAGTCTCCTCGGCTGCCGATGACGCCGGCGCCCGGAAAGATTTCACGGCAATGATGGCCAGTGCCGTTACCAGGGTGCCGGCCAGGATGGCGATGACATAAGCCAGCCGATGGTCGACCACCGGCAAAACGATAGGGCCGCCGTGGGGCGCATGATCGCCGACTCCGCCCAGCATGGCTATCACCGAAGCCGTCATCGAGCCAGCCATGATGCAGGGAATCACCCGCAATGGATCGGCGGCGGCAAAGGGGATCGCGCCTTCCGTGATTCCAATGAGTCCCATGGCCAGGCTGGCTAAGCCGGATTCCCGTTCTTCGTCGCTCCACAAACGTTTGCGCATGAGCGTCGCCAAACCCAGCCCCAGCGGCGGCGTGCAGATGGCGGCGGCGCACGCCCCCATAATGCGGAAGTCGCCCTCGCGAATCATGGCGGCCCCGAAGAAAAACGCGGTCTTGTTGACTGGTCCGCCCATGTCGAAGGCAATCATTCCTCCCAGGACCATCGCCAGTACAACGGCATTGTCGCCGCTCATGCTGCGCAGCAGCGCGGCGGCTGAATTCATTTCGTGGGCGATCGGGACGCCCAGCACCTTCAGCATGATGAAACCGATGGCCAGCGACGACAAAATGGGAATCACCAGAATCGGCATGATCGGCCGCAGATACTTTGAGACTGGGACCTTCTTAATGGCTTTCACCAGATACCCGGCCAGCAAGCCTGCCAACAAAGCTCCCAGGAAGCCCGCTTTGACTTCGCCCGCGAAATAGCCGCCAATAAAACCCGGAACCAGGCCCGGTCGATCGGCAATGGAGTAGGCGATGTAACCGGCCAGCACGGAAAGCA
>Ga0210403_10000376_pt1 | contig 47959 bp, 54 predicted proteins | sample IncBWC19MmetaG_FD_150863 | JGI IMG/M metagenome (GOLD analysis project Ga0210403, IMG submission 150863) | Forest soil microbial communities from Barre Woods Harvard Forest LTER site, Petersham, Massachusetts, United States - Inc-BW-C-19-M | ecosystem: Environmental > Terrestrial > Soil >...
GTGACGATGAGCGAGCGCCTTCTGCGTTAGTTTGTGGCGAGCAGTCGCACGTGATTGTGGCGATGCCGTTCCGTTGCGGCCAATTAACGGCGAATTGCGGCCGCAAATTCATTTTCAGAAAGGAGATCGTCGAGTAACTCCAAAAACTACCAGCGCTGCTCACGAATCGCACTGGCCAGGCGTTTGCTCACTACCGCTTCGAATCCGTTCGACATTTTCAGCAGCCAGCGTTTGCTCGAAAGCGGAGAAATTCTACGAATATGGTCGGTGTTGATAATCGTTCGCCGGTGGATACGGCGGAAGCGCGGCTGCTCCAGCTTCTCTTCGAGCATCTTGAGTGAGTGATCGGCGAAATAGCGCTCGGTCGCGCTGATGATGTGGACCAGTTCGCCTTCCGCCTGAAACGCGACGATTTCCGAGGGATCCAGCAGGTACATGTCTGTTCCGCGCCGGCCGACAATTTTTCGCGGCGCCTCCCGTGGTGGACCAGCGTGCGAGCTTTGAATCTGGCGTTCTACTTTGTGGATCGCTTTCTCAAGGCGTTCTCGCCGCACGGGTTTCAGAAGGTAGTCGACTGCCCCCACATCGAAGGCTTCCAGCGCGTGCCGCTCGAACGCGGTGACGAAAATAATCGCGGGCTTGCCTTCGCCGCGCAGCGACCTCACCACGGCTAAGCCGTCCAGCTCGGGCATTTGCAGATCGAGCAGCACCACGTCGGGCCGGGTTTCCAGAATGCGGATCAGCGTCTCCGCGCCAGTGGCCGCTTCTCCCGACAGCTCCAGGGACGGAATCGATTCGACGTGCTCGCGCAGGACTTGTCGCGCAATCGGCTCGTCGTCGGCGATCAAGACTCTCAACCCGCAACCTCCACCGCGCGGCCCGCCATCGACCCCGACGGGGCGGCGAAGGACACGATACTGCCTCTCGCATCGGACTGAATTTCGAGCCGCGCTTCGGGTCCATAACAAAGTTGCAGGCGTTTCGAGACGTTGTCGAGTCCGACACCGGATTTAGCGGTCGCCTGGAACCCGCGGCCCGTATCGCTGACCGAGACTCGCAACACGCCGCGCTCATCCACCGCCGCTTCCAGCCGCACCAGGCCGCCTTCGGGCCGGGGCGAGATTCCATGTTTCACCGCATTCTCCACCAGCGGCTGAATCGAAAGAATCGGAATCGGCACCAGCATTGCGTCGGCAGCCACGTCCACCTCTACGCGAAGCTTTTCGCCCAGGCGCAACCGCTCAACATCGAGATACGCCTTGACGATCCGCAACTCTTCTTCGAGCGGCAGGAATTGCTTGCCGGTTTCGAGAAAGTAGCGGAAAATATCGGCCAGATTCAGCACCGTTTCGCGGGCGCCCTGGGCCTCGCGCGGAATAATTCCATACAGAGCGTTCAGGGCATTGAACAAGAAATGCGGATGGATCTGCGACTGCAGCGCGCGCAGCTCGGCTTGCGTCACCAGGCGGCGCATTTCCGATTCGCGGTACTGCTCCACTTGTTCCACCATCTGACCGGACGCGCGTCCCAGCGCTTGCAGATCCTCGCTTAAATAACGGCGTCCACCGGATCTGCGGCCCAGCAGCACATAGTGCGATCCACCTGAAGGGAATCGCACCGGCACGATGGCTTCCGCGCCTTTTTGCTCGAGCGACGTGCGGGCGCCCGGCAGTTCGGAAACCAGCGCTGGCCGGCGCAGATCCAGATGCATCAGCTTGGGATCGTCCACTACGCAAGCATCGGCGCCCATGAAATGGCCCAGTTCCCCGGCCGCCTCGGTGAGATACAAATGCTCGTCACGCAGCGGCGTTTTCAGTCGATCCAGCAAGGTTGCCAGGTCGGGACTGCGAAAAACGATGTGCGTCAGCAGATCCTGCACGCGCCCGCGCAGCAGCGCGAACAGCACCAGCAGCAGGCATACGCCCACCAGATAAAGCGCCTGAAGAAACGGCGTGGAGGGACTGGGTAGCAGATCGAGCCTCCAGGCGGCGACCGCTGAAGATGTAAAGATCGCAGCCAGCAGAATGTTCGCCAGAAAACGCAGAAACGCGTCCAGTAAAACGAAGCGGTAATCCTGCAGCAGCACCAGCAGCGCCAGCGGAATCGCCGCGTGATGAAAGGCCAGCTCGCGCGACCAAATCTGCACGCCTTCCTCACTGCGGAAATGCACGAACGACATCGCCAGCAGAAACAGCAGCATGGTCCCTACCAGGCGCGACGTGGTGGCGCGATCGCGCGAAGCGAAGACGCCGATCGCCGCCACGCCGGTCAGCAGGCCGTAGCCGATGGTGAGCAGCGCCAGCGCCAGCCGGTGAAGCTGCCACGCTTGTCCGTTCAATTCGGCCAAGTGCAGCACGATGGCGACACCACTGAGTCCATACCCGAGCCGGACTAACACGCGCAACCGGTCGCGCAGGCACAGGTCGAACAGGACCGCAGGCAGCAGGCTGAGCACGGCGAATCCGATCGCCACGGTTATGTTCGCGAAGACTCCGCCGCCCGCTCCGAAGCCGAGCACGATCAGCGACGCCAAGTTCCACAGCAGCGCGAGCGCGGCCGCGAGCATGGATTTCGTGCTTCCGGCCAGTCTTCGCGCGGCGCGATCCTGAATTAGCAGATACAGGAAAATGCCGAACAGCAGAACGCCGGTCGCGTGTCCTACCGCATTTACGAGTAAGGACTCGTTCACGCCTCAATCATATAATGTTGATGGCATGACGGGCCTGCGCTATGCGCTGTGAACGCCCGTTGCCCGCGCGCTAAGGATCGATGCCGGAGTCGCTTTGCGGCAGTACTGACCTGTCGTTCGCGATTTCGTGCATCAACCTCAGAATTTCACCGGTGTATGGTGGATTCGGATTGTACGCACCGAGTTTCTCCTGCAGCGTGTTCCCCCGGTAGTAACGCCCCAGGGCAAGCTGCCGGTTTACAAACCAGATTCCCTGGGCGACCGATTCGAATCCGGTTTGCGCCGAGTCCCATCCCCACCAGTTGTTCAGTTTTGCATGCAGCCCGCAGGTGCTCTCGCGAACCGACACGGCCGGCAGCAGCCGGTAATCCACCTGGTAAGCATCCGCGGCGGCAAGATATTCTTCCGTCTGGAACGGCGCGGGGCAATGATGCGACCGGAAGAAGTTTTCCAGTCGCTCGATCCGTGCATCTTTCCGGTTGGGCAGGCGTGGCAGAACATCGCCGGAGGAGACCGGTTGGAAGCTCATTCCAAATACCGTCATCGCCAACCAGCCTCTGGCCACACGCATCCGCCTCAGAAACACAGTCCAAGTCATGGGATTAGTGACCGACTACGCTCGGCCTCTCGGCTTCAGCAGCGCCGCGGACAACATCGGCACGAATTGTTTTTTCACGTGTGTCTCCTTCTCGTGTTTGGTGTTTGGTACGGCGCAGGCGATCCGGTCCGTTCGATCCGTTAGATTCGGGACCAGTTCGCGCTGTTTCGCGCTAGATTCGCCGGTAGCGCTTGTCTTGAGAATTCAATAGGTTACGTAAGTACGTCGACCGGCATCTGCCGCCGGACACCTTCATTTTAACAGTTACTGAAGTGAAAAACATGAAACGATAGTGAGCCGCATTGATCGGGTTCAATCACCTGCTACAATCGAAAATTCTATGCGAAAAAAAGTCACGGTTGTTGGCGGCGGCAACGTCGGCGCGAGCTGCGCTCTGAACATTGCTTTTAAGGAACTGGCGGACGTCGTTCTGGTGGACGTGGTCGAGGGCGTGCCGATGGGCAAAGCTCTGGACATGCTCCAGACCGGACCGATCGAAGGCTACGACGTGCGTGTCACCGGCGCGAACGATTATGAGCCGACCGCGAATTCGGACGTGGTCGTAATCACGGCAGGTCTGGCTCGAAAGCCGGGCATGAGCCGCGATGACCTGCTGCTGAAGAATTACGAAGTGGTCAAAGCGGTCACAGAACAAGTGGTGAAATATTCGCCCAACACGATTCTGGTTCTGGTGACGAATCCGCTGGATGCGATGTGCTGGGTGGCGCACAAGATTTCCAAGTTTGCGAGGAATCGCGTGGTGGGAATGGCCGGCGTGCTCGATTCAGCGCGCTTCCGGACGTTCCTCGCCGAGGCGCTTAAAGTTTCGGTGGAGAACGTGACCGCTGTGGTGCTGGGTGGCCATGGCGACACGATGGTTCCCGTAGTGCGGCTCTCCAGCGTTTCCGGGATCCCGCTTACGGAATTGATGGATCAGGCGACGCTCGATAAGATCGTCGACAGGACCCGCAACGGCGGCGCCGAGATCGTGAAATATCTGGGGACCGGCAGCGCGTACTACGCCCCTGCGGCCGCGGCGGTGGAGATGGTTGAATCCATTCTCAAGGACAAGAAAAAAGTCCTGCCGTGCGCGGCGTATCTTGAAGGCGAGTACGGCATCGACGGGCTGTTCGTCGGTGTTCCAGTGAAGCTGGGTGCGGGTGGCATCGAAAAGATCTACGAAATCAAGCTGACCGATGCGGAGAAGGCGATGCTCGCCAAGAGCGCCGGAGCGGTGCAGGAACTGATCGACGTGATCAAGGCGAAGATGGCGTAAGAGACCGACGCCGGGCTACTCGACGCCCATCTGATCCAGACGGTAGCGCAGAGCATTGCGCGTCAACCCGAGCAGCCGCGCTGCCTGACTCTTGTTTCCGTTGGCACGCTTCAACGCCTCTCGAATAATGGATTGTTCGTACTGGTCAAGCGTCATGCCTTCGGGCAGGAAATGATCGTCCGTGGCGGCCGCCCGAGGACGTGCGTTGGTCATGTCGATCTTGATGTCGTCCGCTTCGACACGCGGCCCGCGCGCCAGCAGGACGCTTCGCTCGACTACATTTTCCAGCTCCCGAACGTTGCCCGGCCAGTGATAACTCATCAGCCGCTCCAGCGCACCCTCGCTGATTTCGCCATTGAATTTTTTCGCGAAATGCTGCACCAGATACGGGATGTCCTCTTTACGCTCGCGCAGTGGCGGAATGTTCAGCGGCACCACGTTCAGGCGATAGTACAAATCCTCGCGAAAAGTTCCTTGCTCGAGCGCCGCCCGTAGATCGACGTTGGTCGCCGCAACTACGCGAACGTCCGTGTGCATGACCTTGTTGCTGCCTAGTCGCTCGAATTCCCGATCCTGTAGCACTCGCAGCAGCTTGACTTGGATGGACGCCGGCACGTCGCCGATTTCGTCCAGAAAAGCTGTTCCTGTGTCGGCTTGTTCGAATTTCCCGGGCTTCGAGACATTGGCTCCAGTGAACGCGCCTTTTTCGTAGCCGAACAGCTCGCTCTCCATCAGGTTTTCAGGAATCGCCGTGCAATTGATCTTGACGAAAGGCCGGTCGCGCCGGGGCGAATGATGGTGAATCGCGCGCGCGATCATGTCTTTCCCGACGCCGCTTTCCCCTGCCAGCAGAACGGTCGCGCGCGTTCCCGCAACGCGCGTGATGGTGGCGAAAATCTCCTGCATCGCCGGACTTCGCCCAATGATATTTTCAAACTGATACTTCTCACCCAGCGCGGCGCGCAGCTCGCGATTTTCAACGCGCAGCTTGCTGAATTCGAGAGCTTTTTCGACTACGACGCTCAGGTGATCGAGTGAGAATGGCTTGGGAAGAAAATCGACGGCGCCCTTCTTCATCGCCTCCACCGCGTTTTCGACCGTGCCGAACGCGGACATCACGATGACCGGGGCTTGCGTGTTCTGCTCCTTGAGTTTTGCGAGCAGCGTGAGGCCGTCCATGCCAGGAAGCCGCAGATCCGTGAGCACCAGGTCCACGTCTCCGGCGTATTTGATACCTTCTTCGGCGCTGCCGGCGGCCTTCACATCGTAGCTCGCCGATGCGAGGTGCAGGCCGATGGTCCGGCGAAGTTTCTCTTCGTCCTCGATCACGAGAATCGCTTTGCGATCCATACCGTTCTATTGTCCGCGAAGCGGTGCACTAACGTGCAGCGGCAGGAAAATGCGAAACACGCTGCCCTCGCCCGGCACGCTTTCGACAGTGATCTGGCCGCCGTGTTCGTCGACGATTTTGGAGCAGATCGCCAGGCCCAGTCCGACTCCATCCGGCTTGGTCGTAAAGAACGGATTGAAAATGCTCTCGACGTTTTTCGGATCGATCCCCGTGCCACGATCGATCACGGCGATCTCGACGGTATCGTCCACCAGCCGAGTCTTCACCGTGACCACGCCACCGGGCGGGCTGGCCTGCGCGGCGTTGGCGATCAGATTCGAGATGACGCGCTCCATCAGTTCGGCGTCGAACGGGATCGGCGGAATGTCGGGCGAATAATTCTTGTAAACACAAACGTCGACTTTCTTTTCGCGCTCGAAGCGGTCAATGGCGCGGTCGAGCATCGCAGCCAGATCGCTCTTTTCGAGCTTCAAATGCTGGGGACGCGCAAAATCGAGGAAGCGCGTGATCAGAGAATTGGTGCGGTCGACTTCTTCCTGGATGTATCCAGCCATCTCGCGCGCGATGCCGTTTTCCTTTTCGACATTGCGCGCCAGCAGTTCCGCCGACGTTTTCATGGTGCCCAAAGGATTCCTCAGCTCATGTGCCAGTCCCGCAGTGAGTTGGCCGAGCGCCGCCAGACGATCCGCACGGCGAACATTCGCCTCGGCTTCCTTAAGACTCTCGTTCGCGGCCGCGAGCTGTTCGGCGGCCTTCTGATACCGGATCGCCTCGTCGCGCTTGGCTTTGGCGAGCTGATGGGTCAGATAGCTGATCAGCAGCAGCATCACGAAGCGCAGGGCGAGTTCTAGCCGCTGGTCGGGCGCGATCTCGACTTCCTCCCAATTGAGCAGCAGCAGAAACGAAAGATATTCCGCGCAGGCGACGAGTGCGACCGTCGCGCTGCCCAAGAGGTCGAAACTAGTGGCGGCAGAAATCACCGGAAGCAGCAGCACCACGTAAAAGCTGGACGTGATGCCTCCACTGAAGTTCATCAGCGCATAGCACAGCGCGAGGTTAATGATGATAGAGGCTTTCGCTCCGATGCGCGGTCCAATCACCTGCACCGCTCCGATCGCCAACAGGAGCGTGATGACGAGCGGGCTGTGATCAGGACTCGAAACCGCAAGCGCGGCGAACAGCAGGAGCCAGATGAGGTCCTGCAATCGAACGTATCGGCGCCAGGCGGGAGGCACTGAAAGTCATCATAGCGGACCTGCTCATCACTCCACGTTGAAGCCGACGGGCACCGCTTCCGTCAATTGAGCCGGTTTCCGCTTTCCGTACTTGCGCCTGTTCTCGCGGATCGTTTCCATCGCTTCAAGAAAGTAACGCTCCGGCGCTCGTGTAGGTTTGCCGGTTGCCTTGTCGTGAGCGAAAAGAAGTTTCCCGTCCTCGACAGCAGACTTCAAATCGGCGCCCGTCAAGCGACGGCTGGCCGACGCCAGTGCGTCCACATCCGCCAAGCAGAGCGGTGGAGGTAGCGCGGAAAGCTTCTCGTGGAAGATCGCTGACCGCGCCGCTTGATCCGGCAAACGCGTTTCCAGCCAAAGTTCCACGCGGCCGGAACGCAGAATCGCCGCAGGAAGATTGCTCGGTTCCATGGCCGTCATCATTACGCACACGCGTCCCGCGCTCGCGCTTTCCAGCCCATCGAGCTTGGTGAGCAGGTAACGATACAGCCCGGGTTCGCCGCCCTCGCTCTGGAAAATCACGTCCGCATCGTCGATGAACACCACCGATGGAGCATTCCGCTTGGCGGCGGCGAACACTCGATTCACGCTTGCGTAAAAATCGTTCGATCCGGCGATCGCCGTGCCGTCGATCAGAAAGAACTTGCCTTTCAATCGATGCGCCAACGCGCGCCCAATGGTGGTCTTGCCAGTCCCCGGAGGGCCGGCCAGAAGCACGCCGCGTTTTGGTTTCAGGTTCAGCTCGGCCGCCAACTCGCGATTCTCGAACGGCAGGGCGATCTTCGCCTCCAGCGCCCGGACCACATCATCGACGCCTTTGAGATCGTTCCAGTCGACTGGGTCGACCTCTTCGATCTCCACGTTGCTCACCAGGTTGTGTGTGCTCAAGTATTCGAGAAAGCGCGGCGTGTCGACGCCCGGTTCATGTGACAGCCAGACTGCGGCCTTGAGAAGCTGATGCGCGTTCAGACTCGGTGCGAAGCGATGGATCTCCGCGAAGTCCAGCCGCCTGGAAACGGCCGGATCCAGATATGCGGAACAAATGACCTCATAGTCCACCGTTGCAAAGTCAGTGATGAACCATGCATGCGCCCGGTTCGCGATGGCCACTGGTGCATCGTCGGTGGCGAACACCATCTTCTTCCGCATCGTCGCGGCCTTTTCGACCAGCGCTGCGATCACCGCGCTGAAAAGGTGCTTGCAGGGATAATCGCAGCTTTCGACGACGTCCTTGACCCGGTGCAGGTCGTCGACGATCACCACATCGGCTTCGGCCAGCTTCGCCTCAACCAGATGGAGAAACGCCTCTTCAAGCGCAATTGGTTCGTACGCACTGAGCTTGCTCAGAAAATCGCGGATACCGATGCGTACGCCGCCTAGCTCGCGATGCACGTAGTCGAGCACCGTGGTTTTCCCGTCGCTGTCGTGGTCCTGCAATATGGCGTAATCGCCACGCTCCAGGCCCAGCAGGATTCCGTCCGCCGCCTTCTGCTGTGAAGGCGAGAGGGTGACGCGAGGTTCCGAACGGCGCTCCAATGGGGACACAAATTCAAGAATCTGCATAAATTTAGAGACAGAAATGGACGTTCCATCGCCGGACGAAAAAAGTCGGCGGCTTGAGTGTAGTGGAAAGGTCTAGACGCGGGCGAAAGAGCCGGAGAGCAGGCCGCCTTGCTGCGCGACGATCATGAACGTGCGGTGATCAAATCGATTGAGTTGATACAAAGTGGTCTCCTCTCCTTGAAAGTTGGGTGCTCATGAAGAGTATCACGCGGCTGGTTCTTTGACCAGACTTTTTTGATTAAATCGAGATTAAACCGCTCCCTTTGGTCACGGCTCATTGGCGACCACTAGACTCAGCGGCTCATGAGCCGTGACCAAAGGGAGCGGTTTTAATCGCCATTCTCAACTAAGCGCGAACCAAAGCGTAGACGACGTCGGCTTGCACCGGCGCAGTCGTCGCGAAGCGTGCGCAGGCGGTCCGCACTCGCTCCCGCGCCTCTTCGGAAAGCTGCTCCACCGTCGCCCGGTATCCCGAGCCCAACACGATTGCCCACCAGTCCGCGATTCCGTTGATCGGATGTTGATGCCGGTGCGCGACCACTTCGTCGACTGGCACGTCCGCGTCCTCGAACACCCGCCGAACTAAATGAGGCTCGGTCAAAGTGTCCCACGGGTTGAAGTTTTTGTGAAGATCCGGGCGCTCGCTGCGGACGGCGTTCCAGAAAACGGTGTTCATCGGTTCGAATAGGCCCGGACCCCACGTCGTGATCACCATACGGCCTCCGGGCTTCAACATGGACCGCATTTTGCGAAGCGCAGCAGACATATCGGGAAAAAAGAAAAGTCCGAATACGCACAGCACTGCGTCGAAGTTCGCCTCGGGGAGATCCTCGGTTTCGAAATCGGCATGACGGAACTCGACGTTGGCCAGATCCGCCGACTTTGCGCGCGCCAAGCGGAGCAGCGAATCGGCCAAGTCGATGCCTAGCACCGAGCCGGTGGGTCCCACGGCTCGCGCAGCCGGAATGGCCGAGGCGCCGGTGCCGCAGCAGACGTCGAGAACTCGTTCACCAGTCTTCGGCGCGGCGCGCGCGACGGACCGCTCGCCGAACAACTGCCAAAAGGACAATGCCGGATGATCGAAATGGTCGGCGGCGGTATCGTAGGTCCGGGCGACCCGAGCCTTCGCCTCACTGGGATTCATCCACCTGAATATGACACACCTTGTTGTGTGACAATGGAAAAACACGCGGTTTTTCCAGAATGACCCAACCCAAATTCACTGATGCGCCGGAAGCCGTCCCGACGGACACTTCTTTCGGCGATATCCTTACTCAATTCGAGCAAGGCCACCGCTCCGGCGGCGAAACGCTGGAGGGTACGGTGGTGTCGGTTACGGCCGACGCGGTGTTCGTCGACCTGGGGCGCAAGATGGACGGCGTGATTACGCCGGACGCCACGCACACCTATAAGCCCGGCGACAAGGTGTTGGTGTCGATCCGCGGGCGCGATACCGACGGCAGCTACTTCCTCTCGACCATCAAGGTGGAGACGCCGCGCGACTGGAGTGCGCTCGAAGCCGCGTTTGCCAGCAAGAAAACCATCGGAGGAACGGTGCTCGAAGTGGTGAAGGGCGGGCTTCGGGTCGATGTAGGCGTGCGCGCGTTCATGCCGGCGTCCCGCAGCGGCGCGCGTGAGCAGGCCGAGATGGAAAAGCTGGTCGGACAGCAGATCGAGTGCCGCATCACCAAGCTGGATACCGAGTCGGAAGACGTTGTCGTCGACCGCAGAGTCGTTCTGGAAGAGCTGGAACATCAAACCAAGGTAGAAGCGTTCGGACGCCTGCAAGAGGGTTCGGTCGTGCGTGGAACCGTTCGCAGCATCATGGATTTCGGCGCGTTCATCGACTTGGGTGGCGTGGACGGACTACTGCACGTCTCCGACATGTCCTACACGCGCGGCGTGAAACCGTCGGACATGGTGACCTCGGGCGACGAGATCGAAGTCAAGATTCTCAAGGTCAACCGCGAGACAAAGAAGATCGGATTGGGGCTGAAACAGCTCGCGCCGGACCCCTGGGCGCAGGCGGCGGAAAAATATCTGCAAGGGTCGCGTGTAAATGGCAAGGTCGCTCGTGTCGCCGATTTCGGTGCGTTCGTCGAACTGGAACCGGGCGTCGAAGGCTTGATCCACGTTTCCGAGATGTCGTGGACGCGCAAGAACGTCAAGCCGGAAGCGATCGTCAAGGTTGGCGACATGGTGGAAGTGGTCGTATTGGGCGTCAATCTGGCCGACAAACGGATCGCGCTGGGATTGAAGCAGGCGCTGGGCGATCCATGGGAAGAAGCGCTGAAGAAATATCCGGTAGGCGCGGCGGTGGAAGGGCCGGTCACGAGCCTCGCGAAGTTCGGCGCGTTTGTCGACTTGGGCGATGGGATCGAAGGCATGATCCACATCGGCGATATCAGTCGTGAAAAGCGGCTGAACCATCCGAGCGACGTGCTCAAGGTGGGCGAAAAGGTGAAGGCGCAGGTTCTCGAAGCCGATAAGGAGCGCCGCCGTCTGCGGCTGGGGATCAAACAGCTTGAACCTACCAGCATCGATGAATACCTCGCCGAGCATAAAGCCGGCGACGCGGTCAGTGGCCGGATCGTCGACGTTTCGGGCAATCGGGCTAAGGTCGAACTGGGCGAAGGTGTGTATGGGCACGCCAAACTGGTCGAGCAGAAGGCCCAGGAAGCATCTGCAAGTACTTCCAAGGCCGACGTTTCCTCTCTAAGTGCGATGCTGGCGGCCAGGTGGAAATCGGGCGGCGGCCCTCAGCCGGCCGCTGAACTCCCTAAAGCAGGGCAAATCCGCAGTTTTAAGATTGTTAGTCTGGATCCGGGGCAAAAGAGGATCGAGCTGGAGTTGGTGTAAAAGAAGTCGGGAGACGGTATTCAGAATCAGGGGGTTACTACCCGAATTCTGACTCCTGACTCCTTTCGTTACATTTCCGTATCCCCTTCGTCCTAAACAGTGTTGCACCGGAAGAGTGGAGCCGCCCTAGTGGCCCTGAAATCGGGCTTGTTGATGGACGAAACGGCGCTGATCCGGGCCGCTCAGGACGGCGATCACGCCGCTTTTGAGCAGCTGGTACGCGCCTACGACCAAAGTGTGCTCCGGCTGGCTATGAACTTGTTAAGGTCGCCAGAAGACGCCCACGATGTGTACCAGGAAGCGTTCCTGCGGGTGTTTCGCAACCTCCATTCGTTCCGGTTCGACTGCAGTTTTCACACCTGGCTGTACCGGATTGTGACCAATCTGTGCCTGGACCACATGCGCAAGCGAAAGGTCCGAAAAGAAGAGCCGACGGTAGTGTCGACGACGGATGGTCCCATGGATCGGATGGACGCCGTTCCCGAAGAACGCGTCGACGGCGATCCGCAGCGGCATCTGTTCAGCGGCCAGGTTCGTAGACGGATTAAGGAAGTGCTCGGCGAATTGACGCCGCGCGAAAGAATGGTGTTCGAGCTGCGGCATTATCAGGGGTTGCGTTTGCGCCGGATCGGCGAGGTGCTGGGAACCACGGAAGAGGCGGCGAAGAACTGTCTGTTCCGGGCGACTCAGAAAATGCGTGCGGCTTTGGGAGATTTCATATGAAAGATTGCAGTTCGGTGCGCGAACAATTTGCGCTGCTGCTGTATGGCGAGCTCTCGTTCGACGACGAGGAGCGGGTGGAATCGCATCTGGACGTTTGCGGCGAGTGCCGCACGGCGCTGGCGCGCGAGAAGGCGGTACACGCCGCGTTCGATCAGATCGAAATTACGCTGTCGCCGTCGTTGTTGCGGGAATGCCGCGAGGATTTGCGTATTCGACTGATGGAAGAAGCCGCGATGCCGGTGCCGGCGCGTGCAGGCTGGTGGGAAAAATTCGTCGACGCAATCACGCTGCGGCCGACGATCGGGATGTTGCGTCCGGCGGGCGCGCTGACGCTGCTGGCGATCGGATTCGCGGCAGCTCGCATGCTCCCGGTGATGAACGTCAACGGACAGTTCGCGGCATTGGTCCCCGGCGCGGCGCGGGTTCGTTATGTAGAACCGGCATCCGACGGGAAGATTCAGATCGTGCTGGACGAAACCCGCCAGCGCGTCGTTTCCGGCAAGCTGGACGATCCCCAGTTTCGGGCTCTACTCCTGACTGCGGCGAAGGATCCCGCCGATCCCGGGTTGCGCGCGGAGACTATCGACATTCTTAATACGCGGGCGCAGTTGACCGATGTACGCGATGTGCTGATTGCCGGGTTGCACGATCAGAACGCGGGCGTGCGGGCGAAAGCCCTGGGTGCGCTGAAACCTTTCGCGCAGCAGCCGGAAGTCCGCACGGCGTTTGTGGAGCTGTTGCTCAGCGATTCGAATCAGGGATTGCGCACACAGGCGATCGATCTGCTCACCAAGGGGGCGAACGTCGACCGGCAGACCATCGGAACGCTTCAGGAACTGATGCAGCGTGGCGAGCAGCAGGGTTACGTCCGGGAGCGCTGCCGGCGCGTGCTGGAAGCCATGAACGCTTCGGCGGAGACATTTTGATGGTGGCATTCTGCATCATTCCGGTGGTGGCCGCCTCGCTGCTTGCGCAGGACGCGCAGATTACGCGCGACGCGCAGGGGTGGACCCGAACCTCCTCCGGCACAGTTAGCGGTGTACCGTTGCGTGTGATCAAGTTATCGACGCGCGGTCATGTGATTCTTCGCGGGTCGCCGGGCGAACAGATTACTTACAAATTGATCCAGCACGTACACGCGAGATCGGAGGAAGAAGCGCACCGGGCCTTTGGGCATGTGACCAGCATGATTCCGCGCAACGGAATCACGGTGGTGACGCTGCTGCCGACGGCGCGGGAGAACGTGAACTCCGAGTGGGAAATCAACGTGCCGCGGCGCGTGGCCGGGGTTCTGGTCGACACCCAACTGGGTGACGTGGAAGCGTACGACATCGAGTCCAGTGTGCACATCGACACGACGGCTGGACAGATCCGCTGCGATCGCATCCGCGGTGGCGTGGACGCCAAGACCGGTGGCGGCGAAATCCGGATGGGGAAGATCGGCGGCGCGGTGCACTGTACCTCCGCCGCAGGCTCGATCTTTGTCGACAGCGCCGGTGGAGAGGCCAATTGCCAGACCGTTGGCGGAGAGATCCAGATTCATGAAGCGGCGGGCGCGCTCGTATTGTCCACTGAAGGCGGAAATATTCAAGTCGACAAGTGCGCCGGATCGGTTCAGGCGCACACGGGCGCGGGCGTGATCCAAGTGGTGCAAGCGGGCGGAATGGTTTGGGCGGACACGCGCGGGGGCTCGATCGAAGTCGGCTCATCCCGCGGCGCGCAATGCCAGTCGGGCGCCGGGACCATTCGCGTAAAGACCTCCACGGGTCCGCTGCGCGTGCAGACCGCGCTGGGCAGCATTCTGGCGGAGCTGCTCTCGGGCGCCCGGCTGGAGGATTCGTCGCTGGTGGCGGGCTCGGGTGACATCACGGTTCTGATTCCGGCTAATCTAGCCTTGTCGGTACTGGCGAGAAACGACACCGGAGCGAATCCGCGAATTGTTTCCGATTTTTCGGAGGTTCGCGCCAAGAATGTCGGATTCAGCCGGCCGCCGCTGGTTTACGAAGGATCGATCAATGGTGGTGGTCCACTGCTGTCCATCAATACGGCGGGTGGAATCATCTATGTACGAAAATTGAAATAAATGTCGCACGCTTTCGGCGGCACGCGACAGGGGATCAGGAGTAGAAGTATGAAGAGTACGTTGCTGGGTTTGATGGGAGCCGTGTGCCTGGTTCCCGCCGTTGCGCAAGACGCGCCGCACGTGTTGAGGGCGGGTTCGACGGGGACCACCTACGTCGGCGTGATGGTTCAGGAGATCAACGGTGATCGCGCGAAGGCATTGAAGCTGCCCACCGAAGCGGGGGTCGAGGTAACCCACATCGAGCCGGACAGTCCGGCCGAGAGAGCGGGTCTCAAACTGAGCGACGTCATCATGCAATACAACGGACAGCGCGTGGAGGGGATGGAGCAATTCTCGCGGCTGGTTCGTGAAACTCCGGCGGGCAGGGAAGTGAAACTGGACATCGTCCGCAGCGGCGCGTCGCAAAACGTCGTGGTTAAAGTCGCGGCCCGGCGCGCACCGCAGCCGTTCAGCGTGGCTCCGGCCATTCCGCCGGTCCCCATGGAGCGTTACGAATTGCGGATGCCGGATATGCCGCGCAGCTTCATGTCCTGGCGCAGCTCGGCTCTGGGGATCGAGTGCGAAACGCTGGAAGGCCAGCTCGCGCAGTACTTCGCGGTCAAGGAAGGCGTGCTGGTGCGATCCGTCTCCAAGGGTTCCGCCGCGGAAAAGGCCGGCATCAAGGCGGGCGACGTAATCACGCGCGTGGACGATACGCACGTGGTGACGCCGGCGGATATTTCGAGCCGCATCCGGTCGATGCGCGGCAAGACGGTTTCAGTGGTGCTGATGCGCGATCACAAAGAGATGAGCCTCAGCGTCATGGTCGACGAAGAAGATCGTGTCGACAACTGGTGGTACCAGAATTTCGCGCCATTCGCGCCGAATCCGCGCGTTCAGCAGTAGCTGTCGCGACCAAGCCGCTCCGCTAGAGGAACGGGTGGCTAAAGCAAGCGCGGGCTGCCTGCAATGTCGGCTTCAGCCAACGAGGTCCACGACGGTTGAAGGCTTGGTGGTGACACGTCAGTATCGACCGCTTCCTTTGGTCGCGGCTCAGGGTCGGCGCTTGTTATCTTCGTAACCAATGAGCCGCGACCATTGGAGGCGGACGATGCTGACTAAAGCGTGCTAACGTCCGCCAGCGGCCATTTTCTGGACGCGGATCAGCAGTTCGACTTCTTTCAGAGGGACTCCGAGCGCCGCGGAAATGTACGAGATGTCTTCCCGGCGGCGCACCATGCGCATGGCCTGTACGCGCTTGCTGATGTTGAATCCGGATCGCGGAGCCGGCATGAACGCGGGTGCAGGCTCGCGTGCGCTGGTCTCTTCCAGTTGCCGCACGATCTCCTCGAGCCGTTTCCGGCTCCGGACGGCGCTCCTTCGCATTTCTCGCTTTATGCTCAGGAACAGCGCCATACTGGCCAAGAGTCCGGCGACCAGCAGGATGTAGGGGAGGGTCCAATGCATCATTTCAGATTTCGCAACCTTTCCTGGCGGCTGATCACTTCCTGGATCCGCACGCCGAAATTGCCGTCGATGGTGACCACTTCGCCGCGCGCGATGACGCAGTCGTTGACGATCACTTCGACTGGATCGGACATGGCTCGGTTCAGCTCGACGATGGAGCCGGTAGTCAGTTTGAGCACATCCTTGAGGGCAACCTGAGCGCGCCCGAACGAAATGCTCACGGGCAGCTCCACATCGAGCAGGAGATCGAAAGTTTTTGAGACCGTTCTCGGCGCGTCCTTCGACGCTGTGTCTTTGGCGAGGGCACGCTCCAGGTCCGGCTCCGCGCCCGCAAACAGGCTCAGAGCGGATTCGCCCATTGCGATATCGAAACGCGACCAATTCACTTCAGAAGGCAACGCCGCCCGCTCCTCGCCAGTGTCGCACCGAACTTCACCACCTTGCGTCACGGAGAACGCCTGGGCCAGGGCGGTCAGCGCCTGATTAAGGACCTCCATGAACTCGGATTTCAATTTTGAGGTGTCGGTTTCCGCGCCTCCCGCGGCCGTGAGGACGCAGGTTGCGGCGGTCAGCACATCCGCTTCATTGGCGACGATCCACAGCGCTCCAGGAATCGGCGAAAACGGCTGACGCCATCGAAACGAGCTGTCGCCGGGCGCGCAAGCCACACACTCGATAGACGGCTTGGTCCCGGTCATCATCTCGAATGCGGCTTGCAGGGCTGAGGTGAGCTCGCTGGCGAGGTTCACGTTCACACTCCTCTGGGCGTGGGCCACTGCTTTTCCATTTGGGCGCGAAGGCGCAGAACGGCTTGAGTCTTAATTTGTGAAATGCGCGATTCGTGCAGTTTCACGATCTTCGAAATCTCGCGCAGCGTCAGCTCTTCGTGATAGTAGAGACTCAGTACGGTCTTCTCCATGTCGGGCATTTTCTCAATGGCGGCGGCGAGCACTTTTTGCAGCTCGCTGCGCTCGAGCAGTCGCGAGGGCCATAACTCCTCATCGTCGGGAACGTAGTTCAGCACGTCGCGGTTGTCGTCTTCACCCACTACCGCTTCCAGACTTCCCAGCGTCAGGCCGCGCGAGTCGACCAGCCAGCCGTGATACTCCTCGATAGTCTGACCGAGTTCGGTGGCGATCTCCTCCTCCGAAGGTGAGCGGTGCAAGCGCTGCTCGGCGGAGCAGACGGCGGCTTCGATCTGCTTGGCGCGCCGGCGCTGCTGGCGGGGGGCCCAATCGAGACCGCGCAGGCTGTCGAGGATCGCCCCGCGGATTTTGTATTCGGCGTAAGTCTTCAGCTTGACGTTCTGGGACGGATCGAAGCGATCGATGGCGGCGATCAGCCCGATCACGCCGGTGGAGATCAAATCGTCCAGATTGACGCTTTCGGGCAGCCGGTCGTGAATGCGGCGCGCGATCAAGCGCACCTGCGGGAGATGCTCGAGAATAAGCCGTTCGCGCTCGTCCGCGGAAACGGGAGGAGCCTGGTAGGCTCGCACACTCGCCGCGTGGGCGGGCTGTGCTCCACTTTCCGTCGTGCTCATTTTTGTTCCTTCTCTCATGCCGTCGCCCCGGTCGAATGCCGTACCGGTTCCGGCTCCGTGACCAGCGCGGCCAGCCGCTGCTTGGTTGCCGGTTCCAGATCGTCGGGAATCTCCTGGCCGGTCGCCAGGAACGATAGCGGCAGCGCGCGGCGGGACGCTTCGCTGATAATCGCTCCGAACCGTTCGGTTTCATCGAGGCGCGTGAACAACAGCTTTTTGGGTTGAAAGATTCCGTAGCGCCCGATTACACGGGCCAGATCGGCCGGTTTCATCGAAGCCGAAAGAACCAGGTGCGTGTCGATTTCAGGATGCGACGCGATCAATCGCGCCAGATCGGCTCCGTCCTCCATTTCATCCGGTCCCAGGCCCGGCGTGTCGATAAAGATCAGGTCCTTGGAGCGATGCTCTTCGAGCGCCTGGGCCAGCGCGACGGGAGTTTCCACCACGTCGCAACCGATGCCCAGAATCGCGGCAAGAGATCGAAGCTGTTCGGCCGCCGCGATGCGGAATACGTCGGCAGTCAGAATATGAGCGGGTCTGCGCGACACCAGGCCGAAACGCGCGGCTAGCTTAATGAGCGTGGTGGTTTTTCCGACTCCGGGAGGTCCTACCAGTGCGACCACGGAGCGATCCAAGCCGTGCCGTCCCAGAGTGGCGTCGACCTCGAAGAAATCTTCGAGAGCGGAGCCCGAACTTACGGCTTGGGCGATCATCGGATCCAGCTCATTGGCCACCAGGCGCGCGTACAGCTCGGATTCAGGAGAATCCGGGACGCCTCGCGGCCCGCTGAGACATCTTGCCAGGCGCCCGATCTCCCGCTTCATCTCGTCGATATCGCGGCTAAGGTTGTTGGTCGCATCCTTGGTCCGCTGCGCAATGGCAGCCGGTACGGAAGCCGGCGCATAGGTCGAGCCGAACACTACTTCATACGCTCCCAGATGTCTGGTTTCCGGCGTCGCAGGACGCGCGTGGACCAGCAGCGCGTCTTCGCCCAGCTCCTTGCGGGCGAGCTCGACGGCTGCCTCCACGGTTTCAGAAAAATAACTTTTCAGTTTCATTGGATCAGCCCCATAGACACGACGCGCAAACCCGCCGGGATTTCGTTATGCGAAAGAATGGACAGATTGGGGATAGTGCCCTCAATGATCTGCCGGAAGAAGTAGCGCGCCGAAGAACTCGTCACCACTGCCATGGGAGAATCCGTGGAGCCAACGGCGCGCGTCACGCGGTCCAGTATTTCGCGTATCTTTTGTGGTGTGAGATTGAGATGACTGGTGTGCTCGTTGTATTCAACGGCGGATTCGATGGACTGCTCCACCTGCGGATCGACGAAGAACGCCGGCAGCTCTCCGGTGGGATTCAGGTACGGTTTCACCAGCAGCCTGCGAATGGCCTGACGAACATACTCGGTTAACAGGATCGGATTCTTGGTCATGGCTGCGGCTTCGCCGAGGGCTTCCAGAATGGTGACGGAATCCCGAATCGAAACCCGTTCGCGAAGCAAATTCTGGAAAACCTTCTGCACAACGGCCATAGAGAGCATTTTCGGAACCAAGTCTTCCAAAACTTTGGGATTATCTTCGGCGACGCGATCCAGAATATTCTTAGTGTCCTGGCGCGATAAGAGTTCGTAGGCGTGACGCCGGATCAGCTCGGTGAGATGCGTCCCAAGAACACTGATCGCATCGACCACCGTGTATCCCTTGGAGCGAGCATCATCGGCTCTGTCCGATGGAATCCATAACGCTTGAATGCCGAAAGCCGGCTCATGCGTGGGAATCCCATCCAGCGGCTGTGCCGCGCCGCCGGGATGGATGGCGAGCTCGCAGTTCTGCAGCAACTCGAACCGTCCTATTTCCGCGCCCTTTAGGAGCACGGTGTATTCGCAAGCTTTGTTTTGAAGATTATCGGTGACGCGCACGGGCGGCAGCATGTAACCCAAGTCGGCCGCAATCTGCCGTCGAATGCCGCCGATGCGGCGAAGCAAGGGCGAGTTCTGGCCGCCTTCCACCAACCTGATGAGTCCCAATCCGACCTCCACCGCGATCGGTTCCACTTTGAGAAGGGCCTCCAGATTGTCCCTTGCAGGCGTAGGCGCCGAGTCGGTTCCAATCGGTCCAGCAGCCATGAGCTTCTGCCGCAATCGCCAGCCCGCGTATCCGACGCCGGAACCGAGCATCAGAAATGGGATGGTCGGCAGGCCGGGAAATGCAGCCATCAGGATCAGCACGCCACCGGCTAACATGAGCGGCTGCGGTTTGCTGAAGATCTGTTTCCGCACGTCCGCGCCCATCTTGTTGTCCGAACCGGTACGGGTGACAATCAGGCCGCCCGAAATGGAAACCATTAGCGCCGGGATCACGGTGACCAGTCCATCGCCAATGGTTAGAACGGTATACGTGCTGAGCGCGCGCTGCAGGTCCATGCCATGCTGGAAGACGCCGATCAGAAATCCGGCGACGATATTGATGGTGGTGATGAGAATACTCGCGACCGCATCGCGCTGGGTGAAGCGCGTGGCGCCGTCCATCGCGCCGTAGAATTCGGCCTCGGCGGAAAGATTCTTGCGCCGCGCTTTGGCTTCGATTTCGTCGATGAGACCGGAATTCAGATCGGCGTCGATCGACATCTGCTTTCCCGGCAACGCATCCAGGGTGAAACGAGCGGTGACTTCGGAAATGCGCACCGCGCCGTGATTGATGACCACGTACTGAATCGCAATGAGGACCAGGAAGATCACCACGCCGATGATGTAGTTCCCGCCGACCACAAAATTCCCGAATGCTTCGATAACCTGTCCGGCGGCTCGCGTTCCGGTATTTCCGTGTATCAAAATGAGGCGCGAGGACGATATGTTCAATGCGAGCCGGAAAAGCGTTAACAACAGCAAGGAAGTCGGAAAAACGCTGAATTCAACGGGCCGGGTGATGTACATCGAAACCAGCAGCACGATCACGGAAACTGTAATGTTCGCGCTGATGAGGATATCCAACAGGAACGCCGGCATCGGCGTGATCATCGCGAATACGATGCCAAGTACTGCCAGGGGAACGCCCAGCTCGCTCAGATTCTCAAACCGGGAACCAGATTGGGCGGGGACGCCCGCATGCTTTTCGTGAGCCTTAACTGTCCCCTTGTGAGTGGGTTGGGACGCGTTTTGCTGACGTAGAGGCGGTTCCGAAATGGGAGCAATTTGAGGCGTTGCGGCCATGCAGCCTACAAGGGTGCACTTACTCCGCCACACACCTTTTCAGCGAGCCAGATTTTCCTGATGTCGTGACATGTCAAGATCGACCGCTTCCTTCGGTCGCGGCTCAAATGCATACGATCACGCGGAGCTAGTTTACAATCGATAGATGGGGACTGCCACCGAGCAAAAGTTCTACACCTCCGGCTTCATTCGCCTGTCGCGACCGCAGTTTATAGGCACGCTCGCAGGACTGATGATGTGCCTTTTGCTCGCCGCGCTCGACCAGACGATCGTGGGAACGGCGGAGCCCAGAATCATCGCATCGCTCTCCGGATTCGACCGCTATCCGTGGGTCGCAACCACGTATCTGCTCACGTCGACCATCTGCATGCCGATCTTTGCCAAGCTTTCAGACATCTACGGCAGGAAAGGGTTTTTTCTGCTGGGCGCGGTGGTATTCGTGGCATCTTCCGGCCTGTGCGGCGGCGCCGGCAACATGACTTTTTTTCCGTTCGACGGGATGGGTCAGTTGATCGTTTTCCGCGGGCTGCAGGGGCTGGGAGCGGGGATCATGTTCGGCCTGGTATTCACCATCGTCGGCGACATTTTTTCTCCGGCTGAACGCGGAAAATTTCAGGGGCTATTCGCCTCGGTGTGGGGCGCTGCCTCGATTTTTGGCCCGACGCTGGGCGGCTACCTTACCGATCATCTCAGCTGGCGCTGGTGCTTCTGGGTGAACCTGCCTGTGGGCGTCATCGCGATCGCCGCGATCTGGCTTGAGTTCCCGGCGTTTCGGCCGCAGGGTGTGCGCCGCATTATCGATTGGTGGGGAGTGTTCACGCTGGTCTCATGCCTGGTGCCTCTGCTGCTGGCGCTCACCTGGGTCACGCAATACGGCTGGACCTCCACGCGCGTCGAGTCTTTGCTGGCCATCGCCGTGGTCATGCTGGCCGCTTTTATCTATGTCGAAACTAAAGCACCCGAGCCGTTGCTGCCGTTATCGTTGTTTAGCGATCCCATCATTCGCGTCTGTTCGCTGGCGAATTTCATGGTGGGGATCGGGATGTTCGGGGTGATCATTTATCTCCCGCTGTTCATGCAAGGCGTGCTGGGAGTTTCCGCCACCCGATCCGGATCGCTGCTGACGCCGATGATGCTGGCTGCCGTGACCGGAAACATTGTCGGCGGACAGATCACGTCGCGGGTTGGAAAATACAAGAAGCTGGCCGTGGCGGGATCGCTGCTCATCGCCGCCGGGATGATCGTATTCGCGCGGCTGGATATGTCGACGCCGCACTGGATGGTCGTGTTGGGTATGATTCTGTGCGGTCTGGGCATGGGATTCGTGCAGCCGGTGTACACAGTCGCAGTGCAAAACAGCGCACCGCGCCAGCACATGGGGACCGCGACCGCGTCGACACAGTTTTTCCGCGCGATCGGAAGCACGGTGGGAGTCGCGGCGTTCGGCAGCGTGCTGCTCAGTATTTACCACCGCGATTTCGCGAAAGGCGTCCCGCCGCTGACACCCGCCAAGCTGCTGCAGTACTTTGACAATCCACTGATGCTTCCGCTGATCCGTCCGCAGCTTGAAGCTGCAGTGCGTCCTTATCCGGGCGGACCCAAGTTGCTGCAGACCTTGTTCGACAACGTGAAATTCTCGCTGGCGCACGGGATCCAAGTCATTTTCATCGCCGGGGCGGTGATCATGACAGCCGCGATCCTGTGGAATCTCACGCTTCGCGAGATTCCGTTGCGCGGTCACGAAAAAGCCCCGCCTCCTGCGATGGAATAGTCATCCGATAACGCACAACGCGCTCCATTACTGTCGCGCCTCAACGGACGGCCGCGTCGACTACAGGTCCGCTGTATTTTGAGGCGCGACAGTTATGGAGCGCGTTGGTGAATCGCGTCCAAATGGTCGGGGAGACCTTACTTCTCAATCTGAAGGTCGTTGGTGACTGAAAACACTCCGGGGACTCCATTGGCCCGCATGTAGACAAGCTGCTTGTCCATCGCGCTCGACACGAAGCCTTTCAGCGTCACGTTGCCATTCTTCACAATGATGTGGATGGACGGCAAAGCGCCCATGGAATAGCGCTGCAGCGGCGCGTAGGCGAAAATCGCGCGGTATTCACGCCAGCGGATCTGGTGGTCCATCGGTGAAAGCGGAAGCACTTCGATCTGATCGTTCACCGCCGTCACGCCTTCGATTTTCTTCACCACATTTTCAGCGTCGCGCTTCACCACGGGATCGGTAACTTCTCCGAATAGATCCACCGTAGTCCCTTCGACGCGGTACGAAAGATCGTCGAACAGGTTGTAATACGGCAGCATAATCAGTTCATGACGCACTTTGGCCTCGATGGTATCGGGGGTTTTGGCGAACGCGGTTCCCACCATCACCGCCGCCAACGCTGCCAGTGCTTTGATTTGATTTGATCTCTTTCTCATTTTGCACTCCTTACACCTCATCTGACGACATGTTGCTCCCATAAGTTGCAGCGTTAACCTCGAATAAAAACGGAACCGGCAGGGCGTGGTTTACGTACCGGTCGGATTGACAGTGGAATAGAAAACGGCGGCCCGTTCAGGAAGCGAGGAGGGCCGCCGCTGGATCCATCCTGAGCTGCTTAGAAAAAGGAATGACTGCACCCAGGCGATCCGAACTTCAACTGTCATACCTATGGACGCGCGCCGGGGCCGTTCGGTTGCGGCGGATGCGTCAGCCGGGAAGCCGTCCGCCCATCAGCCGGTAGATATACGCGAGAATCTCAGCCACCGCGCGATACAATTCGCCGGGGATCTCCTGTCCCACCTCAACCGATTTGTACAACGCCTGCGCCAGAGGCGGATTCTCCACGATGGGCACCTGATGCTCGATGGCCTTTTGACGGATGCGCAGGGCGAGGTAATTCTTACCCTTGGCGACCACCTTGGGCGCGCCCGCCGTATCGACGGTATAGCGGATCGCGACGGCGAAATGCGTGGGGTTCACGATGACGGCGGTCGCAGTGGGAACTTCCTTCATCATCTGCCGCCGCAACAGATCGCGGCGCAGACGGCGGATCCGCATTTTCATTTGCGGGTTGCCTTCCTGCTCCTTGGATTCCTGGCGGATCTCGTGTTTGGTCATCCGCAAGCGCTTCATGTAGCGGCTGCGCTGCCAGATCAGATCGGCGAGTCCTACAACCATAAAGAGCGCAGCGGCGCGCCACATCAGCGTGCCGACGATGGAGCCGACGTGCATCGCTCCGGTCTGCGCGCCCATCCAGGACAATTCCAGGAACGATCCCAGATTCTCGGTGGTTTCGAAATACACCGTGGCGCCAATGATGGGCAGCAGCAGCAGCGCCTGAAGCAGCATCGGCAGGTTCTGCCCGGGCAGGGACGAGATTTTCTTTATCGGATCCAGCCGTTTGAAATCCGGAGTGAGCTTGGAAACGGAAATCCCCATCTTGGTGGTCGCAAGCTGCGCGCAAAGCACCAGGAGCACCAACGCCGCGCCCGCAAACACCAGCGGCTCGAGCGTGGGAACCATTACATGACGGGTGAGCGCCACTACTTCCGAAACAGTGATTTCCGTGGTGAACGCGATGGACAGCAGGTAGCGGATGGCACGCGCCGTGCGAGCCAGGAAGGTTCCTCCAAAGGTAGCCGCGATAACTACGAATCCGAGAAACTGCACGGCGGAAATGAACTCGCGGCTGGAAGGAAAGTTACCCTCCTTGCGAGCCTTTTGGATCCGGTGCTGAGTGGGTTTTTCGGTCTGCTGGCCGGATTCAGACATGTTCTATTGCCCGGCCATGCGCGCCAGGGCGGAGATGGTTCGACCGGCGGCGGACTCGAAGATTCTGGCAAACACGGGGGCCAGCGCGGTCAGCATCGCCAGTGCGGCGATCATCTTCACGGGAAACGCGAGCGATAGAAGCTGCAACTGCTGCTGCATGCGTCCGAGCATAGCGAGGGCAAAGTCGATCAGCACGAGCAATGCGATTACCGGCATGGCCAGCCGCAATCCCAGTGAAAACATTCCCGCGCCCAGATGCAGCACTCCGTCCAGGCTGGCCGCGGACGGCAACCACGAACCGGCAGGAAATTTCTCGAAGCTCGCGGCCAGGACGCGAATCAGGCTGCGATCCATTCCGCTTGAAAAGAACAGCAGGCCAGTGAACAGGGTCATGAGGACCTGCAACACGCCGGAGTCGGCCTGGCTGGAGGGATCGATGGTGGATGCATATCCGTACCCGGCTTGCAGGCCAAGTACCTGCGCGGCCACCTGAAACGCCTCCGTCAGGAACGCCACCGCGAGTCCGACGACGATTCCGAACGCAGCTTCGGACAAGGCCCACGCGACCAATTGTCCAAATGGTGGAAGTTGGTTGGGAAGCGACGGCCACACTGGAAAAAGAGCTACCGCGATGGCCAGTGCGAGCACCACGCGAATCTGAGACGGGGCATTCTTGAAGCCTGGAATCGGAAGAAATGTCACCAGCCCGGCGACGCGCGCCAGCACCAGCAGGAACGCGATCATGGTGCTGAGCGGCAGTCCCAAAGTCATGAGTGGCTCGTCACGTCAGTGCGCGAATCGTCCCAGGTCGCCGAACAGAGTGATGGTGTAGGAAATCAGCCGCGTCAGCATCCACGGCATAGCGAGCACCAGCGCCGCCAGAAACGCCGTCAGTCTGGGCACCGTGGCGAAACTCGAATCCTGAATGGAGGTGAGAATCTGGGCCAGGCTCATGACGATTCCCACCACGAAGCCGACGGCCAGGATCGGAAGGCTGAGCCAGAACGTGGTCATGAACGCGCCGCGCATCAGATCGACAACAGAAGCTGTACTCATATCAATAGAAACTCTTCACCAGCGATCCGACCACCAGATTCCAGCCGTCCACCAGCACGAACAGCAGAATCTTGAACGGCGCCGAAATCATCACGGGAGGCAACTGCACCATTCCGACCGACAACGTTACGGAGGCGACCACCAGATCGATGATCAAAAACGGCAGAAACAAAACCGCCCCGATCTGAAAGGCCGCTTTCAACTCGCTCAATACGTACGCGGGTGCCAGGGCGGTGAAGGGAACATCGGAGGGTTTCGCGGGCGCGGGGGCGTGCGTCAGCTCGACGAACAGCTTGATATCTTTCTCACGCGCGAATCTCAGCAAGAATGTCTTGATCGGAACCTCTGCCTGGTCCCACGCCTCCGACGCGCTGATTTTGCCGCTCTCGAGCGGCTCCCATCCTTTGTGATAAACCTGTTCGGCCACCGGCTGCATCACCACCATGGCGAGAAACATCGACAGGGCGACCAATACTTGGTTCGACGGCGCGGTTTGCGTTCCCAGCGCCTGCCTTAGAAAATGCAGCACTACGGCGATGCGCAGAAACGGCGTCAGAGCCATCAGAATCGCGGGCAGCAGAGTGAGCGCCGTGAGCAGCAGGACGATCTGCATGGGGGCGCTCAGCGCAGCGCCGTTCTTGTTCTGAACCAGAGTGATCCCGAGCAGGGAATCCCCCGGGGCTGCAAACGCAGGCACAGCGAGCAAGGCCAGGAGCAGCCGTTTCATTGCTTGTCTTCCTCATGGGTTGCTTCGAGTAGCAGCGTGCAGCCTTGCGGATGTGTCGCGACGACCAGCTCACGTCCTTGAATCTTCACCAGATGCAGCGCGTGTTGCGGAGTCAGCGCCAGCCGCTCGATCGATTCCAGCGACTTGGACTGTTGCCGCCAGCCGCGCAGTGACGCTACGCCGCCGCGCCGAAGCAGCCACAGCACGGCACCGAGGATCGCGAACACCGCGAGTACCGACGCCACTTGCCGCACGGTCTCCATCTGTATCTATGCCTCCTCCTTGAAATCGGTGATGCGCATGGCGACCGTTTCTTCGATAATCACGATCTCGCCCGACCCTACTATGCGTCCGCCGATCAGGATGTCCATGGTTTCACCGGCCGAGCGATGCATCGCGATTACGCTGCCTTCCTGCAAAGCCAGGATGTCCCGGACCGCCATCTTGCGGCGGTCCAGTTCCACTTGGATATCCATGCGGATGCCGGCCAGCGGTTCGATCAATTCGAGGGCAGTCATTTACTGCTTCAGATTGATGGTGGTCTGGCTGATCTCGTCTTCGGTCTTCACCATGTGCGCATTCGCCTCGTATCCGCGCTGATAGATGATCAAATTGGTGAACTCCTTGGCGATATCCACCGTCGAGGCTTCCACCGATCCGCCCAGCACGGAGCCGCGTCCGCCGGTTCCGGGCAACCCGATGGCGGGAAGCGCACTGATCGCGCTGGTCTGATAGTTGTTGTTGCCGGCGGCGATCAGCGATTCAGGATTGCGAACCGTCGCCATCGCCATTTGTCCCACCACCACCTGCTGGCCATTCGAATAGCGCGCCAGCACCTGGCCGCCGTCCGCCAGCCCGACACTGACCAGATTGGCCGCGGGCGATCCATTCTGCGCCACTGCCGAGGTTGCCGACGGCTGCGAGAATTGTGAAATGCGCGGCGTGGTGCCGTTGAAGAGATTCCAGGAGATATTCATGTCCGACGCGCCATCGACGAGTCCTGTAATTCCGATCTGCGGCGGCGGATCGGTGGCCGCCGGGCTGATCAAATTCCCATTCGAATCGAAGGTGAGCGTGCCGGTCACGGGGGTAAAGGGGGCCGTCACATCGGCGTCGGGGATCGTTAGCGAGTAGGTCCATTGATTTGCCGTCGCGGTTTTCGTGAACGCGTAGGTCACAATGTGCGAGGTTCCCAGCGAATCGTAAACCTGTACGGAAGTGGAGAACTGGTCGCGCGCCACCGCCGATGCGTTCAAGTTCAGATCCACGGAATTCGTGGTGGTCGCCTGCGGGGGCGCCAGGGCGCCCACCGGTACGGTGATATTGCTGATCGCCGTATTGGTATTCAGCGCGCCATTGGTCCGGGTCCACCCCTGCACTTTTTCGCCGGTGGCCGTGATCAGGTTTCCGTTGGTATCCACCAGGAAATTTCCGCCGCGGGTGTATTCGGTATTCGAGTTTGCAGCCTGCACGATGAAAAATCCGTCGCCCTGAATGGCTGCGTCCAACGGCCCGCCCGTCGATTGCAGCGCGCCTTGCGAGAACTGGCGCAGTGTGATCGGCGTGCCGACGCCGAAGCCGACCTGCGTCGAGCCGAGCCCGGCGCCGATCGATTGCGTTACCAGATCGTGAAAAGAAACAGCGGTTGCCTTGAACCCCGGCGTGTTGAGGTTCGCCAGGTTGTTGCCGACGACGTCTATCGCCGTGGAGTTCGCGTTGAGTCCGGATAATGCCGTAGAAAAAGAGTTAGCCATGATTTCTCCTGTTTAAGAATTCGGTGCGGGTTTAGGGGCGAGTTCCGCTTTGATGGCCGCGATATCGGCCGCCATCTGCGTGGTGTTCGACAGTTCGCTGAACTGCGCGAGCTGGGTGATGAATTGCGTTCCATCCGCCGGATTCTGCGGATCCTGGTTCTTTAGCTGCGCGACCAGGAGTTGCAGAAAAACGTTTTGATTCGCCAGCGGATCCAAGGGGGACTTCGCAGGCGGCGGGGCCGCCGGCGTTGTCGCGGCGGAGCTCAGTGCATCGATCGGTGAAATACTCATGTTACGTTCTCCATTTCTTGAATCCACTTCGAGGCTTGGTGTTGATGCTGGCGCTGATCGCGGCGCTGCTGTGCGTCACCCGGGTTGCCGCGTCCCGAAAATCCCGGCTGCCCGTCACGGTCGTTACGGAAACTATTCTGTGCGGAGCGCGCGGCTTGGCTGACGCCTTGCTGCGGAACAAAGGTCTCCGCGCGAAATCCGGCGCGCTCGAGCGAACTGGAAAGCGTTCCCAAATCTTGTCGCAACGAGCCTTGCAGAGCCGCATCCGGAGTGCGCACTGAAACGTGTATTGCGCCCGCGCGTTCGCTTACCTGCAAATCCACCGGCGGGGCGTCGGGCTGCATAATTCGGAGAGCGATTTCCTGAACCTGAGTCATGCGGGGCGCCGATTCCGCGACGGCGGCAGGTTCCGACATCCGGAGCGCTTCCGCCACCGCCTCGAACGGGGCCTGCACCTTGGGTGCACTTGTGCCGGGCTGCGGCGTGCCCGGTGCCGGCGCGTCGAAGGTCCTGGCGAAATCGGTCGTGGACGCAGTCGCGGAAGCCGCAAGGACTCGCGCAGGAGCATCGGTCTTGTCTGAAGTGTGGCCTTGCCCCGAGTTGGGTTGCGCTGCGTCTCTTACTTTGGTGGCGGGCTTGGTCGGGGCAGCAGATTCGGCGCGATTCACATTTTGAACCGGCATTAACACTGGCGCCGACGGAGGGGCCGGTAGCTGGATCTGTTGCGCTGTGGGTTCCGCCGACAACGGAATCTCCATCGGAGTCAGCTTCATGCCAAATGCGATTTCGGATGGTTGACCCGGTGAGCCGCCCGCGACGTTTGGTTGTGGATGCGTGCCGAGCGAGACAAGTCCTTCAGGTAGTCCATTCAGAACCGGCGTCGCGTGCGGAGGAATAGGAGTTGACTGAGCCTGTGGCCCCGCCATGATCGGATTCAAGGCGGTGGAGTCTTGTACCGGAACGCCGGTTGGCGTCGCGGTCGTATCTTGTATTGCAGTCGGCGCAAGCAGAGGCTTTCCTGCGGCAAGCGGTAGCGCGACGTTGGTTTCGATCTTGCGTCGCGTCCCAGGTTTATCCACGATCACCGGTCCAATGGTTGTCCTGAGCGCCGCGGTTGGAGAGGTCGATTCCATGATCGATGCGCCAGACGTCTTCGTGCTCTGTCCGAGCATGGCCCGAATTAAGGCATCCGCAATCTGGTTTGACGCGCTGGTGGCGAATGCCGGCGCCTGCAAATCGGCGACTACGGCCGGGATCGGCGCTGCCGTCGCCGAAGAGCCGAAGATCACACTAATAAGGTTGAGGAATGCCGGACTGGCCGCCGTCTGGGTTGCTGGAGCGGGCGAAGCGAGCGTGGCGAGGACGCCATTCAAATTGCCGGGCGTCGTCGCGATTGCATTCACGCGACTCAGGTTGCAGGTGAGTGCCCAAACGCGCGAGGGCGGGCTTCAACGACTTACGCAAATTCGTCCGCGAACAAATCGGGACGCGATTCAAATTGGCACACGCTGCAACATCCCATTTTGGATCTGCCCATCTCATCGGCTTGATTCCTGTGAGTCTTACCGAACGGTTCGCCGATTGCACTCATCTTGGCGTCATGGATCCACTTCTCATCTCGGCTGCCAGCGGAATGAAGTCGCGCCTGGACTCGCTGGACATGCTGGCGAACAACATCGCCAACACAGGAACGGCGGGGTTCAAGTCGGATCAAGAATTCTACGGTCTGTATCAGGAGCAACTCCCAACCATCGAGGGCCAGTGGACCGATTTCTCTCAGGGCACGTTGACGCCCACCGGAAATCCCCTCAATCTAGCGCTCTCCGGAAAAGGCTTCTTCGCTCTGAACTCTCCCGGCGGCGTAGTGTATACCCGGAACGGGAATTTCCAGATTTCCAAATCGAATGAGCTGGCCACGTCCGAAGGCTACACGCTGCGCAATACGCTTGACGGCGGGAAGCCGATCCCGGTCGATCCCTTGCAGCCCATCGACATATTAAAGGATGGAACGGTCCGCCAAAGCGGCCAGGATCTGGGGAAAATCGAGATCGATTCTCCCGAGTCGCAGGCTCTAAGCAAGCTTGGGAGCACTTACCTCGCGATGGCCGACCCCAAGGCGACTGTTCCGGCCGCGCAGAGTGCCGACGTTCTGCAAGGCCAGATGGAACAGTCCAACGTTCCGGTTTCCGAATCGACAGTGAAGCTGGTCGGAATCATGCGTCAATTCGAAATGCTCCAGAAGGCGATGAACCTGGGAGCCGAGATGAGTAAAGCAGCCATCACCGAGGTGGCGAAAGTAGTCTGAGTCAAAACCTATGATCAAAGCTCTCTACAGCGCCGGCAGCGGGATGACCGCTCAACAGATGGCCATCGACAACATCGCCAACAATCTGGCGAACTCAAACACCACGGGATTCAAAGCGCGCCGCACGCAGTTCCAAGACCTGCTGTACCAAAGCTACCTGCAGCCTGGCGCCGCCGCGGGCTCGCAGACCATTGTGCCTAGCGGCTTGCAGCTCGGCCTGGGCACGCGTCCATCCGCGAACTCGATCGTGTTTACGCAGGGGACTTTCACGCAGACCGATAACCCGCTCGATATCGTGATCCAGGGAAAAGGATTCTTCCAGATCAAGCGCCCCGATGGCTCCACTGCCTACACGCGTTCGGGAAATTTCCAGGTAGATAAAGATGGCAACGTGGTCACCGCCATGGGCGATCCGATCGAGCCGCAGATTACTATCCCGGCGCAGTCGCAATCCATCACCATCGCAGCGGACGGGACCGTCAGCTACACGCAGCCCGCCCAGAGCGCGTCGACGGTGGCTGGACAAATCCAGCTCGCCAATTTCACCAATCCTGGCGGATTGAACAGCTTAGGCAATAGTTTGTTTTCACCCACCGACGCCAGCGGCGACCCGATCGTGGGCAGTCCCGGCGGCCAGGACGGTATGGGCACGCTCCAGCAGGGCTATCTCGAATCGTCGAACGTCAGCGTGGTTGAAGAATTCATCAACATGATCACCAGCCAGCGCGCTTTCGAGGCGAACACCAAGGTGGTCAAAGCCGCGGACGAGATGTATCAGCAGGTCAACAATATCACTCCATGAAGTTGGTTCTTATCTTTGCCACGTGTTGTGCGGCTGGCATGGGGTGCCAGCCAGTCGACGCGCCGAACATCCTGGGGAAGGATCTGGCGGCAGCGAGCCCGAGCTTTGCCGCGCTGGATCCGGCGGTAAACATTGCCTCCACGCCGTTCCCTGGCGTTCGGCGCGCGTTCCATTCCGAAGAGCTGATGCGGATCGCGCGCGCAAATCAAATCGATGCGGTGCCGCCCATAGCCGAAGTATGCTTCGAACGCTCCACTGCGCCGTTGACGGTCGAGCAATTGCTTCCGGTGCTCGAACGTGCGCTGGGAATCGACGGCGCGAAAATCGAAATTCTGGACTTTACGCGCACTGGCGTTCCGCCTGGGACGCTCGAGTTCACGCGGTCGAGCCTCTCTGACGCCGGTCTCTGGCGCGGACGCGTGAAGTACGATGAAAGCCACACTACGCCGGTGTGGGCCAGGGTCCGCGTCACCACGGAACAGACCTGGATCGAAGCGGCTGAACAGTTGCCGCCCGGCAAGCTCCTCGACGCCACCCAACTCATTTCCCGAACTGGGCCGCGATTTCCGTTTGGGATCGCTCCCATCGGGAGCATGGATCTTGCGATCGGACGTACGCCGATTCGCACCATCAAGCTGGGCGAGCCGATTTTGCTATCCATGCTCTTAATCCCGCGCGCGGTTGAGCGCGGCGAAAACGTAGCAGTCGAAGTTCTCATCGGCGACGCGCGACTTTCCTTCGACGCAGTCGCCGAATCTTCGGGCCGGCCGGGCGAATCCGTGCTCATCAAAAATCCCGAGAGCGGGCGCTACTTCCAGGCGCGCGTCGAAGCCAAGGGAAAGGTCAGCGTAACGAAATGAAACTCTGCCTCGTCGCTCTCATACCACTAGGGCTCATTCCAGTAGGGCTGTATGCGCAGTCGCCCGGATCCTTATATGTCACGGGGGGGCGTCTTTCCGACGCCGCTCGCGACCTGCGCGCGTCGCAAGTGGACGACGTGGTCACCATCGTCGTGTCGGAAAGTCTTTCGGCCGTGTCGTCGGGCGTCACCAACACGTCTCGAAAGTCGTCGGCGACCAACAATATTAAATCTCTGCTGGGCCCCACGAATCCGCGTCTGGCAAATCTGCTGGACATGAGCGGCGCGCAGAATCTGGCAGGTCAGGGGCAGACATCGCGCGCGATGACGCTGGCGACCACCATCTCCGCCCGTGTCATCGAAGTTAGGCCTAACGGCGATCTGGTGGTCGAAGGCACCAAAGATATCGCCGTGAATTCGGAAAAACAGGCGATCACGGTTCACGGAGTCGTCCGCCCGGCCGATCTCAATTTCGCCAACGCGGTCCTGTCGAAACAGGTCGCGAATCTTCAAGTGAAAGTGAACGGCAAAGGCGTGGTGGGCGACGCGGTCAAACGGCCGTTCATTCTGTATCGCATCCTGCTCGGCTTGCTTCCGTTCTAGGATCCTATGAAACGCTGCTGCTTACTCTTGGTCGCTTCGCTGGGTTATGGCGAACCGTCGCGTCTCAAGGATCTTCTTTCGCTGGAAGGCGTGCGCGACAACCAGTTGTTGGGATATGGAATTGTCGTGGGACTCGCAGGAACCGGCGACAAGCAATTGACGCTGTTCTCCACGCAATCGCTGACCAATATGCTCAGGCGCATGGGCATCACGGTGGACCCGGCGCAAATGCAGGTCCGCAACATGGCCTCCGTGATGGTCTCCGCGAATCTGCCTCCGTTCGCGCAGCCTGGAACGAAAATCGACGTGACTGCATCGGCGATCGGCGACGCGAAAAGTCTGCAAGGCGGCGTCTTATTGATGACGCCCTTGAAAGCTGCCGACGGCCAGGTCTACGCGGTCGCGCAGGGCCCGATCATCACCGGAGGATTTTCAGCCGGCCGCGGTGGATCGAGCCAGACGGTCAATCATCCCACAGTGGGCCGCACGCCTGACGGCGGAATCGTCGAGCGCGCCCCTCCGTCAGTCTCACCGTCGTCCCATTTCAAATTGCAGCTCCGACAAGCGGATTTCACGACCGCGGCGCGAGTGGTGGACGTTCTCAATCAGCATTTTTCCGCGAAAGTCGCCCGCGCCGAGAGCCCCGGAGTCGTAGCCGTCGACATACCCGCGTCCTATTCGTCGCGTCCGATCGAGTTCGTGGCGGAATTGGAAAGTCTGTCGGTCGAAGCGGACAAGCCTGCGAAAGTCGTGATCAACGAGCGGACCGGCACCATCGTCATCGGCAAGGACGTAAGAATCTCGCCGGTTTCGATCATGCACGGTTCTCTTACGGTTGAGGTCCGCACGAAACTTGAAGTCTCTCAACCGGAACCGCTTTCCGGCGGCAAGACGGTGGTGACACCGCAAGTGGACGTTGCGGCGAAAGAGGAGAAGGCCAAGAATATCATCCTGCCGAAAGGCGCGACCGTCGAGGACCTGGTCAGGGCCCTGCAAGCGATCGGCTCGACACCGCGCGACGTGATCGCCATCCTACAAAATCTGCGAACCGCCGGTGCGCTGGACGCAGCGATCGAGGTGATTTGATGACTCAACCCATTTCGTCCGCGGCGCTTTTATCCACCGCGACACAGGCCAAGCCTACCAAGGCCGAGGACGCGGCCAAACAGTTCGAGGCGCTGCTGATCGGCCAGATGCTGCGATCGGCCCGGGAAGCCTCTGCGGGCGACGATGACGATTCCACCAAGTCCACCATGCTGGACATCGCGGATCAGCAATTTTCCAAGCTCCTGGCGAATAACGGAGGCATGGGACTATCCCGCATGATCGTCCAGGGACTTAAACAAGGAGAAGCGAATGCGCATCGATAACACCACCGCTTCCGGATTCATCGCGCCAGCCACAGATCCGAGGACCAACGCGAACTCGGCTCGCAATCCCCAAGACAGTGTCCGAATTTCCAGTTTTGCGCGCGGCTCTGCGGACACCGATAGGATCGCAAGGCTTTCCGCGGCAGTAAATGCGGGCACCTACCACGTCCCCGCGGCGCAGTTGGCCGGCAACATCATCGACGAAACTATGAGTGGCAGTCTGCTCATGTGGGGCCGCTAGTCTTAGCGGCAGCCGGCTTTCGCGCCGGCTTGTCTTCGTTCGCAAAATAAGCCGGTCCGGAGACCGGCTCGCCGCCACGACTGGCGGCCCCACAGATTATGCTCGCTTCCGGGCTTTGATTTCGGCGAGCAGCTTGTCCACCGCCTCATCTTTTTCGAGCGCTGCCAGCCGGTCGTCCATGTTGTCGACAACCAGCTCAGACTTCGCCTGACTAACTGCTTCCCCGTGCTGTACTTTATTCTTCACGCGATCGAAGGCCGCGGCATGGGAGCCGTCGCCGATTTTCATTTGTGCGTCGCTCGCCCGGCTCAGCGCCCGCGACCGGCGGTGCTGCGCGATCAGCACATCGCTTTTACTCTGCGCCTCCTGCAGCTTCAGTTCGAGCTTGCGCAGCGCGGACTTCAGGTTGTCCACTTGAGCCGTCTGATCAGCCACCTGTTCGGTGAAACTCGCAGACATATTTTTCGCCGTCATAGATCGCTCCAGCGCGGCGCGAGCCAGGTCATCCTGGCCCTTTTCCACCGCGAGCTCCGCCTTGCGAACCCATTCGTTGGATGCCTGCTCGTTTTCCTGCTGCTTCTTCATGAGCAGGTGCTGATCGGCGATCGCGATCGCCACCTGCGTCTTCACCTGCAAGAGCTGATTCTGCATGTCCAGAATGACCTGCTTGATCATTTTCTCCGGCTCTTCGGCCTTGTCGATCAAGTCGTTCAAATTTGCGCGAATCAGCGTCGCCACACGTTCCAGTAGTGCCATACATTACTCCTTGGGTGTCTTATCTTCGGGTGTTTTATCTCCGATGCCGCGAACCTTGCCCAGCAGATCCGACATCTTCATGCCACTCAGCGTTTCGAACAGGGCAGGGATCTGCGCGGCCATTTCAGTCATGTCGCCGGTGATCTTGTTCATTCCAGCCGAATGCCCGTTGCCGGTGGAGACGATCGTGATTTTGTCGATTTTCTCCAGCGGCGACGCGAGCGCCCTCACCACCTCCGGCATATTGGTGATCAGCTTGTCGACCACCGCGGCCTGGTTGTATTCCTGATAGGCCTCCGCCTTCACGTTCATCGCTTTGGCTTCGGCTTCGCCTTTTTTCAGAATGATTTCCGCTTCGGCTTCGCCTTGCGCGCGAATGGCAGAGGCGAGACCCTCGGCTTCGGAAATGCGGCGCTGGCGTTCTGCGGCGGCAAGCGTCTCGATACGTTGACGATCCACCTCGGCCTGCTTGAGGTTGGTCGCGATCAGTTCCTTCTCGCGGCGCAGAATTTCGGCCTCCTGCACCTTGATTTCGTGTTCCTTTTCTACTTGGCGGACTTTCACCGCCTCGGCCACCACCTGCTGCTGCATGATGTTGGTTTGAATGTCGTAGGCCTTGTCGGCCTGCGCCTGCTGCTTCTTGGTCAATTCAAGGTACTGCGCTTTCTTGATTTCAAGATCGCGCGTGGCCTCGGCCTGCTTGGCGGCGGATAGCGTTTCGGCCAGAACGCGTTCCTGATCTGCCTGCGCCTTGGCGACGGCTGCGGCACGGGTGGCTTCGGCGCGCTTTATGGCGGTGTCGCGCTCGGCTTCGGCCGCGGCGATGTCCGCGTCGCGCTTGATGCGCGCGATGTCGGGACGTCCCATATTGGTGATGTAGTCGTTCTTGTCGCGAATTTCCTTGATGGTGAACGAAATTACTTCGAGGCCCATCTTGCTCATGTCGTCGGCGCAGGTGGCGCGCACGCGATCGCCGACCATTTCCGGCTCCTTCACAATCTGCTCCACGGAAAGCTGGCCGATGATGCCGCGCAAGTGGCCTTCCATCACCAGTCGGATCAGCCCGTCGCGTTCGGAGTCGCTCTTGGTCAGGAATTGTTCGGCGGCGGTGGTGATGGATTGCGGATCCGACCTCACTTTGATTTGCGCCACGGCCTCCACCGTGACGGCCACACCCTGCATAGTGTAGAGGTCCTGCTGCGGAGCGACGTCGAAAGACATGAGCTGCAGAGTCAGTTCGCGGTAGTTCTCGAACATGGGCCAAATGAAGGTTCCGCCGCCCTTGATGATCCGCGTCTTGCGGAAGCCATAGACTACCAGCGCCTGATGCGGTCCGGCTTTGCGATACATCCGCGCGAACATGGACATCAGGAACATGACGGCCAGAACCATCAGGCCGCCGATGATAAAAACCTCAGCAGGAATGTGCATAATCCTTCTCCTCAGTAGCGTTCGCCGCTGATCTCGTCCCAACGGCGCACGTATGCGATGCCTTTTTCAAATCTGGTGATGACCACTTCGGTATCGCGCGGAATTTCCACCGGGTCCTCGGTCCTCGCGGGCGCGGCGCAACGCGCGCCGTTGCGTTCATAAATCATCTCGCCGGTGCCTCCGACGCGAATCGGACTCGCCACGCGTCCCAATACGCCGACCATTTCGTAATCCGCCGGGTCCAGCGGCGCCTCGGTGGCCACGAACTTGACCAGGAACCAAAAAATGATCGCCGCGCCGCCCAAACCGCTCATCACCGAAATGAAAAGGCCCAGATAAACCCATATGTTCGAGTAGCGTTCCAGCAAATAGCCGGTTCCGCCGAACCACGCCAGAAAAGCCGCTGTTGTTCCGAAATTCAGCGGCGAAAGGCCGCCTCTGCCGCTGTGGCCGGGACCGTGAAAATGAGCATGGGGAAGGTGCAGGCGGCCGCCTAGAAACGAAACCATGCTGAACAAAAATCCGACCACGAAGGCCAGCAAATAAAAATCCTGCGTGCTCATACCGCCTCCCTGCGGATCGGTTCCACGTTGGAGCGCACGTTGGACGGCCCCAGGACGCTGAACAAACGATCCACCAATTGCGGCGTTTCGAGAATCGACTTCAACAGCATCAGACACTTTCGCGAATCCTGATGCTCGGCGAGTTTCAGCAGCGCCTGGCTGACGTGCGGATCGCGCGAGAAACGCTCGGCTCCGCTGATGAGCCATAGATCGAGCTGGTCTTCTTGCACGCGCGCGTCGGACATCAGCTCGGTATGAAATCCTTCCGGGTCGTCCACCAGATAGCCGGGGTGCACGCCGAAGAATTTGGCTAGAAGCATCCGCGTGGAATTGGTCAGATGGGGCCGCGCTCCGCTTTCGATCTGGGAGAGATACGACTGGCTGAACGACCGCTTCATTTCGCGGGAAAGCGCGCGGACCACTTCCTGCTGGGTCATCTCGCGATCCAGTCCGCGAAGGGTGCCTTCGACCAGGCGGAGGTACTTGATTTTTTCACCAAGCTTCATATCGCAATATGCGATAACAATATCGCAAATTGCGATATCTGTCAAGAGGTCACAATTAAATGCGGTCAACTCTTTTGGATTCGGGTACTTAGTTATGAGGTAGGTTTGCGGTCCGCGCTCGTTTGGCGGACTACAAGTCCGCCGCAGGCTGCAAGCCTGCCCCACGATCGCCGCGCAAAGAAAAAGGCCGGGAGATCTCTCTCCCGGCCCCTTGGTCCCTTATGTGCGCTACCGCGGATTACGGATATGACAACACACAGCCACCCGCGCCGCTGTTGAAGGCGTTGCTCCACAACGACTGCACGGGGAAAGTGCCCGTGCTCAGCGTGGTGTTCGCCGACGCGCCCTGATTACCCGTCGTAATCCAGGCGCACTTGTCGCCGTTCTCTGCGCCGCCCGAGTCCAACCACCCGCCGTTCGGAAACTGGTCAGTGATCGTCTCACCCATTTCATGACCGCCGACGATGGTGATGCCCGCCTTGGGCCCGAGGCCGTTGAAGTTCGCGCCGCAGTTTCCACCCGCGTCCGTGATGTAGGGCAGGTTGGTGTAAGCTACGTTGCCGAACGTGGAGCTGGTCGAACTGTGATAGGCGCAGTATTGTGTCGCGAAACCCTGCGAGCTGTTCCCGGTAGCCGTGGCGATCACATATTGGACGCTCGCGTTGCTGCTCGCTGTCGTGTTGCCGAAGTGGCCGGCGGCATTCACAGCCTCGCCCGCAAGCTGGGACTGAGTCGGATGCGATGGGGCCGAAGATAAATTGTCGGCCCAGACACCCGCTAGAATGCCTGACTGATTGCCGGCGTGCTGACCAGAACTCCCGCAGGTTACCGTGCCGTTTGCCACACCTTGACAATACTGGGTAACGCTGTTCAACCAGGAACTGCCGCCGACCCCAGTGTAGAAACTCTGGAGAATGGCCGACTCACCGCTGGGGTCATTGTTGTTCCACTGCGAGCCCCACAGCACCAGGTAGACTTTGGGAGCCGTCTCGACGCCGATACCGCCGACGCCACCGTGGTAACTCAGGTTATTCGAGCCTCCGCCGCCCCTGTGACCGTGAGCCGCGTGGGCGTTAGCCGCGTCCCCGACGGTTGCATGGATCACCACCATTGGTTGGCCGTCTTCGATGTGCTTCGCCCCTCCGGCTGAATCCTGCGCGCGCAGCAGTGATAACGGAGTGACGATCAGCAGTCCCAAGAAAGCCGCCCCCGCACTCAAGAACCCTTTCCGCATCAAGAACCTCCTGTTTACCCCGAATCGAGGGGTTCTCTGAATTCTACTTGGATTCGAGGATTGGTACAACTTTCGATTCGCCGAAAAGTACCTAGTTCCGGCGGGGGATGCTGTTTATTCAAGCGGCGAGATTCTTCACCGTTTCGAGCAGTACAGCGGCTCCGTTAGCACAATCCTCCCAATGGGTTAACTCCTTGGGAGAGTGGCTGATCCCGGCAACGCTGGGAACGAAGATCATTGCCATCGGTCCGATATGCGCCATGCTCTGGGCATCGTGACCGGCCCCGCTGGGGAGGCGTTTCGTCTTCAAGCCGAGCCGCGCAGAGGCTTCCTCGATGGCGGTCTGGAGCTTTGGATCGGCCAGCGCGGGTTCGTGATGCGAGGCGGTGTGAAACTCGATGGTGGTTTTGGTTTCAGTCGCGGTGGCGCGGGCGCGGTCCTGAATCTCTTTCCCCAGTCTGCCGACCTTGGCGATATCCAGATCGCGCAGCTCAACGGTGAGCCGCACCAGGCCGGGAATGACGTTGGGCGCGTTAGGACTCACCTCGATGTGTCCCACAGTGCCGACTTGGCGGCCGGGTTCGTGGCGGACAATCTGATTGACGGCGACGGTCAGCTCGGCTGCGGCTACCAGGGCGTCCTGCCGGTCCGGCATGGGCGTGGTGCCGGCGTGATTCGCGAAGCCCCGAATCTCGACATCATAGCGATCGATGCCGACGATACCTTCGACGACACCGACCGGAAGGTGTTCGCGATCGAGATTGCCGCCCTGCTCGATGTGCAGTTCGAGATAGGCGTGAAACGATCCGCGGGCGCGGCGGGCTGAATCGATGTGATCGGGATCGCCGCCGATCTTCTTCAACGCCTCGCGCTGGTTGGTCCCGTTCCACATCTGATCGAGTTCTTTGTCGACCAGAAGTCCGGCAGCAGCGCGGCTACCAAAGAGCCCATTGTTGAAGGCGACGCCTTCTTCGTTGGTCCACACGACGACTTCGAGAGGACGCCGCGTGGTGGCCTTCGAGGCGTTCAGCGATTCGATCACTTCGATCGATCCGAGCACGCCCAAATCGCCATCGAAATTTCCACCGCTAGGGACCGAATCGATATGCGAGCCGAACAGCACCGGCTCAAGCTGGGAATCCGTACCGGCGCGTTTGCCAAGTATGTTTCCGGCGGCATCGATGCGCGGGTTCAGCCCGGCCTCGCGCATCCAGCGCATCACCAGCGTGCGACCGGCGACGTCGGCATCGGAAAACGCGACGCGGCTCACGCCGTCGGCGAAGGTCCCGCCGGCTGGGCGTCCGTGGACGCTGAGTTCTTCGAGCCGCTGGCGCAGCCGCTGGGCGTTTATGGGTGAGGAAGCCGCCCCACGAGCAAACGGCGCAAGCGCCATCATCGAAAGAAATTCGCCGCGCGTCATGTTGAGATTGTACACTCGCTAATGTTCTCCTATATTGCGGCTACGGTTGCGATAGTCTATGTAAATATGGATCGTCGAACCTTCTTGCTCGCTTCCGGCGCTGCCGCGATGATTCCCTCGCGAGGCGCCACGACCACTACCGTGCTGTATGGCGATCGTTCGGTCGCGCTCGACAAGATTCAGCCGGATCCCAAGGATCTGTGGGTCCGCAAAGCCGATCTGCCCAAGATCAACGATTTCGAGGTCAAGCCGCAGGGCGCCTGCCGCGAGGATTTGTGCATTCCGATTCCCAAGGACTTGACCAAGGGCGAGTACTTCAACTTGACCGGGTTCGCCCGCAAGATCGGCGAAGTGGTGGTGAAGGAATCGAACGTGTGGAGTCTGGGCGAGGTTCCGGTTCTGCGCGGAAGCTTCACCAATTCACGAATCGCGCCGGATTTCGCGGTGGCCGATCGCCAAGGGAAGATCATCCACCTGAATGATTTTCGCGGCAAAAAGGTGCTGGTGGTCACTTGGGCGTCCTGGTGAGGATGCCGACTTGATCTGCCAGGCTGGCAGAAAGTTTACGAAGAGCTGAAGGACAAGAATTTTGAAATTATCGCGGCGGCGCAGGATACCGGCGGCGAAGCGGCGGCTGGCCAGTGGTATGACAAAGCCAAAGCGACCTATACGACGCTGGTTGACGTGCAGCATTCCATCAGCACCGCGTATCAGTTCATCAACGTGCCGATGGGCATCTGGATCGACGAACGCGGCCGTGTGGTGCGTCCGGCCGAGCCGGCGTGGACCAACGATTCGACATTGAAGATCGGTCAGAAGAGCATCGTCACCGAGGGCACGGCGTACCTTACCGCCTTGCGCGACTGGGTGTCGAATGGCGACAAGAGCTCGTACGTCGTTTCAGACGAGGAATTCGCAAAACGCGTGAAGCCTCGCTCGGCGGCGGAGATGGAAGCGGATGCGAGTTTCAAGCTCGCGGTGCACTTCCATCAGAGTGGAGACAACGAGCTCGCAGAGAAATACTTCGCGCAAGCGCAGAAGCTCAATCCCGACGATTGGAACTATCACCGCCAGGATTGGAGCTTCACGCCGCAAGAGGCGGGGAAGAAGTGGCTCGACAAGTTCAACAAGCTGGACGAGCCGTATTATCCCAAGCTCGAAATCAAGCCCGAACCTAAAAAGCCGTGAAACGGCGCTGGCGGGCATGGCTGTTCGGCTTTGCCTGCTGGACTGTACTGGGGTTGTTCTTTGCGACGCAGACCCAGCTCGCATACGGCAACTGGGAGCAGCGCCTTTCATGGATGCGGGCCGTCCGGCTCGCGCTGGTCGAGTATTGGATCTGGGGTGCGCTTTCGATCCCCATCCTATGGCTGGCGCGCAAGCTGCCTTTTCGACGCAGCGGATGGGGGCGTGCCCTGGCAGTGCATCTACCCGCGAGCGTAGTGTTTTCGCTGGTGAGCCTCATCTTGTATTCGAACATTGCGCGGCGCATGGACCCGACCGTGCCGATGGCGATGTACCGCACCTTTATTCCTCTCAAGATTCATCCAGGCGTTCTGATTTATTGGATTCTGGTGGGGTTCAGCTATTTCCGTCAACGCGAGCTTCGCGCAGCGCAATTGGAAACGCGGCTGGTGGAAGCCAAGCTGCAAATGCTGCGGATGCAGCTTCAACCACATTTCCTGTTCAATACGCTGCACGCCATTTCGACGTTGATGCATCGCGATGTAGAGGCGGCCGACCAGATGCTCGCGCGATTGAGCGACCTGTTGAGAATCGCCCTGGAGGATTCGGCGGCCCGCGAAGTGACGCTCAAGCGGGAGCTGGAATTTGTAGAGCGCTATCTCGCGATCGAGAAGATCCGTTTTGCAGACCGGCTCAGAGTCGAAATGACCGTGGATCGGGCGACGCGCGACGCGCTGGTTCCCAATCTCCTGCTTCAGCCGCTGGTGGAAAATGCGGTTCGTCACGGGATCGCCGCGTTGGAAAAGGAAGGACTGATCGCGATTCGGACCGCGCGCCGCGATGGCCGCCTGAGAATCGAAATCGTTGACGACGGAGCGGGGCTGAAGAAAGGTTTTAGCGAAGGCATCGGCCTGGGGAACACGCGGGCGCGGCTGCAACAGATGTACGGACCCGGGCACACGCTTTCGTTGGAACCCGGCGCGACCGGCGGATTGCGCGTAGTGGTGGAGATTCCATTTCGCGAATGAAATACAAGACGCTGATCGTCGACGATGAGCCGCTGGCGCGGGAGCGGCTCCGAACTCTGCTCGCGCGTGATCCGGACATTCACATCGTAGGCGAATGCGGCGGGGGCCGATCGGCTATCGCGGCGGTCGCCACGCACACTCCGGACCTGATGTTCCTGGACGTGCAGATGCCGGAGATCGACGGATTCGCGGTGATCGAAGCGATCGGACCCGGCGCCGTTCCGGCAGTCGTGTTTGTGACCGCTCACGACCAATATGCGGTGAAGGCGTTCGAGGTTCACGCGCTCGATTATCTGTTGAAACCTTTTGACAGTGAACGTTTTGAAAATGCGCTGCGGCGAGCGAAGCGCCAACTGGAGGGCGGCCTTTCGGATCGGCTGGCAGCACTGCTTCGAAACACGCAGCGGCAACGGTTGGTGATCAAGAATGCGGGACGGATCACCTTTCTGAGGGTCGACGAAATCGACTGGATCGAGGCGGAGGGCAACTACGTCCGGCTGCATACCGGCTCCGAATCGCACTTGCTGCGGGAAACGATGAATGGAATCGAAGCGCGCCTCGACGCACGGCAGTTCATGCGGATTCACCGCTCGCGTATCGTGAATATCGACTCGATCAAAGAGTTGAAGCCGTGGTTCCGCGGCGAGTACGTGGTGGTGCTTCGCGGCGGCGAAAAGCTTACGCTGACGCGCAGCTATCGCGACCGGCTTGAGCAGTTGGTCACCGGAAAATCCGGTTGATCCCTGGCCGCGGGGCGTTCGTCACTTTCTCTTTGCGTACTGGGCGAAGGTGGTGGATTCTTCGTGTATGCTCTTCCGGACTCTGTTGCTCCTCACGTCGACGGTGTACGCCCAGCAGCACCCCAATTTTTCCGGCATCTGGCAGCTGAACCTGGAGAAGACGAAACTCCCGGGTCCTCCGCCCAAGCGCATACTCCTGAAGGTCGATCATCACGATCCCACGCTGGAGACTACGATCCTCGCCACGGGCTCGGCCGGTCCGGAGGTGCGCAACTCCTCCACGTATAAGGCTACGGACGAAGAGGTGGTGGATGCGAATGGTCAGCGGATGCGGTCACACTGGGAGGGGGCCGATCTGGTGGTTGAGACTACCATTAAGACGGGCGATAAGGAAATTCACGCGAGTCTGCGTCTTTCATTGTCTGGGGACGCGAAAGAGCTTACGCTGACGCAATCCAACCCGCGCGGATCAGTCGTGATGTCTTTCGAGAAAGCGCCCACGGCCCTGGCGGCAGAATTCGACAAGCCGGAAAAGACCGGTGCTGAGGCGTACCAGAACGTCCGTCTCTTGGGGAATATGCCCGCGTCAGGACTGCTCGCGGTCATGCGCGGCTACACGCAGCAACTGGGCGTGGATTGCAACCATTGCCATGTGCCCGAAGCGTTTGAGAAAGACGACAAGCCCGCCAAGGTGACGGCGCGCAAGATGATCGAGATGGTTCGCGAGTTGGAACAGAACATGGGAGCGGGCAAGGTCAACTGCTATACCTGCCATCGCGGGGCGATTGCGCCGAAAACAGCTCCTTAATGCATCCCAACTTCACGGGTGAGTGGCGCGCCAATCTGGCTCAGAGCAAGATTCGAGGAGCTCAGCCGAAGCAAGTTCTGGTCGCGATCGAGCAAGATGGGCCGCGGCTTATTCAGTCGATTACGATGACGAACTCCGACGGCCGCGAGGAGCATATGACGTTTCGCTTTTCCACTGACGGCCAGGAGACCATGAACTCGCTGCGTGGGCAAGAGATGTCAACACGGGCGCGATGGGCAGACCCCGAGCTCGTGATCGAAACGGTATTGCTTATGGGAGACCGCGAAGGTCACTTCCGGGACCACTGGTCGCTGGCGGCCGACGGGAAGACACTCCGCATGGCGCACGTCGACGATGATCTGGCAGGTCAAGTGACCGTGCTCGAAAGAACCGTTGTATGATATGCGGATATGCGCATACTCATTGCCACGTTGCTAGTCTTGCTGCCAACCTTCGCACAAGACAAAGCTCAGGAGAAACAGGAGAACAAGGATCAGAAGAAGGGTCCGCCGCGTCCTCCGCAGAATCTTAAGATTCTCAAAGTCACGTCTGGTGCCGAAATTGGACCGATCATGCGGACTTTCACCGCCGGTCTCGGAGTGCAATGCACCTACTGCCACGTCCAGGGAAATTTCCCGAGTGACGATAATCCGAAGAAGGAAGTCGCTCGGCACATGATCCAGATGGCGATGGACATCAATAAGAACTTCCCCGACGGCAAAATGCATGTCACTTGCTACACCTGCCATCGCGGGGAAGCCGAACCAAAGACCGCGCCCGAAGCGAAGCCGGCCCAATAAGGGATTGCTAAGCTTAAGAGCGGATGCCATTTGACGGTCTCCGCGTCCTGTCGCTCGAGAGCCGGCGCTCTCGCGAAATCGAGCGCCTGATCCGCGCGCAGGGCGGGGAACCGTTCGTCGCACCATCCATGCGCGAGGTGCCGCTTGAAAACAATCCCCACGCCTTCGCATTCGCCGAACGCCTGTTTCGCGGCGAATTCGAAATGATGATCCTGCTGACGGGCGTCGGTACCCGTCTGCTCGGACAGATTCTGGAGACGCGCTGGCCCGGTGGCGCTTTCGCGGATGCCCTGCGGAAACTAACTGTAGTCGTCCGCGGACCGAAGCCGATGGCCGTAATGCGCGAATGGAACGTACCGGTTGCGATCATGGTTCCGGAGCCGAATACGTGGCGCGAGGTTCTGGCCGCAATCGACGGCCGCGCCGAGAGCCGGATCGCGGTGCAGGAATACGGCCGGCCCAGCGACGAACTGATCGCGGGCCTTCGCGAGCGCGGCGCGGACGTCACCACCATTCCGGTGTATCAATGGGATCTTCCCGAAGATTGCGGACCTCTTCGTACCGCCGTCCAGAAATTAGCGAGCGGGGAATTTGACGTTATCCTGCTCACGACGTCGGTGCAGGTAACGCATCTGCTGCGGATCGCCAACGAGCTGCATTGCGAGGACGCGGTGCGCGCGGCGCTGGGGCGGATGATGGTCGCCTCAGTGGGCCCGACCACCAGCGAGACTCTCGTCCACCTGGGCCTCCGCGCCGATTTCGAGCCGACACATCCCAAGATGGGCTTCCTGGTGAATGAAGCTGCCGCGAATGCGGCGCGCATCCTCGGCGCGAAGCGTGGGACGGGAGCGTGAAGCGTGGCCAATGACGATAGCGGATGGGGTGCGTTCGCAAAGTATTTCTCCCTTGCGATCATGCTCCCCGCCTCGACGTTGACCGGCTACGGCATCGGATACTGGCTGGACCATGCTTTCGGGACGCACTTTCTGGGCATGGTGTTCCTGGTGCTGGGAACCGCGGGCGGATTCATTCAACTGGTCCGCGGCCTGGGTAAAGGATGACGCAGGATCGGACGCCGGCGCGAATTATGCGGATCGGCATGACGCTCAGCGTCGCGGGAACGATTTACGTTTTCGCCACGCTCGGGCCTCGCATGGCCGCTGGATTCCTGACCGGCGCTGGACTATCGCTATTCAGTTTTCACACCTTGCGACGGCTCGGAGAAGGACTGGAGCCTGGCGCAGGAACGCCATTTCGCGGCTCTGCGGTATTCTTCACGCTGCGCTATTTGATCATCGGCGCGGCTGCCTATGTTATAGTAAAAATTCTGGAAATCAGCGTGATGCCGGTGCTGGCGGGGCTTTTCGTTTCCGCGGCGGCGGTGCTCATCGAAATCCTGTACGAACTCGTTTCTTCTAAATAACTATGCACGAACACGAGCCTTGGCTCACAGCCCTGTTCAACGATCATCTGGCCGGCGTGGCGAACTCGATTCTCGGAATTTTCAAGATTACGGCCGAGAATCCGGAGCGGCCGTGGGCCACGTGGCTGGTGATGGAACTGTTGGTAGCCGCGATCATCGTAGTGTTGTTCGCCGCATTGCGTCCCAGGCTCTCGGTCGACAATCCGGGCGGCTTGCAGCACTTGTTCGAGTCCCTTCACGACTTCATCAAGACCACCGTGCAGGAAACCGGGATAGAACATCCGGACAAATTTCTGCCCTACTTCGGCGCGGTTTTTATTTTCATTCTGTTCATGAACCTGATCGGGATCATCCCGACGTTCGAATCGCCCACGATGTCTGCCTCGGTGACGCTCGGGCTGGCCCTGTGCACGTTTATTTACTACAACGGTTGGGGGTTCCGCGAGCATGGTCCTACGTATCTGGCTCAGCTTTTGGGGCCCGTGTTGTGGCTGTCTCCGCTGATGGTGATCATCGAAATCATCAGCCACCTGGCGCGTCCGCTCTCGCTCACCATTCGTCTTTACGCCAACATGCTGGCGGGCGAACAGGTGACCACCGCATTCGAAGGCGTGGTGGCCTTGCTGGTTCCGGTAATCTTCATGGGACTGCACGTGTTCGTCGCATTCTTACAGGCTTATATTTTCACGCTGCTTTCGATGGTTTACGTCCGTGGTGCGGTTTCGCACGAACATTAACTTATTCCGGCATTATCTCCGTCGAGCGTGAGCCCTCCTCGTCCCAACGCTGGAACGGCACCACCCACTGGACGGAAATTTTTAAACAGGAGAAAAGAAATGGCAAAGAAAGTCATGTTTCTAGCATTCGCGATGCTGGTTCTGGTCGCGATGCCGGTATTTGCACAACCGGCGGCGGGCGGCGCAGCCCCCAGCACGGATCTGGGCGGTGGATTGAAGTATCTCGGTCTCGCGCTCGGCATGGGCATCGCTTCGGGTCTCTGCGCTCTCGGTCAGGGCAAGGCGACGGCAGGCGCGACCGAAGCAATGGCGCGCAACCCCGGAAATACGGCGGCCATTCGAACGGCGCTGATCATTGGTCTGGCGCTGATCGAGTCGCTGGCGCTGTACATGTTCGTCATCGTACTCAGAGGCTAATTCGCTGCGCACGATCAACGCGCTCCATAACTGTCGCGCCTCAACTGGCGGCCGCGTGAACTATTGTTCGCTACCGGTTCTTGAGGCGCGACAGTCATGGAGCGCGTTGTGGCATATGCGCAATAACCTCAAATGAAGCTTCAGGGTATTTTCGTCCCCATCGCGGTTCCCTTCGATCACCACGGCGATCTCTATCCGGTCAAGGTCCAGCACAACATTGAGAAGTTGAATCGGACCGGCGTTTCCGGCTACGTAGTTTGCGGTGATGAATCCGTTTACCTCAGTTCCGAAGAGAAGATTCGGATATGGGAATGGGTCGCGCAGTATGCTCCCGACAAGGTGTTGATCGCGTCGACGGGAATGCCCGCTGTGCGCGAAACCACCGAACTGACTAATCGGGCGGCGGCGCTGGGTTTCAAAGCTGCGTTCCTGCGGAGCGACGATCCGATTTACATTGCCGCCGTGGCAGACCGCGCCGAGATCCCGATCATCGTCGACGGCGTTGCGGTAAAGCATCCCAACGTTGTCTCCCAGCACATCGCAACATCGTCCGCAACGATCGC
>Ga0210403_10000377_pt1 | contig 47954 bp, 40 predicted proteins | sample IncBWC19MmetaG_FD_150863 | JGI IMG/M metagenome (GOLD analysis project Ga0210403, IMG submission 150863) | Forest soil microbial communities from Barre Woods Harvard Forest LTER site, Petersham, Massachusetts, United States - Inc-BW-C-19-M | ecosystem: Environmental > Terrestrial > Soil >...
CGTAGGCCATAAAGGTGTCAGTCTCCTGGGAGTTCCTGCGTTTATTTTACTACTGCAGCGGTTGATCGACCCGACATTCTAGCAAGAATACGGGCGGGGGGTACAGGTCCCGGAGCAGGGCTTAGCAAGAAGAATGGCTGGCGGCACGTGGCCACCAGCCATTCTCCCTCTGATCAGCAACACTGACGCTCAGTGACGTCCGCCGCCATGGAATCCGCCTCCACCGTGGAAGCCACCACCACCGCGGGACTCACCACCGCGGGACTCACCACCGCGGGACTCACCTCCGCGGAAAGACTGTCCGCCTCGGAACCCACCATCATTCCCACGCGCGTAGCCACGGTCGCGGACGCTGCCGTCATGGCGACCCGCGAAGTCCCTGCGACCTTCCCAGCCGCGGCCCCATCCATCGCGTCCGCGATCCCAATCTCGGCGACCGTACCAGCGATCGTGGTCCCATCCGCGACTCCAGAACCCCACCGGATGTCCCCAGTGATACCAGGGACCTACCCCGACGAAGACTCCATCCACGAAATAGTCTGGGCCGTAATAGCCGTACGGCGCACAGGCATACGGGTAATAATTGTAGTACCCGTAGGCGCAAGCCGGCGGCCCAGCCACGTAACCTGGGCCGATCCCGACTCCAATTCCAACCCGAACTTGCGCCTGCGAGTACGCAAACGGCACCATCAAAATCGCCAGCAACGCGACGTATTTCATATAACGCATACGATCACCTCCGGCTTCCGGAACCCGCTTCTCTACTCCTCACCGGTCCAAGAAGCTCTCCAATCTTTCTAGTTATTGGAACAGCGAAGCGGGCAAAAAGTTTCGGAAATCGGGGTGGTTGATTTCAACCATCCCGCTTAAATTCAACCACTTACGCCGCAAGCGCCAAAGTGCCTCATGAGCCGCAAAAGCCTGCTTTATCCGGAGTTACACGAACTAAGGTTACCTAGAACGGAAGTAATAAGAGTGAGTTAATGTTCGTAGAGGTGCGGTCAATTTCCGGAGAGGGGACAGCCCCTATGGAGAAGTTGAACATCGTTGTTTCGCTAATCACTGAACAGAATGATTACCAGCGCGAGCAGGCAGCGTCAGCACAAGCGGCTGCCGCAAAGCTGGGAGCCTCAGTTCAGATCATTTATGCGAACAATGACGCTGTACAACAGACGCAACAGATTCTGAAGTTTATTCAGGAGCCGAGTAAACGCCCTGATGGCATCATTGTCGAACCCGTGGGTACAGGAATGCCGCAGGTGGCCAAGGCGGCGGTCTCGGCAGGAATCGCATGGGGTGTCATCAACGCCCGTGTGGACTATTTGCCCGAACTGCGCCAACGCGCGCTGGTTCCCGTTTTCTCGGTGGTTTCCGACCACGAAGAGATCGGCCGAATTCAAGGGCAGCAGATCGCGGCAATTCTAGGCGAGGAAGGCTGCGTTCTCTATCTCGAAGGCCCCGGAGTCGGCGATGTAGCCCGCCTGCGGACGAAGGGCATGATGTCGAGCAAACCCCAGAAGGTTTCCATCAAGACTCTGAAAGGTGATTGGACACAGCGGAGCGGTTACAATGCCATCCGTTCATGGCTGGCGTTGAGCACCTCACGCGAACTTCACGTCGGAATGGTTGTCGGGCAAAACGACGACATGGCCATCGGTGCCCGCCACGCCTTCGAAGAATTGACGGATACGAAAGAACGCGACGAATGGCTGAAATTGCCCATCATCGGATGCGACGGCGTGCCCAAGGCAGGCCAGAGCTGGGTACGACAGGGACGTTTAGCGGCGACGATCTTCTCGCCGCCACTCATCGGTGACGCGATCCATTTGATCGCAGACTCGCGGCAGACCGGCACACAGCCGGAAGAACGGACGTCAGTTGCCCCGAGTTCGTTCCCGGCAATTCAGGAACTGAAGCGCACGCGTTCCGCCGCAGCTGGATGAGGATAGAGCTTTTCAATCTCGCGGCTCGGCGCGATTCACAGCAGTAGTTATCGCGGCGTGTAGATCCAAGTCTGTGCCGTTGCCTGGTCGTTGTTAGCGTAACCACCCGCGAGCAACACTCTTCCATCTCCCAGCCTGGTCTCGGTCATAAAGTGCCATGGACCGCTGAGCTCACCTGATGCCGCGGCGAACCTACTTGCGGCAGGATCAAACACTTCCACCGTTTTACTGCCGCCCGCAATCAGTAGTTTTCCGGATTCCAGCGCCACCGCCTCTTCGGGCAATTTGAAGCGGCTGTCGCGCATGGAGGAAGCCGCGGTGAACTTGCTAGTCTTCGGATCGTAGATCTCCGCGCTAGTTAGGTTCCCGCTCCAGTCGCGCTCGTCGGAGCCCCCCGCAACCAGCACGCGGCCATCCGGTAACAGGCCGGCGGTGTGCTTGTAGCGTGCCGTAATCAGGCGCCCCGTATCGGTGAAGTGTCTGGTCTGGGGATCGTAGATTTCCGCAACCGCATTGAGCTCGTCGCCACGGCCACCCACGATGAGGACGCGCCCATCGCGCAGAAGTGTCGCCGTGTGTGCGACGCGAGGAAAATGCATCGGCCCGACGGACTCGAATTTGAAGGTTGCAGCGTGGAAGACTTCAGCAGAAGCGATGCCGCCGGGCGAGTCGTGATCGCCCCCACCCGCGATGAGCACGTCGCCGTCGGGCAGCAAGGTTGCGCTCGGCCTCCCGCGCTTGCCGGTCATCTTGGTGGGGAGCACCGTGAATTTGCCAGTCGCCGGATCATAGAACTCGGCCGAGTCTGTGGGGCCATGACCGATCCAGCCCCCAGCGATCAGCACTTTTCCGGAGCGAAGCAGAATTGCGATCTGGCCAACTCGCCCAATACTCATATCGCCTGTCGGCTGGAACTTACCCGTGGCCGGATCATAGAGTTCGGCGGATTTGTAGAAATCCTGATTGCGCCGCATGCCGCCGGCGATCAGAACCTTGCCACTGGGCAGCAGAGTCGCTGTATGGCCTGAACGCGGCTCGAGCATCGGCGTCGACGACGCGACTGACCCTATTCGTATAGTTGAGGCCAGAGGCGCGCGAAAGGCGGTTGCGGTCAGAACCAAAGTAATTGTGGCGAGACTGGCAAGAAACAGCCGAGGGCGATTCATTTGGCGTCCTCCTGAAGAATCGGACGCGAAGGAGGATGGGTGGTGAGCAAGGATGTTACTGAATCTTCTGGGATCGCAGACCCTGTCATCCTGAGGAACGCGCCTTTAGTGTTCCGAAGGATCTGTGGACTGGTGTACAGCATCGATGCCGCCGCGAGTGCACAGGTCCTTCGCGGCAAAAAGCGCCGCTCAGGATGACATGGTGAGCGAGTTCAGGCTCGGACCAGTTGTTTCTTCTCACTCGGCTCGTACTCCACGATGTACCCCGCGACGGCGCTGGCCGCCACGGTAAAAGGAGACGCCAGATACATCTGCCCGGGCCCGCTGCGGCCGGGGAAGTTTCGATTTTGCGCACTGATGACGACCTGATCGGGCCGCGTCGAAACTCCAGGTCCGGCATTGATGCAGGCTCCGCAGCTCGGCTCGATAACATGCGCTCCTGCCCTTTGAAAGACGTCCAGATACCCGCGCCGGACGCAGTACTCACGCGTCTCTTGCGAGCCGAACTGGATGTAGAACTTGACCGAATCCGCCACGCGCTTGCCCTGCTTCAAGGCTTCGGCTAGCACGGCAGCGTACATGTCCATGTCTTCGTTCTTGCCCGCAGTGCAGGTGCCGCCGTAGGCAATTTCCACAGGGACCGGCGTATTCAGGTCGCGGATGTACTTTCCGTTGCCAGGGTCGCCGGGGGTCGCCACCATCGGAGTGATGTCCGCAGCGTCCAGTTCAATGACGTGCGCGTATTGCGCTCCCGGATCGCTGTAGAGCCCCTCGATCATCGCCTCAGCCATCTTGCGATCGATGCCGCGCCGCTCGACGAGGAAATCGACGGCTTTCTTGTCAGGCGCGACGATACCCGTAAATCCGCCGATCTCCGCAGCCATGTTGGTCATGGTGGCGCGCTCGTCGACGCTGAGTTCCTCGATCGCTTCGCCGGCGTACTCCATGACTTTCGCCAGAGCCTGGCCGCTGCGGACGTAATCAAGGCTGAGGATTTTGAGGATGAAGTCTTTCGCAGTCACGTTAGGATGTTTCTTTCCACGAATCACCACCTTCACCGACTCAGGCACGCGGACGCGCACATCCTTTGTGATCCATGAATTGAAAACATCGGTCGTACCGATTCCAAATGCGACACAACCAATCGCGCCGACATGCGGCGTGTGCGAATCAGAGCCGATGTTCAACTGCCCCGGCAGAGCGTAGCTTTCCAGAACAATCGAGTGGCAAATCCCCTCGGATCCTTTGCGGTCGGACAACTCGCCGTGCAGCCTGATTCCCTGCTTCTTCGCGAAATCCTGCTGCTTGAGCTTGAGTTGCGTGGCCAGGTCGAGCAGTCCGAGTTTTTTCTTTTCTTCCGAGATCACTTCATCAAGAAAGGTCAGGTGATCGCGAAAGAATAGGATGGTCGTAGGATCATTGACCTTGGCATCCTTGCCGACGTAATGCTCGAAGAAGATCGCGGCCATGGGAGTCACGTACTCGTGGCTAAAGCGCAGATCGGCGCGCGCAAAGCCTGTGTCGCCAGGCTTTACCGAGGGAACCCCAACCTCGCCCTTCTCCTTAATCATGTGCCGCGCAAAAATCTTCTCGGCCAGAGTCATTGCTCGTGTGGCGCGGGCGCTCCCGCCCGCGGACTTGATGGGAGGAAGAAAAACCTTCCCCTGCATACGTGCGACGTTAAATGGAAAAAGCCCGCCGTATTCGATCACCTGCCGCGTAATCTCATCCTCGCCCGCGGTGAATTCGCTCAGCGCAATCTCCTCCCCGCTCCGGATACGATCGATCAGAGAGAAATTCGTCGAAGTCAGCAGCCCCAGGTTCTGGCAATTCTGCTTGTAAATGCGCTCGATATTTTCGGCGATCACCACGCGGATGCCGGCGCACATCTCGGCGTAAGGGGACTGCTCACGGCTGGATCCCTTGCCCCGCCGCTTTCCGCTCACCGCGCACACGAACCCGCCGCGTTTCACATCACCGCGGCTGATAGGCGTAGCGTTGCCGCACTTCAAGCCGAGATACGGAATCTCGCCCAGCGTCTCGTCGAAATAAAAGCAGTAGTGAGCGGGAGTGATCTCGTCGGTCGAAATGTCGTCGCGCAACTCGGGATTATTCGCGGGATTCTTCGTGTCCCACGGCAAGTCCTCGCCCGCCAGTTGCTGCTGGATGAGTTCCGGGTCTTCGGTGAGAAAGAGGATGCGTCCCTGGAGACGGACTTTGTCGGGCCGCTTTTTGATTTGGCGTTCCAGAAGTGAATTGATCACGTTAGCCTGAGGGTTTCTAAATTTTGGCGCCAGAGCGGAGCCGGCGTCCCCACATGCTTTATTGTAACTCCGCTAACCCCGCAATGACTCGTGTAGCCCCGGACGCCTTCGTCCGGGGTTGCGCGCGAAGCGCGCAATGAACCCGGCGAATCCCGAAAAGAATCCCAGCTAGATCAGCGTTCCGATCGGTGAGCCTTGCCGCCGCCGCTATCTTTGATAAGCCCGCGGATCCGGCAACGCCTCAAGCCCCCGCCCTGCGAAGATCTCTTCGAATTCGTGTAGCAGCGCGTCGTGCACCAATCCATTCGAGGCCAGCGTCTCGCGGCTATTGAGTTCGAAGGGGGAACCGTCGAAGCGGGTGACGCGGCCTCCGGCTTCTTCGATGAGCAGCGCGCCCGCTGCCGTGTCCCAAGAGTTGAGATTGAACTCCCAGAATCCGTCGAAGCGGCCGCAAGCCACGTTGCACAAATCCAGCGCGGCAGCTCCGGCGCGACGCACGCCATGCGTTTTCAACGTGATCTGGTGATAGAAAAATATGTTCGGGTTCTTGTGGCGTTTGTGACTGGGAAAACCTGTGGCGACTAGACATTCCTTTAATTGCGCCATCTTCGAGACGTGAATCGGCTTGCCATCAAGTTGCGCGCCCATTCCCTTCTCAGCGCTGAAAAGCTCGTCCCGCGTCGGATCGTAAACGACGCCAGCGATACGAGTCTCTTTGCCTTGGGAACGATGCTCCAGCGCCATCGACACGGCGAACACCGGGTATCCGTGCGCAAAGTTGGTGGTGCCATCGAGCGGATCGACGTACCAGCGGTATTCGCTGCCCCGATCCTTCAGCCCCTGCTCTTCCCCCATGACATCGTGCGAAGGAAATCGTTTGCTGACCCGCTCGCGAATCAGGGCTTCCGAAGCACGATCGGCCGCCGTCACCAGGTCAGCGTCGCCCTTGTATTCAATCTTCAAGCCCTGATGGAAGTATTGCATCAACAGAGCTCCCGCTTCGCGCGCGATCGCGGACATTGCGGGGATAAAACTTTCAGGATTGCTGGATTCGGACATGGACCTCGGACCTCAGACTTCAGGCGTCAGCAAACCGCCTCCCAATCAATTGGAATGATTGAATCCCGTCACCCCACCCCTTGCCGAGGTCTGAGGTCCGCGGTCTGACGCCGCTCTACTTGCGTTTTCCGCCATCCTCGGCGATGTACATGATCTCGTGCTTGAAGATAAACAGATTCGGAGCGTCCTGCCGGGTCAAGCGCACCATGTTCCTGTCGTAGTATTCGATCCAGCCCTGGAAAACCTGACCATCCATCAATTTGACCGAGACCGGCTTCTGTTTCTCCCCGAGTGTCTTCAGAAAAGACGCTTCCTCAAACGTATCTTCTGGGGGCGGCGTGCGCCCGCGCTTGGCGTTGGGACTTCCTTGCGGAGGACGGAACGACATGCTCGCATTGTACACAAAGCGCACGGAGTTCCGTGCCTGGCAGGCGGGACGCCGTGCAATCGGAAGTGCAATAATGTGCAATTCCTTCCCGGCAGGAGGCGCATTCCATGCGTTGTGTACTCCCGTTACTTCCTGCGATCCTCGGAGTGTCGCTCATCATGGCCGGGGCCCAGACAGGTCACAATTACCCCACGCCGCCCGAACCGATGGACCCACAGTCACGCCAGACCCAACCGCCCCAGATCAGCAAGCGCCGCGTCGACACCGCCCAAATCCAGAAAGAGGCGGATGAACTCGCGCGTATGGCCCAAACCATCCCCGCCGACGTGGCCAGTGTTCGCAAGGGCATGCTACCCAAGGATGTGATTGAGAAGCTAAAGCAGATCGAGAAGCTCTCGAAACGGCTGAGGACGGAACTTAATCCGTAGAGCGGACTCTGCCGGAAGAAAGAAGTGGCCATCTTCGTTGAAGATGGCCACAGCCAAGATATAAACAGCAGGTTAGAAGGTCAGCTTCAGCTGGAACTCCATGGCGCGCGGTGCTCCCAGCGCATTCACTCCGGAACCAAGCCCGAGGCGCAGGAAGTTTCCAGCCCCCCCGTGGAGCTGAGCGCTGGTAGTTCCGTTTGGAGATCCTACCTGCCCGTTGAGTATGTTGCCGAAGGGGACGGCAGGTCCGTCGAAGTTAGAGAAATTGAAAACATTGAAGAATGAAACACCTGGTTGTAACTGGACTCTGTCCTTGATCCTGTAATGCCAGTTCAGGCTCAGGTCGAAAGTCTTCAGCCAGGTCTGGCCAACCGCACCTGCGGGAGCCACAGATAGAGGCGTGCCCCCGGCGATAACGCCGCCCAAGGATTGCAGTTGGCTTAAGGTGAACAGGCCGTTGTTTATCAGAACCTGGCCGGCAGGAGTGGCTTGACCCACCATGGTCGCGTTGAACTTGCTAATCAGTTGATTAAGGCCATCGACACCGAACGTACGCCCAAAGTCCCCCAAATTGGTTCCTGGAAGAAGATCGCCCACTCCTCGGTTATTAGCCGTAGCTCCATCGCCGGTTCCGTCTCCCGTGAGGTCGGTCTGGAAGATACCGCCCGCAAGGCCGCTTACAGGCAGTGTTACGTTGTCGGCCAGCGGGCTATCGAAGTGGCCCGCGAACCCAAGCTGGAATCCCGCTGGCAAGTCCATATACCCGCCGAACGAAAGCTGGTGAGTGCGGTCCAGGCCAGTCGGGCCCATGTAGCGCGTTGGATTTGCGAAATCAGTCGCAGCAGTGCTGAAATCGTTGTCCCTCGCGGTGGCGACATAACGAGACCACGAGTACGAGACTTGCAGGTTTAAGTGCTTAATGCCACGCACGGGATTGGAAAGATCCTGCTTTAACGTCGTTTGCAGGCCGTTGTATACCGAGCGCCCGATGGGGAACAGCATTTCATTGCCGCCTAGGTTACTGTTGATTCCTGGGAAAGCAGCAGCTGGCAGACCTTGCAACCCGCAGGGGATGCCTGAGCACAGGGAGTAGCCTGAATCTAAGCCCTTCGCAGCGAAGTCGTAAATCGCAGCTTTATGCGTAGTATTAGTACCGCCTGGACCCGCAGGACAGGTACCGTTGCTTATTGCTAGATCGATTGATGGTTGTCCGCATGCGGCGAGCGTTGCCGTAATCGCCTTCTGAGCTGCGGCCGGATCGAAGAAACGCGAATCGCCGACATGATTCGTATCCACCAACAGGTAATTGTGCGTGGACACATTGCGGAGGTAATCAACGGTGAGCACCGCTCCTCGGCGAATCTGGCGCTGGAAGCCGATATTCATCTGCACGGAGCGTGGTGTCACGTAGTCCGGAGCGAGAAGCGTTGTGCTCGTCGCAAAGTTGTCCGCCAGGAGAGTACCGATGTAAGTACCGTTAGCCTGCGGGCCCTGTGCCAATGTTTGAGCCTGGTATGCTTGTTGCGCCGCAATGATCCCAGGTGCAGCTTGGCCGATGGCCACTCCATCGAACTGGGTATTCGGCTGGAAGCCCAGGAAAAGCCCCTGCTTTAGGCGGGCGCCAGGATCAAACAGGATGTTGTTCCAAACCGAGTTCTCGTAGAACAGTCCAATGCCGCCCCGGATCACGGTCTTTCCGTTGCTGCCGGGATCCCAGGCGAAACCAAGCTGCGGAGCAAAATTGAGATTGGGCTGATGCACTGCGTTGCCGAGGCCGCTGTAGAACTGATTGTTGAATTGGTTCAAATCAGGGAGCGGACCTAAGTCGGTGTCGGTGCGAGCGGTGTCACGCACGTAGCGCAGGCCGAGGGTCAGGGTAAAGTTGGGCTTAACTTTCCAGGAATCTCCAATATACCAAGACAAACGGTGGTCGGGGCCCTGTCCGCCACCCGGCAGCCCAAAGCCTGGTCTTGGCGAGAAGAATCCTTGTCCATTACCCATCGTGACGCTGGCGACCGGGTAGTTCAGCGGGTTGCTGTTTCCACCGGTAAACGGGCAGTTATTCGCCCTCACGCAAGGAAGGTCCTGACCCTGCTGCAATGCAACCGCATTCACCGCCGGGGCCAATCCCAGGAACGCCGCCAATCCGCCACCTTTAATGTTGTTATATCCAACGCCAAAGCGAATGATGTGATTCTTGAAGAGCTTGCTGCCGTCATATTTGATTTGGTGATTAGACTGCATGGTCTGCTGGGGCGCGAGGAAGTTAGGGCCGGAGCAGAATTGATTTGCGCCCGCCGTCAGGCAGAATGGGTCGGCGCCGATGGCAAGCTCAATGCCCGGCGCGGGATCGAAAATGCTGGAGCCGGTCACGGCATCCTTAATACCATTTTCAAATTTGGTATAGCCAAAGCGCACGCTGTTGGTCAGAGAACCAAAATTGAAGTCGACGCCGACCACGTGGACTCGCGAGTGATTCACATTCGCATACGGCTGAAAGGAGTTGGGAATAAAAGGAAGCACACTCTTGTTCTGATCGTAGGTGAAACGGTAGAAAGCCTTGTACCGGTTGGCCTGATAATCGACGCGACCGATGGTTTCCGTCTCTCGGAAAGGGGAATTGAAGCTTCCGCTAGAGTCGACAAACGGACCTCCGGGGAGAATTGGATCAAGTAGATCCTGCTTGATGCGTTCCGCGTCGAAGAAAAAGAAGAGCTTGTCCTTGATGATGGGGCCCCCAAGGCTGCCACCAAAGTGATTCCGTTGGAATGGATTGTTCGACGCGCCCGGCAGATTCGCATTCAGACTCTGGTCGCGGAAATAATAGAAGCCCTCCCCATGCACGCCGTTGGTTCCCGACTTGGTGGTGATGCTCACGGACCCGGACGAAGTCAACTCAGTTGAGAGGTCGAGCGAAGATTGCTGCAACGAGTACTCCTGAATTGCCCCCATTGGAATGTTTTGGGTTGTAGTGCCTACGTTCTCGTCGCTGACGTCAACACCGTCGACCTCGATGCGCGCGGTCCGGCCGAAGCGGCCGCCGAAGGACACGGAAGAGAATCCGTTCTTCGTGGGATCGAAGGTTCCGCCATCCTGAATCTGGACGCCCGGCTCCAGCTGCGCGAGGTCGAGGAAGTTACGCCCGTTGATGGGAAGGTTTTCAATTTGTTGTGCCGTAAGAACACCCTGCACCGTCGCCTGCTCGGTGTTCACGACGAGCTCGGACGCTTGCACTTCAACGACCTGTGAGCTCTCGCCAAGACTAAGCTTTAAATTGCCTGAAGCCGTCGTGTTTACCTGAACGACAACTGTCATCTGAGCCGTCGTGAACCCGCCGGCTTCGACACGAACCGTGTAGTCTCCGGGTATGAGCGCCCCGGTGGCATAGTTGCCGGTCGACGTGGTGGTCGTCGTGACCACCTGCCCCGTCCCTTTATTCGTAATCGTGACTTTCGCACCACTGACCACCGCTCCGGAAGGGTCGGTCACCGTTCCAACAATACTTCCCGTGCTGATGGTGGTTTGCGCCAGGAGGGGGGAAATTGCAAGCAGTGTAAGGGGCAAGCAGACCGCAAATACTGCGAGCCTTCGTTGAGCATTCGACATTGTCGACCTTCCTTGTCCTTGAGCCGTAACGTGTCGGGACTGCTGAACCCCAGACTTTGGGAAGACACCCACCACAAAAACCGCGTTTGTCTAGGTACGACGACCACCACGTCCGGCAAAAGAGGAATGATTAGTGACCAAGTCTAAAGCAATTCCTGAGCCACATTTTCGCGTGAGTTTCTAAAACCACTCTCTCTTGTGTCTTTTCAATCGCTTGCCTTAGAGAAGACGCTCCAAGTCACGTGGTCCTCCCACCTCGACAAGGTCAATTACATTCCAAAACACATAGCTTTCTTTTCCGAAAAGCGTACGCGAGCCACGAAGTGAGTCTTCTCGATGATTGTTATGACAAATTTGTTTACGAGACAGTCAGTATCGTTATTGTTGAGGAGCCGAAAGCCGCTTCTGAACAGTGCTAGAAGTCGGATTTCACTGTGTAGTAACCGGCGCGGTGGCGAACCCTGTACCCCGCCGAGTCTGGCGCGTTTACAATCTTGACCTCGATGCGGCGGAATTCAGAGAACGAGCTGTGTTGCGAAGGGTAGTAAGCGAGCAAGTATTGCGTACGCAGTTCGTCGCTGATTTTTCGGAAGGCGTCGTCGAGTTGAGTAATCGATGTCGCGTAATAGTACTTGCCGCCGGTATCTTCCGAGAGCTGGATCAGCGCGTGTTCCCCTCCAGTTTCGCGGCCAGCGCTGCTTTCGATCGGCACAACGATGATGGAATACACGATCGCTTCGGCTTCCTCGGCAGCTCGTACCGCTTCCTTGTAGTCAACCCTGCTGACTGTGTCGCCGCCATCAGTGATCAGCACGATGACTTTGCGACCCTTGCGGTGATCCAAGGCGCGCGATGCGAGATAGATCGCATCATACAATGCCGTGGCCGCGCCGACCCGTATGTGATCGATACTCTCATCAATGCGCTTTAGATCGGCCGTGTATCCGGGAGTAGACTCGTGCACCGTCTCGCTGAAAGCATACACAGAGAGGGCATCGACCGGACGCAGAATCTCGTGAGCAAACCGCTTCGCCGAAGCCTGCTCGAGCGGCAAATCATGGCGCGTGCTTAAGCTGGTGTCGACAGCCAGGGCAATCGACAACGGCAGAGCGGATTCCTTGGCGAAGATTTTTATAGTCTGCTCGCTATCGTCCTCCTTGAGAACGAAATTCTCCCGGGTCAGTCCTCCAACGGGTGCGCCGTGAGGGTCGGTCACCGTCACAAACACATTGACGAGATTGACGTCGACCTTCAGCGTGGTAGTCGAATCCGACTGCCGTTCTGAAGACGAGGGTTTCTGGGGCTTCTGGGAATCCGGACCTTGCTGCGCCCAGACGCCGCACGCGGAAATCAGCATGGCCAGAAGCAGCCTCGTGGCGGGTTTTTTCATTGAATATCGGAATTATACCTTCGCGTTTCGCAAACTAGACGGGTGCCGCATAGGGCACGCCGTTCACTTAGATGCTGGCTACGGTTCGGGGCTGCCTCGGGGATCAGGAATTTGCGCGTGGAATCTCTGCCGGAAATGGTTCCCCATCGGCCCATACCGCTCCGTCCTCGAAGTACTCTTTCTTCCAGATCGGCACTGTCTTTTTGAGGGTATCGATGATCCAGCGGCAAGCGTCGAAGGCCGGGCCGCGATGGGCCGACGCCACGGCAATCAGCACACTGGTCTCGCCGATTTCCAGCCGTCCAAGACGATGAACGATGGCAACATCACGAATCTGGAACTTGTTGATCGCCTCAGAGGCCAACGATTCCAGCTGCTGGAGAGCCATATCCTCATACGCCTCGTAATTCAAGTGGAGCGTCCGGCGACTCCTGGTCTGATTCCGCACCACACCTTCGAAGACCAGAGCAGCGCCGTCTTCGCCGCGTTTCAGTCCGTCGACGACTCGTTTCGCATCGATCGCCTCGCGAGTAATGCAGGCGTAATGCAGGCGTCCCATGGGCTGTCCGGCGGGCGTCTCGCCCACTGCGTCGAACGCTCCTCCGCTGACCGGAGGCAGCAGTGCGATTTCGTCGTTCGCCTTCAATTTTGTGTCGGCCCCGGCATATTGCTGGTTCACCGCGAGAGCGATCGATGAGAGTGAAGCCTGTAGCTGCGGGATTTGTGACTGATAGTGCAGAAGCACATCGCGAACCGATGCGCCATCGCGCACATCGATCTCGTCGGTAGACTTCCCGGCAATTTCCTTCAGCACCCCGAAAAACAGAACTCGCACACGCATCGACCTTAGTGTATCGCGAACAGATGCACCATTCCCTCTAATGATGGTCAACATAACCACTTAAGACTCGATCCAACAGATTGCAGAAGCATCCTTCTAAATGCATGGTGTCTCGCCGACTTCCAAGGCCGATCTACACGTTTCCATAAAGTACATCGTCACAAGATATACATCTTGGAAGCGCTTCGCAAAGCTTCCCCGCCACATGCAATGAAAACAATCTGCTTTCTCGATTGTGACCTTGGCGCTTCATTTGCAGGTTGAGGATTAGCCCGATCCCTGGTCCCAACACCCAACACTTGTATTCGATTCTCCTGGGACGAGTCGACATTTCAGAAAGCGAAGGAGTCAGAAACATGCGCCGAAGTGTTGTTTTCTTTTCCCTTGGCTGCATTCTCAGCATCACCGCGTCTCTCTGCGCCGCTCAAACCGCATCGATTAATGGAACAGTCTCCGATTCGAGCGGAGCTGTCGTCGATCATGCCAGGATTACCGTGCGCAGCGCGGCGACGAACGCGACCCGAAACGTCGAGACGAGTTCGGCGGGTGTTTACAACATCGCCGAACTGCCAGCGGGGCCGTACGAAATGACGGTCGAGAAAGCCGGTTTCAAGTCGGTCAAGTACGAGTCCTTGACTTTGACGGTCGATCAGGCCTTGACCCTCAACGCCAAGCTCGAGATAGGTTCGAATACCGAACAGGTCACCGTCGAAGGCGGGACAGTTGCGCCCATCAACACCACCGATGCTCAAGTCAGCAACGTGATTGATGAAAAGCAGATGCAGGCGCTTCCACTGATTCTCCGGGATCCCTATCAGCTGGTGCTGCTGACTCCAGGAACCACTTATACCAACGATACGACCGGCGGCTTCTCTCTCAACGGGGGCCGGAGCCGCAATAATAATTTCCTGCTCGATGGAACCAACAACAACGATGCAGGCGTACCGGGCGGCGGATTCGCCACCTTGAACCCGGACTCGACCGCGGAGTTCCGCGTAATCACCAACAACTATCTTCCTGAATTCGGCCGCAACTCCTTCGGCGTGGTTGACATCATCTCGCGGAGTGGGACCAACGAACTTCATGGTGACGTCTACTACTTCGGCCGCTGGGACGCGCTTGGCGCTCGGGACTACTTTAATAGTGCGGCCAGGGGTACCCCCACGAAGAATTTTTACAACCGCAACATATTCGGGGCCTCGGTCGGTGGTCCGGTGATCAAAAACAAACTCTTCTTCTTCTTCAACTATGAAGGCAGTCGCTTCGACACATCGACAGTTTCCATTGCGGACGTCCCGACGGCCGCATTCAAGACTGGCGTGTTCACCTATGTCGATCCCCAAGCGGGCCCTGTGCCCATTGACGTCAGCGCACCAAGTTCGGCGAACAACGCTTTTGGTTTCACTTTAGATCCCCAAATCCAGAAGCTGCTGAATTACTATCCGGCAGCAAACGGTCCGGCGGTGCAGCAAGGAGTGTCGGCTCAATACCTGTTCGCCGATCCGGATCTTTTCAACGCCAACAACTATCTGGCGAAAGTGGATTACAGCATCAATCCGAACAACAATTTCAGTGTGCGTTATCTGGCCAATAAGTTCGATGATAACGGGGCGAGTCTGAATACTCTTCCCGGACTTGGCGGAGCCGCTACGCACGGTCTTAACCAGAGCGTGAGTGGTCACTGGATCAGCACGCTGTCTCCAACCCGCCAAAACGACCTGTTCGCCAGCGCGAACCGAGGACACCAAAGCTTCCCGTGCAACGGCATTAACACGATCAACAGCTTGGGTCTGGCTGGTCCCGATGAGCTCGGACGCGGCCGCGATTGGAGTCTTCCCGCTTTTGCTGGAATCAGTTGTGGCAATTTGGGCGACGCCGACCTTCAGGTCCGCCCTTTCGGAATTTATTCCGTTGGCGACAATTTCACCTGGATCAAAGGCCGCCACACCCTTAAATTTGGCTACGAATACGACGACAGTTATGAGAACGGCTTCAACAATTTCGGAACTCGCCCTACACCCGCGTTCAATATCAACCAGCAGACCGGCGCTTCGGCGCTGACGAATACGCCCAACTTCAACAATGGTGTCGTCCAGGACGCGGTTTGGGGTTTGTTTGGGGCGGTTTTCCAGGAAACTCAGACGCAACTGTTCAACTTCGCTGGAAATCGTGTTCCATCCGATGAGCGGGGATTGCGGGAGCGCGACATGTACGGATTCGTTCAGGACCAGTTCAAGTTGACATCGAATTTCACTCTCAACTACGGCATGCGCTACGAGTGGGATGGCGTGCCGTGGGAGGTGCACGACGCATGGTCGAACGCGAGTATAGCGGCGCTGTCCGGGCCCGCGCCGATTACGTTCGTGCAAGTCACGCGTGGAGGACCCAATGGGCTCTACACGAACGATACAAATGGATTCGAACCGCGCGTCGGGTTTGCCTGGGACCCCCTCAAGAAGGGCAAAATGTCCATTCGTGGCGGTTATGGCATCTCTCGCGACCGCCAATTTTTCAATATCACGGGAAACATTCGCGGCAATCCGCCGCTTTCCGGACCGTACGCCAACAACGTGTTCAACAACACCTTCGACCCGGTGTCAGGGCAATTCGTGGTCCCAGTCAGTCAGGTCCAGATCTCAAATACACCGGTTCCGACGACGCTGACTCCGGCACCGACGCCAAGCCTGCCTCAATTTTCATTTGCGTTCCCCGGCACGGTCACGCCGAATTTTCACGTCCCCTACGTACAGCAGTGGAACTTCGGCATCCAGCAACAACTAGGAGCCGGCCTTACTCTTGAAATCAATTACGTCGGAAACAAGGCCAACCGTCTGTATCGCATCGTTGACGGCAATCCGCCAGACAACGCGCTGGTTGCACAGTTGCGCGCTTATTGCGCCGATCCGACGTTTGACAATAACAATCCCGCGCCGAACCCGAACAATCCGTTTGGCTGCATCGACAACCCAAACGCGCTCCCTCAATTCGAGACGGTTCAGGGCGGCAATCTCTACATTGGAGCCGAACTCGGAATCCTTCCATTCGACGCGGTGCAGAACGCGGCGGCCTTTCACGCGAATACCTCCGCCAGCCTCGCCAACTCCAACAGCCATGCGCTGCAGGCGACGGTGTCCAAGCAATTGCGTTACGGTATGTCGTTTCAGGCGAACTATACTTGGGCGCACGCCATCGATGACGCCAGCGACGGCTTCCGCTTTCAACAGGGCCAGTTTCCCTTCCCCGCCAACTCAGGTTTCCTGAACCGTGAGAAAGGAAATTCCTCATTCGATGTCCGCCATCGTGCGGTCATCAACTACTATGCGGAGTTGCCTTTTGGCCGCGGCAAGAGTCATTTGAACACGGGCTTCGCCGGTAGGGCTTTCGAAGGGTGGTCGTGGTCAGGGATTGCCACAATCCAAACAGGATTCCCGTTCGAGATCTTCGAGTCCGGAGTGGATAGCGATGGGACCGGCGCGCAACAGCGGGCGTCATATGCCGCGAGCCCTGTGAACATTCCGTTCCAATCGGGGCTGCCCGTAACCGGACCAAACGCGGGCTTGTTCACATTCCCGTTGTTTGGAGGTCCCGGAAATGTACGCCGCAACAGCTTCTACGGGCCTGGATTCAAATCCTGGGATATGGTCGTGGCCAAGAACACAAAACTCACGGAGCGCATGAGCCTTGAGTTCCGTTCGGAGTTCTATAACATCTTGAACCACCCCAACTTCCAGCAACCCGATCAATTTATCAACGATGCGACTTTCGGAGAGTCGTCGGCTCAGGTCGCTCGCCCCGATGGCACGACCGGCGCCCGGCAGTTGCAATTCGCGATGAAACTGAAGTTCTGAGCGATCTCTGCTGGCCGAAAAACAATAGCCGGGCCTAAGGGGAACTTAGGCCCGGCTATTTTGATCGCTCTACGAGCTACATTAAACCTGGGTAGTCAGCACCCGATCGTGTACTGGCTCCGGCTCTTTCACCGGCTCCGTCGGTTGATAATCCTGCTTGGGATCCTTCGGCGGCGCAGAGGGAAGAATCTTCGCCGCAGCGCTGTCGGCCACCGCCGGCAGCGAAACCTGCAGCGCTTCATCAATCGTCTTCACGTAGTGCACCGTCAAGTTCTCAAGCTGTTCCGGCGTGAGATCCTCTTCCACGTTCATCTTGTTTTCCGCCGGAAGAATCACATCGCGAACGCCAGCACGCTTCGCCGCCAGCACCTTCTCCTTGATCCCGCCGACAGGAAGCACATTGCCGCTGAGGGTGATTTCACCGGTCATCGCGATCAGCGGAGTGATGCGGTGCTTCGTCAGCAGCGAAACCAAAGCCGTAGCCATGGTTACACCCGCCGAAGGACCATCCTTCGGAATCGCGCCGGCCGGCACGTGGATGTGAATGTCGTGGCTGGCGAAGAAATCTTCCGCCACTCCAAGACGGTCGGCATTCGATCGCACCCACGTCAATGCTGCCTGCATGGATTCCTGCATCACCTGGCCGATCTGTCCGGTCATGGTGAATCCGCCTTTGCCCTTCATGGCATTGGCCTCGACGAAGAGCACATCTCCGCCGGCCGGAGTCCACGCCAATCCAACCGCCACTCCTGGGCGCTCGGTGCGCTCGGCAATTTCGCCTTCGCTGCGGATCTTGATGCCGCCGAGGAATTCCTGAATGGTCTCCTTATTGACGATCAGCTTCTCCGTCTTACCCTCTGCCAGTCTGCGGGCCTGTTTCCGACAGATCGTGCCGATCGTGCGTTCCAAGCTGCGCACACCTGCTTCCCGCGTGTAGTGGCGGATTACGTAGCGTACCGCCTCTTCCGGGAATTCGATCTGCTCCGTGGTGATGCCGTTTTCGTCAATCTGCCGCGGAATCAGGTACTGAAATGCGATGTGAACTTTCTCTTCTTCGGTGTACCCCTGCAGTTCAATGATCTCCATGCGGTCGCGCAGCGGCTCAGCAATCGGATCGAGCATGTTCGCCGTGGTAATGAACAGCACCTTCGATAGATCGAACGTCACATCGAGATAGTTGTCGCGGAACGTCGAATTCTGCTCGGGATCAAGCGCCTCGAGCAGCGCTGACGCCGGATCACCGCGGAAATCGCGTCCAACCTTGTCGATCTCGTCGAGCATGAATACGGGATCTTTCGTCTCCGCCCTACGAATCCCCTGAATGATCTGGCCCGGCAGGGCTCCGATATAAGTCCGCCGGTGGCCGCGAATCTCGGCTTCGTCATGTACGCCGCCAAGTGAAAGCCGTGTGAACTTCCGCCCAAGAGCGCGTGCGATCGACTTGCCCAGCGAAGTCTTGCCGACTCCCGGAGGCCCTACGAAGCAGAGGATCGGCCCCTTCATGTTGGGCTTCAGCCGGCGCACGGAGAGGTAATCGAGGATACGGTCTTTCACCTTCTCCAGATCGTAGTGATCGGCATCAAGAATTTCTTTCGCCTTCGGAATCTCGATCTCCTGCCCCGAAGTCTTGGCCCACGGCAAAACGGCCAGCCACTCGATGTAGTTTCGGGTCAGCGAATAGTCGGCGGCCATGGGCGACATGCGGGAGAGGCGGCCCAGTTCCTTCAGGGCCTCTTTCTTCACCTCATCGGGCATGCCGGCTTCTTCGATCTTCTTCTTTAGATCTTCGACATCGCGCTGGCCTTCGTCCTGCTCGCCCAGTTCTTTCTGGATCGCTTTCATCTGCTCGCGCAGGTAGTACTCGCGCTGCGTCTGCTGCACGCGATCCTGCACTTCGCTCTGGATCTTATTGCGCAGTTGCTGGACTTCGAGTTCCTTCGCGAGATGCTGGTTGATCTTCTCCAGACGCACGTGGACGTCAAGCGTTTCCAATGTGTCCTGCTTGTCCGGCGTAGAAAGCGACGGCAACGACGAGGCGATGAAGTCGACCAACCGGCCCGGTTCGTCGATATTCATAGCGACGGTTGAGAGTTCGTCCGACAGCGTCGGCGACCCCGCCACAATCTGCTGGAATAGAGTCAGAACATTGCGCTGCAGGGCTTCAATCTGCGAAGTGGCTACCGGTGTAGCGCTTTCCGGCAGGGTGGAGTAGTGCGCGCTCATAAACGGAGTGAGTTGAGTAAACTCACCGAGTTTTATGCGTTCCAGGCCTTCGGCAAACACAAACAGGCTCTGGTTCGGCATCTTGACGACTTTGTGAACGACAGCGGAAGTGCCCACCGTGTAAAGATCGCTGGGCTGTGGCGCATCGACGCGGGCTTCGCGCTGGGCCACGACAATGATGGTCTTATCCTCTCCGAGTGAATTGATTAACTGAACCGAACTTTCACGCCCCACCGTTAGCGGCAAAACGGCATGAGGGAACAACACTGTGTCCCTCACCGGCAGTACCGGCAATGCTTTTTGCTCGTTTGTTTCCTTCAATTTAGGAGAGCGCTCTGATGAGGTCTGTTGGCTCATGATTCTCCTTGAGTGTAACTCGCTCAAGTTTAGATGATACTCTTTGGCGAAAAGTTTCAGGTCGTCCTCGAAACCCTCCCCCACGACTCGCATTCTATTCCGCTTTGCGACACGCGCCTTACGTGTCTAAGGTGCAGAGGCTAACGCGCAGGATGCCCCTGCGCAAGTCTTAATTTGGAACCCCCGTGGATTCTCACAGGGCAACACGGCATCCCAACGCCCGGTAGATGGGCGCATGGGATGCTTTGTGGAGCGATTGGACTTGGCTCAGCCCTAAAAAACGTGCTTGGCTGTATCTCCCGCAAACACGAGTTCCTGCAGCACGCGTTCGTTCGCGGCATTCAGTTGATACACGGTCCGGGTCTGGTCGGCCTTCTTGCCCAGTTGAGCCAGTTGGCACTTCGCCTTCAAGTCCTGCACCTTATGGTTCACTGACTGAAACACCATGACATGCTCCTCCCCTTCCATAGTGTGCCGAACGAGATATTCGCCTGCCGGCAACAGAGTACCGGCCACCCGAATCGGCGAAACAAAATCAACTCGTCCCGTTTCCCGTATTCCCAAATCCGCTCCCGCCATCCCTAGCGGAAGCACTACAAGAACGCACACCACCAGAGCCATGATCTTGAATGAATGCATGTATCTCCTCCAGAATGATCCAACTGGTCGCATCCAGTGGGTACGTCGATATTTTATAAACAGGGCTGCGGGTCGAGTGTGTGCAGCATCACATGGTCCTGTGACGGCGACCAACATCGAAAAACGGGTTACTTTGGAGTGAACTGAGCCAGATCGTAGATTCCTAGCTTCTTTTCGAGAGCGGCCACCTGATCGACGACCTTAAAGAAACCCTCGTCGCCAAACAGTTCATCCTCTTTCTTCTCGAAATCCTCGCCGAGAGCATCGTATTCGTGCGGAGAAATGATGGAGCGAAATGCCGGAAACAGAACCGTGTCTTCGCGCGCCTCATGCGGACGGTACATGCGCAGGAATGACCGCAGAGCGTCTCCCAGCTTATCGGTATCGGAGGAAATGTATTTGAGCGTAGCGGTCGCGCCCAGCTCCCGAATCTTTGCGGTTAGATCCCGCCCGGCTTTGTGTTGGGTTTGAAGAGTCTCGACTAGCGGCACATGCTTCCCAGCTTTGCGGAAACGTGGGAAGAGGAAGTCTTCTTCCAACTTCTCGTGATACTCCTCGACGAAGTGGCGCACGATGTCCGCCGCACTCGCCAGAATCGAGCCATCAAACGGCCGTTTCTCCGCCAATAGATGCAGATGGTAGTCGTAGATCAGGAGAATACGGTTGAGCACTCCGTGCTCGCGCATGAGGTCTTCTGCCGGAGAGATCTTGTCATCGCCTTTTTCCTTCTCCTCGGCCTTCTGCTGAGCGAGAGCCAAGGGCGCGAGCAAGCCGGCGCCAGCAATGGAAGTCTGACGAAGAAAATTGCGGCGGGTCGATGAATTTTCCAGCACTTTATCCTCCTGGACTGGATTGCCCCTCTATCTTTGACGTGAAGCCCGGAACAAAGGTTCGCCGGCTTACGCTGCTGGGTAGACTCCGAGCACCTTCACAAACTCGGCCACCTCGCCTAGGTGCCGCAGTGCGTTCCTGGCCGCTTCGTCGTCGCCACGCAGGAAGTCAACGTAGAAAACGTACTCCCACGGCCGTCCGCGCATCGGCCGCGACTCGATTTTGCTCAAGCTGATGTCCCGCAACGCAAAAACGCTCAGCGACTTGAACAGTGCGCCGGGCAGATTTTTCACCTGGAAAGCAATCGAAGTTTTATTCGCCCTCGGCGGAATGAGCCGCTCGTAGTTCGCAACGTAAGCATTGAAACGCAGGTGCCCCATCCTTGTCTCGCCGCTCTTTGGCGAGACAGGATGGGGTTTTTGACCCTTACTAGTTCGTCCCAGCCTGCGAATCAAAAAGAATCGGGTGAAGTTCCGCTTATCGTCCTCAATGCCGGCCTGCAGGATCTTCCCGTCGTATTCGCCCGCCGCCTGCCTCCCGGCAATTCCGGCGGCATCCTTCAAGCGATTGGCCGTGACATGCTTGACGCTTCCCGCCGTATCGTAGAAAGGAACGGCTTCGATCTCCGGATGCCGCCGGAAAAAATCCCGGCACTGATCGAGAGCCACCGGATGCGACAAAACTCGCCGCAAAGACTCGATCTTTACCCCCGGCGCCGCAATGACGTTATGCACAATCCGCAGCAGGTACTCAGCCTTTATGAAGACATTTCTGGTAACCAGCAGGTCCGCATGTTCTGCAACCGTTCCGGCCAGCGTGTTCTCGATCGGAATCACGGCTGCCTGCACTGAGCCCGCATCGAGGCGATCGAAGACCTCAGCCGAGCGCGCGCAAGGCACAACCGTGCAGCGCGACAGCATCTTTTCGGCGGCTTCGTGACTGAACGAACCGCGCTCGCCTTGGATGGCAACTTTCATCTCTTGCGTCCTAAAGAGGGCAAGGTATAGGAGAAGCCGATGGATTGCAATTTCTTGGTCGAACTCAGTTCAGATCTTTCTTTAGCACCAGCGCGTCCACACCGTTGGAGTAATAGCGCGGCCAGGTTCTAATGACGTCATAGCCGTGTCGTTTGTAAAAGGACAAGGCCGTGACATTGTCGACCGCCGTCTCCAGTGCCACGGCACGGCATCCTGCGGCTCGCATACGCTCTTCCGCACTTCGCAGCAGTAGCGAGCCCACCCCCGAGCGCCTTGCATGAGGTCCAACATCGATAGTGACGACGTGTCCCGTGGTGCCGCAATGCGCCACGATGAAACCTTGAAGTTCCTCTTTCACGTCGGTCGCAACCAATGTGAACGATCCCCGATGCCGCATGAAAGACCTGAGTTCCTGTTTCGAATACGAGATTCCAGGCGGAAAGCACTCCTGATCCATGCGCCACAATGATTCGAAATCCTCGGCCTTGTAATCTCGAACGACAGTAGCCACCGCGACATTGTAAAGGGCTTCGGCCTCCAGCATTCGGCGCAGGCCTTTGGTAGGACCGCGCTACACCACAGCAATGTTCTGCTCCGGCGCGCCAGTATCCTGTTTTTCCACAGCCCATTTTGTTCCAGAGCAAAGAAAATGACTTTGTAGGCCTAATGTCCCCTTGCTCGACTCGCAACCTCGGACGTACCATCGGCATCAGAGGGGTAGCGAAGTACGCCTGTGGGACGCCTGCTTATCATCGACGCGGTCGCCGCGGTGGTTGTTTTGGGCGGATGGTATTTCTTCTTCGCGGCCTACAACCGTCGTCGAGGAGCCGAGGCGCTCATCTGGGTCCAAAAAGCCTGCGCAGGTAAGGGACGAATCGTCGACTTCCGCTGGCTCAACAGTTCTCGCCTTCACGCACGCCTGCAGTTCCCTTCACGCAGTTTCGAGAACGCTCGCGTCACCATGAAATTCCGCCCACGGCCTCTGCCGGTGAACTGGATCCTGAGTCGCGTCCACAAGCAGAAGGAAACTCTGACCTTCGAAGCCGACCTGGGAGGATCTCCTAACGTCCGGCTGGATGTGATTCGGCATCGCTGGTGCGCTCACAGCCGTGGCGTCGTCTCTCGCAAGAAAGACCAGCGTCAGTGGGACATCTACGAGCCCGGCCCCATCGTGCTTACGACCCGCACCCACTGGCAGGAAGATCTGGCTCCCGAACTGAATACCCTGATGACGGTTCGCCAGCAGGATGTGCTTCAAGTCCGCTTCCGGCCCGAATCACCCCAGTTCTCGGCCACCATCGCTCTGGATGCACTCGACGATCCCCGCACCGCTGCTGGCTTCCTGGCAACCCTCCGCGAACTAGCGGCCGGAGCCTCGGCCCACCGGCAGTAACCTTCCCCGAGTGGAACAGCAACAACAAGTTGCTTCATCATCGATTAAACTGTCCGTGATGCCTACCGGTCGTGATGGCTCCATTCGGCTGTTTGCCTTCGCTGGAATTGAAGTTTTCCTGCACTGGTCGTGGTTCCTTGTGGCCGTGTACGAGATTCAGAGCCGCTCGGGCCGCTACTCATCGATTCTGTGGAACATTCTCGAGTATCTGGCCCTGTTCCTGATCGTGCTATTGCATGAATTCGGCCATGCTCTGGCCTGTCGTCAGGTTGGCGGAAACGCCAATCGTATTGTGTTATGGCCCTTGGGCGGGGTAGCGTACGTCGATCCTCCACCACGTCCAGGTGCAACTCTGTGGAGCATTGCGGCCGGACCGCTGGTGAACGTCGTCTTAGTACCAGTTCTTCTTGTCGCTCTTTCTGCATCTCGATCGGCGGGCCTGGCGGCAACGGCACCGGACCTCTTTCGACTCCTGCGTTCGATTGCCTGGATCAACGGTGGGCTCCTCATCTTCAACATCCTTCCGGTTTATCCCTTGGATGGCGGGCAGATTCTGCGTTCGCTGTTGTGGTTTGTGCTGGGTCGCGCCCGCAGCCTGATGGCAGCCGCCGTCTTGGGCCTGCTAGGCGCCGTCGCCTTCATCGGACTTGCTGTCTGGAGACAAGACCTGTGGCTTGGAGCAATCGCACTCTACATGGCAATGAACTGCTGGGCAGGGTTCAAGAATGCCCAAACGCTGTTAAGCATGGCTAAAATTCCACGACGCGCCGGATTCACCTGCCCGACCTGCAACACTGCGCCGCCAGTTGGAACGTACTGGAAATGCACTCAATGCACCCAGGCTTTCGATCCTTTTGAAACGGGCGCCGTCTGTCCTTACTGTCGTACGCAATACCCCACAACCCAATGCCTCGATTGCGGCCGCCGGCACGCAATCCACGAATGGGCTTCGGCCTCGATCGCGGTTCCCCAGTTGTGATCCGATGCCACTCTTGACGAGCCCAACCCACGTGATTCGCAACTCCTGCAATCTGCGAACAGGTGCGCTCGAATAAATCCCTTTTATGCCCCACATCAGCTTTTTCGATTGGATGGCCCTAGACTCTCGCGCTATTCTTCCCAGTTCCAAGTCAGCGTTGAAACCAGCCATTTCAACTTCCCAGCAACCCGTGCAGTAGTTTTGCCCAAATCTCGCAGCTAGAGCGAAGGAGAACCAACGACATCCATGTCCACCGAACTGCGCAATTTCCTGTCACTGTCCTACGACGAACTCGAAGATCTGAACCTGAAGGCGAAGGAGCAGCGCAGGAACCGCGTCCCGCTCGACAAGGTCCGCGAAGACCGGCTTAAGTACTTAACTGACGAGAAGCGCATCAAGGCCCTGACCGTCTTGTTCACCGATCTCGAGGGCCGGCTGCACATGCTCGACTACGACAAGAAGTTCCTGCTCAAGAGCTGGGACAACCTGACCTTTGACGGATCCTCGATTCGCGGCTTTACCGCGCAGCGGGAGAGCGACCTGCGCCTCGGCATCGATTGGGGCGCTTTTTACTGGGGTCCAGCAGACGTCTTTGGACCCGGCAAAGTCCTGGTTTTCGGCGACGTTATCGATAAGGGCGGCACACCTTACTCGGCAGACATCCGCGGCGTGCTGAAAACCTACGCCGACGACCTGTACAAAAAGAAGAAATACACGCTGAACGCGGCCAACGAAATTGAAGGATTCCTCTTCAAAGGGCCCGACGCCGAGCGTCATTATCATGAAACCGGCAAGTTCGAGTATGTCAACACGGGCGGCTACTATCATTCCCTGCCCGGCGACCCGTTGCGCACGTTCATCGACACGACGGCTGAAGTGCAGCGCGCTATGGGCTTCCAGAACGAGAAGGATCACCCGGAAGTAGCGCCTTCGCAGTTTGAAATCAACTACGGATACGGCGAAGTTGTCGCGGCCGCCGATCAGATCCAGTTGTACAAGCTGATCTGCCGCCAGATCGCCACCAACATGGGTTTCACCGCATCGTTCCTGCCCAAGCCGGTCGTCGGCGTGAATGGCAGCGGCATGCACACCAACGTCTCCATCAGTGAAAACGGCAAGAATCTTTTCTGGGACGCGAAAGGCGAAGAGAAACTCAGCAAGATGGGATGGGCTTTTCTCGACCGCATCCTGACACATGGTAATGACATTTGCCTGCTGCTCAATGCCAGCGTGAATGCGTATCGCCGCCTGGATCCACACTTCGAAGCTCCGAACCAGATCAAGGCTTCGCCCGTGGATCGCGGCTCGATGATCCGCATACCAATCGGCAACGAGAAATCTATGCGCGTTGAAGTCCGCTCAGTCGCGCCGGACGCGAATCCATACCTGGTGATGCACTCGATCTTCAAGACCGGCCTCGACGGCGAAACCTCGAAGATCAAGAATCTCCGCCAGGCCGAGCGCTACCTGCCCGACAACATCTACGACGCGCTGGATAATTTCCGTAAAGCTGAATGGATCACCACCATGCTCGGGGAAGACGTGAAAGGTCGCTACGCCGACCTCAAGCAGGCATCCGCCGACCGTTGCCCGCGTGCCTTAGGGACCTTCGTGAAAGCCCAGGAAGTGCAATTCCATCACGAGGTCTACAACCAGTTCCTCTGGAATCTGTTCTAACCTGCTGCAGTTCTGCCAGAAACCGCCCTGGCGAAAGCTGGGGCGTTTCGTTTTGAGCGCGCGTGCGCCGCTCACGGAATAGACGACTTCGCTATATTCGACTTCTGGCTTTCGCTGCCATTCACATCCACCGCGGTCGCTGCGTAGTAATAGGTACTTTTATCCGCCACCGTGGAATCGCTGTACATCGTTGACGCAGCGAGGCTCGGGTTTATCTTTCTCCACGATTTCCCGTCCGGTCCGCGGTATATGTTGTATCCCACGACGTCCGCAGAACTCGAAGGCTTCCACCTCAGATCTACAACGTGGTCCGCAGCCGCCTGAATGACAACTTTGTACGAAGCTCTCGCGGTATGCCCGTTACATGCCCTCGCGGAAATGGTGAACGAATAAGTCGCCGCTTTGGATGGCGTTCCCGCGAGCGTAACTGAACTCGTGTTCGACGATTTCTTCATCGTGATGCCGGCCGGCAACGCTCCAGAGGTCACCTGCCAGCCGTAGGGAGTACATCCGCCGCTCACTCGAACATCCGCAAGATAAGCGTCTTTCAGGATTCCGTTGGGAAGCGTCGACGTGTTGATGCCAATGCTTGCAAGACAGTGGGAGGCCAGTGTAAAGATCATGGAGATAAGGATTTTCGATCTCATCTCGCCATATTGATTTCACTCCCTTCTGTCGACAATCACCAAAGGTTGCAAGCCCGCCGAAGGTTTGAAGCCCGCCAACCCTTTTCGCTGTGCAGCCTTTGTGACAGGCACACATTTCCGATCATGCAACCGTGACCGAGATCATGGCGGTTTTTCGGATCCCGCATTCGACAGAATATAAGGAGTAGTCGGCTCTAACGGCTTGATCTCAGGGGTTCTCAGCCTGGCATCAGGCTGAACGCTAGCGGAGGAATCCTATGCTCGCAACGGAGCTCTGCTTTTCACCATCGCGAACGCGAAGGAGTACATACCCGCAAAAGCCGTGCCCGAAACAACTGCCTCGCGATGACCGATGATTCTTTCACTGAGACGCTTTGGCGCATATGCCAGAGCGTTTCTATCTTGCGGAAGCGAAGCGGATGCGGAAGACGTAGGCGTACTTTCCATCCGGCTTCTCAGGGAGCCTGACCCGCAGACCATCCGCACTTTGCTGAAACGACAGAGCTGAATTCGATCCAAGCAACTCGACCGACTGCACATTCTCTTCGCCTACAGTGCCTCGCCCTACGGAATGAATGAGCAGTTCGCGGCTTGTCGGCCAGGCAAAGTCGATTGCATAGAGGATCCCTTTCTTCGTCGTGAAACGGATATCTTCCGGCGTATATGGCTGCGTCTCGGTATCGTGGAATGCGCCTTCGGAAACCTTGGTCGGTCCCTCGCCGAATACTCTCCACGGACGAGTTCCATAAATTGCATCGCCATTCACCTTCAGCCATCCGCCAACTTCCCGTAGCACTTGTTGCACTTCGTCTGGGATCGTTCCATCCGATCGCGGTCCAATGTTCAATAGCAGGTTGCCGTTCTTGCTCACGATGTCCACCAGCTGGTGAACGATGTTCTCCGCGGACTTAAAGTTCTCGCCCTCGATGTATCCCCACGAACGATTGCCGACCGAGGTATCCGTTTGCCAGTACAACTGCCGGATCCCGGCAAGTTGGCCGCGCTCCACGTCCAGAACGCCCGAGTGCTCCTGCATCGCGAAGTCTTTGTAATTGATCACTCCGATGGGCTTGCCGTCCTCCTGCATCGTGTTGTAGTAGAACGCGGCGAAGCGGGTGAGTTCCCGGCGAGCCGAGGGCTGCCCATCCCACCAGTCGAAATACATAATCTCGGGCTTGTACTTCTCAACGATCTCCGCCGAGCGCGCCAGCCAATCGCGCGTCCAAGCCTCGGAGACGAATGTGAAATCGTTCGACAGCGGAGTGCCGTTGCGACTCTCCATCCAGTGATGCGCTGGCCCGTAGAAGCCGGCATACTCTGGATCATTCACATCCGAAGGAAACGTGCGCCCGTTATCGAAGAAGAAGTTGTGCTCGATGCGGTGCGACGAAGCGCCCAGATGCAATCCTTCTGCCCGCACAGCCTTGGCGAGATCGCCCACCAGATCGCGGTGCGACCCCATCTTCACGGCAGTCCAATCGGAGATTCCGCAGTCGTACATGGAAAATCCGTCATGATGTTCGAACACTGGTATCACGTACTTTGCTCCGGCCTCTTTAAAAAGACGCGCCCATGCCGCCGGATCGAACTTCTCGGCCTTGAACTTGGGAATGAAGTCCTTGTAGCCAAACTTGTCCTGCGGCCCATAGGTCTCAATGTGATGTTTGTATTCAGGCGTGCCCGGCGAATACATCAGCCGCGGATACCACTCACTGCCGAAGGCCGGCACCGAATACACGCCCCAATGGATGAAGATTCCGAACTTGGCGTCCTTGTACCACTCAGGAACCTCGTAGTGCTGCAGCGATTCCCAGTCGGCGCGGAACGTGCCTCGGGTATTGGTCTGATCCACGTGCTCCAGAATGGCAGAGCGCGCAGCGTCGTATTTCACGGTGGCCTTCTGCCATGTGGCATCGATCTCAGCCGGGTTGACGGCGGCAGTCGGAGAATTCGGATTACTTCCTTGTGCTGCAGCCATCGGTGAAAGCAAAACAACGCACCAGAAGCAGGCAACTGGAGCTGCAAATAGAAATGAACGGTGGACGAGCAATTTCATTTCAGTCCCCTAAGATTTTCTTGAGCAGCCGTCCATCATATACGCGCTCGCGTCCAAGGCCACTCCCCGCTAGGCGGTTGACTCTTAACCTCGTGATCCCTAAGATTGGCACTCGATTTAGAACTTCACACCGAGGCCGCAATATTGGCGAACCCAACCAACCCTCCTGCCCGCAACCTGTTCCGCTCCATCGCAACCGACATTCATTTCTGGATTCCCTTCAGCGTGCTCCTCGGCGGAGTCTTCCTTCTGGATAAGCTGCGTTGAATTCAGCCCAAGCCAGCTTGCAAACGACAGCACCTGTGAGCACCGCACGCCTGCGGACTCTCCAGGCACTCGGTATGTTCTGCGGCTTCGCAGCTGGAGCCTGGCTTGGCGGCGCCGAAGCACCGATCAAACTCGTCAACCCTGAAATCTCTCCAATCACCGTGTCGCTCGTAATGGTTTGCGGCGTCTTCCTCGCGCGTTGGAGCGTCCCCGCACTGGTTCGCGGCACATCGCACATTCGGGCCGATGTCGGTCAGGCTCCCCATCTCGTCGTATGGGCCATTCTCGCAGGATGCATGTGGGCCGTCGCCAACACGCTGACGATCTACGCCATCCGCAACGTGGGACTGAGCATCGCCTTCCCGCTGTGGAACACGAATAGCCTGCTCGGTATCTTCTGGGGATTTCTGCTCTTCAAAGAACTCCACGCCGCCGGATGGAAGCGCTGGTTGGGAGTGATCGGCGGCGCGCTCTGCATGTTCGCCGGCGCCACGTTGCTAGCTGTCGCGTCGTCTCACGAAGCCGCGCCCGGCAAAGCGACGCTCGGAATTGCCGCCGCCTTAGGTGCGGGAATCCTCTGGGGTACGATGTACATCCCTTACCGCAAGGCGTATCTCACCGGCATGAACCCGCTCTCGTTCATCACCTTCTTCACCGTTGGAGAACTGATCACCATGCTGACCCTAGCCATCAGCTATCGCGGAGCAGCCCCGCTCTGGCATGAACTCACCACGGCTCGCGCTGTCCTATTCTGGCTGATGCTCGGCGGCTTCGTGTGGGTCATAGGCGATCTCTTCCAGCAATACGCCACCAAATATGTCGGCATCAGCCGCGGCATTCCCCTGTCAAACACCAATCAGCTCTGGGGACTTTTGTGGGGCGTGCTGGTGTTTCACGAATTGCGGGGGGCTGCCCACATCACCTACGAACAGGTCGTAGGTGGATCGATCCTGATGGCGCTAGGCGCAGTGGCGATCGCGCTCTCATCGGCCACCGAGAGCGAGCATTCCTCCTGGAAGGACGCCGCTCAACGCGAAGGCGACCGCTACGGCGTCGAGGATGAATACGTCCGCGCCGGCATGGAAGGCCGCGCCTATGAGTCCTCTTCGGAGGGCAGGAGCGTCCTCGACTGGCTGCTGATCCTCGTCACGACGGCGCTCTTCGCCGCACTCGCCATCATCTCCAAGCCTCCGCAGGTGGACGTAAGCTTTGGCTGGGCTGCGGCACTGAGTGTCGTGATGTTCACGCTGATGTCGGCCTGCGGCGTTGCCCTCTGGCGTACGACCCGCTTCCGCTGACTTCGCCGGTTCTCGCGCTATTCCAGATAAACCGCGGACTTGACGGTCATTTCCGTTAGTGTTAACTTACCGTAAGTGCTTACTTACGAAGAACGCGCCCTCGATGCCTTGGGAGATCCTACCCGGCGGGCGGTACTGAAGCGCCTCCGCGGCGGCGGACGATCCGTAGCCGAGATCGCCGAAGGGATGGAGGTGAGTCGTCCCGCAGTCTCCCAGCACCTGAAGATCCTCAAGGCGGCACGACTGGTAACTGTTCATGCGGTGGGCACGCGACGCGTCTACGCAGTCGACACACGGGGCATCGAGTCGCTGCGGCGGTGGCTTGACGGATTCTGGGATCAAGCGCTAACCGCGTTTAAGGTAATGGCCGAGCGGGAAGCAATCAAGGAGAAGAAACAATGACAGAGCCGACGATGTCCACAGGCGCCGATCCGAACAGCGTGCGGAAAGTCGTGAGCGTTCAGGCACCGCAGGCCGTGGCGTGGCGGGTGTTCACCGAGAAGATGGGCACGTGGTGGCCGCTGGCATACTACAAAATCGGCAAAGGCAATGCAGTGGACGCGGTGATCGAGCCGCGCGTCGGGGGCCGCTGGTACGAGCGCGGCGACGATGGAAGCGCGTGTCAATGGGGCAGCGTACTCGCGTGGGAACCGCCCTCGCGCCTGCTCCTCTCGTGGGATATCAGCGCCGATTTTCAGTATGACCCAACCCTGAAGACCGAGATCGAGGTGCGCTTCAGCGCCGACGGGAGCAATCGCACACGCGTCGAACTGGAGCATCGTCATCTCGATCGCTATGGGGCGCGTCGCGATGAGATGCGTCGAATCTATGACACCCAGGGCGATTGGGGCCGGCTCCTGGAGGCTTTCGCCCATGCTGCCGCGGCCCAATGAGGACACTCGATGTCGAATATCAAACAGGCGCGAAATGCACTGACGAGTCGAATTCTGGAAGGGCAAGGCAAAGCGTCACCCTCCGACCGCAGGGCGGCGTTCAACAACAGCGGCCTCGCCGAACCCTTAGGTACGCTCGTCGAACAAGTTGCCAGACATGCTCACAGGGTCACGGACGAGGACATCGCCGCCGCGAGGGAATCGGGCCTCAGTGAAGATCAGGTCTTCGAGATCGTGGTTTGCGCCGCGATCGGGCAAGCCACTCGGCAGTATGACACGGCACTTGCGGCTCTTGAGGCCGCGACCGGGAGAGAGTGAGCATGCGGCTTCGAATCCTCGATAGCGGCCACAGTTTCGGTACGAAGGCACTCTTCGCGCTTATTCGAACGGTCTCGCGCCAGCCGGTGCTCGACGTCGTCAAGCTGGTCAAGTACCGGGCTGACTTCTACGGCGGCCCGATGCAGAGTGTGACCCACGAGGCGATGCGCGGACCTTCCACTTGGTCTGTCGGTGATCGCGAGTTGATGGCCGCATTCGTCGCGCAGACCAACCAGTGCGAGTTCTGTACGAAGGCGCACGCGGCGGTGGCGCAAGGGGCATATCGCGACGAGAAAAAGGTTTCGGCGTTGTTGTCCGAGCTCGACACCGCGGCCACCGAGGAGCCACTGCGGGCAACGTTGCTCATGCTGGGCAAGCTGACGCGGGAGCACGTGGTGAAAACCGATGACATGCGAGCAGTTCTCGCTGCCGGCGCTTCGCGCCAGCAAATCGAGGACGCGCTCGCGGTATGTTTCTCCTTCAATGTGATCGGTCGGTTGGCCGATGCGTTCGGGTTCTTCGTGCCTGGTCCGAAGGCCTTCGAGGCTGGCGCGAAATATCTTCTCGCGCGCGGCTACCGCTGAGCACGTAAATAGCAAAGTGCTTGGCTCTTTTCGTCCGAATTTCACAGCCGCAACAGTCTCCACCTGCTACGCATTACACCAGGTTGATTTCGTTCTAGACAGACTCCGACGAGCCGCTACACTGGTTGCCATCCAAAGGAGACTCTGTCAATGACACGTGCTCTGTCAGCGTTTGCTGTTTGTGTATTCGCATTCCTCTCGATGCAAGTCACCGGTCAGGTGAACCCCTACAAAGAAGGCACTCCGGGCGTCACCGGTTATCGCTCGGAAGTGATGGCCGAGGTCATGGTTCAGGAGGACAAACTGACTCGCCTTGCGGAAGCGATCCCGCAGGACAAATACACGTGGCGACCATCCCCTGACACACGCTCGTTCGCAGAGGTCTTCCTGCACATCAGCGCAGCGAACTACAACTTGTACAAACTGGTTGGCACGCCGCTACCAACAGGTATCGATATTAAGAGCCTTGAGAAGTCCACTACGGACAAAGCTAAAGTCGTTGCCACGCTCAAAGATTCCTTTGCTCACGCCAAGCAGGCGATCAAAGCCATGCCCGATGCCGATCTTGAGAAGAGCATGGATTGGTTCGGCGGCAAGAATACCGAGCGCGGCATTTTACTTTTCATCGTCCGCCACGCCGCCGAGCATCTCGGGCAATCCATCGCCTACGCGCGCTTCGCCGGTATCACTCCGCCCTGGACCGAAGACGCACAGAAAAAGCCACCGGAGAAGAAATAAGGCATCAGGCTCAGTTAGGCTCCCAGGGTGCGAATTTGGTGTAAAGGCTGACGACTGAGCCCGAGTTCCAAGGTCTGACGCCTGAAGGCCGAGGTCTGACGCCCGACGCCGTTCCTGTGCTAGATTCGGAAAGTCCGATGGATCTCGCACCCAGCATCTCCACCCAGTCCCTGACCCGTCGCTTCGGAGAACTCATCGCCGTGGACGGCGTGAATCTCCGCGTCGCTCCCGGGCAGTTCTTCGGCTTTCTTGGACCCAATGGCGCGGGCAAGTCCACGACGATCAAGATGCTAACCGGATTGCTCGCTCCAAGTTCCGGGCGAATCGAAATCCTGGGACTCGATCTCAATACCAACCCGGTGGAAGTGAAACGGCAGATCGGCGTCGTTCCAGAGGGTATGGCCTTGTTCGGCCGTTTGACAGGCGCTGAGTTTCTGAGCTTTGCCGGAAGAATGTACGGGTTAGATCGTGAAACTGCCGCCAAACGCGCGGCCGAATTGCTCGACTTCATGCAACTCGCGGATCAGCCAAAAAAACTTGTCACTGATTACTCCCATGGGATGCAGAAGAAACTTGCTATGGCGGCAGCAGTGATTCATGGACCGAAAATTCTTTTCCTGGACGAACCCTTTGAGGGCGTCGATGCCATTGCCGCCGGCACGCTGAAGGCAATGCTGCAGCGCATGATCGCCCGCGGCGCCACCATCTTCCTTACTTCCCACGTGCTGGAAATCGTCGAGCGGCTCTGTAGCCACCTCGCCATCATTCATCAGGGCCATCTGGTGGCTCAGGGATCGCTCGAGGAATTGCGCGCCGGAGTCGAAGCACAAACGCCCGCCCCATCTGACAATGGAACTCAGCCTTCAGGAGAAAAGCTGACGCTGGAAGAGATTTTCCTGCGCATTGTCGGAGGAGGCCGCCCCGCCGATCAGGAACTTTCCTGGCTCAGTTAGAGATAAGTGGCAAGTCGACTATCTAGATCCCGCGCCTGGCCCACTGCAGTGAGCCTTGGGACCCACGACTACAGCTCGTGCGAAGCCGACAGAAGCCTCCGGCGGTGCCCACCAGACATCGTCTCGAGCGAATAAGTGAAGGTGGCACCGCAGTCACAACACACTCGATAGCTGTGATTGTCGATCGTAAATACACGACTCAGTTTTCGATGGTGACAACCGAATGCGAAATCCAGGACACTCACAAACCGTTGGGCGACGCTGTCCCACAACGGAGTATCTTCTGACTGCCTCATGCTGCATCAACCTCGGAAACCCCAACCTTTGGAAACCAACCTCATAGTGTCTGTCGGCATTTCCCGATTGCACGTGAGCGTCCCCACTCTCATGCGTGATGGCGATCACTTCTGTCGCTTGGCTTCGGGTACCTCGACGTCGCATAACACTAAACCGAAGCCCCTCTTTGCTTTCCGAGCCGATGCCCAGTTTGCGTCCCTGTGCAAGAATGGAACTCAAGATGAAATCTGCCGCCGTCCGCTCCCAACTTACCGCCATCGCTGAACTCCGCTGGCGTATGTTCGTCAACGGGCTGCGCACTCGCCGAGGCAAGACGGAACTGGCTTCCCGCATCATCGTTACCTCCATTTTCGCTATCGGCGGCTTCGGCGCTTTCGCCATGGCGATCGGCATGTCGTGGTTTTTTGTGTCCGACGGCCGACCTGAATTCCTCGCTATTCCGCTCTGGGGAGTCTTTCTTTTCTGGCAGTTCTTTCCGGTCATGGCGACGGCGTTCACCAACAATCCAGATTCGTCCGAACTGCTCCGTTTCCCGCTCACCTATCGCGCATACCTCCTCGTCCGCCTCGCTTACGGCTACTTCGATCCGGCCAGCGCCTTGGGATCCGTCGGTTTGCTGGGAGTTCTCATCGGTGTCAGCGTCGCCCGCCCAAGTCTCTTTCCCTGGAGTGTGTTGGCACTGGCGGCGTTTGCCCTGTTCAACCTCGTGCTGATGCAAATGATCTTTGCCTGGATCGAGCGCTGGTTAGCACAACGCCGCACGCGGGAGATTTTTGGCGTCCTGTGCATTCTTTTCATGCTGAGCTTTCAGCTCATTGGCCCCATCGCCGAGCGACTCAGCAAAGGCCCTCATCCCGAACTCCGTCGCGACCTACAGATTGCCGCCCAGGTGCAAGCGGTATTACCTCCTGGCCTTGCAACCGATGCGATCGCGCAGGTCTCGCAAGGTCGCCTTGTTGCCGGGTTCGCGTCGCTTCTCTTCCTCACAATGCTGACCCTATTCGTCGGATTCCTTCTCCACATCCGCATCCGCGCTCAGTTCCGTGGCGAGAACCTCAACGAAACTGCGGCTCGTCCGAAGGTGAAACAAGTGCAGCCCTTGCAGTTGGGCTGGCGCCTTCCCGGATTCTCGCAGCCCGTGGCCGCTGTATTCGAAAAAGAGATGCGTTATCTGGCGCGAAGCGGCCCCATGCTGCTCACCCTGATCATGCCCATTTTCATGCTGCTCATCTTTCGCTTTGGCGCGATGAATGCATTGCGACACTCAAACTCTTTTGCGCGCACGCCTGATATGGCGTTTCCTGGCGCGGCGGCCTACTCCCTGCTCGTGCTCACGAATCTGGTCTACAACAGCTTTGGCGGCGACGGCGGCGGAATGCAGTTCTTCTACGCCTCTCCGATTGAATTCCGCCACATCCTTCTGGGAAAAAACCTGACTCATGCCGGTGTGCTGCTGTTCAACGCAGCCTTTGCCTGGATCGCCGTCACCTACCTCTACGGAGCTCCACACGTCGCAGTGACGATGGCAACGCTCGCCGGTCTACTCTTCGCCGCTCCCCTGAATTTCGCTGCCGGAAATCTGCTCTCTTTGTACTCGCCGAAGAAGCGTGACTTCTCTACATTCGGACGGCAGAATGTCTCCCAAACAACAGTTCTCGCCAGCTTCGGTATGCAGATCGCGATCGTCGGCCTGGGCACCGTGATATTTGCAGTCGCACGCTACTACAACGATCTCTGGATCGCCGCACTACTTTTTCTCATCCTCGCCGCGATCTCGATCCCCGTGTATGTCGTGATCCTCCGCCGCTTGGACAAAGTCGCCGTAGAACGCCGGGAAACGCTATTGGCGGAGTTGTGCCGAGCATGACCCTCTGACCCTCTTTGTATCAAACTCGAATGGATGCCCCATCCTTGTCTCGCAGCTTTTGGCAAGACGGGGTGGGGATTTTGACTTTTTGGTGCGTGAAAGATTCGTTCCAAGGAGTGTCAGGGAAATGAAACGGACGAGTCGCTCTTACTTGCCGGGCTCCGCCACAAACCGGTACCCCACCCCGCGCACCGTCTGCAAATGCTTCGGATGTCCCGGATCGTCCTCAATGTAGCGGCGTAATCGCACCACAAAATTATCGATCGCCCGCGTATCAGTATCCTCGTGCAGTCCCCAGACCTCTTCCAGAATTTGCTTGCGCGAGACAATCTTCCCATCATTCTGCACCATGTGCCGAAGCAGCTCTGACTCCATCAACGTCAAATGAATCGTAGTGTCAGCCGACTGCAATTCGAGCGCACCAAAGTCGATGGTTTTTCCTGCAAAAGAGAATCGTCCGAAGTCGCCGATGTCGCTTTTGTTGTTCTCGGGAGCAGCAGCCGAGTTGGAGTTCCCTCCACGTATCCACTGGCTGCGCCGCAGAAGTCCCTGCAGCCGCGCCAGCAGAATCGAAAGATCGAACGGCTTGGCCAGATAATCATCCGCGCCAGACGCGAATCCCTTGAGCACGTCCTCCGGCCGCCCGCGCGCCGTCAGCATGAGCACCGGAACATAATTCCGAGCGGCCCGCAGTTCCGACACAACCGCGAATCCATCTTTCCCCGGCAGCATGATATCGAGAACAACAACGTCGAATGGCTCTTTCCTCCGCAACAGCTTGTCCGTCGCGCCTTCTCCATCCCCGACCACCTCAGCCGCGTACCCTTCGGCCTCAAGATTGAATCGCAATCCCTGGGCCAGGTGTAATTCGTCCTCGACCACCAGCACGCGGCTCATCCTGCCACTCCCGCCGAGGGCAGCTGCACCTTTGGCAACTCGATCACCAGAGTCGTTCCCCGTCCTTCTCCGTCGCTCAACGCATAGGCTTCGCCGCCATGCTTCTTCGCGATCGATTTCACGATAAATAAGCCTAGCCCCGTTCCCTTCACCTGGGCCATCGAGCGGGGTGTGAGGCGGTGGAATCGCCGGAAAATTCGCTTCAGATCGTCCGGATGAATTCCTATTCCCTGGTCGCGGATGCTCAGCTTCACTCGTTTTGCATCCGACGCCTCCAGCCGCACCTGGATATCTACATTTTCACCGGAGTATTTGATGGCATTGTCAAGAACGTTGGACACAGCGGTGCGCAAATCCTCTTGGCTGCCTCGGACGTGCACTCCGGCGCCATTGATCGCCGCCTCGTCATAGCGCAGAGCCTCTGGCCCGAGATGGTATCGGGCTCGACTGGCTTCAGTGCAATCGCGAACCAACTGGCTGAAATCTACATCAGTCTTTTCTCGGCCCGCCTTCTTGTCCCCGGCCCGTCCCGCGCGCAACACCTGCTCGATCGTGTCGGTCAGCCGGTCCACATCTTTGAGCATCAAGCTGTAGAACTCCTGCTTCCGAGCCTCAGGCAGTTCTCGTCGCTGCAAGGTTTCCAGATGCAGCCGGATCGATGCCACCGGCGTTTTCAATTCGTGCGTCACCGCATTAATAAAGCTGTCGTGCTGCTCGCTGCGCCGCACTTCGCGAACCAGAAAGATGGTGTTGACCACCATCCCGGCAATAAGCAGGGCGAAAAAGATGATCCCGAAAACCAGCAAAACACCTTCGCGCCAGTTGAGGATGATCCATCCGACGTTGAGCGCAACCGCCAGCGCCACCAGGCCGATGCCCAGGATGATGAAGAATACGATGGTTCCGCGGCGGCTCGAGATGCGCATGAGAATCTTTGACTGATTCTAACGCGTCTCAGGGATGGAACAGAGGGCACAGCGAGTTCCCTACCACATCAGCTTCAACCCAAATTGAACCTGGCGAGAGGTGGTTGCTGTGCTGTTGATTGCCCCCGCCGTGCCAGACACTCCCGAGGGCGTGAAGGTAATCAGGCTCGGCGTGTTGAAATTCGCACGGTTCAGCAGATTGAAAATCTCGGCGCGGAATGCAGATTGAGCCGTTCTCGGAGAGTCGTCTCCTTGGCCACGGAGAAGTCCCAAGTCGCTAAGCCTGGCCCGATCCTTCGGAGAAATGAAGTGTATATGATAATCGATTTTACTGTCGCCTATGATACGGTTACATATGATTCATCTGCTAGAACGAACGCTTCGACTGCTTCTCCGGTTGACGCTAGCCATCGTCCACATTGACCGGGGTTGGCGTTCAGCGTAGGATTTCGACTCGCATGGCTGCCCGCGAAAAGAGACTGAGGGAAAAGCGCGCCACCGAAGAGTTTGTCCGTCCGCGCGATGCCGCCGTTCAATTGCAAATCAGCTATCCGACCGTCAAACAGTGGATCTACAACCGCAAACTGCGCGCCGTTAAAACGCCCGGCGGCCATTACCGTATTCCTCAATCGGAAGTAGATCGCCTGCTTCACCGCACCCGCGGCCACAATGAGGATGAGCGCCGTGTCAGCTACAAGCGCATCAGCGGACGCAACCAACTCGTCGGACGCATCGTCGACATTCGCGTCAGCGGACTGGTAGCGCAGGTGACATTATCCGTAGGAGGCCAGCTGATCACTTCCCTGATCACGTCCGGCGCAGTGCGCGAAATGCAATTGAAGAAGGGTCAAACCGCCGCCGCCCTGATCAAAGCCACCGAGGTAATGATCATCCGCGTTTGAAGGTCACCTAGCCGAATCGTGGCCCGTATCAATGTGAATGTGGAAGAGCGGTCCTTTTAGGGCCGCGAAAGGGCCGGAGCAAGAGGGCTTCAGCCCAGGTGGTCGTTCTTCTGGAACTCTGATGAAAAAGCCCTGGCGCAAAGCCAGGGCTTCTTACGAAAAAATCCTATCGTCTTAGTCGCCCGCAGCCCAGGACTCTGCCGCAGCACCCGGTGTAAGCAATCGTCCGTTCGGCGCAGCCACCAACCCTTGTTCGATTTCCTCGAGCTTCACGCGCTTGATATCCCACGCCAGGCCGAGCTTCTGTAGCGTCCAGATCCCGTACCAGTTCGTGTCGATCTCATACCAGGTGAAGCCGTGCGCCGCCGACGTCGGATGCGCATGATGGTTGTTATGCCAGCCCTCGCCAAAGGTGAGCAACGCGACCCACCAGCTATTGGTGGAAAGATCGCGCGTCGCAAAGCGCCGCGTTCCCCACGAATGGGTAGCCGAATTCACCAGCCACGTAGCGTGCAGTCCAACCACGGTGCGAAGAAACGATCCCCACAGCAGCCAGGGCAGGCCTCCGATGGCGAACAATGCAATGCCGACCACAATCTGTGGAACATAGTGATATTTGGTGATCCAGACGTGAAACTTATCTTTGGCGAGATCGGGGACGTAGCGAGCCAGCGTGGTCGTGTCATGGTGCATCGACTTGCCCATGAGAATCCATCCCATGTGCGCCCACCACTTGCCGTCGATCGGCGAATGCGGATCGCCGTCGTGATCCGAATATTGATGATGGATACGGTGTGTCGCCACCCAGAAAATCGGGCCGCCCTCCAGCGCCAGCGTCGCGCAAACAGTCAGAAAGTATTCGACCCACTTGGGGGTCTTGTAGCCGCGATGCGTGAGCAGCCTGTGATAGCTCATTCCGATGCCCAGGCTGCCGGAAATCCACCACATGACTATCGCGACGAAAAATGCCTTCCACGTGAAAAAGAAAAGCGCTGCCACAGCCCCGACGTGAAACAGAGCCATAAATATAGCCGTGATCCAGTTAATTTCGTGTTTTGCCGCTTGAGGTTTTTCGAGATCTTGTAGATCCATATCCAAGGAGAATCCCCATTTCCCGTTGTCTTCGACGTTGAAGGCACCTGAAATTAAGCTATCAGCAGGTCAGAGGGGGTAACTGTAATACTTGTGTAATAGACCGATTTAGGGAATTACGAGGGTAACGGTACGCCCGTCGCTGCACGAATGAACGAAGATGGAGTCCGAGTCCAGGGCGCCTGACGGCGGTGGCCTTTCTATGCAGCTTTGCCTTTCACTTGCACGCCCGCCCACTTCTCGAGCAAAGTAAGGGTCGCGGCATAATCAAGGTCTTTGTTGCCGTCTTCTGTGGCCAATTCGTAAATCTCTTCCACGGTTTGCAGACCAGGCAGCTTCACGCGAGCCTCTTTCGCCGCCTCCAGAGTCAGGCGTATATCTTTGTGCATCAACCGTAGCGGGAAGTTCGGCGTGAAGTCGCGTTGAAGAACGAATGGCGCCTTATATTCGACGACTCCCGACCGCACCATCGTAGCCTCGATCAGCGACACCAACTGCTGCGAGTCGACCCCTAACTTGGTCGCCAGAGTCAGCGCCTCGGCGAATCCTTCATAGATCATCGCGATCTGGAGATTCATGGCGAGTTTGGTCGCCTGTCCCTTGCCGGTTTCGCCCATGCGGAAGATTTTCTTCCCCATGGCCGCGAATAACGGTTTCAACCTTTCGATGTGCTCTTCTGCTCCGCCGACAATAAACACCAGCGTTCCATCTCGTGCTCCGATCTTGGATCCGGTCATGGGGGCATCGACCCACGCGACGCCTTTTGCCGCCACTTTCTCGGCGAACTTGAGCGTCGCGGAGGGAGAAATCGTGCTGGAATCCGCGATGATCGCACCCTCGCTGAGCGACGATTCGGCGCCGTCTTTTCCAAAAATTACCTCTTCCACCGCATCCGTGTCCGAAACACAGAGCCACACGACTTCCGCGCCTTGCGCCGCAGTCGCGGGAGTCGGAGCTACTGCCGCGCCTTCCACCAGTTTCCCCGGAGTCCGATTCCATATCGTCACTTCATGGCCGGCCTTCACCAGGTTCGAGGCCATCGATTGGCCCATGATTCCTAATCCCAGAAACGCAACTCGCATGCAGAACTCTCCTCCGACGTACTAGTGGACGCTTCGGAATTAGATATGACCTGCTCGGATTTGGTCAAGCAAAGTGCCCGATTTTCTAACGTCATGCCGTGAACCCGGAGAGCTGAACGCACGGCTCCTGTCGCGGTTCGGCCCTATGTTTTTGGTTCTCGCAACTCATTACCGTCGTACTCGTAAAGAAAAGTAAAAAGCAGCTTGCTAACGGCTAGATTCATCTAAAATTCGACTGAGCTAATTGAGAAAGTCGTGCGGCATCGGATTTGCCACTCGGCTCCTCGCTGCATTCAGTATTAACATGGGAGCCATCACTATCCGCTTCAAACCGGGCCCTGTAGCAGGATGATCAAGCAAACGCTTCGCAATCCGGCTCTCCGCAAGCGCGCCACCCAATTCGGACGTCTGGTGCGCCACTCAGCGGTTACTCCTCGGTCGGGGCAGACTTACAAACCGCGCCTCGCCACCAACGGAGAACTGGGCGTCACTTGTATCGGTCATGCCAGCTTCTTCGTGCAGATTGCAGGAAAGAGCGTGCTGATCGATCCCAATTTTGCCCGGTGGCTGTTCGTATTGAAGCGGCTTCGCCGTCCTGGTCTTCGCGTCGCGGACCTTCCGCCCATCGATCTCGTTCTGGTTTCGCACGCGCACTTCGATCACCTGCATCGTCCGTCGTTGCGCGCGCTCGTGAACAACAACCTGCGGACCCGGGGGATTGCTCCGGCGATCATTATTCCAACACACGTTTCTGACCTGGTTTCCGATCTTGGCTTCTCTGAAATTATCGAACTCGACTGGTGGAAGAGTTCCCGTCACGGCAACCTCTCGGTCACACACGTCCCTTCAAGGCACTGGGGCGCACGCATCCTCAAAGATTCCCATCGCGGCTATGGAGGCTTCGTTCTGAAGTCTGGAAAACACTCCGTCTATCATGCCGGCGATACCGCATATTTTTCGGGATTCTCGGAAATCGGACGGCGTCTTGCTCCGGAGCTGGCTCTACTTCCGATCGGGGCATACAACCCGCCGCAATTCCGTAACGTCCACACCAATCCTGCGGACGCAACCAAAGCCTTTCTTGACCTCAACGCACGGTGGATGGTTCCCATGCACTACGGTACCTTCCGCCTCTCGCATGAACCGGTCGATGAACCGCTGCAGTTGCTCGATCACGAAGCTCGAGCCGCCGGAATCCAAGACCGTGTCATCGTGCTCGAAGAAGGCGTAACCCGGTTCTTCTAACCTCTGTGAACCTCTGTGTCCTCTGCGGTGAAAGTTTTTCTTCCTTTTTGACACTCCATTAAAAGTCCCGGTGTAAACTGCTCGGAAAATCTCTCCTATGGAGGCCTCTATGTCCGTAAAACCCATTCCCGAGGGCTATCACACGCTCACTCCGTTTCTCACCGTGCGCAACGCAGAACGAGCAATCGAGTTCTACAAGCAGGCATTCGGAGCTCAAGAGCGAGGAGTTGCGAAGGGACCCGACGGAAAAGTGATGCATGCTGAGGTGAAGATCGGAGATTCGGTGATCATGTTGAGCGACGAGTTTCCGGAGTTCGGCTCGCTCTCTCCGCAGTCCATCGGCGGTTCTCCTATGGGCCTGCATATCTATATCGAGAATGTCGATGCCGCTTTCGATCGCGCGGTAAAAGCTGGAGCACAGGTTGAAATGCCGGTCGCGGATCAGTTCTGGGGCGACCGCTATGGCAAGCTCAAAGATCCCTTTGGCCACAAATGGTCGATTGCGACTCATGTCAAAGACATGTCTGCCGACGAGATGAAGCGCAGCATGGACGACGCGATGTCCAAGCTGCAGAAGACCGCGTAGCTCTCGTATCGCTCACGTAGGGACAGCCGCGTTGGCTGTCCCGCATGGGCGAAGCCCTGCAGCTTCTCCACATCAGTAGGCCAGCAAGATTCTCAAGTCGCGCAAATTGTTTCCTGTTGGACCGACCTCGATGGCATCTCCGAGCTCTCGGAAAAGCGGATAGGCGTCGAACCCATCCAGAGCTGTTCGTGGCTCGAGCCCCGCTTTGCGCGCACGCGCCAGAGTTGTCCCGTCTGCAATCGCTCCCGCTGCGGGGCTATTTCCGTCCACTCCGTCAGTCCCGGCACTGAGAACAGTGATGTTCTCGCCGGCAATCCGTTCTGAACATGCCAGGGCGAACTGCTGATTTCTTCCACCAATTCCGCCGTTCACGACCTTCACCGTAACCTCACCTCCTGAAATCAGGCACACGGGCGAGAACTGCGTCCTCAGTTTCCGTACTTGGTTCAGCAGAAAATCACCAGCTTTTGCGTAGTCCCAGTCGTCGCAGGAGTTATCGACGTGCACGATGAAGCCTGCACGCTCGGCCGCACTGCTCGCTGCTTCGATCGCGCTTTGATTTGAAAGAATCGTCCACCATCTGGATTTCTGAAACACCGAATCATCCGACTTCGGCGTTTCCTCGACCGCATGCCGCTCGAAAAGCTCCCGCGTCGATGGCGGAAACTGCTTCAGCAGATCGTACTTCTCCGCGATTCGATAGCAGTCTTCGACGCTGGTCGAATCTGGCATGGTCGGGCCAGAAGCCAGCGCGTCTGGCGTGCTGTCCGGAACGTCAGAGACCAGGATCGACACCTGCTGGGCTGGAAATGCTGCCTGTGCTAGACGTCCGCCTTTCACCGCAGACAAGTGTTTGCGGATGGCGTTGATTTCTGCGATGGGCGCTCCCGAATGCACCAGCGCGCGATAGGTCGCGACGAGATCGTCGAGCGACATCTCGTCATCAATCGGCCTTTCTACAATCGAGGATCCTCCACCGCTCAGCATAAATATGACCAGCACCGAGGCAGGCTGCGCTTCAAGCGCCCGCAACATGGCTGCCGCAGCCTGAATCGACTCGGCATTGGGCATCGGATGTCCGCCTTGGAAATAGCGGAAACCGTGCACCTGAGCTTCCGGAAGCACAGGAGTCGCGACGATGCCTTGGGCTAGCGATCCAACTTGGGCAGCCAGAGCTTCCGCCATCGTATGTCCAGCCTTCCCGAGCGAAATTACCAGGACCTTCGAGTAGGTGTGCAGGTCGTAGAGATCTTCACGCACGCGCAGAATGCCGCGTTCGCACTGCACGTGGCGGTCAAAGCCTTTCGCGATGGAAGCTTGCGAGAGCGCCTCAAGAAAAATGGAGCGGGCAGCGTCGCGCATGGCACGGAACTGCGATTCGCCGGCGGGTGCTGTCATGCGAAGCGATTATAAACAGCTGTCAGCTTTCAGCCGTCGGCTCTCAGCAAGAGGCGCGCGGGATGGTGCGGTCGCTTCTCGAATGTTCGTGTTTGAGGTAGAAATCCTTCGACTCCGTGCAGGATGACAGAGTTCCGGGTTTCAGTTCAGTGCTGACAGCTAAGCGCTGACGGCTTCCTTCACCCACACCTCAATGGTTTCCCGCATTTCGCGCAGGCGGCCTTCGAAGAAGTGATCTCCTCCCTCGATCAGGACTAGCCTCTTCGGATCCGGCAGCGACGCAACCAGCGCTTCGAGCTTCGCTCGCGGGCCGAACTGGTCGCGCGCTCCACTCACGAACAACTTTGGCTTATTGCAGGTCTGCAGAAACTCATAGGTGTAAACACGCGGCTCTTCCGTGTCTGCAGCCACAGGAGCGACAGGAACTCCGAGGCCGATGGTTGCGCGCACGCGCGAATCCGCGCAGGCCGCGCGCAGTCCAACTGCTGCGCCGAAGGAGAATCCGGCAAAAATCAGCGGCAGGTGAAACTCGGCATCGAGCCACTCGAGCGCGGTGTGGACGTCATCGACTTCCCCGATGCCGTGATCGTGTTCTGCCTGGCTCAATCCTGTTCCGCGGAAGTTGAAGCGCAACACGGGGAATCCGAAGCTGTTCAGGGCTTTCATCGTGTGGAAGACGACCTTGTTGTGCAGCGTTCCACCGAAAAGCGGATGCGGATGGCAGACCACAGCGGAATGCGTCGCGTTCTTAGCGCCGGCGTTGAGTAGAGCCTCGAGGCGTCCAGCGGGGCCTTCGAGGAAGAGGGAGTGGATGGTTTGGTTCGTCGGGATCACATCTCCAGATTACACAAACTGGGCGTCCGACTTTGGACCGCGGACCTCAGGAAATCAATCGCGAACTAGAGCTGAGGTCTGAGGTCCGTGATCTGGGGTCCGATTTGCTATTCTCCTAACCATGGACGCTGTCACGTTTACGCGGCAGTTAATCGACATTGAATCAGTCTCCGGCAATGAAGCGGCGGTCGGCAATTATCTCTACGGTGAACTCTGCCGAATCGGCTATCAAACAAAGAAGATCGCGGTTGAAGGGGATCGCTTCAACGTGTACGCCACTTCTGGGGAACAGACGAATCCGCAGATTGCCTTTTCCACGCATATGGATACGGTTCCTCCTTTCATTCCATCGTCGGAAGATGCGAACTGCATTTATGGCCGCGGATCCTGCGACGCAAAAGGAATCATCGCGGCGCAAGTCGCGGCTGCGGAACGACTGCGACGCGAAGGCATCCATGTGGGACTGTTGTTTGTGGTCGGAGAAGAGCGCGACAGCCTGGGAGCGAAGATCGCCAACGAGCACGCGCCTGAAAGTTGCCGATTTCTTGTGAATGGCGAACCTACAGAGAACCGCATTGCGCTCGCGTCAAAGGGAACACTGCGCGTCGAGGTAACTGCGCGAGGACGCATGGCGCATTCGGCTTATCCGGAATTAGGGGACTCGGCGATCGACAAACTCCTTTCGTCGCTGGGACGTTTGCGCGCCATGAAACTCCCCAAAAATCCGGAAGTTGGGCCATGCACGCTGAACATCGGACTGATCGAAGGCGGACGCGCTCCGAATGTGATTCCGGATTACGCGCATGCGGATTTGCTGTACAGGCTGGTTGGATCGACCGACGAGTTGCGCCGGGAAATTGTCGCAACTGCCGGAGATCAGGTCGAAGTCACCTTTCCGCTGGAACTTCCCTTCCTGCGTTTTCGCAAGCTCGATGGATTGCCGACGATGATTGCGGCGTTTACGACCGACATTCCGAAGTTGACGAATTGGGGCGAACCGTTGCTGATCGGTCCGGGATCGATTCACGTCGCGCATACCGAAGGTGAGTACATCGAGAAGCGGCAACTGCATGAAGCGGTTGATTTGTACTGTGCGATCGCGAAGCAGCTTTCGCGCTAGCGCGCGGCCTGTGGATATCCACGAAAAAATACTCGTTTAGAGTCTTCTTGCGCCTTCCTAAACTGGTTCCGAAATGGGAACTCCTGGCGGGCGGGAGGGTACCCCCCTCCCCCTAAGCCCGTGAACGCCTTGTCTGGCGCGGGTTTTGCAAGAATGCCGCGCAAAATCTTGAGCCCTAAGGGTTTAGGGGTCACAATCTTGATTCCAAAGAACTTATCGGTGGCGCATTCCGACTGTACAGCATCGTCTTTGCTTCGACAATGATGGGCCTATTTCCAATTCGACACAAGGTCAGATGTCACATTGAAACGGGTACACCTGTGGAAATCTCCCGGCGCGCGACACGGTTCTGGTGGTACAGAAGTGGGCTCTGGGGATGTCGGAGATGCATGGCAGCGGAGAAGGGACGGTCGCGGCAGATCTCCTCGAAGCCGACTTCGGGTCCAGGAATCGTCTTCCGAGTACTGCACTATGAACGCAATCATGGCATTGCGTTTTCATGTTGCATTTGCAACATTTATATGTTGCAATAGCAACATAGAGGTGCCCAATGAGCGAAATCCTGGACGCGCTTTTCCATAGACGAGCAGTCAAGGCCTTTGAACCGGTCGCAATCCCGCAAGACCTGCGTGAACAAATCCTAGATGCAGCCCGGCATGCTCCCTCCAGTTTCAATTCGCAACCGTACCAGTTCTTTTGGGTGGAATCGTCGCCAAGAAAGGCAACCGCGGCAAAACTCTGCCTTGGACAAATGCCTGCGGCAACGGCGTCGGCGTTGGTGGTTGCGGTGGCCGACATCGGGTCGCTGGCAGCGACCTCGCAAGCGCAGTTGGAGTGGATGCGCAAGAGCGGGTTCAGTCACGCCAAAGTCCGAGATTACGAGCGCACGGCGAAGATTGGCCGGATCCTGTTCATGCCAGGACCGTTCGGCATTTTTGGCGCGGTCAAATGGGCGATTTTTCGATTGGTGAATTTGTGGAAGACAATGGGGATGCCACCAGTGTTTCGAAAGGACTTGTTAAAGTGGGCGACAAAGAGTACATCGTTGGCCTGTGAGAATCTGATGATTGCCGCAGAAGCACTGGGGCTCAACACGTGTCCCATGGAAGGATTCGATGGCCGCAGACTCTCCAGATTTCTCGGGCTGTCAACCCGGTGTCATGAAATCGTGATGGTGATTGCGATCGGAAAGAAATCACCTGCTTATGCGGAACCGCCTCAGTGGCGGCGGCCTCTCGATGCCACGGTAACCGTTCTATGATCATCGTTCCAAAGAAGGATATTCCTCAAGACATCCTAAGGGACTCGGTACTTGCCCATGTTGCTGCAGCCTATTTTTCCGTCGGGAAGAGACTTGAGCGAAAAACTCGGTGCTCTGCGACTCGTGGCTTCATCCTATCCACGCTCCGGGGCGGTGCCGTGCTCAATCAGAATCAAATCGCCACACTTCTCAGTTTCGACCGAACTGTCGTGCATCGCGCCATCAAGTCAATGGTTCAGGAAGGGCTTGTGTCGGAGAGGAAAGCAAAATCGGGCAGAGCAATTCAAGTTACGTTAACGCCGAAAGGCCACGAATACAGGAAGCGCCTGATCAAAGCGAGGCTAGCCGCTGACGATAAGCTCCGAAAAGAAATGACTCCGGAAGAACGCACAACACTTCTTCGACTCTTGAAGTTGATTGCCGAATTAGAGTTCTAAGACCACGCCGCCGTCCATTCTGGATGGGTTATAGCCTGCGCACACTATCCAGAAACGGGCTCGGATTCCTGTTAGCTCGGGAAGAGGCGCCCGAAGTCACAGTCCGAAGTGCATCCACGGCTCGGCGATTCTAAAGTCCGTGGTAAGTGAGCCACGCTTCGCGAATAGGCACTGGCTAAAAACCGATGGCTGCGACACGCACGATAGAGCTGCCTTGCAACAAGGTAATCTATTTCCAACAATTCAG